>LULR01000473.1_pt1 | contig 11831 bp, 9 predicted proteins | sample 729471 | NCBI WGS metagenome assembly LULR01 (sample SAMN03860284, study PRJNA289734) | marine metagenome | biome: seawater column; feature: ocean; material: water; isolation source: Red Sea water column Station 108 - depth 500m | place: Saudi Arabia: Red Sea | collected 2011-10-15 | depth 500 m
TCTCCGACGTCGCCGTCGGCATCGACCGCTTCGGCGCCTCGGCGCCGGGCGACGTCGCCATGGAGCAGCTCGGCATCACCCCGGCGGCCGTCGTCGAGGCTGCACGGGGACTCATCGCACAGGACGGGAGCGCTGCATGAGCGCACTCCCCCCACACCGGAGAACCGAGATGGACGACACCCGTACCGACCACAGGGAGGCCCGCGCATGAGCCGGCTCCGCGACCTCGCCGACCAGCACGGCCAGAGTCCCTGGCTGGACAACCTGCGGAGGGGGTGGATCACCTCCGGGGAACTGCAGGCGCTCATCGACCGGGGAGTCCGGGGCATCACCTCCAATCCGTCGATCTTCCAGAAGGCCATGACGGGCACCGACGACTACGACGAGCAGTTGCGCGAGTTGACCGGCGGGGGTGGATCCATCGAGGACGCCTACTGGGACCTCGTCACGCGAGACATCCTCGACGCCCTCGACCTGCTCCGGCCGATCCATGACGCCACGAACGGCCTCGACGGCTTCGTGTCGGTCGAGGTCGACCCGTCCCTCGCCGGCGACACCGAGGGCACCATCGAGGCGGCCCGGGAACTGCGCCGGCGCATCGACCGGCCCAACCTCTACATCAAGATCCCGGCGACCCCCGAGGGCCTGCCGGCCATCCGCACGATGATCAGTGAGGGGTGCAGCGTCAATGTGACGCTGATCTTCTCACTGGAGCGCTACGTGGACGTGATGGAGGCCTACCTGTCCGGCCTCGAGGCCCGCGAGGGCGACCTCTCGGGTATCTCCTCGGTGGCCTCCTTCTTCATCAGCCGGACCGACACCGAGATCGACCGGCGCCTCGACGCCATCGGCAGCGAGGATGCCCTGACGCTGCGTGGACAGGCGGCGGTGGCCCAGGGACAGGTCGCCTACGAGCTGTTCGGCCGCACCTTCTCCGGGCCACGGTGGGATGCCCTGGCCGCCCGCGGGGCAAGGGTCCAGCGCCCGCTGTGGGCCTCGACCTCGACCAAGAACCCGGACTACCCCGACACCCTCTACGTCGACACCCTGATCGGCCCCGACACCGTGAACACCCTGCCCGAGGCCACCCTGGAGGCCTTCGACGAGCACGGCACCCTCGCCCGCACCGTCGACGCCGACCCGGAGGGCGCCCGGTCCACGCTGGCCGCCGTGGAGGCCGCCGGCGTCGACCTCGGCGACGTGGCCGACGTGCTCGAGGCCGAGGGCGTCAGCGCCTTCGTGAAGTCCTTCGACGAACTGCTGGTGACCCTGGGGGAAAAGGTCGACACCCTGGACTGAGGGCGTCCGGCCAGTCCGTTGCGTTTTGCAACGGACTGCTACGGTCAGCCCATGCCCTCGACCTCCGCGTTGACCGACGCCACCGACCACTGCTCCATCGCCAGGACCCTCGAGGCGGTTGGCGACCGCTGGACACTCCTCATACTGCGGGACCTCTTCCGCGGCGTCCGGCGCTTCGAACGCCTCCAACAGGACCTCGGCATCGCCCGAAACCTCCTCACCGACCGGCTCCGCCGCCTCGAGGACGCGGACATCGTCGAGCGCACCCCCTACCAGGATCGACCACTGCGCCACGAGTACCACCTGACCGACCGGGGCCGCGACCTCTCCCCCGCCCTCGTGGCACTCATGACCTGGGGCGACCGCTGGTGCGCCGTGGACGGACCACCGACGCTCCTCGTCCACGACGCCTGCGAGACACCGATCGAGCACCTCGTCCGCTGCCCCTCCTGCAGCGAGCCGGTCGCCTCCCGGCACATTCGCAGCCGTCCCGGTCCCGGCCGGACCACCCGAGAGCTCGGAACCACTCGATGATCCCCCGGACGCCGACGACGACCGAACTCCTGGACCTCCCCCTCGAGGAACTCCTGCCGGCAGCCGCAGACGTGCGGGACCGGGCCCATGGCCACCGCATCACCTACAGCCCCAAGGTCTTCATCCCCCTCACCAGACTCTGTCGGGACCGGTGCGGCTACTGCACCTTCGCCCAGCCGCCCGCACGCCTCGAGGCCCCATTCCTCACTCCAGAGGAGGTGCTCGAGATCGCCAGGCACGGCGCCGACCACGGCTGCCACGAGGCCCTCTTCACCCTCGGTGAGGCACCTGAGGACCGCTACCCCGTCGCCCGCGAGTGGCTGCAACGGCACGGGCACGCCTCCACCGTCGACTACCTCGCCGCCATGGCAGCCCTCGTCCTCGAGGAGACCGGCCTCCTGCCGCACGCCAACGCCGGTGCCCTCGACGAGGAGCAACTGGCGGAACTCCGCCGGGTCTCCCCCTCCCAGGGGATGATGCTCGAGACGCTCCGCCACGACCTCGACTGCCACCGCGGCGCTCCCGACAAGACCCCCGAGCGTCGCCTGGCCACACTCGAGGCGGCCGGGCGACTGGCGATCCCGTTCACCACCGGAATCCTCGTCGGCATCGGCGAAGGCCGAGAGGACCGGGCCGTCGCCCTCGAGGCCATCGCCGAGGCCCACCGCCGGCACGGGCACGTCCAGGAGGTGATCGTCCAGAACTTCCTGCCCAAGGCCGGCACGGCCATGCACGCCGAGCCGCCCTGTCCGGCCGATGACTTCCTCGAGGCCATCGCCCTCGCCCGACTGCTGCTCCCCGGGGAAGTCCACGTCCAGGCGCCACCCAACCTGTCCGACGACTTCGGACGGCTCCTCGACGCCGGGATCGACGACTGGGGCGGTGTCTCCCCGGTCACGGCCGACCATGTCAACCCCGAGCGCCCCTGGCCGGCCCTCGACCTGCTGCGCCAGGCCACCGAGGCCCGCGGCTTCGCCCTCGCTCCCCGACTGACCGCCCACCCGGAGTTCGTCCGCGACCCCGGACGCTGGATCGATGCCGGCCTGCGGTTCCCGGTCATGGACCGGGCCGACGCCGAGGGCCTCGGCCGGGACGATCCGGGCGCCCTGTTCCCCGAACGGGTCGAGACCGTCACCGCCGAGGACGGGGCCGAGGTCCGCCAGATCGGCGACGACTCCACGGCCTGGTACTCGGGCGCCCCCGTGGCGCCGGCCGACCTCCTGGAGGGCACCGCCGTCGCTCCGGGGCACCTCCGCGAGGTCCTCGACGGCGTGCTCGACGGCCAGGAGGCGGGAACGCCGGAGCTTCTCGCCCTCTTCGCCGCCCGGGGACCACAGGTGCGGGCCGTCGCCGAGGTGGCCGACGAGCTGCGACGACGCACCGTCGGCGACACCGTCACCTGGGTAGCCAACCGCAACATCAACTACACCAACGTCTGCACCTACAAGTGCCGCTTCTGCGGCTTCTCCAAGGGACCGCTCTCGCTCAACCTGCGGGGAACCCCCTACCTGCTGGAGCTCGACGAGATCGCCGGCCGGGCCGCCGATGCCGCGCGCATGGGCGCCACCGAGGTCTGCCTCCAGGGCGGGATCCACCCCGACTTCGACGGCGACTACTACATCGACGTCACCCGTGCGGTCCGGGACGCCGTCCCCGACATCCACGTCCACGGCTTCACGGCCCTCGAGGTCACCGAGGGGGCGCGCCGCCTCGGCGAGCCGCTGGCCGACTACCTCCGACGCCTGATGGACGCCGGTCTGCAGTCCCTGCCGGGCACCGCCGCCGAGATCCTCGATGACACGATCCGGGCCGAGTTGTGCCCCGACAAGATCACCACCGACGAGTGGCTGGAGGCCCACCGGACCGCCCACGGCGTCGGCCTGCGCTCCAACATCACGATCATGTTCGGCGCCGTCGAGGGAACCGAGCACTGGGTACGCCACCTCCTGGTCTGCCGCGACCTCCAGAAGGAGACCGGTGGCTTCACCGAGTTCGTGGGACTCCCCTTCGTGCACATGGCGTCCCCGATCTACCTCCAGCGCCGTGCCCGCCGCGGTCCCACGTTCCGGGAGACCCTCCTGATGCACGCCGTGGCCCGCATCGCCCTGCACGGCCTCGTCGACAACATCCAGGGCTCCTGGGTCAAGATCGGCTTCGACGGCATCCGGCAGATGCTCCGCGCCGGCGTGAACGACCTCGGCGGCACCCTCATCGACGAGAACATCTCGCGTGCCGCCGGCGCCGAGCACGGCCAGGCCTCGACCGAGGACGACTTCCGGGCCCTGGTGGAACCGCTCGGTCGGACCCTCCAGCAGCGCACCACCCTCTACAACCGGCTCGAGGCCGGTCGGCGCCTCGAGGTCCGCCGGGCCGACGACGGCCGCGTGCTGATCCCCGTGGTGGGTGGCTGAACGGGCGCCTGAACCGACCGGAGTCAGCGCGCCGGCGTCGTTAGGGTGCCGGCATGGCACGCCGTCGATACCGCACGGGCAGCGCCGAGCTGGACTCGGCCATCGCCGACCTGGTCGCCGCCACCGGGCGACGCGAGGACCGCGACCTGATCGCGGAGATGCTCGTCTCGACGGTCCGGCTGGCCCGGGAGGAGGTCGGCCGAGGCGACCTCAAGCTGCTCAACAGCACCTTGAAGGAGCTCCGGAACTCCCTCGCGGTCTTCGAGCCCTACCAGGGCATCCGCAAGGCGACGGTCTTCGGGTCGGCGCGCATTGCCGAGGGTGACCCCGCCTATACGGCCGCACGGGACTTCGGCGCCGCCATGGCCGCCCGGGACTGGATGGTCATGACCGGCGCCGGCCCCGGGATCATGGCGGCGGGCCTCGAGGGCGCCGGACGCGACCGGTCCTGCGGCATCAACATCGAGCTCCCCTTCGAGGCCTCGGCCAACGAGTTCATCGTCGACGATCCGAAACTCGTCGACTTCAAGTACTTCTTCACCCGCAAGGTCACCTTCATGCGGGAGTCGCACGGCTACGCCCTCCTGCCCGGCGGCTTCGGGACCATGGACGAGGCCTTCGAGCTGCTCACCCTGATGCAGACCGGCAAGACGCACCTGAGCCCGGTCGTGCTGCTCGACCCGCCCGGCAGCACCTACTGGTCGCACTGGACCGAGTTCGTCCGCTGCGAGCTCGTGGACCGGAACCTGGTGTCCGACCACGACCTCGCCCTCGTACACGCCACCGATGACCCCGTGGCCGCCGCCAACCACGTGTGCGGCTTCTACCGGGCCTTCCACTCGATGCGCTACGTGGGCGGGCACCTCGTGCTTCGGCTGGAACGGCCGGTCGGCGAAGACGAGTTGGCCGGCCTCAACGACGCCTTCGGGGACCTGCTGGTCGACGGGACCATCGAGGCCATCGAGGCGACGCCGGCCGAGGTGGCCGACGACGACGAGATCGAGCGGCCTCGACTGCGGCTGCACTTCGACCGTCGCTCACACGCCCGCCTGCGCCAGCTCATCGACGCCCTCAACGCCGGGACGACCTGACCGTCCTACGCCTCCTGCCACCCCTCGTCGTCGGTTTCCCGCAGCAGGTCGGCCGCCTTCTGGACGGCGCGACGGGCCCGGGTGAGGCGCCGCTCGTCGATGGGCAGTTCGTCCCCGCCGGCGTCGATCGACTCGCGGAGCCGGAGGATGGCCAGATCGGCCAGCTCCTCGGCGATGCCCTCGAGCCGGACACGGATCTCCTCGAACTCACCCGACATCGACGCATCCTCCCTCCTGGTCGAGGCGGTCCGCCACGACCTCCAATGGATGTCGCACCCGGTGGCCCGCTGCGGCCAGGTGCAGCGCACAGCCGGGATTGGCGCTGACGACCAGGTCCGACCGGCCGCGCGCGACGGCCCGGCTGATGGCTGCCGACTTCCGCTCCCGGATCTCACCGGCCAGTTCGGGCTGCAGTACCGCGAAGGCGCCTCCCGCGCCGCAACAGAGGCCCTCGTCGTCCAGTTCGACCAGGTCCGCATAGGGGGCAAGGACAGTCCGTACATCGGCGTGGACCCCCTGGGCGTGCCGCAGGTGGCACGGATCCTGCACGATCACCGTTGGACGGTCGCCCGGCAGGGCCACCGGGAGCGAGGACATGCGGTCCGCCAGCCATTCGTGCACGTCCCGCACGCGGGCCGAGAACGCCGCCGCCTCGGAGGTACCCAACAGGGCGCCGAACTCGCGCAGGGCGGCGCCACATCCCGCCGAGTCGACGAGGACCGGATCCGAACCCGGTAGGGCCGACATGACCTGCTCAGCCTGGCGTCGGGCTGCTGCGTCCATCCCCGCATGGGCATGGAGCGCACCGCAGCATCCGGCCGAATCGCCCGAGCGCCGCACCCGGGTGTCGGTCGCCTCGAGGACTGCTTCGACGGCGGCATGGACATCGGGCTGCCAGGCATCCATGACACAGCCGGTGAAGAGCACCACCTCACCCTCGGTGCGGGCCGGGGTCCGGGGATCCCGGAGCGGAAGCCGTTCCGGCAGCGGGAGGCGCCGCGGCAGGAGGTGCAGGCGCTGCAGCACCGCGAGGAACCGGGAGCCGAAGCGAAGGAGCCGTGGACGAACAAGGACTGCCAGGCCGATTCGAAGCCGGAGGGGCGGGCGTCGTGTCCTCCCCAGGGACACACGTGTGCCGACCATCAACTCACCGAACGGCACCACCGAGGGACAGGCGGTCTCGCAGCCACGGCACAGCACACAGGTGTCGATGGACTCGAGGACCTCCTCGTCGGCCTCCATGCCACCCCCGTCCACGACGCGCATCAGCGCGATGCGCCCCCGCGGAGAACGCCGTTCGTCCCCCGTCACCCGGTACGTCGGGCAGTGCGGCAGGCAGAGCCCACAGTCCACACACGCGGCCAGGGCGTCGTCCCGCAGGTCCAGGAGGCCACCCGTCCGGGCGTCGCCGCGGATCATGCGACCAGCCGGTACGGGTCCCGGCCGGGGTTCAGGCGGCCGGTCGGGTCGAAGCCGTCGCGGATCCGCCTCCCGAGTGCCGCTACGCCCGGGGCGGGCACGGGCGCGGGCAGCGGCTCGGGGTGCAGGTGGGTCCTCGATCGGTTCGAGGCCCAACTCGGCCACCAGCGACTCGGCGGAGGCCTCGACGTCCTCGCGGTAGCCCTCCAGTCGGACGGCGGTCCGTGCGCCGTCCCACAGCAGGGTCGCTGGCCGATGGCACCCCGCCGCGACGGCAGCGGGTTCCATCTGCCCCTGCAGCCAGCAACTCTCCTCCGGCGCCGGCCGGGTCCGGAGGATGACGCTCGCCATGAGGGCCAGGGTTCCGAGCGAGCCGACCAGCAGGCGGCAGAGGTCATAACCGGTCACGTTCTTCACCGTCGGACCGCCGGCCGAGAAGAGGCGCCCGTCGGCACCCACGCAGGTGGCCTGCAGCAGGGCGTCGCGGGCCGCCCCGACGCGCCCACGGCGCAGGCTGCTCCGCCCCACCGCCAGCACACCACCGACGGTGGCTCCCGAAGGACCCTCCAGCGCCACCTCCTGACCGGCCTCCGCGAGCACCGCCGCCAGGTCGACGAGTGTCGTTCCCGCGCCGACCGTGACCGTCATCTCCGCGGGGTCGAAGGCGGCGATGCCCGATGGGGCCACGACCTCACGGACCCCGGCGGCCGGCTCGCCGCCCAGCATCCAGTGGGACCCACCGCCGCGCACGCAGACCGGATCGTCGGTGCCGACGTCCGCGGCGAACGCCTCGATGTCGCCCGGATCGACGCCGCTCACACCCAGGTCCCCTCGGGCAGGCGGGTCATGCCCTGCACGTCGCCGCAACTGGCGCCGGTCGGAAGGACCTTGTGGGGGTTCGCAACACCATCCTGGTCGAAGGCGTCGCGAAGGACCCGTTGGGCGTCGAGGTCGGCCGGCTGGAACAGGAGGGGCATGAACTGCCGCTTCTCGAGGCCGATGCCGTGCTCGCCAGACAGCACCCCTCCAACCGACAACGACAGGCGCACGATCTCCTCCCCGGCGGCGAACACCTCCTCGAGGACGCCCGGTTCCCGTTCGTCGAACACGAGCAGCGGATGCAGGTTCCCGTCGCCGGCGTGGAACACGTTCATGACGATCAGGCCGCGCCGGTCGGCAATGGCGTTGACCTCGGCAACCACCTCGGCGAGGCGGGTCCTCGGGATGACCGTGTCATGGAGATAGTAGGAGGGCTTGATGTTGGCGATGGCCCCGAATGCCGCCTTGCGTCCCTTCCAGATCCGCTCCCGCTCCTCCTCGTCGCTCGCCACGCGCACCGAGCCGGCACCGTGCGCTCCCGCGATCCGGGTCACCGCCTCGACCTCCCGGGCGACCCCCGCGGGGAGGCCGTCGAGTTCGACGATGAGGACGGCCGCAGCGTCCAGCGGATAGCCGGCGTTCGCATGCGGTTCGACGGCGCGAACGACCCGCTGGTCCATGAGTTCCATGGCTGCCGGCACGATGCCCGAGGCGACGACGGCACTGACGGTGTCGGCTGCCGCCTCGATGGTCGGGAAGTCGAGCAGCAGCGTGGCGATCTCGGGCGGGTCGGCCGTGAGGCGCACGGCGATCCGCGTGGCGATCCCGAGCGTGCCCTCACCACCGACGAATGCGCCCCGCAGGTCGTACCCGACGGGGTCGCCCTCCTCCTCGCCGAGGACCACCAGGTCCCCGTCCGGCAGGGCGACCTCGACGGCGGCCACATGGGCGCTCGTCACCCCGTAGGCAAGGCAGTGCGGACCCCCGGAGTTGTTCGCCACGTTGCCGCCGAGCGTGCAGGACTGCTGGCTGGACGGGTCAGGGGCGAAGTGCAGTCCGGTGCCCGCCAGATGCCGGGTGAGGTCCAGGTTCACGACCCCGGGTTCCACCCAGGCCAGGCGCCGTTCGATGTCCACATCGAGGATGCGGGTCATCCGCGTCGTCGAGATCACGACCGGTTCGTCACACGGCACGGCCCCGCCGGCCAGACCCGTGCCCGCACCGCGGGGGACGAAGGCCCGTCCGTGGCGCCGAGCCACCCGGATGCAGGCGGCCACCTCCTCCGCCGTTCCCGGGAGGCAGACCACCCCGGCCCGCCCTCCGCCGATCACCGATCCGTCCCGGCTGTAGAGGTGGATCGCGGCATCTCCCGCCTGGACGTGCGCTGCACCGACAGCGGTCTCGAGGTCGGCGACCAGTGGGTCGCGCGTGGACCAACGGCGCCTGCGCATCCTCCCAGTCTGCACAACAACCGTAGCCACGTCACGCTTCGGCGTCCGGGAGTGCCCACTGGCGGCCCGCCCGGTTCCCAACCGCTCTGGAACCGCCTGCCGATGGCGTCCGAGAGGGGGCGCCGGGGTGTAGGAAGGACGCCGTGAATCGACTCCGCACCATCGCCACACGCGGCGACACCCCGGTGCGTTGGAGCGGGTCTTCAACCGCCCGCTCTGGCAGATCGCCCTCGCCCCCGCCGTGGGCCTGCTCCTGGCGACTCTCCTCCTCCAGTTCCTTGGACGTGGGGCGACCTCCTCGACCTCCGACGAGTTCGTCCGGGCCTACCACGAACGCCATCCGCGCCTGCCTCTCCGGCACCTGCCGGCCAAGTTGCTGGCTGGCGTGGCGACCATCGGGTTCGGCGGGGCACTCGGACTGGAGGGTCCCTCCATCTACGCGGGTTCGACGACCGGTCTTGCCGTGAGCGACCGCTTCAAGCGTTGGCTGCGACGGGAGGACGTTCGGATCCTCCTCACGGCCGGTGCGGCAGCCGGTGTCGCCGCCGTCTTCAAGGCCCCGGCCACCGGCGTCCTGTTCGCCCTCGAGGCGCCCTACCGCGACGACGTCACCCGCCGCGCGCTGATTCCCTCGCTCCTCGCCTCGGCGACCAGCTACGTCACCTACATCAACCTGATCGGTCCCGAGGCGGTCATCCCCTTCCTGAACGACCCGGAGAGTCGACTCGGCCTCAACCTCATCGACGCCCCCCTCTACACCGAGGACGGGCTGATCTGGCTGCACCACGACCAGCTCACCAACCTGTTCTCGGGTGTCGAGGTCGCCGACGTGCTGGGCGCCATCCTGCTCGGAGTCCTGGCTGGCCTCGGTGGCCGCTCGATGGCCTGGCTGGTGCGTTGGGTCAAGGGGTTCGCCAAGCAGACCAGCCTCCTCCCCCGGCTCCTCCTCGGCGGCGCACTGCTGGCCGGCCTGGCAGTCGGTGCCGACGCCGCCTTCGACGCACCCCTGACGATCGGCCCGGGCCTGGCCGCCATGGAGTGGGTGGTGGCACCCGACCACGGTCTGGGCCTGATCGCCCTGTTGTTCGGCCTGCGCATCGCCGCCACCATCGTGTCACTGGGGGCCGGCGGCGTGGGCGGTCTCTTCATCCCGCTGGCCGTGCAGGGCGTGATCCTCGGCCAGTTCGTGGGCCAGGTCCTCGAGACCGAACGCCCCGGCCTCTACCCGATCCTCGGCCTGGCCGCCTTCCTGGGTGCCGGCTACCGCGCGCCGATCTCGGCGGTGATGTTCGTCGCTGAATCCACCGGTGGCGCCTTCGTCGTCCCGGCCCTCGTCGCCGCCGCCGTCAGCCAGCTGGTCGCCGGACCCTCCTCGGTGGCCGACCACCAGCACCACGTGCGGCTGGGCCACCTCGAACGCCGCTTCACGCTGCCGGTGACCTCTGCGCTCACGACAGACGTCCTCACGGTCCCCCCGGACGCCACCCTGTCGGAGTTCGTCTACATGCACGTCCTGGGCCGGCGCGAGCGCTCGGTGGCCGTGGTCGACGGCGGCACCTACCTGGGGATGATCAGCCTCACCGAACTCTCCGAGGTGGACCGCTCGGCCTGGGACGACACCCCGGTGGGCGACGTCCTGCGGGCGGACCTGCCGGCAGCACGGCCTTCGTGGACCCTCCGGGACGCCATCGGTGCGATGGGCGATGCCGAGGCAGACGTCCTGGCCGTCACCGACAACGACAACGCGTTCATCGGCCTCCTGCGGGAAGACGACATCCTCAAGTTGGACGAGATCCTCGACGAGACGGGTGGATGATCGAGTCTGTCCCGCTCTTTCGTCCGACTGATTAGGCAGACTCGGTGGTCTCCTCAAGCGCCTCTTCGTCGAATTCGTCGGACCAGGCGTCGAACGCGGGAGACTCCCCTTCCACGTTCGGCTCGTCGACATTCAGGCTCTCGAATATCGAATCTAAGTCAAGGTCCTCATTTTGCTTAAGCGCTCGTGCCTCTTCGTAGCGGCGATGTCGGCCCTTCTTCACCGTGGTCCTCCCGGTCGGACGTCATCATCGATCAGCACTCCATCCTACCGATGGAGCGACCTGAACACGGGCGGTGGCCATCCGGGCATCCTCGTCGCCGCGCACCAGCGCCTCGATATCACTCCGGGTTCCCACCAAGGCAGGATCCAGGTCCAGGTCCCGAGACAGTTGCGAGACCCAGGCTGATACCAGTGTCACGCCCGCCCGGATGTCGGCTCCTCCGTTTCGTCGCGTGAGATCAGGCTGGAGGGGTGGTAAATCTCCAGCCGCGACCACCGCTTCGATGATTCCGCTGGCTACAGACCCCTTGTAGTGACGCCCGTCCAACCCTCGAATTCCCCGCAGGTCCCCAACCTCTGTTGGGGCTCGTTGGGCAATGGCAACCAAACCCAGATCGGGCAACACGTGGCGAACTGGAATGTCCACCTCGGCCGCACGTCGCTCCCGCCATGCGGCCACCGATCGCGCCACGTCGCGCGCCGGCCCGCGGAGCTGGCGAGCTTCCTTGATCCGTTGCCACGCTCCGTCGGGATTTCGTCGGCCGTGTTCTCGAGCCAGCATCTCCTTGCACTCCTGTTCTGCCCACCCAAGGCGCCCCTCGCTGTCGAGGCGTCGAATCAGCCGGTCATGGATTTCCAGGAGATGCGCTACGTCAGACGCGGCGTATTCGAGTTGCGAGGCAGTCAGTGGACGGGCCAGCCAGTCCGTCAAGCGGTCGCCCTTAGGGAGGTGGAAGCCCAACTCACGCTCGTGCACAGTGGTCAGGGA
>LULR01000242.1_pt1 | contig 11733 bp, 9 predicted proteins | sample 729471 | NCBI WGS metagenome assembly LULR01 (sample SAMN03860284, study PRJNA289734) | marine metagenome | biome: seawater column; feature: ocean; material: water; isolation source: Red Sea water column Station 108 - depth 500m | place: Saudi Arabia: Red Sea | collected 2011-10-15 | depth 500 m
CAGAGGCCAGTTTGCTTCGAAGCTCTGGCTTGGCCGTGACGACGCTGTGCGGCATCCGCTGAACGATCGACTGCAGGCCTGCTTCAAGGCGATTCTGCTGGACGAAAAAGGCGCAGAGCCCAGCGAGCTCTTCCGGTGCTCGGTGAGGGCGGACAAAGCGGCAGGAATTCAATATTTCAGCTTGCCTGAAGAGCTTTGCGCCCGGGCGTTTGAAGCGTTTGTGCAGGATGCAAACGTGAAGAACGCCTTTCTGGTGAGCGGAACCCGAGAATCCGAAGACGCAAAACTGGGGCTCTATCCGGTTGGCGCGCAACGGGAAAGAGTCAACCGCGCGTTTCACCGTTATTACACGTCTCTTGGCCGGGCGCTTCGCTTGGCAGAGGAGTAAACGTCTCCTCGGCCCGTGACTTGTCTTCCAACATCCAGCCAGGCTTTGAGATCTTCAAGTGAATTCGGTGGGCAGATCCAGTAGCCCTGGAGCATTTCCGCTCCGAGAGATTCAAGGAGGTGTGCCGATTTTTCGGTCTCAATGCCTTCGGCAACCACCCGATAACCCAGGCCCTGGCCCATACTGATGGCGGTTTCCACAATCATCCGGGCGCTGTCGCTGGACTCGATGTCCTGCAGCAGGGTGCGGTCCAGCTTTATTTCGCTGGCGGGCAGTTTCTTCAGGTAGAAGAGTGATGAGTAACCGGCGCCGAAGTCGTCAATCGAGAGCTTGAGCCCGATCGCCGTCAATTCGTTCAGGGCTTTCAGGCCCCGGTGTGGATCGTCCATGGCTGCGGTTTCGGTGAGTTCGATGATGACCTGTTCCGCCTTTAGCTGATATCGCTTTATGCGGGTTTCAAACAGGCCAATCAGTTCTGGAGAACTGAGGTCGCGAGCGGAGATATTCACTGAGATGGTCAGCTCCGGATCAATCTCGTGGAGTGCCTTGAGATCGTTCATCGCCTGATCCACCACCCAGCGTGTCAGGTGTTTGATCACACCGGTTTTCTCCGCCATGGGAACGAAGTCGATCGGTGGCACCCAGCCTCTTTCCGGATGGTGCCAGCGAATCAGGGCTTCCACACCCACCACCTTGCCCGTGGCCAGACTGGTTTTGGGTTGGTAGTAGAGTTGGGTCTGATTGTTGTGCAGAGCCTCCCGAAGGTCAGACATCAATGTCAGCCGGCTCTCGTCGTAGATATCGTTTTTCCGGGAATACAGACCGGTCTGATGGGGACCGTGAGGGGCCATTTCCATGCCAACGTGGGCGTTGCGGATCAGGAGAGCCGCTTTTTTTCCATGTTCCGGAAAGCTGGCGGCACCGAACCGGGGGTTGGGTTCTATGGCGATGTTGTCCAGTAACACCGGTTCGGCCAGTTGCTTCAGTGCATTATCCAATGACTTGAAATCGTCCCCCGTTTTGCCGATATCCACCAGCAGGCCAAAGCTGTCTCCGGAAAGCTGGTAGACGAGCTCCTCACGACCTTCGGAATTGACGGTGGAGTGAACCATCGGTAGTTCCGCTGCCAGCTTGATCATCTGTTCTGCCATTGCTTTGAGCAGGCGCTCACTGCGGTCGAGGCCCAGGGTGCGGTTGATTTCCTCAAGCTGGGTTATCCGGGTAACCCCAACCATGAATCGGCCATTGGGGTGTTGCCGGAATTGCTCATCCACCATCCACTCGAAGCGGTTGCGGTTTGGAAGGGCCTTGATTTTCTGCTCCCGTTCCCGATAAAGGCGGTCGGCAAGGGCGAGCGTGAGAATGAAAGCTTCGAGCCCGGATCCTATTTGCATGGCGTACTCGGTAAAGAAGTTCTCCGGCAACAGGCCAAGAGCGCGACCGGCTGTTGCCGATACTCCTACCGTGAGTGGTGTCCAGGCAATGGTGAAGAAAATGCCGGCCCGAACACCGGCGGCCCAGGTGACAGGACCTGCCACCAGCAGCAGCGAAAAGAATCCGAATGCGGAGATCGCTGCAACCCGGATACCGGTGTCGTAGCTCAAGAATGGAGCGCTCAGGAAGTACAGGATCTCGAACACCAACATAGCTTGCAGAGCGCGGTACAGCCGCGGGCTATGTAAGCGGACTTTCAGGAACTCCATGCAGAACAGCAGTGAAAACATCGCCAGGAAAGGAATGGAAAGCATCAACACATGGGCATGCAGAAACGGTGATTCCGGATAGATATGCTGGAGGGTGTAACCGCGAACCGCGGCAAAAAACAGGAAATACCCGGATATGGCCAGCGCGTAGTACAGGTACAGTCGTTCCCGCAGGGTCAGGAACACGGCCAGGTTGATCAGAATGATGACCGCCAGGCTGCCGTAGTAGAAAAAGTGCAGTTTTTGCTCGTTGGCGGCGGCCTCGTAAAAATCACTCTGATGCCATATCTGCAGCGGCACCACCATCGTGCCTTGTGTTGCTACCCGTATGTAGAGTGTTTTCAGGTTGTCCGGTGCCACCTGGAACCTGAACAGCATGCTGGGATGGTCAACATCCCTCGGATAGAAGGGGCGGGTATCGCCGGTGCGGAATTCGCGAAGCAGTGTGCCCCCGGAGAGCTCGTGGAACACCACGTCATCGAGCTGCGAGTAGGCCAGCTCGGCGATCAGCAATTGGTCACGATCGGTCTGGTTATGCACCTCAACCCGCAGCCAATAGGCGGAATCGGTGATGCCAAAGGTGGCTTTGCCAGTGGGCCTGTGTTGCCAGGCGGATTCTGGAAGAGCGCGAACCTCGGCCAGTGTGGCGTTGGCACCGGTGTCTTCCCAGTACTGGTAGTGGCTCTCAATCGGTGTGCCAGAGACCACCGAAACCGGGCCGGCATCCGCGTGGACAGACTGGAACACGCTCAAGGCCAGCATCAGAACAAGGATACGCAGAGCATTGCTGAGGATCACGAACAGTAGACCCCGTTATTTAGCCAGCAGGCTTTTATTTTTGTCTCAAAGTTCAGCTTATCAATCTTTCTGCGCCAGAAAAGCCGCCAACCGATATTTAATGTAGCGAAATGTCTCATATTTCGAGTTTTCCAGCGTTTCCTGCGCGCGCCCTGGGCTCCCGGTGACCAGGCTTGCCTGTCTGGATGGCGGCGCATCTGCTACGTTTAAGGGGTAAAACCTATCCCGAGGAGGCCTCCATGTTTGTCGCTGAAAAAGCAACCGGGCACCTGATTGAAGTACTGGATACCCAGGCACTGTTTGATCCCCATGTCCAACAGGTTCGCGGCAGCCTCCATTACGGGGAAGAGGCGCAGGACCCGGAATCCTTTGCAAAATCGGACCTGGCCTTTCCCTCCGGTGAAGCGCTTCCTGTGTGCTGGACCAATCCCGACTACCGCCGCCACAGCTGACACTTGCTTACCCCTCCTGTAGCCACCACAGGGTCGCGCTAGCGTCGCCCTGAGAGTGGCTATTTTTCACACAGGTTTGAATTTCACATCCTGCTTCTGTAAGCTTTTTGTTAATTGAACGTTCAATTAATAAAAAGCAGGGCCAAGTCGCGCTGCTTTTCAACACCGGAATCAAGACGAGAAACCGAAGCCGCCATGCCAAAAGTTGGGGTTAAAGACACACGCAAGCAGCAGCTGATTGAAGCCACCATGGATTCGATTGCTGAGCTGGGTATGCAGAACACCACCATTGTCAGCATCAGCAAGCGGGCGGGTATGTCCTCAGGGATTATCAGCCACTACTTCGGTGGCAAGCAGGGTCTAATTGAGGCGGCTCTGCGTTATCTGCTGGATCAATTGGGCAAGGAACTGCGGGAGCGCATGGCCAGGACCGACCGCTCCCCCGAGCAGCGGCTGAACTGCATCATCGAGTCGAACTTTTCTGAGTTCCAGCGCTCGGCGTTGGCCGCCAAGACCTGGCTGAGCTTCTGGGCCCGGTCGATGCATGAGCCTGGCCTGAAGCGGCTGCAGCAGATCAACAATGCCCGGCTGTACAGCAACCTGCGGTACTCGTTTGCGCAGGTGCTCGAACCGGCTGCGGCGACAGAGGCGGCCCGGCAAACCGCAGCAATGATTGACGGTTTCTGGCTGCGCAGTGCCCTGAGCCTGGACCCGGCAGAAAGCTTTGAAGCCGGCGAGCGGCTCTGCAAGAAATTTGTCCACGAGACACTGGCCCAGGCCACCGCCTGAGCCGCGATAGATTCAAATGGCCCACAAGGCCTGAAGACACCGAACCGAGGTATCTGATTACTATGTCTGCATCTCTTCCTGTTGTTCAGAATTTCGTCCATGGCCGTTTCCTGGCCAACAGCACCGGCGAAACCTTCCCCGTGGTAAACCCGGCCACAGGCCAGGTTATCTACGAAGTGGAAGTGGCGGATGAATCCGTTCAGCAGGCTGCCATTGAAAGTGCCCGCGCCGGTTTTGCCGAGTGGTCTGCCATGACTGCCATTGAGCGCAGCCGGATTTTGCTTCGGGCGGTTGCGCTTCTGAGAGAGCGTAATGACGAATTGGCTGCCGCAGAGGTGCGCGATACCGGGAAGCCCTGGCAGGAAGCAGAAGCCGTGGATGTGGTCACCGGTGCCGATGCGGTTGAGTTCTTTGCCGGCCTGGCACCCTCCATCGAAGGTAACCAACAGGACCTGGGCGGTGATTTTTACTACACCCGCCGGGAGCCTCTGGGCATCTGCGCCGGCATTGGGGCCTGGAACTACCCGATCCAGATTGCCTGCTGGAAATCCGCGCCGGCCCTGGCCTGCGGTAATGCCATGATCTTCAAGCCATCCGAGGAAACCCCCATGGGTGCGGTGAAGCTGGCGGAGATCTTTACCGAAGCCGGTGTACCGGCTGGCGTGTTCAACGTGGTGCAGGGCGCCGCCGAAGTCGGTCAGTGGCTGACCCATCATCCGGAGATTGCCAAGGTCTCCTTCACCGGCGAAGTGGCTACCGGCAAGAAGGTGATGGCAGCGGCATCTTCCACCCTGAAAGACGTCACCATGGAACTCGGCGGAAAATCCCCGCTGATCATCTTTGACGATGCCGACCTGGAAAACGCCATCTCTGCCGCCATGGTGGGCAACTTCTACACCCAGGGCGAGATCTGCACCAACGGTACCCGGGTGTTTGTCCATGAAGATCTGTACCCGCGTTTCATGGAACGCCTGCTGGAGCGCACCCGCAAGAACATCAAGCCGGGTGATCCGATGAATCCGGATACCAACTTTGGCGCCCTCATCTCGGCAAAACACCGGGATCTGGTGCTCGATTACATCGCCAAAGGCCTCTCTGAAGGGGCCACCCTGAGCCACGGCGGTCGGGCCTTTGAGCCGGAGGATTCCAAAGGCGGCTATTTCGTGGAGCCCACCATCTTCACCGACTGCACCGATGACATGACCATCGTGAAGGAAGAGATCTTCGGGCCGGTGATGTCGGTGCTCACCTTCCGCGACGAGGATGAGGTGATTGCCCGGGCCAACAACACCGACACCGGTCTGGCCGCGGGCGTGTTCACCAACGACATCCGCCGGGCCCACCGGGTGATTCACCAGATCCAGGCCGGTATCTGCTGGATCAACAGCTACGGTGCCTCCCCGGCGGAAATGCCGGTGGGCGGCTACAAACTCTCCGGCATCGGCCGGGAAAACGGGCGCGAGACCATAGCGCATTACACCCAGATCAAGTCCGTCTACATCGGCATGCAGGATCTGGATGCCCCGTTTTAAGCCCGCAAGCCACAGAGGAGAACGCGTATGACAGAAAACCGATACGACTACATCATCGTGGGTGCGGGTTCCGCCGGTTGCGTGCTGGCCAACCGCCTGACCGAGGACGCGCGCCACCGGGTGCTGCTGCTGGAAACCGGCGGCAGCGACAAGAGCATCTTCATCCAGATGCCCACCGCCCTGTCCATTCCCATGAACACCAAGAAATACGCCTGGCAGTTCGAGACCGAGCCGGAGCCGTTCCTGGATAACCGCCGCATGCATTGCCCCCGGGGCAAGGTTCTGGGGGGCTCTTCCTCCATCAACGGCATGGTGTATGTCCGTGGCCACGCCCGGGATTTTGACGAATGGGATTCCGAAGGCGCCACCGGCTGGCATTACCGGAATGTCCTGCCGTATTTCAAAAAAGCCGAAACCTGGGCGTTTGGCGGCGATGATTACCGGGGTGATAAAGGCCCGCTCGGTGTGAACAACGGCAACAACATGCAGAACCCGCTCTACAAGGCCTTTATCCAGGCGGGCTCCGATGCTGGATATTTCGAAACCGGCGATTACAACGGAACCCAGCAGGAAGGCTTCGGCGCCATGCACATGACCGTGAAGAACGGTCGTCGCTGGTCCACCGCCAACGCCTATCTTCGCCCGGCCATGGAGCGCCCGAACCTGACGGTGGTCACCCATGCCCTGGTGCACAAGGTGTTGCTGGATGGCAAAACCGCCACCGGTGTCCGTTACGAGCAGGGCGGCAAGGTGCACGAGGCAAAAGCCGCCGAGGAAGTCATCCTGTCGGCCGGTTCCATTGGCTCACCCCACCTGCTTCAGCTGTCCGGAATTGGCAATCGTGAGGTACTGGAAAAGGCTGGTATCGAGGTAAAGCACGAGCTACCCGGCGTTGGTGAGAACCTGCAGGACCACCTGGAGTTTTACTTTCAGTACCGCTGCAAGCAGCCGGTGTCGCTCAACGGCAAGCTGGACTGGTGGAACAAGCTGAAGATCGGTGTTCGCTGGATTCTCCGTAAGGACGGTTTGGGCGCCACCAATCACTTCGAGTCCTGTGGCTTTATCCGTTCCAAGGCCGGCGTCGAGTGGCCCGACCTGCAATATCACTTTTTGCCGGCAGCCATGCGCTACGACGGTAAAGAAGCCTTCAACGGAGACGGATTCCAGCTGCACATTGGTCACAACAAGCCGAAGAGCCGCGGTTTTGTGCATGTGCAATCGGCTGATCCGAAACAGGCACCGACCATCCGCTTCAACTATCTGGAGCACGAGGCAGATCGGGAAGGCTTCCGGGATTGTGTGCGCCTGACCCGGGAAATCATCAATCAGCCGGCCATGGACGAGTACCGGGGCGCGGAAATCCAGCCCGGTGCCGAGGTCCAGACCGACGAGGAAATCGATGCGTTTGTCCGCCAGGCGGTGGAAAGCGCCTACCACCCGTCATGCTCCTGCAAGATGGGCACCGACGAGCTGGCGGTGGTGGACCCGGAGACGCGGGTACACGGCATCCGGAATCTCAGGGTGGTGGATTCGTCCATCTTCCCGACCATACCGAATGGCAACCTGAATTCGCCCACCATCATGGTGGCCGAGCGGGCAGCCGACCTGATTCGGGGCAGGGAGCCCCTGCAACCTTCTGATGCCCCTGTGGTTATGGACGACCAGTGGCAGGTGCGTCAGCGCCCGGGACAGGCAAAGCGCGCGCTCGCATAGCGCGTCGTCATCCCGCCCGGGCGTGCAACGCGCCCGGGGTTTTGCAAGCCCTCAGGATTTCCCTATCAGCGCGACGGTGTTCTGCCGTTTTCGGGCGCCGGATAGGCAAGTCCTGGGTTTGTGTCCGATTCGAACCAAGTAGAGGAGGAACACCCATGCTGTTTATCAAAAAGAAAGAAAGTAACCGGAGGACGTTATGACACTCTGGTTATCCGCAGGTCTGATATTTACCTTCGCCGCCATTGCCCTGATTCTGTACAAATGGTGGGACATCCAGTGCATTGGCGTCACGCCGGTTCGCACCTTCACCTTTATCGCCATACTGTTCACGTCCGGTCTTGATGTGGGCCTGATCATGTTCCCGCTCACCGAGTTTGGTGGTTATGGCGATCTGTCTGCCAGCCCGGAGTATGGTTTTGCCAACCCGCTGGCCATTGAGTTCGGGTTCTGGGCATTTCTGATCTGGGGATTCTATTTCCTGACCTGTTTTTACTTCGCGATCATCGAGCCGCGGGTGAAGTTCTTTGAAATTCCGCTGGTGAAGATCGTTAACAACGTTGTGATCATCGGTACCTGCGCTTTCACCGCCTATCTGTTGCTGGTGAACCTGCCCTGGTATCTGCCCATGCTGGGTGACGGCGAGTCCGTGGTACCGGCGTTCTACTTTATCGTGTTTGCTGCGATTGGGCTGGCGGTCTACTCCAGCTCCAAGATCAAGTATGTGCGTATCCTGAGTCTGGGCTCGAGCCTGCTGTTCATTGCTCTGATTGCGGGCATGTGGTTCCGGGCGTTTGTCATGGGGGCCGGCTCGCCGGCAGATTTCCTCGGCACCGCCGGATTGATCGGTGAATACTTTGCCAACATTCATCAGTTTGTCCTGCCCATCAATGACTACCACGAGTTCTACCTGTTCTGGTGGTTTGCCTGGAGCATCATGATCGGTCAGTTTACGGCCCGCTTCGTTAGCGGTATTCGTACTTGGCAGTTGCTGATTGCCATGCTGGTGGTGCCGTCTATCGCCATTGGTGTGTGGTTTACCGTGCTTTACCACTATCATGCGGAAGGCTTGCAGATTGCGGCGTTTACCAACCTTGCCATGATCTCGGTGGGCGTGTTGATGGTGGTGAACTCACTGGATTCGCTGATCCGTCTGTACACAGACAACCTGAATCTCACCGCCCAGCGCCTGGGGCGGGCGAATTACGTGGTGTTCAATTTCCTCGCGATGGTGGGTCTGACCATGCTGTTCCAGCTGGATTTTCTCCGGATTCAGTGGGTAGGCGCCTTGGTGATCGCACTGTATTTCGGCTGTTTCGTCTACATCCTGGCGAAGAAGCGGGCCGAAGTGGCTGCCATTAAAGCGTCACCGAAAGAGAATATTCTGGACTTTGGCAAGATTGAACTTGCCGGTTAAGACCCCATAAATAGGCAGAGCCTATCCTTGGCTTGGAAATTATCAATTTTATCGCGGCGCTGCATGTTAGTACCGTTAGCGCCGTAAATTCATCCACTTATTGAATCCATCAACAAGGAGTTATCTTTAATGGGCATCATTAACAGCGAGATTAAGCCGTTCAACGCTACCGCCTTCAAAAACGGCGAGTTCGTTGAAATCAGCGAAGCCGATGTGAAAGGCAAGTGGGCGGTATTTTTCTTCTACCCGGCCGACTTCACTTTCGTTTGCCCGACTGAGCTGGGCGACGTTGCAGACAAGTACGAAGAGCTGCAGAAGCTGGGCGTTGAAGTGTTCTCTGTGTCCACCGACACCCACTTCACCCACAAGGCGTGGCACGATGCTTCCGAGACCATCGGCAAGATCCAGTACTACATGGTAGGCGACCAGACCGGCACCATCACCAACAACTTCGGTGTAATGCGTGAAGGCCAGGGCCTGGCAGACCGTGCCACCTTCCTGATCGATCCGGATGGCGTTATCCAGGCTATGGAAATCACTGCTGAAGGTATCGGCCGTGATGCAGACGACCTGATGCGCAAGGTCAAAGCGGCACAGTACGTTCGCAAGCATCCTGGCGAAGTATGCCCGGCCAAGTGGAAAGAAGGCGAGGAAACACTGGCTCCGTCTCTGGACCTGGTTGGCAAGATCTAAGCTCTCCTTCCGGAAAGCTTATGAACGAAAAACCCCGGATTTTCCGGGGTTTTTTGTGTCTGGATGTAAGGTATCGCTCAGAGCGACTCGAGCATGGTCTCGGCGCTGGTGAGGTCCAGCCCCTGCGGGTCTACGTGCAGCAGCTCCACCTTGCCGTCGTCGACGATCATGGCATAACGCTGGCTGCGAATGCCCATGCCGTTGGCGGTGCGGTCCTGGGTCAGGTCCAGAGCCTTGGCGAATTCTGCCAGGCCATCGGCCAGCATGACGATCTCGTCGGCATTGTGGGCCTTGCCCCAGGCGTCCATCACGAAGGCGTCGTTGACCGAGGTGCACACGATGGTATCCACGCCCTTCGCGCGCAGCTTGTCGGCGTTCACCACAAAGCCGGGCAAATGAGCGGCTGAACAGGTCGGTGTGAACGCACCCGGTACGGCGAACAGGACGGCTTTCTTACCGGCAAAGAGCTCGCTGGTACGGATTCTCTCCGGACCCTTTTCGCCCATTACCTGAAGTTCGATATCTGGCAGGGTATCACCCGGCTGAATTGGCATTGCTCTGGTCTCCACGGTTGTTCTTGTTGAAGTAGTCGGCGCCGCGGGCCTTGAGGCGATAGAACTCTTCAATCACGCCGGCCATCGCCTCTTCGGAATACGGTCGCAGACCACTTAATACGAGCCGTTTGGTCACTTCGCCCACCGGTTTGCCGTTAGCGGTAAGGCGGTATTCCAGGAAGACATTGCCGCGCTTGCCGGCCTCTTCCAGTGTCGCATTGTGCAATTCGAGCTCACGGGACGGAAGATCGAGGTTGTCCAGAGCCAGGCTCATGCTCTCGTACATCACCATGGGGCGATCGGGATTGAACATCACCCCGTTCGACTCCATCAATGGTTTCAGGGTGTGGGGGAAATTCTTCCCCGAGGCCGCCACATAGGCGCGGGTAATGGCCTCGATCAGCTGTTGGTCGTTGGTTGTGGCGCCACTGCGGTCCACTTCGATATAGACCTTGCCGGCATCGTCGCAGACCTCAATCGTATCCTCGGTTTCGACGAATTTGAGAGGTACATTCTCTCCGAGCAGGCTGCGGAACCGGAAGGTCATGTTTTCCGACAGCCCGAAACGCGCCAGCACGATGGCAAAGAGCAGGTCGCCTGGAACACAGAAACGGCGGGCATCCGGATCATGGATGGGATTGAAATCCCCGGCGATTTCCTTGGCGAACTGGCTGGCTTGCAGAGCGGAAATTACGACGTGTCCGTCCTGGACGGAGTGGAAACGGTCTAGAAACATGCGTTGCCTATTCTGGGTACCGGAGAATGATGTTGCGACATTATGACAACATCATACTGCGGCAGGCTTTCGGAGGATATGCGCTATTGGTCAAGTCCCTGACAGAGGCAAGTCTCAAGGTATAGCAAAGTTCTATCAAACAGTTTGGGTCAATTAATTTGAGCATCGGGTAGCCGGGCCTTATCTTTGCAACAACTTCAATTGACCACCGTATTTTTCAAATACTTAGTTTCGAAATCTAAAGGAGAAGTCGGAATATGTTGGATGCCAATATCAAGGAACAGCTCAAGGCCTACATGGACAAGCTGCAGCAGCCGATCGAGCTGGTTGCTGCCTATGACGATAGCAAGAAGTCCCAGGAACTCCGGGAACTGCTGGAAGAACTGGAACCGATGTCTTCCAAGATCAGCCTGCGCACCGAGGAATCCAATGATGTGCGTCGTCCTTCCTTCGCCATCAACCGTGTAGGCACCGATATTGGCGTTCGCTTTGCCGGCATTCCCATGGGCCACGAATTTACCTCGCTGGTACTGGCCCTGTTACAGGTGGGCGGCCACCCCTCCAAAGCTTCCCAGGATGTAATTGAGCAGATTCAGTCGCTGGAAGGTCGGTTCGAGTTCGAGACCTACTTCTCCCTGTCCTGCCAGAACTGCCCGGATGTGGTTCAGGCCCTGAACCTGATGAGCGTTTTGAACCCGAACATCAAAAACACCTCTATCGATGGGGCCCTGTTCCAGGATGAAGTGGAGCAGCGCGAAGTCATGGCGGTGCCCAGCGTTTACATGAACGGTGAGCCCTGGGGCCAGGGCCGTATGACCCTGGAAGAGATCGTCGCCAAACTGGACACCAGCTCCAGCGAAAAAGACGCCGAGAAGATCAACCAGAAGGACACCTTCGAGGTTCTGGTGATTGGTGGCGGGCCGGCGGGCGCCTCTGCGGCCATTTACGCAGCCCGTAAGGG
>LULR01000434.1_pt1 | contig 11672 bp, 33 predicted proteins | sample 729471 | NCBI WGS metagenome assembly LULR01 (sample SAMN03860284, study PRJNA289734) | marine metagenome | biome: seawater column; feature: ocean; material: water; isolation source: Red Sea water column Station 108 - depth 500m | place: Saudi Arabia: Red Sea | collected 2011-10-15 | depth 500 m
GAGTAAGGAACTATATATGATAGTGCTTGTTATTCTAGTAATGTTTGCAATTAAACCTTGGATGGAAAGATGAATAAATACAAAAAATATCAACCATTAGTATCAGATATTAAATTTTATCTTGTTGATGAAGATGGAAATGCACTTCTAAACAAAGATAAAACTGATAAAGAGTTTAGATTAAAAGATGGTATTAGATTTAAACCTTTAGAATATTTAACAGAGGGTATGGAAACCGATATGTTAGAAGAAATTAAACATGTTTAGAGTCATTCTAAAGAACAAATTTAAAGAGAGAAAGATAGATCTAAGTATAGCGACTAGAGTGATGTATCATCAGAAGTTTACTGGATCTATACAGAGTGAACATATTAAATGGTGGAAGAGATACTGGATTAAACCAATAATGCTCGAAATATTATATCCAAAGAAAGGATGGATAACTTTAGTTAAAATATTTAGAGAGGGTAAGCCATCGATAAGAGTGATAACTGTGGCAACCAGCTCGTCTAAGCGAGAGCTGCTTGTCCACAAACAACTATATGGAGAGGAGGTACAATATGAGCAGAAGAAACAGAAGACATTGGAAAAATATAGAGATCGCAAAAAAAATAGCAAAACATCTGATACTGAGAAGATGTTGGGAAGAAATTAATCAAACTAATTTAGCAAAAGATATGGATATAACTTATCAACAATGGTCTAAATTTGAAACGATTCAAAATAGGATATATGCAGAACAGCTAATAGCTATATGCGATAAAAGAAATTGGGATTTATCTCAATTTAAATCTAAACCAGAAGACATATTACAAGAATGGTTAGAAAGAGACTATCCTGATACTAAAGCAGTACCAACTAAATATATGAAAATAACAAGGTTATTTAAAAGATTGGATATACAAGGTAATGCTTGGTATAATATAAATCAACTAGAAGAACCTATACCCTTTGTAGTTGATACAATAGAGAAAGGAAATTAATGAATGGAATTTTTAATTTTGTTCGATTTATTACTTATAGCATTGCTGCTGTAACTGTAAAAAAAGGCTGGAATTGGCTCACCTCAGATGTCGATCCAATTCCTGGAACTAAAGAATTCAACAAGGAGTGGTTGGATGTGAAGACGAAGTACTTCAGACTAAAACGTAAAAAGGAGGAATATAATGAAACAGTACGAAAAGTATAGCGATACTGCACTTTCTATTATTACCTATCCTATTAGACTATGTATTGGCGTATACAATGCAGTCGAAAGACACATGCCAAGCAAAGTAGAATGTAATTACGAGATCAAGAAAAAAGGTTATGATATCGTAAGAAAAAAGGAGGATAAGAATGGAACAAAAGCAGACAGCTAAAGCTCCAATGAGTGTAAGAGTTACTGAAAAGACAATGCCATTAACAAAATGGTTTGCTGAACAGTATTTTCAAACTCATGCTTTGATGAGTAAAGATCCAAGATATAAATCTTTACCATCATACAATCAGACTTCATGTATTGCTACAGTAATGATAGCAACAAATGGAGCTCTTGATAGTGACAGAGCTAGAAAAAGAGCAGAAAAGCTGATCGAAATAAGTAATAAAGATCAAGCTAAGACTGCATAAATAATCGTGGCATAAGCCCTATCTTTTTGTAGGGCTTATTGCCTACAGAAAGGAAATAAAATGGACTTGAAAAAAATGTTATTAGAAACAACAGATCAACAGAATCATGCTAGATGGACTGGAGCAGTATATGCTTTAAGAGATCTTATGAATCATATGCAAGGTTTATTAAAAGCTAAAGGATGTACACATAAAAGTTTTTCAGAAGATATGGTACAATATGTAGGAGAAGAACTTAAAAGATATAAAGAGTTATCTGAAACTACAGAAATAGGTAAAAAGATGAAAGAAATAAAGGATGTACAATGAGTAAAAAAGAACGAAGTCATGGAGAACAAATGAATACATTAGGTGCAGTAAATGTACTCTATGAAATGGTTAATATAATGATGAATAAAATTAAGAAATTAGAAATCATTATTCAGGAAGATGAACGCAAAGAGAAAGAGAGTAAAAATGCTGAGTGAAGAAGAACAGTTAAGAAAGATCGATAAAGCAACCGATAAAGCTCTACACGAGATAGAGAAAGAGAGAAAAAATAAACCAAGAGACTATATTGCCGAATGGTTTAAATGGGTAGAGAAAGTCGGTAAATACTTAAGAAAACATATATTACATTAGAAAGGAAATATGGATATAAATAAAATAGATGAACAGTTAAAACCTATTGAAACGAATTCAAATAGCAGACAATATGGAATGATGGGATTAGCATTACATAATGATCTAAAAGATAGGTTAAAAACTTATAGCAGAAAGATAAATGTTCCAATGTCGAAGATTATAAGAACATTAATCATTAGCTATTTGGATGAAAAAGAACAACAACTAAGGGAGAAAGGAAAATGAATAAACCAAATAAAAGACAAGAAAAAGTATTTAATAAAATGCATGATATACTTCAAAAAGACTTGCAAAGATTTTCAAGAAAATGGTTAAAGTATCCATTATCTGAAAAGGATGAAGTCTTAAGAAGACATGTATTCTTTATGCAAATAAGAGATGGAATGCATAATGTATTACAAGTTGATGGTAGTTGTGCACATTTATTAAATGATATGATTAAGCATGCTAAGAAAGATGCTTTAGATTATCAAAGAGACCTATATAAGGAGGAAAAATGAGTCTAGAAATAAGTAAAGATGTATATTTTGATTGTGATAGAAAACAATTAAAATATAACGCAGACGATAAACCAGAAGGTGATGTACCTTATCAAAAACAAAAATATGTAAATAGATATGCTATTGTAAGAAGAGATAATGGCAATCTATTAGGAATACATAGTGATGACTATATCATAAGACCTTATTCTAAATTAGCTGAATCAGTTAATGAAGTAGTAAGGGAATGTGTTGATGTAGATAAATATCATATTACTACAAAGGATCAAGTGTATGAAGACGGAAAGAAATATAGAAGAGATATTAATTTCTGGGATGATTCAATTGATCTAGAAAATTATGGTAAGAATGGTATGCATATAACAGGTAAAGACGAAAGAATAATACCACAATTGAGAATTTATTCTTCATTGGATGGTAGATGGGGACAACAAATTATGTGGTCCTCAGTTTATGTAGTATGTCTGAATGGGATGGTAAGACCTGATTGGACATTTGTAGTCTACAATAAACATAATAAAAGAAAAGACATTACATGGGGAATAGAAGACTTCAAGTCTGGATTAGTAGCTCATAAGGAGCTAGGTGAAGATCTATTCAAAATGATGCAAAAGAAAGTCACTAATGAAGATGTAAGTCATTTATTTAAGAAGACATTAGCAAGTGAATATGCTAGAAATAGTCTAGTGGATCATACGAAAGCTAATGTAATGAAAGACTTAAATAATTCATGGGAAAAATATGAAAGAAGATATGGACCAACATTATTTGCAGTTTATCAAACAGCAACTGATTGGTCTAGTCATCCAGTTACAACAGCTCTTAAGCAACAATTACATACTGAAAGAGAAAGTCTAAGGAAAGAAGCTGACGAACTCATGATGAAAAAGATAGAGCATTATGAGAAAGAGATTGCTTTAGTTAGAGAAGATGCTCAGATAGAAAGATTACGTTTAGAAAAAATTAATAATGAGCATCAAAAACTAAATGGTGAACTTCAAGTAAGACTATCTAAGTATGAAGATAAAGCAGCACACTATAGAAGAAAGGCTGTATTATGAAGATTAATAAAGCTAAAGAAATAGAGAAAGCACAGAATGAACTCGATGATTGTATTGAGAGTCTATCTGTGTTAGATAATGCAGTAAGTTGTGGTTTTCTATGAATAGAAGAACTACGTGAATTTATAGAAAATGCGAGGACAAATGGATAATCTAGAAAGAGCACTAAGAATGGAAGTTGCGACTAAGCAATTAGAGATCGATAAACTAAAACGCATAATCAGAGAAAAGGATGATATAATAAATGCCAATAGTAACAGACAGCGAAGTAGCTCGCCTAGAGAAAAGGCAAAGAGGACTTCAAAGAGTAGCATCAGCGATAAATGATCTAACTATTTACGGAATATATCCTACAAATTTTCCGAAATTAGTTGGTGCTTTAGAGCACAGTAAGGATCATATCAAAGCTGAGATTCAAGCTACAAAAAAAAGAATTATAGAACTCGGTGGAAATACAATTGAAGAAGTATTTACTTCAACTAATAAAGTAGTTGTAACTAATCCACTTGATATACCAGATCACGATGAGTGAACAGAATTCTATTTAGGTTATGCAGCCTCATAAGTTGGTACCAAGCCTAAAATAGATAGAGCCAGGTGGGAGACTGCCTGGTTCGCTAATTAATTATAGCTGCTTGGACAGTGTCGTTTCGAAAGTGGTTAATTAGTTTATAGGGAGGCAGTAATGTTAGGAAGCATATGCAATTGATGTTTAAAATCATACGAGCCGAAACATCCCTTACTGCCTTGCCTTAATGTAAAGTATGTTTAGGTTTAGCCCACATGAAAGTCTCGTGGTCGTTCTCTTCAAATTTTCTTAAAATATCTGTAGGTACTCTTTCACCTTCTTCTTCAAAAACCAATTGTAAATAAGTACTATATACGACAGCTAAAGCCATAGCATCGGCTGCACGTATAGACATTCCAGGATTTTGAGCCTGAATAAAGTCTCCAATCTTATTGGGATCAATACTCTTCAGAAATATCTTATGCCATAGAATAGTATCATCTACAAAAAAAGCTAAAGACTTCTTTTGATCTAGATGATGTTGATATAGTGTGCATGCAATCTCTTCAGCATCTATATCTAGATCTTTCCAAAACTGTTTCTCACCTTTACCACAGGTATGTAGCTGATGATGATGAGTAGAACAGATAGGAACTGCCCATTGATCACCAGTTTTTTGACCAAATCCTCTAGGCATAGCAAATGTAAGATGATGTGCCTGGCAAGGATTCGTTAAACAAAGTAAGCAGTTTTGTTCAGAGATCCACTTAAGATACTTTCGGTCTTTTAACCTTTGTACCTTGTCCCCTGATAGTATTTCTAACTTTTTCGTACCCATAATAAATAGATAAAGCTCTTAATCCTTCGTGTACAAGTTCAGAGGCTTTACGTTCTGATACATTTAACTGATTTGCTATCTCAATGATACCAAAATTTTGCCAGCAAAAAAGTTTCATAATACTTGTTGATTTAGATCCAATTTCATCACTAACTCTAACAAGCTCAAAGATAGCTCCAAGTTTAGCAACGATGATATCGGGTTTAGCACCATCAATTCTAACATCTTGCATAGATGAACTAGAACCTAGTGTTGCTATTTCACACATACGTCTATATCGAGATCCAGACTCATATTCGTTCATGGTAATAAGATTACGATGGAACATATATGAAAGACGAGATTCTCTGATATTAAACCAAAGAGTTTTCTTATCTACGAGTTTAGTAGAAACTTCAGGCTTTTCTATTTGACGCATGTTTAAGTTTGTAAGCAGTCATAGCATTTTTAACATAAAGGTTAAAGCCGCTATTAGACTCATAAAATTTAATAAGACGAAATACTCGATTCATATGCTTACAGCTATGATGACGAGCAATAAGGCTCTTACACCCGTACTTGTGCGTAGGGCGTAATAGCCAACATAATAAAATAGATAGATTATACACAGTATATTCTCTTCTATCTTTACATCTCTTTTTACCTTTTATGGTATTAAGAGATATGTTATAAGCATTACATAAATACTTTTGAATATTAATAATCATGGAAAGGAATAAATTATGTTGAAAGTTATAGAACATCATTCAGCTTCTGCTGGAAATACGTTTATTGATTGTCCGCAAATGTGGATCATAGAAAAAATATACGGATTCGAAACGGAAGAGAATGCAAGAATGAAGATGGGACATTCTGCTGAGGAAGCAGCTCATCATGCATTAGTAAATCAAATCACTGATGAAAATGATATAATAAATAAAGCTAAACATCAATACATGGACATACATGGTGGTAATGATACTGATGATGAATGTGGATGGTCTCAAAAAATAGCAAATACATTTGTTAAAGAATTAAAACAGTATGGTAAATTAATTCATTATCAAAGGGAATATAATGGTCCTTATAAGGATCTAGTTTTGCCAGTAGTTGCAAAGACAGACTTTGAGTTCAATGATTATATCGTTGATACTAAAGCGACTGCTAAAGTTTGGAGATATGCTCCGACTGCAGCAGATAGAAAACAAGGGAGAAAGGGAAAAATTAATCATAACTATCACCCTAAACCCGATCATTTAAGGCAGCAGTTCTTATATCGTGAGTTATTCAATAAAGAATGCTTACTGTTATATGCATCTGCTTGGGATAATCATACTTCTGATCTAGGAGATCAAGTAGGACATCTTGAACTATTAATACAAGCCTTTAAATCGATAGAACATATCTTAGGAATTGCAAAAACAAAGGAAGACGTTGTTCGAATGTTTCCTTTGAAATTCGACAACTGGAGATGGAGATATTCACCAGGTGCTGAATCATTTGCAAGAAAGATATGGCATAATGCCTGGAAATGAGGTATAGATGCAAAGAATAGGTAGTATAGTGAAACAATTAAATAGGAGAAATATGAATCTAGAAACGTTTGAATGCTCACATAAGATAGCATATCCATCTAGAGATGGTGGAGGTAAATATAGTATTTACGTTACCAAAGAAGATGGTACTGATATGACTATTTATGGTGAAGCAATAGGTGCTGAAGGTTGGGCAAAAGGTTCAAAGCTAAGAATAACAGCAGAGCCTATGCGTCAAAGCAAAACTGGTAAGTTTTATCAGACAGCTAAATCAGTAGAATTAATTGATGGTGCAGCTGTAGTAGTACCAACTGTTAAACCAACAGCAGTAAAAGATGTAAGTAGTCAATGGAAAGAAAAGTATAGATTGACGATGAGTAATTTGTTAGCATCAGCTATTCAATCAGGCAAAGAAGTAAACTTTGAACAGATTGATGGATATGTAAGAAAAATACTAGATGCTAAATATGACGGAGACGAAGCTCCGTTTTAACCGAATAGCCATATCATCCTTTCGATGTGGCTCCCTGACTGGGCGGGAGTATCAACATAGGACAAACAGTATACTATTATCATAGCTCCCGTCTGGTTTAATCAATAGGAATCATAATGGAATTAATAGCAATAATACTTCATCTATTAAATGGTGAAGTTGCAAAAATACCTGTAGGATTAACACTTAACAAAGTGACTTGCGAAAATGCTTTTTATAAGGTAATTGATAAGAATGAGAATCAGAACGCATTTCACTACAAAGGAGTTGAAATTCTTGGATATTATTGTAAGAATAACAAAGGAGACTGGATACCATGATAAGCGAAGAACGTGTAGAAAAATCTTTAAGATACTTAGCAGAGACAGACGAGAAACATGCAGAGGTTACAGCCAACGTCAAATACCTAGAACGTCAACTCAAGAGAAGCAAAGCCTTATTCATAACAGCTGATACAACACTGAAGTCTATTTCAGCCAAAGAACAGCTTTACTATGCATCAGAAGAGTATAACAAAGCGACACGTGAGTTATATGATGCTGAAGTCAAGTCGACCACCCTAGAGAATAAAAGAGATAAAGAAGGATTGGTCATTGATATCTTTCGAACTTTAGAAGCAAGTCGAAGGCAGCATAATATTTAATGTATAAACCTCTACCTGATTCATTAACTATTAAAACTTCTAAGGTTAATGGATTGGGTTTGTTTGCTAAAGAATCAATACCTCAAGCTACCAATTTAGGTATGACTCATATAAAAATAGGAAATCGTATATTAAGAACACCATTAGGTGGATTTATTAATCATGCTAATGATCCCAATTGTGTAAAGGTAGAATTACTAATGACTAATCATGATGATCCTGATCTAAAATTTGATTATAAAAAATGGAACTTAGTTACTATTAAAGATATTCAACAAGGAGAGGAATTAACATTGAAGTATACATTTTATGATCTATAGATTTAAGGTATGGGTATGGTTACCTATGACAACTGAAATACATTTAACTGCAATAGATGATGAAGATGCTGTAAAAACATTTAATAAAATAGATTTAAAAAAGGGATTTGATTGGAGAGATGATGGTATGAGAAAATCCAGGGTAACTTATGAAGTAATTAATGTTCAGAACACAGATAAAGGCATCAATTATAAAGGAGAGTCAGGAGAGAAGTCCTGAGTTTGTTTTGTGGCAAGCGGTAATTGCTCAAGCTATAACAGATGCTAAATATAATGGTCTTAGGAAACCTTACTTGGAATGTAAACGCTTGGCAATTGCTTGGTTTTCTAGTTACTCAAAAGACTTTAAAGAAGTCTGTCAGTATGCAGATATAGATCCAGATTATGCTTATAAAAAAACTCAAACAGCTATGCAGCAAGGTCCATTTAAATTTACCCTTCAACAAAGTAAAATTCTTAAAGATAGAAGAACTCCTGCACAAATTAAATATGAGAAAAAAGGATTTAAACTTAAATTCTAATAAAGAGACTTCTCATGCAGAGTGGATTAAGGGATATAATGAATGGAAAAAAAACAATGACCGATAAGGATATGTTTAAAGGTGTTACGTATGATTCGTTGGAGAAACAAGTAGACGGATCTCACTATAAAGGAATGAAAATCCAACCTGCTCAGTTTATAAATGAAAACAAATTACTCTTCGCAGAAGGTTGTGCTATTAAATATATTTGTCGACACCAAAAAAAAGGTAAAGAGAAAGATATAGATAAAGCAATTCACTATTTAGAGATGATTAAAGAAAGAGATTATAGTTAAAAAATAACATCGATTACTAAGTAAAGAGTTATAAATACAAACATTAACATCATTTGAACATCGTAGGGATGATTAATCATTATTTAGTATAACCTGATGAATCATACTTATCTTTAACTATTTTAACAACTCTATATCTTCCAGTACCTTCGTCTTTCTCAATAATAGCATCTACCTCGCCACATTGCATACGTACATTTTCTGGATTAACACTTCGTTCAACTGTTCTTTTTGCCTTCAAACAAGAACTCATCTTTTGATCCTGAATATAAGTATGCTCAATAATTCCACCTTGGTAAAACATACATAAAACTATTATACCACTAGTGATTGTTCCCATTTGCAAAGCTCCTTTGTTTATCTTTTAATTTTTCTACATCAGATTGAAGTTTATTAACAGCTTTACTTAAAGCGGTTATATTAACTTCATTGTGTAACATACCATCAACTCTTTCTTGTAGTTTATCTACTTGTTTATATAATTCCTCAATAAGCATGAACTGCTCAGAATCTGCGGGCAACGAGCCTAACAAGCCTCTTGGCCACTTGATTCTGAACTCGGTATTCATAACCAAGTCTTTATCCATTATCTCTAATTGAGTTGAGTGCTGATTTAATTTTTCTTGTATACCAAAAAAAGCCCATGTTCCAATTGCAACAAGCGTAATCAAACTGACTACTGTTTTCATAGGCATTTGTACTTTTGCTTCGTCTGAAATTTTTAATGCCATTAATCGTCATCGTCTTCCTTCGGTCTCACCTTGCCGAAAATAATTTTATAATTTAGTTTGACACTATCTTCCATCTTATCACCTTTAGCAAAAGGTTTAGCGGTAACACCGACAGAGTGTCTAGTGTTTTCACAGCCTAATAAAACAAACATTGGGAGTATACTAAGTAAAATCCCATATTTGCGTAATGATTTTAAAAATGATTCGAAAGTATCGAAATACATTTCCTTTCTCCTTATGTATTGATTCTATTCTTGTGTCTTCTTCTTTTTCTTTTTGAGATTCTTTTTCTGAATTTGCTTCAGCTTTTTTTTTATAAAGTTGGTATTTTTTTTAATTTGTTTAGAGAGAACATTTTGTCCTTGTTGGAGTTTAAAGACTTGTTCTTTCATACTCCAGGTTTCTTTTAAGTTCCAGCCAACTAAAGCTATAAGGGCTGCAAGAGCAAGCCCAACTATCTTATCTTTTAAGTCCATGTTAGTTGCAGTTATTCTTATCTAGATCTATTGGCTTATCTTTATAGAACCATACATAAGATGAAATTTTAGTTCCATCTTGAGTATAGGTACACTTCTTGCCTACCGAGCAGGCACTTAAAGCAAAGAGTAAAGCTAATACTAAATATAATTTATTCATTAGTTTTCCTTTTCATTACATTCGCAGTTTTCACAATCACATTCAACTATCATTTTATGTTCATCTGGTGGTGCCATACAATGACAGATATGCCCACATTTATTGCAAGTTTTCATTAGGTGTCCTTTCTAAACATTGGTAAAGAAGCTCCTGAGTTGTGATAACATTTTAGACAGGATCTTTTTTTGGTTGCGAAAACTACAAAAGCGTCTGAGCTTAATAGTTCTTTTCCACACCATTGGCATGGTCCTACTATAAACTCTTTATTTGGTTTTTTCCACGTCTTTTTTTGCATCGATTTCTTCTGTAGCTTTATCTAAATCATCGGTTGTATATTCTAGTTTTTGTAAAGCTCGTTTAAGTGCAGCATCTTTAGATTTGCCTGCATCTTCAAGTTCAGAAATCTGTGCTCTCAGGCTACGTACCTGTTCTTTATATTCTTGGATTATTTCCTGGTACTCTGTTTTTAACATACATTACTTAGGTCTCTTCATAATGCTAGCACCCTTTAATCCATAGATAGCGGATACTACGCCTATGAAAATTGCTTGATACCAATAAGGTAGGTTTTTAAAATATTCAAAAAAGAGGTCTATCCGTTCACGAATCGCAGGATCGTCAGAGAAAACAGAATAAGCCAATAGCAAAATAGGCAAGGATACAAGAATAAGAACGAATTCATCTTTCCAACCCTTGTCGTTACTTTCAATAATTTTGCTTTTATATTCAATATCGCCTCTTGCCATCTTCTCAGCGTGTGTACGCTGGGCATCAGACATTAACATCTTTGTTTGTTGTTTATTTTTATATATATGAGTACCAACTTTAAACGCCATACTCAATATATTTAATACAGGAAACGCCATTATAGTTTGCTCCTTACATATTTTAGTAGTTCAGGAAACTTAGTTTTCCAAATCCCTTTATCTTGAACGTGGGTAAATTCAGCTTTGCCTGTTGCTTTTAATGCAGCAAGAGCTGTAGGATTCTGTTCAAAGGATCTTCTCATAAGACTCCTCATTAAATTTATATTCCAATTATCTTTAGTATAAGTACCTGGAGCTGTAAATTTTGATCCTTCTTTCCAAGGTTTCTTATAAATACCCTCATTAATTGTTTTGTTTTTTAATGTTTGATAACCATGTTCTACAGATACAAAGTTTAATTTTCTACCTTTAACATTTAGAGAGAAAGGTCTTTTAGCTAGATTGCTTAAGTTAGCGTATTGTTTAGCTCCATAGAAAACATTAATTTTCATTTTTTATATTCACCAGTCTTCTTATTAATAGTGTAAACTTTACCAGTCTTTTTACTAATCCATGGAACATAAGTTCTTTTGTTCCATCGTTTATTCCAAGCCCAGCAAGACATTTTTC
>LULR01000987.1_pt1 | contig 11626 bp, 10 predicted proteins | sample 729471 | NCBI WGS metagenome assembly LULR01 (sample SAMN03860284, study PRJNA289734) | marine metagenome | biome: seawater column; feature: ocean; material: water; isolation source: Red Sea water column Station 108 - depth 500m | place: Saudi Arabia: Red Sea | collected 2011-10-15 | depth 500 m
CACATGGACATGAACTACCGCGGCCTGATCAACATGCTGATCATGTGTGGCTGTATCGGCCAGAGTGGCGGTGGCTGGGCCCACTATGTCGGCCAGGAAAAACTGCGCCCGCAGACCGGCTGGCAGCCGCTGGCGTTTGGTCTGGACTGGCAGCGTCCGCCCCGGCACATGAACTCCACCTCCTTCTTCTATGCCCACTCTGGTCAGTGGCGCTACGAGAAGCTGGGCGTGGACGAGATCCTGTCACCGTTGGCTGACAAGTCGAAGTTTGGTGGCAGCCTGATCGACTACAACGTGCGCGCCGAGCGCATGGGCTGGTTGCCGTCGGCACCACAGCTGAACCGCAATCCGTTGACCATTGCCGCTGAAGCGGAGAAGGCGGGCATGGAAGTGCCCGACTATGTGGCCAAATCCATGAAGGATGGCTCCCTGGCCTTTGCCAGCGAGGACCCGGAAGCACCCGAGAACTGCCCGCGCAACCTGTTCATCTGGCGCTCCAACCTGCTGGGCTCCTCCGGCAAGGGCCACGAGTACATGCTCAAGTACCTGCTGGGCACCAAGAACGGCCTGCAGGGCAAGGACCTGGGCCACGAAGGTGGTGCCAAGCCCCAGGAAGTGAAATGGCGTGACGAAGCGCCCGAAGGCAAGCTGGACCTGCTGGTCACCCTGGACTTCCGCATGTCCACCACCTGTCTGTATTCAGACATCGTTCTGCCGACCGCGACCTGGTACGAAAAGAACGACCTGAATACTTCGGACATGCACCCGTTCATCCACCCGCTGACCGCGGCCACCGATCCGGCCTGGGAAGCGCGCAGTGACTGGGAAATCTACAAGGGCATTGCCAAGGCCTTCTCCAAGGCGACGGAAGGCCACCTGGGCGTCGAGAAAGACGTGGTCACACTGCCGACCTACGCTCGCTTTACCTCCCTGGGTCCGCTCATGGACAAGCTGGGCAATGGTGGCAAGGGCATCAACTGGAACACCGAGAAGGAAGTGAAGTTCCTGGGTGATCTGAACTACAAGCATGTTGAAGGCGCCAACGCCGGCCGTCCGAAGATTGAAAGTGCCATCGACGCCGCAGAAGTAATTCTGACCCTGGCGCCGGAAACCAACGGCCAGGTAGCGGTAAAAGCCTGGCAGGCATTGTCGGACATCACCGGTCTGGACCACACCCACCTGGCGACCAACAAGGAAGAGGAAAAGATCCGCTTCCGGGACATCGTGGCCCAGCCGCGCAAGATCATCTCCAGCCCGACCTGGTCTGGTCTGGAAGACGAGCATGTGTCCTACAACGCCGGCTACACCAACGTGCATGAGCTGATCCCCTGGCGCACCCTGACCGGCCGCCAGCAGTTCTACCAGGACCACGAGTGGATGCGGGCCTTCGGCGAGAGCCTGCTGGTGTATCGCCCGCCGATCAACACCAAGACCGTGAGCTACATGCTCAATCAGCGCAGCAACGGTCAGCCCGAGAAGGCACTGAACTGGATCACGCCGCACCAGAAGTGGGGTATCCACAGCACCTACAGCGACAACCTGCTGATGCTGACCCTGTCCCGCGGTGGCCCGATTGTGTGGCTGAGTGAGGACGACGCCAAAGAATTGGCCATCGAGGACAACGACTGGATCGAGCTGTTCAATGCCAACGGCGCCATTGCGGCCCGTGCGGTGGTGAGCCAGCGCGTGATGCCCGGCATGGTAATGATGTACCACGCCCAGGAGCGGATCGTGAACATTCCCGGCTCGGAGATTACCGGTACCCGCGGTGGTATCCACAACTCGGTCACCCGTGTGTGCCCGAAACCCACCCACATGATCGGTGGTTACGCCCAGTATTCGTACGGGTTCAACTACTACGGCACCGTCGGCTCCAACCGCGACGAGTTCGTGGTGGTCCGCAAGATGCACAACGTCGACTGGCTCGACGGTGAAGGCAATGACACTGTTCAGGAGGCTGTAAAATGAAAATCCGTTCCCAAGTCGGCATGGTGCTGAACCTGGACAAGTGCATTGGTTGCCACACCTGTTCAGTCACCTGCAAAAACGTCTGGACCAGCCGTGAAGGCATGGAATACGCCTGGTTCAACAACGTCGAGACCAAGCCCGGTATTGGTTACCCGAAAGAGTGGGAGAACCAGGACAAGTGGAAGGGCGGCTGGATGCGCGACAGCTCCGGCAAGATCCGCCCGAAGATCGGTGGCCGTTTCCGGGTACTGGCGAACATCTTCGCCAACCCTGATTTGCCCCAGATCGACGACTACTACGAGCCGTTCGATTTCGATTACCAGCATCTGCACACCGCTGGCGACACCAAGCACCAGCCGGTTGCACGGCCGCGCTCGCTGATTTCCGGACAGCGCATGCAGAAAATCGAATGGGGTCCGAACTGGGAAGAGATTCTCGGTACTGAGTTCGCCAAGCGCCGCAAGGACAAGAACTTTGACCAGGTGCAGGCGGATATCTACGGCCAGTTCGAGAACACCTTCATGATGTATCTGCCGCGCCTGTGCGAGCACTGCCTGAACCCGGCGTGTGTTGCCAGCTGCCCGAGCGGTGCCATCTACAAGCGTGAGGAAGACGGCATCGTTCTGATCGACCAGGACAAGTGCCGTGGCTGGCGGATGTGTGTCTCCGGCTGCCCGTACAAGAAGATCTACTTCAACTGGAAAACCGGCAAATCCGAGAAGTGCATTTTCTGCTACCCGCGGATCGAAGCTGGTATGCCCACTGTGTGCTCCGAGACCTGTGTTGGCCGGATTCGCTACCTGGGCGTGCTGCTGTACGACGCCGACCGCATTGAGGAAGTGGCCAGCGCCCCGGGCGAGCACGAGCTGTACGAGAAGCAGCTGGAAATCTTCCTCGACCCGTTCGATCCGAAAGTGATCGAGCAGGCCAAGAAAGACGGCATTCCGATGAACGTCATCGAAGCCGCCCAGCAGAGCCCGGTGTACAAGATGGCGGTGGACTGGAAACTGGCCCTGCCGCTGCACCCTGAATACCGCACCCTGCCCATGGTCTGGTACGTGCCGCCCCTGAGCCCGATCCAGTCCGCGGCGGAAGCCGGCAAGGTCGAGTTTGATGGCGTACTGCCTAAGATCGAGAGCCTGCGGATCCCGGTCAAGTACCTGGCCAACCTGCTCACCGCTGGTGACGAGAAGCCCATCGTGCGGGCGCTCAAACGCATCATGGCCATGAGGCTGTACAAGCGCGCCGAGACCGTTGAGGGCCGTGAAGACCTGCGCGCCCTTGAGGAAGCCGGTCTGACCAAAGCCCAGGCGGACGAAATGTATCGCTACCTGGCCATCGCCAACTACGAGGATCGCTTCGTGATTCCCACCAGCCACCGGGAGCTGGCGAAGGAAGCCTTCCCCGATGCCACCGCCTACGGCGAGCGCAACGGTTGTGGTTTCAGCTTCGGTGAAGGCTGCAACGGCGACAGCAAGTTCAACATGTTCGGTGGCCGAAAGCAGACCACCAGCATGGTCCAGAAGCTGTCGACCGTGAAGCAGGTTGACCCGAAACAGCTGCAGGAATAAGGAGGCCGAGATGCAACTCTTGAAAGTACTGGCACGGGTGCTTGAGTACCCGACCGAAGAACTCCAGGCCTCCAAAGACGCCCTGGTAGCCGCTGTCCTTGAGGACAGCCGGCTGCCGAGGCAGAACAAGGAGCAACTGCTGCGCTGCGTGGAAATGATCTGCGATGGCGACCTGCTGGACATGCAGGAGAACTACGTGGGCATGTTCGACAAGGGCCGGGCGACATCCCTGCTGCTCTTCGAACACGTGCACGGGGAATCCCGCGACCGGGGCCAAGCCATGGTAGACCTGATGGAGGAGTACCGGACCAACGGTCTGGAGATCGACGCCAGGGAGCTGCCGGATTACCTGCCGCTGTTCCTGGAATACCTCTCCACCCGCCCCTGGGACGAGATCCGGAACTGGCTGGAGGACATCCACCACATCTTGGGCTTGCTGGGCGAGCGACTGTATCAACGGGAAAGCTTCTATCACGTGGTGATGGATTCCCTGCTGACCCTGTCCGGTCGAAGCGCGAACCGCCAGGAGCTTGCGGAGATTGTCGCCGCGGAAGAGCGCGACGATACCCCGGAGGCTCTGGACAAGGTCTGGGAAGAGGAAATGGTGAAATTTGTTGATGATCAGGGCAGCTCCTGCGGTACCGGCAGCGTTGTAGGCCAACGCCGCCGCGAACTGGAACAGACCCAGACCATTCACCTGAGTGATCAGCTGATGACGGATGCAACACCCCGTCAGGCAGGGCGCGCCTGAGGGCGCAGGAGGAAACGGAAATGATGTCCTATCTGAATACACTACTGTTCGGGGTTTATCCCTACATTGCTCTCGCGATTCTGGTGATTGGTACCTGGGCACGCTATGACCAGGGCCAGTTCACCTGGAAAGCCCATTCCAGCCAGATGCTGCGCAAGAAAAACATGGTGATGGCCAGCGTGCTGTTCCACGTGGGTGTGCTGGTGATCTTCTTCGGCCACCTGGTGGGCCTGCTGACTCCACACGCCTTCTACGAGCCGTTCATGACGCCTGGCACCAAGCAGGTCATGGCCATCGTAGTCGGCGGTATTGCAGGCGTGATGGCGATCATCGGCGGCGGCATGCTCGCCTGGCGCCGCCTGACCGACCCACGCGTGAAGGCCAGCAGCACCTTTGCGGACAACATGATCATCGTCATTCTGGTGGTTCAGCTGGCACTTGGCCTTCTGACCATCCTGCCCACCATGGGCCATCTGGATGGCAGCACCATGTTGAAGTTCTCGGCCTGGGCTCAGGGCATTGTCACCCTCCAGGGCGGCGTGGCCGGCTACATCGCCGATGTGCACTGGATCTACAAGACCCACATCTTCCTGGGCCTGACCATCTTCGTACTCTTCCCATTCACCCGCCTGGTGCACATGCTCAGCGTGCCGGTGGAGTATTTCGGGCGGAAGTACCAGGTGGTTCGCAAGCGCGCTTGATGTAAATGAAAACGGGGTCAGATGAAAGCCTTCATCTGACCCCATGTTCCCTGAGGTTATTGCTATGCAACTCATCCCCGTCGGCGACGCCGAAAAACCCAGAAACCAGTTCCCGCCGGTCTATGTGGGTGAAACCCTCATCGGCGAAGACGACATCGCCCGGGAAATGCAGCATCACCCGGCCGAGGAAGTCGCCGAAGCTTGGCACGAAGCTGCCAAAAGCCTCGTCATCCGCGAGTTGCTCCTGCAGCAGGCCAGCCGCCTCAAGCTCGACGACATCGACGACGAAGAAGACCGCATCGCCCGGGTTCTGGAATTCGAACTCAATGTCCCGGACCCGACCGAACAGGACTGCGAACGCTTCTACAACGCCAATCCGGCCCGCTTCCGCAGCCCCACACTGATGGCTGTCAGCCACATCCTCCTCGCCGCTGCCCCGGACGACGTCCAGGAACGCATCCGCCAGGAAGAAGCCGGCCAACAGTTACTGTCGTCCCTCATCGACGGCCGCTCCCAGTTCGCCGAACTGGCCAAACAATACTCCGCCTGCGAATCCCGTCACCAGTTGCAGCGGGAACTGGCGTGGAAGGTGTCGATCTGGAACTCCCAGACTCGCCCCTGATGCAGTAATTAAGGGTTTGGCTCCGGGGTCGGGAGGTTGGTGGTCAGTAGGGCTTCCCAAAACTGTCTGCAGCCATGGATGGCTGCAGTCAAGCGTCACAGGGACGTGCCGCAAGGAGCGCGTTTTGGGAAGCCCTACTGGCTGCCAACCTGTGCTCTACAGTCAGTCCGCCAATACCAAGGCTCAGTGAATTCCTGTTGAGCTCAAATTAGTTGGCAATAGAACACTTTGAGTTAGGTCAATTACTCCCGAATAACTCCCCGACTACCCCCATGGGGGGAGCGATTTTCCCCCAGTATCCTTCTACTATTTAAAACATGATTTCGAATGCATGAATATGCAGAGAGGATACACCAATGGCAATGACCCAAACGGCCGAAACCCGCTACACCAAACCCGTGCTCGTCGCCGTCAACAAGCCTTTCGATGATGAAGACGACCTCCAGGCCCTGCGTAGCCATCCACTTTTCTCGGAACTCAATGGCAAAGACCTGCAGCACCTGATCCAGCAATCCCGGAGAATCCGCCTTGGCCATCACCAGCTGCTCTACCGCCAGGACATGCCGGCGCACCATTTCTTCTTCGTGATTTCCGGCCGCCTGCGTCTGTACCGCCTGGACTCCTCTGGTATCGACCGAACTCTCGACAGCATCGCCCCCGGTGATTGCTTTGCCGAAGTCATGATCTACGCCGATCCGCCCCGGTATGCCTGCTACGCCGAGGCCCTGAAATCCAGCGAAGTACTGATGATTCCGGTCAAGGCCTACCAGGACATGCTGGAAAGCAACCCGAAATACGCCCAGGCTGCCCTGCGACATTACGCCAAACGCGCCGTTTCCCGGTTCCACGACCTGGAAATCATGACCGTCCAGAACGCCCGGGACCGGTTGATCCGCTACCTGATCGACCTGCTGCCCAACGGCGCAGAGGAAGGTGGAGAAGTAGAGTTGCCGCTGCCCAAGTGCCTGGTGGCTTCCAGGCTTGCCATGCAGCCGGAAACCTTCTCCCGGATTCTGGCGGATCTCAAATCCAACGGCCTGGTGCGGGTTAACCGTAGCCGACTGTTTATTTCAGACCCCCAGCGACTGATTGAGATCAGTCAGTAACTGACCACATTAAAGCGAGCCTCCAGGCGTCTGGAAGGGAGGACAAGTGACCGCGAGAAAACAGCGCCCACTGATCTACTCATGTTCCGGCTGCTCCGACGTGGCGCAGCTGGCCAATAATGTGGCGGTCAGGCTCGACCATGCCGGCGAATTTGAAATGTCCTGCATCTCGGGCGTCGGTGGCAAGGTTCCGTCCCTGGTGAAAACCGCCCGATCCGGTCGCCCGATCACGGTTATTGATGGCTGCCCGCTGCACTGTGCCCGGGCTTGCCTCGAGAACATCGGTGTCGAGCCGGATGAGCATGTCCGGCTCTACGACTTCGGCTTCAAAAAACGTTATGGACAGAGCTACGGCGAAGACGCCGTGGCAGAAGTGTGCGACGAAGTTCGCAGGCTCGCATCAAACGACCAGCTCATTGCCCGCCAGGCGTAAATCGCTGCGGCCCGGTACCAGTAAGGATTCACCAAGATGATCAGCAGTTACAGTGACCTGATTCAGGCCTCCTACAGCCAGCAGGAGCCCCAGCGCCTGCTCTTCGTGTTCTGCCGGGCGGAGTTGCCGGATGAGGCCTCCCCGGAAGAAAAAGCCGCCTTCGAGCGCGGCGAGGGTGGCGCCCTGACGCCGGTAGTCTGCGTCGACAAGACCCCCGATGAAGCACCGGATTTCGCGACGCTGCATGAAGAGTCCCGGGCCACGGGCCAGTCCTGGGACGTGGTGTTTGTTGCCGCCATGTCTGGCCGGGGCGGCACGCCTCCATCCACTGACGAAGCGCAACAACCCTTGACCATGATGGTGGAGTCCATCCGCCTTGGTCATATCAATAATTACCTCCCTCTCGATACCCAGGGAAACGCTGTCAGCCTGGGCTGACAGCGAGAATCCGATCAGTTTACCTGCCAGGTGTATTCAATAAGAGGTATTTGATTTTCCTCTAATTTGCCTAGGCTGAAGCAATAAGGCGCTTTTTCTCAGGGAGTCTTCTGTGTCCGTTTTTTCCCGCTTCGCTGTTCTCTTTTTCGCGTCGATCATGGCGATGGCCCTGAATGCAGCGCCTTTGGCCAAGTATGAGCCTGTTGCCGGTCGTCAGGTCATCGAGCAGGCTTTCCCGGAAGTCACCCGGGTTGTCCCCCGGAAGGGCAACCGAGCCATTCAGGAGCTCTATGCCCGCGATGAACTGGTGGGCTACGCCTATCAGTCCCTGGACTTTGTCCAGACACCCGCCTACTCGGGCAAGCCCGTCAACGCCCTGGTGGTAATGGATACCGAAGGTACCATCAAGGCCGCCAAAGTAATCCACCACGATGAGCCCATACTTCTGGTGGGTATTCCGGAGAGCAAGCTTCACACCTTTACCGATCAGTACACGGGCCTGAAAGCCGACCAGCGGGTAACCGTGGGCGGAACCTCCTCGGAGCGCAAGGTAGCCGTTGACGGACTGTCCGGCGCCACGGTAACCGTAATGGTCATCAACGAAGTGATCATGCGTACTGCCCATCGGGTGGGCGTGGAGCTGGGTATGGTCGAGGGCGAGGACGGCACCCGTCCGCCGCTGGCTACCGTGGACAAGCAGGCCTTCGAGCAGAAAACCTGGGAGGAACTGACCGGAGACGGCTCGGTGCGCCGGCTGCTGCTCACCAAGGGGCAGGTGGATGATTCCTTCAAGGGGACGGAAGCCGAGGGTGTTGATACCGCAGGCCCCGAAGAACGGAATGAGCCACTGATCGATCTGTATACCGCCTACCTGGATGTTCCGACTATTGGTCGTAACCTGCTGGGAGAGAGCCAGTACCAGTGGCTGACATCCGAGCTGGAGGAAGGCGAGCACGCCATTGCCGTCATGGCCAACGGCGAGTACTCCTTCAAGGGCTCGGGTTATGTTCGCGGTGGCATTTTCGACCGCATCCAGATCCGTCAGTTCGGCGACACCTTCAACTTCCGGGACCTGGATTTCTACCGGCTGAGCGATGTCTACGCCGAGGGCATGCCGGAATTCACCGAGATGGCGATCTTCATTATTCGCCAGCAGTACAACTTCGATCCCGGCACCCCCTGGACACTCGAACTCACGGTCAAGCGCCAGACCGGTCCCCTGGATAGTGAATTCCAGGTGTTTCCGCTGGAGTATCAGTTGCCGGAGCAGTATTACACCCGTCCGGAGCCTGTCGTGTCCGAGGAAGAATGGCTGGAGAGCCAGCCCATGTGGGTCCAGGTGTGGTACCAGCGGGAATTCCAGATTGTGGTGCTGGGTATCGGTATCGGTGTGCTGATGTTCATCCTGTTTTTCCAGGACTGGCTGGTGAAAAAGCCGAAGATGATGCGCTGGATTCGCCACGCCTTTCTGACCTACACGCTGTTCTTCATCGGCTGGTACGCCATGGGGCAGTTGTCCATCGTCAACGTGCTCACATTTGCCAATAGCCTGATCAGCGGGTTCAGTTGGAGCACGTTCCTGATCGACCCGATGTTGTTCATCCTCTGGGCCGTAGTGGCCGCCATCGTCCTGCTCTGGGGGCGGGCGGTTTACTGCGGCTGGTTGTGCCCATTCGGTGCACTCCAGGAATTGCTGAATGAAATTGCCCGGAAGCTGAAGGTGCCTCAATACACCGTGCCCTTTGCAGTGCACGAACGGCTCTGGGCCATCAAGTACATCATCCTGCTGGTGCTGTTCGGGGTGTCCCTCGATTCCATGGCAACCGCCGAGCGCCTGGCCGAGGTAGAGCCGTTCAAGACCGCGATCACCCTCAAGTTTGATCGGCTCAAGCGGCGCAAGGAGTGTGGCAACCCCTGCCGGCTGTGCGATCACGAGTGCGAAGTTCAGGCGATCCATCCGGACGGGCACATCAACTACATGGAATGCCATTACTGCCTGGATTGCCAGATGACCTATTTCGATGACCACAAGTGCCCGCCGCTGATCGTCAAGCGACGCGGTAAGCGCCGTGGTCATAATTCGCCGGGCCACCCGGAGGAAATACCCGTGGTTCAGGTGTCCTGAGTAGTCCCAAAAAAAGAAAGCATGAGAAGTAAACCGCCATTACCAATAACGGAGTTGGATGTTATGAAAAGAAGAGATGATCTGACCAAAGACCTGAACGAGCTTCCGGAAAGCGGCCAGAGTCGCCGTCGGTTCATGGGGGCTGCTGCTCTGGCGGGTGTCGCCGGTGCAACCGGGCTTGGCACCGCGGTAATGTCCCGTGAGGCATTCGCGGCCGCAGCCGAGGAGGCGCGCAACAAATATGTGATCCATCCGGGAGAGCTTGATGAGTACTACGGCTTCTGGAGCGGTGGTCACTCCGGTGAGGTTCGGGTTCTGGGCGTACCGTCCATGCGGGAGCTGATGCGTATCCCTGTATTCAACGTGGATTCCGCGACGGGCTGGGGTATCAGCAACGAGAGCAAGGACGTTCTGGGCCATGACAATACCCACCTGAACGGCGATTCCCACCACCCCCACATTTCCATGACGGACGGTCGTTACGACGGCAAATACCTGTTCATCAACGACAAGGCCAATACCCGGGTAGCCCGGATCCGCCTGGATATCATGAAGTGTGACAAGATCACCACGATTCCGAACGTTCAGGCCATTCACGGCCTTCGGCTGCAGAAGGTGCCCAAGACCAAGTATGTGTTCTGCAACGCCGAGTATGTCATTCCCCATCCGAATGATGGCAGCGACACCAGCCTTGAGAGCAGCTTTACCATGTTTAACGCCCTGGATGCGGAAACCATGGAAGTGGCCTTCCAGGTGATTGTTGACGGTAACCTGGATAACACCGATGCCGACTACACCGGCAAATACGCCTGTGCCACCTGCTACAACTCGGAGAAGGCGCTGGATCTGGCCGGTACCATGCGCAACGATCGCGACTGGGCGGTGGTGTTCAATATTGAGCGCATTGAGCAAGCGGTCAAGAATGGCAACTACAAGACCCTGGGTGATTCCAAGGTGCCTGTGGTAGACGGTCGTGCCGGCTCGGAGCTGACCCGCTATATTCCGGTTCCGAAGAACCCGCACGGTCTGAATACCTCTCCGGACGGAAAATACTTCATTGCCAACGGCAAACTGTCTCCGACCGTGTCCATCATTGCGATCGACAAGCTGGATGATCTGTTTGATGGCAAGATCGAGCCGCGGGATACCGTGGTGGGCGAGCCGGAACTGGGTCTTGGGCCCCTACACACAACCTTTGACGGCCGTGGCAATGCCTACACCACTCTGTTTCTACATCCGCCAGAAGCTGGACGTGCATTATCAGCCGGGCCACAACCACGCATCGCTGACCGAATCCCGGGATGCTGATGGCAAGTGGCTGGTGGTTCTTTCCAAGTTCTCCAAGGACCGGTTCCTGCCGGTTGGACCTCTGCACGCGGAGAACGACCAGTTGATCGATATCTCCGGCGAGGAGATGAAGCTGGTTCACGACGGCCCGACCTTCGCTGAGCCCCACGACTGCATCCTTGTGCGTCGTGATCAGATCAAGACGAAGAAGATCTACGATCGCGACGATCCATTCTTTGCCTCTGCTGTTGAGCAGGCCAAGAAGGATGGTGTGACTCTGGAAGTCGACAACAAGGTTATCCGGGATGGCAACAAGGTTCGTGTTTACATGACCTCGATTGCGCCGCAGTACGGGATGACCGAGTTCAAGGTGAAGCAGGGTGATGAGGTTACGGTGTATGTGACCAACCTGGACACCATTGAGGATGTGACCCACGGTTTCTGCATGGTGAACCATGGCGTGAGCATGGAGATCAGTCCGCAGCAGACGTCTTCAGTGACCTTCAAGGCGGATCGTCCCGGGGTGCACTGGTACTACTGCAACTGGTTCTGTCATGCGCTGCATATGGAGATGCGGGGTCGCATGATTGTTGAGAAGGCCTGATACTGTCTCTTATACACATC
>LULR01000189.1_pt1 | contig 11597 bp, 19 predicted proteins | sample 729471 | NCBI WGS metagenome assembly LULR01 (sample SAMN03860284, study PRJNA289734) | marine metagenome | biome: seawater column; feature: ocean; material: water; isolation source: Red Sea water column Station 108 - depth 500m | place: Saudi Arabia: Red Sea | collected 2011-10-15 | depth 500 m
TGCGGCGCATTTAATGAGGGCGACCAAGCCCTCAATGCAGCCAAGGTCATGGAGATATTCTGGAAGATCCTAGCGGATACCAAAGAACACAGCTACATGGGCCGAATACCGGATAACGCGCCGTTTAAACACGCTGATTATCCGACCCCGCCAGAAGCATATTGGCAAATAAACCTCAAGGAACCAAAGTTTTTGGTAGAATCCTTTGAGGATGAACATTTCTTTAAGGAGAACGGAAATGGCAGTGGTAAAAATGAAGAAACCAAGTAGTCGTGCTCGGAAAAAAAACGACGACGAGCGCCAGAAGGACTTTAACGGTTTTATGGATTCGGCCATCCACATGGAGCACACGGGCGGTGAATTTATAGAGCACGTAGAGGAGTCCGGTCTTGATTTTCTTGCCTCAGAATGGAAGAAGTTCAGGACGGCGCAATTTCAGCTTGCGACCGCTTACCGTCGGGTTTGTCAGGAAAAGGTTGGTAGTAAATGGTCGGAAGACGTAACTCCCAGTCATTTCTATGACGACTGATTGGTGCGGCGTAAAAGGGAGCGCGCTTCTCGGTTAGAAGTTCTTGTAAGGCGCGCTAATAATCTACTAAAGAGGGCTGGAGCCGACCGGAAACGGATAGGCTCCATCCCTAAAGAGAAACTTCTAAATTCATGTCTGGATTATGTTCAAGAGGTTAAAACTCTTACAGGCATAAGCGGAAAACAAAGAAGAATAACACTGGAGTACCTATGGGGGATCTATTTAATGCTTCAAGAGTACAATTCACCGGAGCGTCACGACTGGCCAGCACAGGCAACCCGTGAAGTCTCTTGGAATGAACTTGTTGAAGAAGTGTGGAAAAATAATGACCAGCCAATCCCATCCGCTGAAGCTTTTAGCGGTGGGCTTGGATTCAGGAAAGTGAACTGGGATGCCAGCTACTGGATGGCCGCAACCAAGGACAAACATAACAATTTAAAAGGGTACTGGAACCCTAAAGAAGCGGCCAAGATTAAACCCGTAAAACACTACACCAAAGAAGAGATTGACAGGCTAAACATGGTAAAGGACAATACATGGGACGGCAAGGGTGAAATGCCAGAGAAGTGTCTGGAACACCCCGATTATTTTCCACCCAAAAAAGAACAGGAAGATGACGAAGATCAAGACTCCTTATGAACTAGCCGTAGAGCAGGTTGGAAAGAAGGCTAGTGACGATCACTGGATTAAGTACAAGGGCAAGAGTTCTGTCGATTGGGCTGAAACTGAAAGCTTTGAATTAAAAGCTGATGATTTAGCCGAATATGATAAGGTAGATGCTGAAAGGAAGGTCAGGCCAGCTACAGATTTTACTGATGGGGTGCTTGATTATTTCATGCACGGTGACAAGATTGCCGGACGCAAACTGCCCTTCAATATCTTAGATAACAAGTTCCGGTTTAGGAATGAAGAGGTCAGCGTTCTCGCTGGCATAAATGGTAGCGGTAAATCTCTCCTTGCTAACCAGTGGTTGATTAAAGCCATGGCCGATGGTGCTGTTTGCTTGGTTGTCTCCCTTGAGATGTCACCCAAAGCGACACTTAGCCGTATGTGGAGGCAAGCTTCTTTAGACCACAATCCGTCCTTAGACTTTGGGCTGGATTTTGCCAGATGGACTAACGGCAAGCTGTGGTTCTATGACCAACAAGGGTCTGTTGACCTAAGAACATTAAATGCAGTGATAAGATGGGCAAGAGATCACTGCAAGATAGATTTTGTCCTTGTAGATTCCTTAATGACGCTAAACATAGCAGAGGATGACTACAACGGGCAGAAGAAGTGCATCACTACTCTGGCTAACCTTGCTAGGGAATTGGATATGCACATCATCCTTGTATGCCATGCCAAAAAGGGTAATGACATCAGGGAAAGGCTAACGCGATGGAGTATCCGGGGCGCATCATCTATTGCCGACCGGGCAGATAATATATTTCTGCTTGGACGGACGTTTGATAACGACCCCATGAACGCCGATGCCTACCTTAACTTAGCCAAGGCTAGACACTTTGATGGCGCAGAATGTGACATGGACTTGTGGCTAGACATGGCTTCAATGAATTACCACCTTGCTAATGAACCACCGGAGGCACTGGATATGAATAATGACGGCTGAAGGCGTAATCTGGAGCGTTTTGTTCTTGATTTTCTTAATAGGCATGATATAATATGGACATGAATTGGAAACGGTTTGAAAGAAGAGTGGCTGAGATCAGCGGCGGCAAACGCATACCCGTCAATGGCCGCAAAGAACTTGATGTCAAGCACCCCTACTTAGGGATAGAGTGCAAGTATAGAAAGACCCTCCCCGACTGGCTGTTTAAACACGCTTGGGGTCAGGCCGTTTCCGGTTCATCCATTAACCAAGTTCCTGTTGTTTGCGTTGGTCAGTACAACAGCAGAAAAACCTTTGTTGTATTAGAATTAAAGGAATTAATTAAAATCTTATGCAAGGCTGTAGAAGAGCCGGGAGACCTTTCCAACCCGCCAGACTTTTACCCCTTTGATGGATTTGGATCGTATGGAGGAACTGACCCTGACTAACCCAGCAGAAATTTATGAAGACTACATAGCAATCTCCCGCTATGCTAGATACCTTCCAGAATTAAAAAGAAGAGAGGTATGGGGAGAGACCGTAGCGAGGTATGTGGATTTCTTTAAGGATAGGTTTGATCTTGAGCCTAACCTGACTTCTAACATTTATCATGCCATATACCATAAGGATGTTATGCCAAGTATGCGCTGTCTTATGGCAGCGGGTGAGGCCATCTCGCGTGAGAATATCGCGGCTTACAACTGCGCCTATATAGCAGTAGATCACATCCGGGTGTTTGGGGAATCCCTATACATCCAGATGAACGGTACTGGTTTAGGTTATTCAGTTGAAAGAGAGAACATTAACAAGCTTCCAGAGGTAGCGGAGGAGTTTCACCCTTCTGACACGACCGTTGTGGTGCGTGATAGCAAGTTGGGCTGGGCGACTGCCCTAGATGAGTACGTGAGGCTTCTGTATAGCGGCAAGATTCCTCAAGTTGACACCTCAAAGGTAAGACCCGCTGGTGCGCCCTTAAAAACTTTTGGGGGCAGGGCGTCAGGCCCAGAACCTTTTAAGAGGATGCTGGATAACTTAACTGGGATATGGAAGGGCGCGGCAGGAAGGAAACTAAACTCATTAGAAGTACATGACGCTATGTGCTACATAGGAGAGTGCGTTGTGGTTGGTGGAGTAAGGAGAACGTCACTCATCAGTTTGTCTAACCATTCAGACGAGAGGATGCGCCATGCAAAAATGGGCAACTGGCAAACAGAAAATCCCCAAAGAAGTCTTGCAAATAATTCAATATGCTACACCGAAAAGCCCGACATGGGTGCTTTCATGCGCGAATGGCTGGCAATTTATGAAAGTCGGTCAGGAGAACGTGGGATCTTCAACCGTGCGTCATGTAGAAGTATGCTCCCCGGACGGAGAGACCCAGACTACGATTTCGGTACTAATCCATGCTCAGAAATAATACTTCGGGGTAACACCAAAACCGGAAGTGGGGGTGGTCAATTTTGCAACCTTACAGAAGTGGTAGCCAGAGCAAATGACACCATGGAAACACTGTCAGAGAAGATTGCTATGGCTACTATACTTGGAACCTTACAGTCGTGTCTGACAGACTTTAAGTTTCTTAGAAACGGTTGGAAAAATAACTGTGAAGAAGAGAGGTTGCTTGGAGTTTCACTCACCGGGATTTATGACTGTAAATTTCTGTACAACGCCAAGGGGGAAGAACTAGAAGCCCTAAAAGAGATAGCTGTAAAGACTAATAAAGAGTGGGCAAGGAAGTTGGGCATTAACCCATCTGCCGCAGTCACCTGTGTAAAACCGAGTGGAACGGTGAGCCAGCTTTGCAATTCCTCCAGCGGTATACATCCGCGCTACAGTTCCTTTTATAGAAGGGCTGTACGTGGGGATAAGAAAGACCCAATCTCCCAACTTCTTATAGACTCAGGAGTTCCTTATGAAGAAGACTTATACAATAAGGAAGCTTGGGTATTTTCCTTTCCTATAAAATCCCCAATCAGAGCAATAACTCGGCACGACATTGATCCAAGATCACAACTGATAACTTGGAAAACTTTTGCAGAACATTGGTGTGAGCATAAGCCAAGCATGACCTGCTATGTTCCAGAAGATAAGTGGGTTGACGTAGCCGATTGGGTGTGGTACAATTGGGATGTTGTGAATGGGATTTCCTTTCTACCGTCCTCTGATGAAGGCCACATCTATCAACAGGCTCCATATGAGGATATTAGTAAAGAAGAATACACTGATATGTGTAAATCTTTCCCAAGGGAAATAGACTGGAAATCGGTGAAAGAAGAAATAGATACCACCACAGCAAGCCAAGAAGCCGCCTGTACAGCGGATGCCTGTGAGATATGATTTGTTCAATTTGCAAGAGTGATTTTAATATTGATAGCGAGGGGGGCGTAGAGGGCAACTTCGGTATTTTACCCGTGGCTTTCTGTTCTACTTGTCTGTCCTGTATTTACGACTTAGTGGATGAATTGGAGGAAGAACTAGAAGAAGACCAAGTGCCATGGTTGACCAGAGTGGAACTAGATACTCTTCAGCGTAAAGAGGAAAACAAAGCATGGAATGGTCAGAAGAAGCAAGAGGCCCAGACGTGATACCTAAGCACACCAGATGGGAAAGTGAAGACTACCTTAAATTTGTCAGTGAACTGCCTTGTGCTAACTGTCACATTAAGGATGATACAATAGTGGCCCACCACTTAAAACACATATATTCACCATATTCCGGGGGAGCAGGGCTAAAGGCTTCTGATATATATGCCATGCCATTGTGTTATGAGTGCCATGAGAAGGTACATCACGGAGACAGGGATGTTATTGACTTTCAGGCCATGTTTCTTCTGGATACGCTTGACAAAGCCACACAACATGGTGTAATATCCATACAGTATAAGCCTTATGAGTACAATATATTTTGATTAAACTATTACAGAACAAGCATGGAAGGTACCATATAGTTCAGTGGTATATGGATTATCTTCAATACAACTGGCCCGCTATCTTTTATCAAGACCCACCATTCTGGGCCATGCCAGACACATACATAAAGTATTGGTTTCTAAAATTATTGAGAAGGAAGCCAATCTGGAACTGGGATGCAGAAGAAATCTTTGATGGCTACGTCCCGGGCGAAGGGGTATATATTTCTGACGGGGTTTATGTTTCCCTGTCAACTTGGGCAATTATGCAGGGATTCACCCCTATGTGGAAATCAGATGGGAGGGGATTGTGATAACTGAAGAAGAAATAGAGAAGTGCCTAGACTTCAAGCGTGATTCAGCAACGCCTATAGCACAAGCCATGCACGATAGAGTTCAACTAGAGAACTTTAGGAAGTCTAAACTAGCCCTTTTGTTTTTTGAGGCTCCCGAAAAATTTAAAATCGGGGAGAAGGAACAATGGGCCTACGCCCATGAAGATTACCAAGAGGTAGTAAAAGGATTAGCGGCAGCAGTTCAGGAGCATGAAAGACTGCGCCAGTTAATATCGGCGGCAGATGCCAAGATAGAAGTGTGGCGAACCATACAGGCTAACCACCGAGCAGGGGTCGTATAAATGCCAAGAGAAATAATCCAGATGGAAGAGGATGACGCTCAAGCTTGGTATGAAAGCGACTTAAATCAACTCCAACGCGGAGAAGCATATATGGACATGAGGGACAATGAGGTTACTCTTTGGAAGAATGAGACTGACAACCCCAAGGCTCCGGCCTACAAGGGTAAAGGCCTTATTGACGGCAAAGAGAAGGCCGCTTCACTCTGGCACAATACCAGTAAAGCTGGTAAAGTGTACCTCAAGATTAAACTAGAGGAGCCTTATAATGGCGCCAGAAAAGAAAGCCAGCCCATCAAGGATGAAATCCCGTTCTGATTGGTTAGATTTCTATGAAGAAAAGATCTACTTCCTCGCTAGGCACTGCTGGCCAATCAAGGATCAGCTTGCGCCTAGCGGGAAGCAGACTTGGGAAGAAGTATTCAGTAGACATTCCGGTATGACTCTGTTAGAATACAAAGCATACGCTAACAAACGCAAACTAAAGGAAAAATACCGTGTATGATATAGAGTATAGTGATGGACAAACCATCAGGCTGGAATTTGATGAAGTAAAACACTGGTACAAGGTGGAGGGGGAGTTTCGCCCTTCTGTTACCGGGATACTCCGGGCTACTGTAGCCAAGCCAGCCCTGATGTATTGGGTCGCTAACTGCGCCGGGAACTTTGTGGATGAGTTCTTTGGTGAGGTAGGGAACGCCGACTCAACCATGTATATTGGTCAAGATGATATCCTCGCCCTTAAAACAGGGGTAAAGACAGCACACACTAAGGTATCTAATAGCGGAATTAAGGTAGGAAAAGACTTCCACAAGTATGCTGAAGACGCTGTGTCTTGGAAGCTTGGTAACTCAACAGAAATCCCTGAACTTCCAACAGACACCGAAACCCTTAATGCAGTTAATGCCTTCAGGGAGTGGGTAAACCTCAATGAGATCAAGTGGTTATCCTCAGAGGAAAAGATCTATAACCGGGAACTAAAGTTTGCTGGAACGGTAGACGCTGTGGCTGAGATCAATGATGAGTTTTGTGTTATAGACTGGAAGACAGGCTCAGGTATTTATGAAGAGATGTACCTACAGTGCGCGGCTTACGCTAAAACTATTGAGGACATCTACGGCAGGGATGTTGACGCCTTTTATATTCTTCGGCTGGATAAAAAGACGGGCAAGCATGAGGCTGTTAGATCATCTGATATAGATGAATACTACAGCGCGTTTAAACACTCTGTTGGCCTGTATAATGCCCTTAATAGCATAAAGAATAAAGGCAAATGAAAAACACCTACATAGATACACACTCACCAGAAGAAGTAGTCGAGAACCACAAAAGGTTTCACGCTCACCTTGACGCAAGCAAACCATCAATCAAGTTTGCAAAAGGGTACCTAGAGAGTTTAGGATACAAAGTAAAAAACAAGAAGAAGGAATTAAGCAAAAAAAAAGCCCCATCCTACAACGAGAGGATGGAGTTTGTTGATGATGGGGATTTGTCATACTACAAGGATGATGAATGGCGGCGCGTAGAGGTCAAGCACCTGAGCGGAACTTTTACATCTAGAGAAGACTGGCCTTTTAAAAATTACTTTGTAATGGCCAAACACGCTTGGGATAAAGCAGATCCTAAACCAGATATTTTAATAGCCTTTAATAGAGATTTTACCCACGTTGCTACGGTTTACGGCAACACTAGCGATAAGTGGTATCTTCAATCATTTAAAGACAGGAGATACATAAACTACAAGCAAACGACCTACTGCTGCCCATTAGATTTGGTTGAGTTTTCTACGGTAGATGTTTGATATTTATTACACAGCCCTTGGGGAAGGCTGTGATACCGTAGGGAACTGGTAAGACCTCTCCCTTGGCCTCACCAACAGAGTCAGTGGGGTCAAGGGTGGAGGCAATTTTTATTGTGTCATCGTCTTGAGAAACTAACCATCCAACCGTCAAGAGTTCTGGACACTCAACATCTTCTGGTTTTTCCCAGCCGGAACAGGAAAGGATGTCCTTCCATGTTATGATGACTAACGCTTTTTCTTTCTCTTGTGCATCTTCAGCGGCCCGGGAATTATCCATCCCAGAATCATTGGAACTACAAAGATTAAGATCAGCAACCATCCACCCATACTCACCAATTGTTCTAGAAGGTCAAAAAAATTAGAGGGTGCTTCCTGTACGACTGTCTCAGCCGTAACTTCCAGAGGCTGGCCAGTGACCTTCTCCGACTGACCAAGACCCGTCGCAAGCACCCCCGCAGTCGCACCCGTCGCTGCCCCAACAGCCGCTCCTACACTCCCCGACAGTACGCTGCCCACACCCGCACCTAGCGAGGAGACTGAACTCACTATCGCGGCTTTCTTCACCGCCGCGCACCCCGACAGGAAAATCGGCGCGACTAGCCAAAGAAACCGCCAATGACTATGATTAGGATTACTACTGCCCATATCCATGGCTTGCTTCTTACCTCGTCGATGATCTTCTTGATCGCGTCCATTTAATGTCTCCATAGTTGTTAATCTAAGATTTTCCTTACAACTTCCCTCAGTGAGATCAGGTTTCTCACCGGCATAGCGAATTTAGTTCTATCGCTTACATCAATCGCGTCGCTCACTAATAATCACCATAACCTTTGGTGCTTTGTTGTGCTTGATTACCCTGTAAAACCTCAAATAATCTTGAGTGTTGATCCTCTATAGCATCGTTACGGTCATTTATCTTTTCTAATTCTTTGCTGAGTTGTTCTACCCTGAATCCCATCACGTCAAGACCTTCAATTGCTTCTTCCAGCGCCGGAATTGATGTACCTTGAATTCCAGCCAGTCTTTCCACCTCTGATGATAATGATGAAGCCCACCATATAGCCCCACTTGTTTGAGCAACCAAGAATAATATTGCACCAAAGAATTTAGCATCTATTTTCATTTAAATATATACCACAGAATACCCGCAAGTGCCGCCATATCCACACATACAGACCAGCATAAATAGGCGCGTAAAGCAACCTTTTTCCACTCAACGCGGCCTCTGATATGTTGTACTGGGTAAAACAATTGCATCTAACTTTTCCTCTAGTCTAATTAGGTGATCCATAATCTCGCCAAACTGGTCATCTGTTCTTGCAACCACTCTTTCTAATCTATTCTCAACGTTCTCCAACTGAAATGCCTGTATTGCTACACTCTCTCTTAGATCATATATGAATGTGAACCCACCGATAATCAAACCTACCGTAGCTACTATGTGTCCTACAGACAGGCTCTTATTCAGTTGGTTCCCATTGCTCATAGTTCTAGCTTCTCACCCTCATCTCCGGGGTTAATTATCTTCCACTCTGTACCTCCGGTGATGGCGCAAACTATCACATCTCCCTCGTTGGATTGGTGGAAGTTTAATAGAGTCCAAGATGGTTTATTTGGGTTAAACATTACAGCAGCAAATGTGGGGCCGTTCTTATTTACAACCCATCCCTTACCAACGGGATACTCACCTAATACCTCCTGATGATATGCAATTGCCTCATCAGCGTTATCCCAGCAAACTGATTTAATCTCAAACTGACTGGGAAACATTCTTGCAGAGGCAGCTAAAGGTAGTAATAGTAAAAGTATTAATAGTTTTTTCATTATCTCAACGTAGGATTAGTTGTTACTCCAGCAAGGTACTGCTGGATTAATCGTGATACTTCCTGAACCTCAACCTGTTTGCCTTTTAATGCCGCCCATTTAAGGTAAGATTGGAGTTGTCTCAGATCACTTTCAAAGTTCTTGTTCTGCCAGTATCTTCCAAGCGGCTCATCAACTGGATAAGCACGCAAGCCGGTAAGGTAACGTAAGAGCCTTGAACCCCTGTCTAGATCATAACCAGTAGTTGGTTCCCTAAGAGTTAATCCTTCACCCGGAAGTTCAATTTCCCAATCCCCCACAAAAGGAAGTCTCCCCTTCAGGGTATCAAAAGATTTTGTGCTTTCTAGTCTCCCCCGCTCTGTCATAGTAGCTTCACCAAATATACCAAAAGGATTAGCCCTATTTAATTCGGCAATAGGAACCAGAAGCTGTGCTAAGTGAGCCATTCTCTTTGGCATCCTTATCCCTAAAAAGTCCTCAGTCTGGCCTTTGTATTTCTGTATAGCCTTATGTCTATAGGCGCTATAGTTTACTAATTGTTCCATTGGCTCTTTAAGGAATGGGGTTACCATCTCAAAGAGAAGGTCTTTAGGTCTGCCCAATCTTTCTAGGTCAGCAACAGGAGCATAGTTAAGAAGTGAAATCATCTTCCAGATATCTGACTCACCATCTTTACCTAAATAAATAGGAACTCTCTTTCCATACCAATCAGTCGCTTCAGGCGATGGTCTTCCCTCACCATATTCTATCTGCTCTCTAGCAGTAGTTAGCTTCTGGTATCTTTGGGGATTTTTTAATATCCCCTCTATCTGGGCTGGAATATTTTTCCTTGACCAAGTATAAAAAGGTATAAGGCGTTTAAACACGTTCTGCTCAAAAGCAGAGAGATCAGAATAATCAAACAACGCCTTCTTAGTCATCATAGAAGCATGATCAAAGAGTTCTTCCTTGTTTGTAAACTTTCCTTTCTTTACATGATTTAAGAAAACTGCAAGCCTAGCATTGTTTTCTACCATGCTACCAAACTTAAAACCGTAACGCAGCGGTAAGGACTCTGTGCCATAAAGCCTACCTCCATACCCTCCAAGACCCGCTCTTCCAGCTTCCCCCTCCAGCGTCCTCTCAAGAGTCTTGGTAATGTCTGCGCCATACTGACCCCTGCCAACAACGCCCCTGTCTATAGCTTCATCATACAACTCTCTAAAGGTATAACCACCTATTTTGTCAGTTTCAGATAGAGAATTTCTCGCGGCCTGATTCTGAATCATGGCAGCTTGTCGGTATACATCTGGATTCTTAACTCCAGCCAGAGAGTAAGCGTTCCATATATTACCAACAAGGTTTCTAACATGGTATGCTGGACGCACACCAAGAGACCACATCTTCCACAATCCTTGGAGTTCATCAAAATGTTTGAGAAATTTAGACTCAAACCTTGGGCTAACTAAAAGTTTGTGTTGTTCTTCTATCAACTTGGCAACTTGTGGATCAAACCACTTACCACCCCGCTTGGTTGCTTTGTCAAAAGGAACATCAATTTTCTTCATGCCGCTAACTTGCACACCATGGATCAACTTACCATTACCATCAACCCATACTTGATTCGGGCGCCCTAATTTACTACCAATAGTCTGTAAGTACTTGACACCAGACAAAGCGGTTTCACTTCTAGCTTGTCTGACCCCCATTAACAATGCTGGATCAGTATGTAGGAAATCTTGTCTTCCTAATTTTGACGCATACTCTACATTAATATCCCGTATAGTTCCGGGTATAGTTCTTGGTATTGCACTGCTATGCTGGGCTGGACTTCTAAACCATTCCTTAAAAGACTTTTTCCCGCCTAAAAAACCTCGCCCAGTTGGGCCTAAAATATGTGGGACATAAGCCTGTACGTCTAATTCTGTTGCATTTCTCAGAACATCATCTATCCTTACGCCAGATTCTTTTTCTAGATTCAACATCCTTTTATAATCTAGCCTATGTGCTTTTGCCAATTCAGCAAGGTCAGAGTTAAATACACCACCGGCAGCCTCCAGTTCTCGCCTCAACACATTATCCATTGCACGTTCAATATCAGCGGGACTATAAACCTTAGTAATATCTCCCGTAAATCCGGGTATTGGTTTTTCTATTGCTTGATTAAATGCCCTAGCTGCGTCATCATAAGATACACCAGCTGCGCCAGCCATCTTCTTAATGCTTTCCCTAAGCACCTTAACCTCACCCTCAATAACATGACGCCTACCAGCAACTCTTAGCCTTGCCTTATCTGCGGCTTCCTTGGCTACCCTTACATCTCCACTGTAT
>LULR01000399.1_pt1 | contig 11586 bp, 12 predicted proteins | sample 729471 | NCBI WGS metagenome assembly LULR01 (sample SAMN03860284, study PRJNA289734) | marine metagenome | biome: seawater column; feature: ocean; material: water; isolation source: Red Sea water column Station 108 - depth 500m | place: Saudi Arabia: Red Sea | collected 2011-10-15 | depth 500 m
CCCAAACGCAAGTTCTGTTATGAATTTCTTGTCGAAACCATTTGCAGAAATCAAATCACCGATCTGTGTTTTTAATATAATATTCCTTCCCATATCCTCATGAGACATTTTTCTCTTTTGTAGAAGTTCTTCAAAGAGATGAGAGAATGGCCCGTGTCCTATGTCATGCAACAATCCAGCAAACCGCAGATTTTGAATATTGTCAGAAGAAACTATACCTTTTTCATCAAGTGCGTGACCAGCCATTGAAGCTATGTGCATTACTCCAAGAGAATGCTCAAATCTGGTGTGCTGTGCTCCTGGATATATCAAGTGAGCACCTGAAAGCTGTCGAATCCTCCTTAGCCTCTGAAAAATCGGCGTATCTATAATTTTCAGTTCATTACTGTTAACCCTTACAAAATCATGAATTGGATCAATTATGTCAAGATGTGTCTTTTTCATGATATTATTTTTTTGAAAATTATTTTTAAAATTTCTTTATGAACTTCTTGCTTGCTGCCTGAAGCATTAACTATCTTCCATCTATGTTTTTTTGCCAATCTACGATATATTTGAGATATTTTTTTTGAAAAATCTTTATTTTTTTCAAATCTATCTCTTTTAGATTTTTTGCGTAAAAATGAGTCACTTTGTGAAGCATCTAAAACAATAACAAGATCTGATTTTGGAAGATCCGCATCTAACTCTTGCAACCATTTTTCTTTCAATCCATTTGCAATACCATATACAATATTGGAATGATAATATCTATTCATAATTAAGATGGAGTTTTTTGAAGATGATTTTTTTATTTCGTCTAGTTTTTCCCGTCTGTTTAAGGCATAAAGATAATGTATGATTTCCGGAGAAAATTTTCTTTTGTTATGAAGATAATTATTGATTTCCCTACCAATAGTTGTTGAATAATCAGGAAAACTAAATATGGCTGTTTTAATTTTTTGTCTTTTTAATGCTTTAGCTAACATTTCAGTTTGTGTTTTTTTTCCAGCCTGATCTGTGCCCTCAAGCGCAATAATCATATTATAAAATTAACGCCTCAGGATTAAATATCTATCAAAACTTATAAAATAAAAAAAATCAGTGATCAAAATGGGATTAGTGAAGCATGTGGCCAAGGAATTTTTCAAGGAGATAGATGATAAATCTAGAGAGTTTTTTGAGTTTGTATTACCACCCATTGACTTGCATGAAGAAAATGGTAATCTTATCGTTACGGTAGACATTCCCGGCTTTGACAAGAATGACATTAAGGTTTCAATGAACGGTAACGTGTTGTCAATTAACGCGGAAAAAAAAGATACCATAAATGGTAGAAGCATAATGAAGCAGCGACCACATGTAATTGACAAGAAAATGAGGTTACCAATAACTGTTAAAGAAGGAGAAGAGAAAGTAAATTCTGCAAAATATGCTAATGGCGTGCTAACAATTGTAATCCCAATTACAAAGAAGGGAAAAGAGATCTCGTTAGATTAACGTTTTCTAGACGCTGCAAAGATTCCCATGATTGCTGCAGACGCAACCATTCCAATCACTCCAATGGTTTCATTTGATTGAAACAGGAATGCAGATCCAAAAAACACGGCACCAGACAAGATGCTTCCTGACAGTAATGTGTTAGAACCACGCTTGTTTTTTTGCTGAAGTATACGATTCTCATCCATGAATTTTTTTATCTCTGGTGCAATTGTGAGAGTGTCGTCAAGTGTCTTTGCAAATCTTTTGAACGAATGCTTGATCTCCTCGATATATGCATCCTTGATCAAATTTTCCTCTTCTAGAATTTGTCTTAGAACCTTGATGAACTTGAAGTCCACCTTGTGGGTATGGTAGATTCCCTCTATGATGGTTGACATTCTAAGATATAGAGCGAGATGCTTTGGAAGCTTGAATGGAAACTTCGACATTGTTCTGTTGGCAAGGGTCATGAGTGCCTCAACTTCCATCTCGTCCGGCTTTTTCCCATACATTGAATTGATAGACATGCCAATTCCCTTTTCTATCACTTCTCGGTTAAAGTCTGGTGCCAACATTCCAAGATCATCCATTGCGTTTACAGTTCTTGGAGGATTTTTTTCCACAAGAGCAAGATAAAGGCGCACAAGGCGTAATCTAGTCTCATTATTTAGCCTTCCAATCATTCCAAAGTCATACAGGATTAATGTTCCATCATTTTTGACAGAGATGTTTCCTGGATGTGGGTCTGCATGGAAGATCGAATGCCGCAAAAGCATCGTGAAGAAAATCTTATGTACATCTATGACTAGTTTTTGTCTATCAATTCCCTTTTTGTCAAGCTCCTCAATATTGGTAACCTTGATTCCTGGAATGTATTCCATAGTGAGTACGTTCTTTGTTGAATAGTCATCATGTACCTCTGGAATTACTACGTTGTCGTATACCTCCATATTCTTTTTTATTTTTTTCAGGTTTTCAGACTCTTTGGAATAGTCCATCTCCTCATGAATTGACTCGGCAAACTGTTTCATTATAGGAATGATTGAGAATCTTAAGTTTGGATCAACAAATTTCATTGCAAATGGGATTATCCTCATCAAAACTTTAAGATCTCTTTCTACTTGCTTTTCAATTCCTGGTCGCTTTACCTTAACTATTACTTGCAGTCCATTCTTTGTTGCTAGATGCACTTGACCAAGTGATGCTCCAGATAGGGAGTTTTGATCCAGATTATCAAACTTTTCCTCAATCTTGCCAATGTCTTTCTCAATTATCGGTCTTACTTTCTCAAATGAAACGGCTGGTACGCTGTCTTGTAATTTCGATAATTCTTCTAGATATGGCTGCGGTAGGATGTCAGCGCGTGACGAAAGCCATTGTCCAAATTTGATAAAGACGGGACCAAGCGAGATACATGTGTTTAGAATTCTTTGTGCGTTTCTTCGAAATCTTTTTTCATCTATATTTTTTCCTTCCTGCGAGACCCAAAGAATACGATCTTTTCTTAGTGCCAGTATTACTGGAACCAGTTTGATAAACACATGAATTGTTCTTACAAGTACCAAGGTTTTACTCTTTTAGTTTTTTTGAAATAACATATGATGCATAACCTGTTGCTAAAGATGCGGCCAGACCAGAGATAATTGATTGTGGTTTTTTTAACAGTGAGTCTTTTTTCATTTTATAAATGTAAGCGCCAATTGCCAAACCGCCAATAGCAGCTCCTGCTAGACCAATCAAGACTTCTGGTGCGTCAATTAACAAGTGTCCTAATGGATTTTTTCTAGGATCAACTTTATCTAAATGAACTGTAAACTTATCATCATATTCACGTATGTGCAGGTTTCCATAGCGATATTGTTTTTTTGCACCTTTTTTATCACCGAGTTTTGTTTCTATGGCACCATCTAGCATAAACTGCCTTACGTGCTTTGGAACTTGTATCTCCTCCATTTTGATGATCGAGTATTTCTGTAATCGTTTATATTTTTAGCTAGGATTATTGTTATGTTAAATGATAGCTGGGAAGAAAATCTTGGTTTCTATTGGTTTTGGTATTTTTGCAATAATTATTATTCTAAGATTTTTGAACTAGTTTACGATTCCGTCTTTTTACTGATGAATGGAATTTTTCCTTTTTTGATAAATGGAATCTTATCTTTACTATACAGTTTGTAACCTATTATAATTACAAATGCTAGAAAAATTAGACTGCCAATAATTGAACCATAATCTGTATTGTCCGAAAATGGTGTGATAGTTATGGTAGTATCATATGTAATAGTGTGTTCGTCACGCACTGAATCCTTGTATGAAACTAGAATTCTAACATCATGTTCGCCGAAACTTTGTACACCTTCAAACTCTATAGGTATGTTGAATGGAACAGGTGAATCAGGTTCTATTTCATCTATATACTGAGATGATTCCTTGATATTAGAGTCTCCGCGTGGCTGTAATTTGACAAATCCAAATAATCCATCAGTATTTCCTTCATTTAATATTTCACCAACAACTGTTTTCTTTCCTGATAGTTCAATTACTTTTATTCCATAGATTGATGGATTGACCAAACCATTAATGTAAAGATCAGCTACTCTTGTTACAGATTTTTGTTCTCCATGTCCATCAAAATAAGTAATTTGTAAGGGAGTACGCAAAGGTTCGTTTTTCAAACTTTCTGGAACAAACACATTAAATGAAAATGTCTTTTGAGAGTTTGGTTCTATGTTTCCTACGTTCCAGTGATTCTGATCAAAAATTACTTTCTCTATATTTGTAGTGGATGTACTTGCAGAAGAAGTTGTTGTAGCTGTATTTTGTAGAATTACATCAACATTTGACAAAGTAGAAGAACCGGAGTTAGAAATTTCAAGAATAACATTATTGTTTGTAATTGATGTTATAATAGGCGTGATAGCTTTAAGGTTTACAATACTTTCCCCTGTCAGCTTAAAACTAAAATTAAATGCGTCATGACGTTCTCCAGATTCACGTAATCTTGAATAATCAACTACCACGGTAGCGGGATATGTTTTGATCTTTGCAGAGTCAGAAATATCAACGAAAAATGTTAATTCAAAATTATTACCCGCTAAAGCTTTTTGCTCACTGTTTGCAAAAATAGGAAGAAACTTTCCGTTAGCTGAACCAAAATCCATCGGCATAAACAGTTGCCCTTTAATACCTACCACATCATTGCTTCCTATATTAGCTAGCACCACGGTTATCGGTACATTCTTGTCTCCAGGTCCAACTTCCATCTTTGTTGATGAAGTTCCAAAATAAGCATCAAGGAACTTTATGCCAGTTATTTTGCTATTAAAAATCCCCTGTGGTTGTGTTTCAATTTGACCAGCTGCGTCAGATACAAAAGCACATACTAACAAAATCATTAACACGGAGAAGATTTTGTAATTCATACGGCAACCTCCAACGGATCCATTTGTTCACCTTCAAATGCGTGGCCATCTTTGATGGTAATAATTCGATCAACGTCTCCAAATTGATTCCTGTCGTGAGTTACTACGATGAAAGTTTGACCTAGATCTTTTGCCATTCTCTTCATCAATTGAACAGTATTTTGTGCTGTAACTGAGTCTAAGTTTCCAGTTGGTTCGTCTGCTAAAACTATGGTTGGGTTATTAACAAGTGCACGTGCAATAGAGACCCTTTGTGCCTGCCCGCCAGATATTTTGTTTGCCCTCTTGTATAATTGATCACCTAAACCGACGTTTTCCAAGATCTTCTTTGCGTTATCAAAAATGGCTAAAGAACCCGAGTATATTTGGCTTGGGAGTAAGACATTTTCCAATACTGTAAGATCAGCCAGAAGATTGGAAAACTGGAAAACAAAGCCTAGTTTTTTGTTCCTGAATGCAGAGATCTCGTTATCAGTCAAATCACTTGTGTCAAATCCATCTACCAGAACTTTGCCTTCTGTTGGCTTATCCAATAATCCAACCATGTTTAGTAAGGTAGATTTTCCGGAACCAGAACTTCCTATAACCAATACAAATTCACCCTTTTTTACAGAAAATGAAACGTTATCAAGTGCTCTAACCTCGGTTTCCGCTTCCCCGTAGATCTTGGTCAAATTTTTTAATTGTAATGCGACATCAGACAGTTCTCATCGCCTCCACTGGTTGTTTTTTCGTAGCACGATACGAGGGATATATTGACGCAATCATGGCTAGAATGAATGCAAGGAAAGCTGTCTCACCGATTTTTTGCCAGTTATAGTTAACCTCTAGCGCCAAACTACCCTGAAACTCCATATTTGTTATTTTTGCATAAGTAGTATAACCCAGACCCAATGCAGTACCTGCACCAGCACCCATTGCACCAATAATCATTCCCTGCATGATGAACAGAATCAAAATATCTTTACGTTTGGCACCAATGGCTCGCATGATACCAATTTCCTTTGTCTTACTATTGACAAGCATCATCTGTATGGTAAGGATGGCAAAGGCGGATGACCCCATTCCAAAATAGCCGATTAAATTAATCATGGCAATTCCGGATCTAAATCCTGAAAGAGTTGATTCCGCAGATTCTTCAATGGTTTCAGCTTTTAAGTTGTCATTTGGAAATGCCATTAGAAATTGGTTTTTAATCTGTATTGCGTCGTAAACATTCTTTGGTTCCTTCAATCTAACTAGAATTGATTTTGATTCTCCACTTCTATCTAACATGTCACGTAGGGTGTCTATGTGAATGATAACACTCCTGTCAAATCCCTGTCCTCCAGCAGTTCCAGAAATACCAGCTACAACAAACCGCTTTTTCTGATCGATGCCCCATTGATCTGTTATAGTTAGTTTTACACTGTCTCCGACTTGAACTCCTACACATTCATCCTTACCTCTGTCTCCCGTTACTGTAGGATCAGTTCCGCCTGACATGAAAGATCCACCACGTGAACAGCCTCCAAGATCAGACGCAACTGATTCTCCAACTACAATTGAGTTGCGAGCGTAGACATATTGTCCATCACCAACCGTTGTGTGTATACTTGAAGCTCTAATATCAGAAACTGGATCAACTCCAAGAACTGGCACGTTGAACTTCTCGTGCTCCTGTCCAAAAGTTCTAGTTTCTGCTGTAGCAGACGCTTCTAATCTTGGCGTTACAGCCTCAACATTTGGAATACGTTCAAACCAATTAATAAAAACGATATCTGATTTTTGAATGGTGGACCTTTCTTTGTCATAGACGTAAATGTCCCCAAAACGATAGTCTGTCATATCACGTATTATGGCATCATAGATTCCCTGAAAAATTACAAAATTTACATTAATGACTAAAATTCCAATAGAGACAGCCAAGACAGCGCCAATCAAGCTTCCTTTTTTGTTTACCAGCATTCTCTTTGCCAGATGAAATCGGTAATCCATGTACAAAAACTAATTGTACAAAATATAAAGGATCTGCATCATAGTGCTAACATATAGGACATAATCAACTATAATAACTACTAATCATAATATACTTACGTTGAAACTTAACAAATTAGACAATTATGATATGAAAATTCTTGGAATTTTAACTATTAACTGTAGAACGCCAGACAGGCAAATTGGTAAGAAAGTTGGTTTGTCAGGTGTTTCTGTAAAATCACGAATAGATAAAATGGAAAGAGCTGGAATTATTCAAAATTTTACCATGAAGGTGGAACCTCCATCTTTGGGATATGGCGTAATCTACTTGATCGTACCAGGCAGCAATGAAGCTGGCATAGTAAAAAAACTGAAACTAGTTGGAGAGCCATTTTTTGTTGTGCCGTGCCTTGGTGACATAACAGCATGTGGTATTGTAGTTGAAAATGAAGTGGAGCAGAAGACGGAGTTGGCGAAAAATCTCATTAGCAATGCTAGGATTGTTCTAACTCTGGATCCAGAAGAATCTGAATTTCGGGCGGATCTAACTAAAACAATCCAGCTATTCAATTTACCATAATTTATGATCCAAGGAAACTAGAAAAGTTTGTTGCATTTGCGGTCCTTGCGATGGTTCAAAGTAATATGAAGAAAATAAAAAAAGAGATAGTAACCGGTTTTGGTGACTATTTCTGGCAGGTTCCCTTTACTGCTAAGGAATTATTGGTTCTATTCATGTACAGTGATAATATCTATAACGCCGATACAATGCGCCATAAGATTAAGGAGATGGATGGGATTGTTTTTACGGAAGTATTTTTCCCGAAAAAGATAACGATGCCAACAACTTGGATAAGTAATTCGATCAAAAGTGCAGCAAGATCTGAGAAACTCCATATACATGTCAAACAAATTAATACATAATTCTGACGAGTGATTTACAATGAAGAAGAGAGTTTATGATGGCATAGTGATTGGGATTGATGTTTACGATCTTACTATTGAAGGCCGAAAAGTTAAGCGTGAAATTATCAAACATCCTGGTGCTGCTGCAATGTTAGCCTTTGATGAAAAAGACAGAATAATTCTCGTTAGACAACATCGCTATCCACATGGATATGTACTAGAAATTCCTGCAGGAACCCTTGAAAAGGGCGAATCTCCAAAGGGATGTGCACTTCGTGAAATCCAAGAGGAAACTGGCTATAAGGCCAAAAGAATGACACATCTAGCCACGTATTTTCCATCTATTGGTTATAACACGGAAGCAATTCACTGTTTTGTTGCATCTGGCCTTACACTGACTAAGAAAAAACTAGACACGGACGAATTCTTAACCGTAAAAAAAATGGAACTGCCGAAATTACTAAAGATGATTAAGGCTGGAAAAATAATTGACTCAAAAACAATTTGCGCAGTTATGATATATGCTGCAAAGAAAAAATTACTGTAATTTATTTTTTATAAGTTGGTTGAACAAGGTCAGATATATCCGACCAAGATTGAGCAATTTTTTCAAATATGTAAATTAGATCTAAAAACGCAATTGGTGCATGTTTTTTGTGTTCAAGTGATGAGCGAGTTTTAGAAATTTTGTTTTGATATTGTATATGTAGTTTTATGGCTTCTATTGCCAGAGAACGGTTATTTGTGATAAATGCGTCAATTGACTTTTTTTGAATTGTTTCGATATCTTTTGCAATATCATACATCTTCTTTTGTTCAGAGCTTGATAAGGAGGTCTCTGATATGGATTTTGATAGATCAACTATTGTGTCGCCCGCAGTTTCAAGAATATTCCCAGCTATTCTGTAATCTAAAATATCTATATTTTCTAGGTTAAAAATTCCAGCCAGCCTTCTGTCCACCATAGTACTTCTAATGAAGCGAACTAGAAGGAAATACTGCCTGTTTATTTCATCATCACGGTTTGGAATTGTTTGAAGATTTGTTTTATCTCCTGTTCTCAGAGCTGACAGCGTTTCGTTAAACATGCCAAGCGCGATTGAGCTCATTCTTTTAAAAATTTTTTCTGGGTTAAGTGACGTTTCATCAAGCAGAAACTGACCGTTAACGTTTGAAGCGTCCTCGTCTAGAATTTCCATGCCAACCAGCCTCCTCATTGATTCACGTATGACTTCCCTATCTTTGACCGAGATTGTAGACTTGCCCCTAATCGTGATGATGTCATATCCTAGCAGATATGCACCTGTAATATTGGCAGCTATATTCTCCTCGCTTGGAAGTGGATATTCTATATCAATTTCCTTAGACAGTTTCTTGACCTCTCCTGCGGTGATGGAGAGACTATTTTCTGCAGTATCAATCTGAACCTGTGAACCCTTGCCGATATTATGAGCGTCTACCCACTCCTTTGGAAGTGAAACTAAGATGCTACTACCAATCTTTTGCAGGCGTCGTGTAAATTTAGACAATTTAAACTAGTTTAATTAGTATAAGCCATATTTTTATATTTTTATAGAAATTTAAATTGATCCATGAAGACGAGAGCGTTTTGTCCAGCTCACATTACGGGTTTTTTTAAGGCAGAGCTTGATGAGAAGGATCCAAACTGTCTTGGATCGTTGGGTGCTGGGTTTTCAATTCAAAGAGGTGTAAAGACAACGATTATTCTAAGCCCTAGAAATTCCGATGATGCAAAATTCCATATCCAAATCAAGGGATTCAAGACTGGTGATGTACGTGTTTCTGAATATGTATTAAACGAGTTTCTTGCTGACAATGATGATTATTTTGTTGACGTAATTCACGAATTGGATGTTCCCGTAGGATATGGTCTTGGCTGTAGTGCTGCAGTTGCGCTATCACTTGCGCTTGCGCTGAACCAAGCTTTGAACACTGGCCTTTCGAAAACTAAAGTTGCTCAGATTGCTCATTTAGCTGAAATAAAATGCCAGACAGGATTAGGTGATGTAATAGGATCATACCATGGTGGGTTTGAGATTAGAACCAAGCCTGGTGCACCCGGAATTGGGAAATTAGAAAAAATAAAACCGAAAGAAAAACTGGATGTTGTACTAATCTGTTTTAATCCAATTTCTACTAAAAAATTTCTGAAGGAAAAAATATCTCTCATAAATGGATTAGGTGGTAAAATGGTTCAAGAGTTGATTAAAACTCGAGATATGAATGAATTTCAAGATAAATCAATTGAGTTTGCTCGATACATCGAGGTCATAACCCCAAAAATGAATAAAGTGGTAAGCGAACTACACAAAAATGGAATAAAATGTGGTGTAGCATTATTTGGCGAAACGTTATTCTCATTAATTCCTTCAGATAAAAAACAAAGAGTTTTGCAAATTTTAAAAAAGTATGATGGTCATATTATCTCATCAAGAATAGATCACTCCGGTGCCAGATTAAATTAAAAAACTTTCAGGTGATTTATTGAAGATACCTAAATCTCATCCGCGTTTTGTATCATTGAATATACGTGAAAAAATTGTAAGTGGATACAATAATGGTCTTGTTGCAAAGGAAGGATTGCTAGCGCATGGACGCGGAGAGGCATTTGATTATTTAATTGGTGAAAAGACTCTAAGATCAGCACGGACCGCAATCAATGCGGCAGCTGTTACGCTGTTGACTGCTAAAAATTCTGTAATTTCTGTAAATGGTAATATTGCTGCACTCTGCCCGAAAGAAATTATTCAGCTCGCCAAAATCACCAAATCAAAAATTGAGGTAAACTTATTCTACCACAATGAAGATAGAAAGAAGAAGATTGTAAGGCGGTTGAAAAATGCTGGGGCAAAGCAGGTTTTAGGTACAAATCCTAGATCAAATCGAAGAATAATTGGAATTGATAGCCCAAGACGAATTGTAGACAAGGATGGTATTTTTGCCGCAGATGTTGTGTTGGTCCCACTCGAAGATGGAGACAGAACTAGGGCGCTAAAAATGGCTGGTAAAACTGTCATTACGTTTGACCTTAATCCGTTATCTAGAACGGCTCAAACTGCGGATATTACTATAGTTGATAATGTCATTCGTGGAATGCAATTACTGATTTCAGCCTGCAGGAAAACCAGAACAAGAAAGGTGAATTTTAACAACAAGAAGGCTTTGGCTGGTGCAATTTCAGAAATAAAGAATAATTTGAAAAGGAGGGCTGCATTTGCATAAGACCATAAATGACATTATAGCAAAAAAGGACAGGCAAAAGATCTCGGTAGTTACTAGTTATGATTATACCATGACCACACTTTGTGATCAGGTTGATATTCTCCTCGTAGGTGATTCTGCTGGAATGGTAATGCTAGGCTATGAAAATACTGCACCGGTAACTATGGAGCAAATGTGCATGTTTACAGAGGCAGTTAGTAATGGAAGACAAAATGCACTGATTGTTGCAGATCTCCCAAACAAGTCATATGAAAATGAGGTTGATGCTGTTTCAAATTCAGAACGGCTAATCAGAGCTGGAGCAGATGCTGTAAAACTTGAAGGAAGACTTCCAAGTGTCATAAGGGCAATTGTGAAAGCTGGAATCCCAGTCATGGGACATCTTGGTTTGTTACCGCAAACAGCTAAAAAATACACTGTACAGGGAAAAACTGAATCTGATGCAGAAATTCTGCTCAATGATGCAAAAGCGTTGCAAGAAGCAGGTGTGTTTAGCATTGTATTAGAGATGGTTACATCTGAAGCTACAAAGAAGATTACGGAAACGGTTTCTGTTCCAACAATTGGCATCGGCTGTGGGCAAGATTGTGATGGG
>LULR01000274.1_pt1 | contig 11562 bp, 14 predicted proteins | sample 729471 | NCBI WGS metagenome assembly LULR01 (sample SAMN03860284, study PRJNA289734) | marine metagenome | biome: seawater column; feature: ocean; material: water; isolation source: Red Sea water column Station 108 - depth 500m | place: Saudi Arabia: Red Sea | collected 2011-10-15 | depth 500 m
TAATAATATAAATGATAATAGCTTATCTGCTGATATTGTTGATCAAGCAAGCTCCTATACTGAAAAAAATGTTGAATTTAGAACTATTAATAGGCTGATTAAATTAGTATCAAAAATCGATTCAGCCTTAAAAAGAATTAAAGATGGAACATATGGTTTTTGCAAAGATACAGGTGATCCTATTGGTTTAAAAAGATTAATTGCAAGACCAATTGCTACATTAAGTATTGCTGCACAGGAAAAACACGAAAAAGAGGAAAAAGTTTACGCAGATTAAAAGTTATAATTTAGGAATTAATTGGGGGACTAACTGGTGATGAGTATTAAAGACATAATTTGGGCAGGAGGAATATTAATTGCGATGGGAGCTACATGGGGCATGACATCGCAAAGAATTAGTGCAATGGAAAAAGACGTTGATCGTTTGGAAAGTGCAATAATTTTATTTACTAAAATGGAATCGCGAATTGCAGTGATAGAAACAGAAGTCAAGAATATTAATAAAAAACTTGACAAAATGAATGACCGGTAGCCGCTTGGGGGGAGAATGTACGGTATACTTTCATTAATAAAATCACTGCACGGAAGACCGGCCATGAAGCGTGTCATGGAGGTCATGCGTAAGCATCCTGACCATAGATTAACAAGGGCTGTTAAGAATGAGGGTGCCCCACCTTGGTGGTACGAGGGTGGAAGACAAGGCAACCGTGGAGGATATTCAGAAGCATCCAGACTAGGAGCTGCTGAGCAGATTCTAAATAGGTCATCTAGTTTCTTAAATCCTCACCCAGGAACTTTCATGAACTATGTAAGGCATAAGGTTAAAAATCCTAAGATGTTTTCAGATCTTGCTAACTGGATGAGACTTAATCCTGAAAAGAGAAAGATAATGGATGACTGGTATCAGGAAACTGGGGGCAATACACCGTGGTCAGCAGGATTTATGGATAGAATGATACAAGATTCAATTAGTGATATGGCAAGAACAAATTTCACTTTGCGTCAGTTGACGGACCATGAAAAATACTTACTCGCGGTAGCTAAGCAAAGAAGACAACAAGCACTGCAAGAACAAGCTAAGATACTTCCATTTCCTAAGAAAAAATTTAACACTGGCGGATTAGCTTCACTTATGATATAATGCGCCGTGCAATTAGTACAGAAATATAATTACGCAGATTTAAAAAGACAGGATGGCGCAGTCAGGTTATACCTCACACCGGACGGAGAAAGCCTACCCTCTGTCACTACAGTATTATCAAAGACAAAAGACAAGAGTGGATTGGATAGATGGCGAAAGCGTGTAGGGGAGAAAACAGCCGAAAAAATCATAGCCGATTCTTCCAGAATTGGAACGGCTCTCCACCTATTTATAGAACATTATGTGAACAAACATGCGTACAAGGATCTTACGGAAATAGGCGTTCAAGCGGAGAAGATGGCCCAGGTCATTATAGATGAGGGTCTTAAGGATATCGACGAGGTTTGGGGTTCTGAAGTTCATCTGTATTTGCCTGGCAAGTATGCTGGGACTACTGACATGGTTGGACTATACAAAGGAAGGCCTGCCATTATCGACTTCAAGCAGACTAATAAGCCAAAGAAGAGAGAGTGGGTACAAGACTATCTAATGCAGCTGGCTGCATACGCACATGCGCACAATCACCTATTTGACACAGAAATTGACCAAGGAGTGATTCTTATGTGCTCACGAGATTTCATATTTCAACGATTTGAACTGACTGGTGAAAATTTCACTAGGGCTTTGGATTCCTTCATGAAGAAGCTTGACTTATACAATAAAAGTATTATATAACATACATAGGATGCCGTAATGGGTCCTACTAAATCTTGCTTTAATAGGAGGTAATTATGAACGAATTAGAGCTAATACGTAACCATTTTCTTGGTTTTCACAATGACTTTTTTGAAGGTTTCAGAAGAGTATCAACCTATCCACCATACAATATAAAAGAAGAAGATGACAAAGGTGTCATTGAATTCGCTGTTGCGGGGTTCGCTGAGAGAGATCTGAAAGTTGAGGTAAAGGAAAATACTCTAAGCATCCACGGATGTAAAGAGGAGAAAAATTCAGGTGATTTTTGGCATAAGGGGATTTCTGATAGAAGTTTCACCAAAAAATTTCAACTACATAAACACATAGTGGTTGATAATGCTGAATTGAAAGATGGGTTACTGAAGATTTCTTACCACAGGGATATCCCTGAGGCTGAAAAACCAAAACAGATAAAAATTAAATCCAAGTAGAAAGTTCTTCACCGCTAATTTCTTTAGCGATGTTAACTTTATTGCGAAGGGACTTAATGATTTTTTCATCTACAGTCCCTTTTGCAACCATATCAATATATAATACTTTATTTTTCTGTCCTATTCGGTGGGCACGATCTTCTGATTGTATTCTTTTCTCCAGATCATAATTATTTGAATAATAAATCACCGTGCTGGCGGCCGTGAGCGTAATTCCATATCCACCAGTTTGTGTGTTTCCTATGAAGAAACGGCAATCGTTAATTTTATTTTGAAAATCATATATGCATTTTTGCCTATCTTCTGATTTTGTTGCTCCATAGTATGTACAATAAGAGGTAGGCCCATACTCATCTTTTATAGCTTTTTCAATATTCAAAATATCGTGAATGTAGTTGGCCCATATGATCACTTTTCCTGTGGTCTCTCCCAAAACTTGCATTAATTCATTAAGGCGTGAATTTTTAAGATTAATTATTTCACCTCCATCAGTCTTCATATGCCCACACGTAATTTGATGTAATCTAATTAGCTGTGTGAGCACATTCAGAGCGGTTGCAGATTGTCCTTTTAGTACAGCCATAGCGTTTGCCTTCATATCTTTATATGCTACTTGCTGTTCATCAGTTAATTCCACCTCTCTTTTGGTGTATACCTTATCTGGTAGGTCAAGGCAGTCTTTCTTCAATATACGGTATGAATGAGGAGATACTAATTTTCCCAACTGTGACAAATTCTTGAACTTGACAATTTTCTGGTACTTATGTGTTCCACCTGCGGCATTCGCTGTAATAACAACAGCATAGCGTGTTCTAAATGCATAATAACTTTGTTGGCCTAATATTTCAGGATCAAGGAAGTCCATCTGCGCCCATAAATCCATGGGTGACTGTGTTACTGGAGATCCTGTCAATATTCTTCTGTATTTAGCCTCTCTGGATAATGATAAAATATTCTTAGTTCTTTTTGCCTTAGGGTTCTTGATAGTTGTGCTTTCATCAACAATCATCATTGATCTTCCAATTAAAAATAAGGCAGCTTGTTTTAACCCTTTAATTGTCGATAATGCTTCAACATTCATGACAAATATTTTTAATTTATAGTCATTCATCCTAAAGTGTCTTAATTGCGCTTTATATTTCTCGCTGTTTGATGGCTTCCACGCCAAGACTTCTTTTTCCACATAATCCGGAACATGTATGGGTATTTCCTGATCTACCCAGTTCATATATGTTCCTTTCGGAGCGATAACTAGTAGTCTATCAATTTTTCCTTGGTTATATAAAATGCATGCATTATCCAATGCTATTTTAGTTTTACCAGTTCCCATTTCTGCGAATATGGCAAATGATTCTTTATTCCAGCACCTTTTTAATGCATCTTTTTGATGCTCGTATGGCTCAGTTTTAAATTTATACATTTTATATTTCTTTATTCTTGCTTTTAATTATATCATATGTTATAATACAAATCAAGAAATAATAATGACAGTTTATATACCACAAGTAATGGACTATAATGTTCGCTCTGCTGAAAAGTTTGGTGAATTAAAAGTAATGTTACCGGACAGAAAACAAATGGTTTTAGCATCCGGTCCACTTACTTTTAAGTTACAACAGGAAATGAAAAATTTTTCTGATAAAGACTACTTGCTTTTAATCGGTGATCCTGCTATAATAGCAGTTTGTGGCGCAATTGCTGCAGATGTAAACAACGGTAGATTTAAAGTACTTAAATGGGACCGCAACGATAAAAAATATTACGATTTAGAAATAGATTTGAATCCTAAAATTGAAGTCAGAAGTTCTGATCGTGTAGATGAGGAGGGACGTAAGGTTCTTCATATTGAGGAAATAAACTTTTTAAAGGATAAATAGAATGAATGAGTTAGTAAAGCAAATGCAAGAAGATGCTGCCAGCATACCTGCTAATAATTTAGAAAAGATTGGTGCGGTAGCAAATGATATTGCTGATACGCAAGAAGAAATATCAAAGATAAAAGAAGATTTAAAAAAGAAAGAAGACTATCATAAAAAATTATCACAAGAAATTTTACCAAGTCTTTTTTCAGAAGTAGGATTATCAGAATTAAAATTAGCTGATGGCAGAAAAATAAAAGTTTCCGAGTATTTTACGGCTACTCCCTTAGTGGAGAACAGACCTAAAGTATTCAAATGGTTAAGAGACAACGGATTTGGGGATTTAGTAAAGAACCAAGTCACTTGTAGCTTTGGAAGGAATGAAGATGAGAAAGCTAGTGGGCTTATGTCAGACCTTAGTGATAAGGGACTAGAGCCTGCGCAACGCGAGTGGGTCGAACCTTCCACCCTCCGCGCTTTCGTCCGTGAGCAATATGAAGCAGGTGTAGAACTTCCTATGGATCTTCTTGGCGCTTTTGTTGGTCACAAAACAACAATTAAATCTGAATAGAGGAATTACTAATGAATAAATCAGTAAAAACTAAAGAAAACGGCCTCGATCTTGCAGTAATTGCAGAAGACGCCAAAAAAATGAGTGGATTTGGTTCGCTTAATCTGGCAAGGGATACTGCTATTCCTTACATTAGCATTTTGCAGACATCAAGTCCTCAAGTCAATCCTTCCAAGGCGGAATACATAGAATCTGCTAAGGCAGGACAACTGTTTAACACAGTTACACAGGAAACTTTTGACACCGTTGAAGTCGTTCCTGTTTTCTACCACTTAAAATATGTTGAGTGGAAACCTAGAGAACAAGGTGGCGGATTCATTGCATCACATGATGCCGATAGTGGAATCATAGGACAGACTACACGTGATCCTATGACTAACAAACAAATATTGCCAAATGGCAATCATATTGTTCAAACAGCATACCATTATGTATTAATATTAACTAATGCTGGATACCAAAATGCTGTGATTAGCATGGCTTCAAGTCAGCTTAAAAAAAGCAGACGTTGGAACAGCTTAATGCTGTCACAAAAAATAAAGGGTCCATCTGGGATGTTTACTCCTCCTACATATGCGTTTACTTACAAACTATCAACTGTAAGTGAATCTAATGACAGAGGAAGTTGGTTTGGGTTTTCTATTGAAAAAGGTGAACAAGTTTCTGATCCTACTATTTATGGTGAGAGCAAAGCGTTTGCTCAATCTGCTTCTAGTGGTTCAATTGAAGCTAAGCCAGAAACACCTAAATTAATATCCGACAAAAAACCCGAAACCAAAGAAAATAACGAAGACATACCGTTTTAGGTATATCTTCAGAAATTGGAGGTTTCGTGGAAGTTGAAAAATTTAAATCTATATTCGAGGGTTTAGATATAGCTTATGGTCAGCACCAACCTAATGGTTCGCGTGCTGACGGTAAGCAGCAAGGTAAATCATATATTGTTAGACAGGAGGTAACACATGAGCTCTGGCAAAAACATCTGGAGGGGGAGGGTCCGTCTCTTGGCATTATTCCTATTAGGGCTGATAATACTACTAAGTGGGGATGCATTGATATTGATAGCTATCCTCTGGATCATCGTGCTTTATTCACGAGGATCAGAAAATTAAAAATACCCCTGGTATACTGTAAGTCAAAAAGTGGTGGTGCACATTTATTCCTATTTTGCACAAAAACCATGTCATCAAAATTAGTAAGAAATAAATTAACGGAAATAAAATCTCTCATTGGTCACTCTACAGCAGAGGTATTTCCAAAGCAATCAAGCATATCATTAGAAAAAGGCGATCTTGGTAATTTTTTAAACCTGCCATATTATAATGGCAATAAGTCAGTTAGATATGCGCTGAAAGAAAATGGAACATCAGCAACATTGGAAGAGTTCTTTGAAATATACGAAAAGAACGTGGTAGAAGATTTAGATTCTATAGCATCACCAGAAATTGAAGTTATCAAGGATGGACCACCGTGCCTACAAGCTTTATGCAGTCAAGGATTTCCCACAGGGACACGTAATAATGGTCTATTCAACATTGGAGTTTATTTAAAGAAGTTTGATCCCGATAATTGGGAAAAATTACTGGAAAAGTACAATCAAAAGCACATGAACCCACCACTTGATTCTAAAGAGGTGGTAGTAGTAGTTAAAAGTTTACAAAAAGGATATCAATATAAATGTAAAGATCAGCCTATTGTTTCTTTCTGCAACGTCAATGTTTGCAAGACAAGAAAGCACGGAGTTGGAGCGGAGAATGTATCACAGCAGTTGGGGGCATTATCCAAACTGGAAACAGTTCCACCCATATGGTTCCTGGAAATACCTACTGATGACAATGAAGATGATCTTAAAATACAGTTATCAACAGAAGAATTACAAATACAAACAAAGTTTCAGAAGAGGGTCATGGAGGTACTGACCATGATGCCTCCTTTGATGAAGTCGTCTGATTGGCAACAACTGGTTAATAGTAAGATGCAAAGTGCATTACGTATTCCAGTGTCAAGTGACGGGTCTGTGTCCGGACAGTTTTTAGCTCACCTCCAGGAGTTCTGCACTGGAAGGGCACAGGCAGCGACAAGGGATGAAATACTGTTACGCAAACCGTGGACAGAAGCTCTTCCGGAAAAAAATGAAAAGACGGGAAAGGAAGAAGTTATCACACGCACCTATTTCAGGCTCGTTGACCTTCATGCCTATCTCATTAGAAATAAATTCACGCACTACAGCAACACTGGTCAGATCGTGGCGGAACTGCGTGGCATAAACGGAATACATAAATTTTGGAAACTGAAAAACAAAGGGGTAAACACATGGGGTGTTCCAGTATTTGATGACCAGGATTCAGACCATGAAGTGAGGAAACAAGATGCAACACCTTTCTAAGCTAAAAAAAGGAATGAAGAGTGAACAGATAGCAATATTATTTTTAATTAACAAAGGATATTTTGTTTTTAAAAATTTATATGGAGTTGGTCCAGCGGACTTAATAGCTATAAATGAAAAGGGTCACATTAGAATATTTGATGTTAAAAGTGAGAGTTATCGTAAAACTTGGAAGCCTGGAACAAGAATTTGTAGAAGGTTAAGCCAAGAACAAAAAAGACTTAAGATGGAATTTTTATTTGTAGATAAGGAAGGAGGGTGTCGCATTGCCAGATGTTAATATAATACTAGGTCCTCCAGGCACAGGTAAGACGGAGAATTTACTGCGGATAGTGGACCGGGAATTAAAAAAAGGCACTGCTCCTAACAGAATTGCTTTTGTCAGCTTTACTAATAAAGCAACCGATGAGGCACGAGAAAGAGCTACGGATAAATTTAATCTTACCGACAATGATTTTCCTTACTTCAGTACGCTTCATGCTTTTGGTAAAAGACAGCTTGGCATGAGCAAATCAGAAGTAATGGACAGCAAGGATTACAGGGAGTTCGCTGATAATTATGGTGTTGAATTAAAGATGGTTAACATTGACTGGGATGGAAATGGAATTATTACCACAGACAATAAATATTTAAAGGATATAACTAAATCAAGAATGCAAGGATTGGAGTTGGATGATTATTACAACAAGGCTAATTTAGATTATCCGTGGCATAAATTTTTATGGGCGCAACAATCTTTAGAGGAATATAAGCAGCAAACTGGAAAATGTGATTTCACTGACATGCTGTCACAGTATGTGGAATTTGGTCCTACTCCTCCGTTAGATGTAGTTATTGTTGATGAAGCACAGGATCTTACTAAATTACAATGGGATATGTGCACTAAAATGTGGAAGGATGCCAAAAGAGTTTACGTAAGCGGCGATGATGATCAGGCTATTTTTAGATGGGCCGGAGCTGATGTAGAACATCTTATAAAGTTGAAAGGAAAACAAAGTGTTTTAAAACAATCACATAGGTGTCCAATAGAAGTCCACAAGATAGCGCACGAGATAGTGACAAGAATTAGGGATAGAAGAGAAAAGGAATGGAATCCACGTGATGAAAAAGGATATGTTAATTTTCACACTTATCCTGGTAGTGTGGACGTAAGTGAGGGAAAATGGCTTATACTTGCGGCATGTAAATACATGTTAAATGATTTTGAAGAAGAGTTACGATATAGAGGACTGCCCTACACCAAATATGGCAAGCATCCAGTTGATGAAGATCTACTCAGAGGAATAGATGCATGGAATAGGTTAAACGATCTTGACGAAGCTATATCTTATAACGATGTTAAAGCAATCTACTCAAACTTAAAAAGTGGAACTGGTGTTGCAAGGGGTTATAAGAATCTTCAGACAGTGGAGGAAGGAAAATCATATAATGTAGAGGAACTGGTAATGCATCATGGATTGCTCAACACAGGTGTTCCATGGGATGTAGCATTCAATACAATAGGGGATCAAGATAAATCATACATAATGTCAATGGAGAAACATGGTGGTTTAAATGCTGATGCAAAAATAAATTTAAGCACTATACACATGGCTAAGGGAGGAGAGTGTGATAATGTGGCTCTCATGACAGGTCTATCACGAGCTAATAGAGACGAGATGGAAATTAATTCCGACGATACAAACAGAACTTTTTATGTAGGCGTTACGCGTGCAAAAAAATCACTGCACGTGATTAAATCAGGATATGGAGATTTCATAATATGAAAAAAGAAGAGATATTACAAAGAGCTTCTGAATTAGTCAGCAGCAAAAGAGAAGAAACACATGGAAATGCTTTTAAAAATCATGCACAAATAGCTGATTTATGGAGTGTATTTCTAGACGATAAACTTAAACCAATGAAGGAGATAACACCTGGTGACGTAGCAGTCATGATGTGCCTATTAAAGATTTCTCGCTCCACCATGGGCGATTTTAACATAGATGATTTTGTCGATGGTGCGGCATACATGGCAATAGCAGGAGAGATGAACGATGGATCTATTTAACCAGAACGAAATAAAATCAGAGTGGGTGCATCCAACTGAATTTCCTTCAATGAAAGGAAAGAAGGTAGTAGCTGTTGACTTAGAGACATGTGACACTGATCTTATTAAAATGGGTCCAGGGTGGCCTAAGATGGGGGCGGAAATATGGATAAGAGACCTGTCTTAAAATATGTAAAAAGCATATGTGAGGATGAATCCATACAGAAAGTATTTCACAATGCGCAATATGATATTGGGTGGCTTAGTGTTTTAGGAATTGAAGTTAAAGGATACATACATGATACCATGATTGCTGCTGCTCTTTTAAATGAGAATAGATATGCTTATACCTTAAATAGCATTGTCAAAGATTACTTGGGTGATTTCAAAGATGAAAGAGTTCTTAAAGCTAAAGCTGAGGAGCTAGGATTAAATCCAAAATCTGAAATGTATAAAATGCCCGCTGAGTTTGTAGGAGAATATGCGGAAGCTGACGCTAGATTAACGTGGAGACTTCACGAACGATTGATAACAGAGATAGAAAAAGAAGAACTGGACCGTGTGTATGATGTGGAATGTCGTCTCATACGTGTTATTTTTAACATGACTAGACGTGGTGTTAGAATTGATATGGATAAGGCTTACGCACTTAAGAAAAAATTAAATAACAAGGAAAAAGTTTATCTAAAAAGAATAAGGGACATTACAGGATTAAATGTACAGGTGTGGGCCGCACGTTCTGTTGCTGAAGCTTTTGATGGCGCTAATCTAGAATATCCTCGCACTGAACTTGGTGCTCCAAGCTTTACACAAACTTTCCTTGAAACACACCCACACGAGCTACCTAGAATGATAACTAAAGCAAGAGTTTTAAATAAATTACAAGGGACCTTCATTGATGGTATTTCAAGATATATTCATGAAGGAAGGCTGCACGCACATATAAATCAAATAAAAGGGGATGCGGGAGGATTTGTGGGTGGAACCGTAACAGGAAGATTTTCCATGTATGCTCCTAACTTACAGCAAATGCCTATAAGAAGTGAATTTGGATCAGAGTTAAGAAAAATATTTATACCGATTTGGACATTAGTCCAAAAGAAGCTAAAGCAATGCTCAATCAATTTAGGGAAAAGGTTCCTTTCATGCAAGGAATGCTTGAAGCAGTCATGCACAGAGCCAATAAAGTAGGATCAATAAGGACCTATCTTGGAAGAAGGTGTAAATTTGATTTATGGGAACCTAACTGGTTTGAAATGGATCCTGTTACAAAACAGCCAGTATTCCATAAGGCTTTACCCCACAACGAAGCTGTAGTTAAATGGGGTGGTTCTATTAAAAGAGCCGGTACATACAAAGCACTAAATAGATTGATTCAGGGAACAGCTGCTGATCAAACTAAAAAGGCCATGGTTGACATATATGAAAACTTGGGAGTAACCCCTTTAATTCAAGTTCATGACGAGTTGAATTGCAGTGTAAGATCTGATATAATGGCAAGAGATATAAAAGATATAATGGAAAACTGTATAAATCTGGAGGTCCCTACTAAAGTGACCTATAAAATTAAAACAAATTGGGGTGATGCAAAATGAGTAAACCAGGGTATAGAGACCAAGGTAAGAAACGAAAAGATGGAGTGAAACATGGATTTGCAATCAACCCAGAACAAATGGATTTTGAAAGACGCAAGCTTTTGGAAGAGATGTCTACTAAAGTTGATAAGAAGCGTCTTAATAACATGGCAGCTGTTGCTGCGACTAAGGAGCCGGAGTATTTTGACGAGGAAGGAAAGAAAAGAGAGCCAACACTGCGGATCCTTTCGCTCGGCGCAGGGGTTCAGTCTTCCTGTCTCGCACTCATGGCGCAAGAAGGACTGACAAAACACAAGCCAGACTACATGATTTTTGCTGATACAGGATGGGAACCATCCTTTGTCTACGAACATGTTGAATATTTAAAAAAAGCAATAACAATTTGCCCTCTCATTACTGTGGAACGAAGCAACATCCGTGAGGATCTTATTCGAGCAGCGAACCCCATTAAGGGGTCAAATGACGAGTGGAAATCTTTCGCCGGACGTGTACCAAACCCCCCACTGTTTGCAGCACGTCCTGGCGGAAAAGTAGGCATGCTCTACAGGCAATGCACCCATGACTACAAAGTAATTCCTATTCAAAAGGAAATGCGGAGGATACTTGGCGTAAAGCCACGCCACCGCGTGAAAAAAGGAACAATTGTCGAACAGTGGATTGGGATATCAACAGATGAAGCAATGCGTATGAAAAAAGCACGATTGCCATGGATTGAATCCCGTTGGCCATTGATCGAAATGAAAATGTCAAGAGCGGACTGCTTACAGTGGTACCGTGACATGAAAAAGCATCCTATGCCAGGCAAGTCCTCGTGCATAGGGTGTCCTTACCCCCTCAATGACCAGGGGAAGAAC
>LULR01000214.1_pt1 | contig 11530 bp, 11 predicted proteins | sample 729471 | NCBI WGS metagenome assembly LULR01 (sample SAMN03860284, study PRJNA289734) | marine metagenome | biome: seawater column; feature: ocean; material: water; isolation source: Red Sea water column Station 108 - depth 500m | place: Saudi Arabia: Red Sea | collected 2011-10-15 | depth 500 m
GAGATGGGATACGGGGCTTTCACCGAGCGTTCTGAGTGTCCTGATTGTAAAACCGGAAAACCTCTCCATGACTGGCCTGTTCACCTACGCTCGCTATCTGGGGGAACAGGACCTCAATGCCTCGCGTTACTGGCTGGCATTCTGGAAGAAGGCCCTGATGCCCCTGGGTACTGCTGTGATGGTGCTGGTCGCCATTTCCTTTATTTTCGGGCCCCTGCGCTCGGTTACCATGGGTTTTCGCGTGTTCACGGGCCTGTTGGTGGGGCTGCTATTCAAGTACATGCAGGATCTGCTGGGGCCCATGAGTCTTGTTTACGGTTTTAACCCGATGCTGGCGGTGCTGGTGCCAATTGCGGTCAATGCCGTGGTAGGCGCGATCCTGATGCGCCGGGCCGGCTAGCAGACCCTGTCCCCGTCGTTACTTTGCCGCGCGCTTTTTAGTTGTGGTCTCTTTGGGAACCGAGACAACGACGCTGTCCGACAGCCGATCAGTGATAGAAAGACCGTTGATTGGATAGAACAAAGCGATAATCGCCGGTATGCCCAGAAGCAGAGTGGCGGGTCCGAGGTAGTAGCTGCCCAGCAGCGTCAGGAAGATCACCGCCGCCGCCGTTACATACCGCCTGAGCGCCTTGCTCCAGCTCACCGACGTGCCATCAATGTTTTCAATGCGGATACGCCACACCTGCATTCCCAGGGTCTGGCCGATGCGGGTCCAGAAATAGCCGAAGAACAGGTAGAGGACCAGAAACAGGGTAAACGTCAGCCCCGGGTCGCCCGAAAGCTGGCCTGACTCGGCCATCTGTTCGTACCGGTCCCAGCCAGTAATCCAGCCGGCCACCATGGTGTATCCCCAGGTCGCGACAAGCAGCACGGCGATGCTGATCAAACCGTCGTAAATAATGGCAAGAGAGCGTTTCAGGGCGGTGGCTGGTGGGAATAGTTCCTCGGCGTCATGGAAGCGTCGGGGCATGGAATCTCCTGTGATGTTTCACGTTTTTCCTGTTCTCGGCGTGTGCTAGAGTAGCGGATTTGCACAAGCATGTAAGTATTCGTATTCAATCGCGGACCGGGCGGCACTCCCGCCGGGTTTCTGGAAAGGTATCAAAGGGCTATGAAAACCGCAGAGTTGCGACAGGCGTTCCTCGATTATTTCAAGCAGCAAGGCCACACCATTGTTCCAAGTAGTTCGCTGGTACCTGCGGACGACCCCACATTGCTGTTTACGAATGCGGGAATGAACCAGTTCAAGGACCTGTTCCTGGGCCGTGAAGAGCGTGACTACACTCGGGCAACCTCCTCCCAGAAATGCGTCCGCGCGGGTGGCAAGCACAACGACCTGGAGAATGTGGGCTACACCGCCCGTCACCACACCTTCTTCGAAATGCTGGGCAACTTCAGCTTCGGTGACTACTTCAAGAGCGAAGCGATCAACTACGCGTGGACATTTCTGACCGGCGAGAACTGGCTGAACCTGCCCCAGGAGAAACTCTGGGTGACTGTATACGCCGAAGATGACGAAGCCTTCGATATCTGGAACAAGGAAATCGGAGTTCCGGCTGACCGCATCGTCCGGATCGGCGATAACAAGGGTGGCCGTTACGCCTCTGACAACTTCTGGCAAATGGGCGATACCGGTCCCTGTGGCCCCTGTACCGAAATCTTCTACGATCACGGCCCGGATGTGGCTGGTGGACCTCCGGGCTCGCCGGAAGAGGATGGTGATCGCTACATCGAAATCTGGAACGTGGTGTTCATGCAGTACAACCGTACTGCCGATGGCGAGATGCTGAAGCTGCCCAAGCCCTCCGTAGACACTGGCATGGGCCTGGAGCGAATCACCGCGGTTCTGCAGGGCGTGCATAGCAACTATGAGATCGATCTGTTCCAGGATCTGTTGGCGGCCGCCTCCCAGGTTCTGGGCGGTGCCGCGACCACGGAAGCGTCACTGCGTGTTGTCGCCGATCACATCCGCTCCTGCGCCTTCCTGATTGCCGACGGCGTGATGCCGTCCAACGAGGGCCGCGGTTTCGTGCTGCGCCGGATCATTCGCCGCGCGGCACGCCATGGCAACAAGCTGGGTGCAACCGGGCCATTCTTCTACAAACTCACCGGTGCCCTGTGTGAATTGATGGGCGACGCCTTCCCGCAGCTGGTTAGCAGCCGCAAGCAGATTGAAAAAGTGTTGCTGCAGGAAGAAGAGCAGTTTGCCAAGACCCTGGACAAGGGCTTGCGCCTGCTTGAGCAGGACATTGCCGAGCTCAACGGCACCGAGATTCCGGGCGAGACCATCTTCACCCTCTACGACACCTACGGTTTCCCGGTTGATCTAACCAACGATATCGCCCGTGAGCGGGGCCTGACGCTGGACTATGAAGGCTATGAGAAAGCCATGGAAGGTCAGCGCGAGCGCGCCCGGGCAGCCAGCAAGTTTGGTATCGACTACAACGCTGCCGGTTTGCAGCTTGAGGGCAAGACTGAATTTACCGGTTATGAGCATATCGATGGCCACGAGAAAATCCGTGCAGTCATCGTCAACGGCGAGGAAAAGACCGCAGAAGCCGGTGATGAGGCCGTTGTTGTGCTCGAGCGCACGCCGTTCTACGCCGAGTCCGGTGGCCAGGTGGGCGATACTGGCCTGCTGACCTGGAGCGGTGGCCGGTTCAAGGTAACGGATACGCGCAAGGAAGGGGATAACCACCTGCACCTTGGTACGCTGATCGAAGGCGAGTTGTTCCCGGGGCTGGAAGTCGACGCCCGGATCGATCACGCCCGTCGTGAGCGCACCAAGCGCAACCACTCTGCTACCCACCTGCTGCATGCGGCCCTGCGCAAGGTGCTGGGTGAGCATGTAACCCAGAAGGGTTCATTGGTGGATCCGGATAAACTGCGTTTCGACTTCTCCCATTTCGAGGCCGTGACGCCGGAACAGCTCCGTGAGATTGAGCGTCAGGTGAACGAGCAGATTCTGGAAAACAGCCCGGTGCAAACCGAAATCACCGACATGGAAAAGGCCCAGGAGAAGGGCGCCATGGCGCTGTTCGGTGAAAAATACGGGGATGTGGTTCGGGTACTCAGCATGGGTACCGACAACTACTCCGTTGAACTGTGCGGTGGTACGCACGTTTCTCGCACTGGTGACATTGGTCTTTTCCGTATTACCTCTGAAAGCGGCATTTCATCCGGTGTGCGCCGTATCGAAGCGGTTACCGGCATGGGCGCGCTGGACTGGATCGACGGTACCGAGCGCACACTGCGCGAAGCGGCTCGCCTGGGGAAAGGTTCCCGCGATTCGGTTATTGAGAAGGTTCAGCAGACCGTGGATCGCAATCGTCAGCTTGAGAAGGAAGTGGATGCGCTGAAAGCCAAGCTGGCTTCTTCTGCAGGCACCGACCTGGCCAGCACGGCAGTGGACGTCGCTGGGCTCAAGGTCGTGGCCTCCGAACTGGAAGGCGCAGACCGCAAAGCCCTGATGGAAACGGCGGACCAGCTCAAGAACAAGCTGGGCGAAGGTGTTGTGGTGCTTGCCAGCGTGGAAGATGGCAAGGTCACCCTGGTCGCAGGTGTTACCAAGTCTGCGACGAACCGGATCAAGGCAGGGGATCTGATGAAGCACCTGGCGGCCCAGGTCGACGGCAAAGGCGGGGGGCGTCCCGATATGGCTCAGGGTGGGGGTAATGATCCATCCAAGCTTGAGGATGCCCTGGCAGGTGTCGCCGGTTGGGTCGAAAAAAATATCGCTTAAGCAACTGTTTTTGTGGGCGGGCTGGGGTTTATAATCCCGCCCGTTTGTTTTTAATTGGCGGAGCGTTACTCCGCTGTGAGTCCCCGTTTCGGATATTGGGAAAATAATGGCTCTGTTGGTTCAGAAATTTGGTGGCACATCGGTTGGAACAACCGAACGTATTCAAGCGGTAGCCGACAAGGTGTGCCGTTTCCGCAAGGAAGGTCATGATGTCGTTGTCGTGGTTTCCGCCATGAGTGGTGAAACCAACCGGTTGATCGCCCTGGCGAACGACATCATGGAGGAGCCGACGCCCCGTGAAATGGATGTGTTGGTCTCCACCGGTGAGCAGGTAACGATTGCGCTCCTGTCCATGGCGTTGCAGAAACGCGGCTGTGAGGCGCGCTCCTACACAGGCTCACAGGTACGCATCCTGACTGACAGCAGTCACACCAAGGCTCGGATCAAACAGATCGATGAACAGCGCATGCGCGAAGATCTGGATGCCGGCCGAGTGGTTGTGGTCGCCGGGTTCCAGGGCATCGACGAGAGCGGCAATATCACCACTCTGGGGCGCGGCGGGTCTGATACTACAGCGGTAGCGCTGGCGGCGGCGCTCAGGGCAGACGAATGCCAGATCTATACCGACGTTGACGGTGTCTACACGACCGATCCCAGGGTTGTCGATACCGCGCGCAGGCTTGAGCGGATCACGTTCGAGGAAATGCTCGAGATGGCCAGCCTGGGCTCGAAAGTGCTCCAGATCCGTTCGGTAGAATTTGCAGGTAAATACAACGTTCCATTAAGGGTACTTTCCAGCTTCCAGGAAGGCGAAGGCACCCTGATTACTCTTGAGGATGAAAACGCCATGGAACAACCGGTTGTTTCCGGCATCGCTTTTAACCGTGATGAAGCCAAACTGACCATTGCCGGCGTACCGGATACCCCGGGCAGCGCGCTGCGCATTCTGAAGCCGGTGAGCGACGCCAATATCGAAGTGGATATGATCGTGCAGAACGTGGGTGAGGATAACCGCACAGCCTTCACGTTCACCGTTCACCGCAATGATTTCAAGCGTGCGAAAGAAGTGCTTCAGCGTGTGGCTGATGAACTGGGCGCCCGTGAAGTGGCTGGCGACAGCAAGATTGCCAAGGTCAGCATCGTGGGTGTTGGAATGCGTTCCCACGCTGGCGTGGCAACCCAGATGTTTGAAGCGCTGTCCAATGAGGGCATCAACATCCAGATGATCTCCACATCAGAAATCAAGATTTCCGTGGTGATCGATGAGAAATACCTTGAGCTTGCGGTTCGTGCGCTTCACAGTGCATTTGAGCTGGACAAGCCCGCGGTATCAGACGAGGCCTGAAAAACGCAGATAAAAGGTCGGTCTGCGGAGCCTCTGAAAAAAGGGCATCATATGCTGAGCCTATGACAAACGTGAACCGTATAAGGGAATGTGCGTCTACAGATCAGTAAGTGATCCCACTATAAAAGCAATAAATAGATCAAAAACCATTTATCGGAACAGGTAGCTCTGGATAGGGAGTAAGGGATATGTTGATTTTGACTCGCCGTGTGGGCGAAACCCTGATGGTCGGCGACGATATCACCGTCACCGTCCTGGGTGTAAAGGGCAATCAGGTACGCATTGGCGTTAATGCCCCGAAAGAAGTCGCGGTACACCGTGAAGAAATCTACCAGCGTATTCAGTCGGAAAAAGGCTCTGAAGAGCCGGAACCCGGCAACAGCTGAGAGACAGAAAGCCGTTCATGGGAAACCTGAACGGCTTTTTTGATGGTGGGCTGAAACGAGTCCGAAAAATCTCGTGTCAACCCTATGAAAACAGAAAAATTATGGTAGTATACGCCCCGTTCTCAAGGAGAGGTGGGTGAGTGGCTGAAACCAGTTCCCTGCTAAGGAACCGTACGAGCAATCGTACCGAGGGTTCGAATCCCTCCCTCTCCGCCATTTTCCTTTCGGGAAAAGCGAGACAGGTTGAGGTAGCATTCAACCAGAGCAAGTGATCAATGTGCGGCTGTAGCTCAGCTGGATAGAGTACCTGGCTACGAACCAGGCGGTCGGAGGTTCGAATCCTCCCAGCCGCGCCATATAAATAAAGAACCCCGCCTTGTGCGGGGTTTTTTATTTTGTCCCCGATCAATTTCAGGTTGATCAATATTTGCTCAACCATCCTTCTCGAACCTAATCTTAAGAGTGCAGGGAAATTTGATTTCAGGAAGGAGGTCTAACCATGAACAAGACACTCAATGGTAGCTACAGGGATCATGACCAGGCCAAGAACACCTGGGACGATCTTATTGCAACCGGTATTCCCCGTGACAACATTTTTATCGACGAGGAAGCCAAGGTTGTGAAAGTCAGTGTGCCTGCGGAGACTGAAAGGGAAATTCTGGAGATATTTGAGCGGCACCAGCTTCACTGATACCGGTCAATGTAATAAGGAAAGGGGGCAGACAACCAGGATGTGTTGTCCGCCCCTTTTTTGTTTTGGTCAGCCTACAGCCGGAATCGGGAAACCAGGTTCTGCAGGTCGCTGCCGAGCCTGGCCAGCTCGCTGCTGGAGCTCGCCGTCTGGTTCGATGAAGCCGCAGAATGATCGGTAACGTCGCGGATGCTGGTGATGTTCTGATTGATCTCCTCAGCCACCGACGTCTGCTGCTCGGAGGCTGTGGCGATCTGGCTGTTGTACTGTTTGATGTCCTCCACGGCACGGGCAATGCGCTCAATGGTCGCCCCGGTTGCCGTGGCACGCTCCAGGGTGTTCGAGGCCATGGTGGTGCTGGACTCCATGGCAGAAACCGAATCGCCGGCACTGTTTTGAAGCGAGGTTACCAGTGTCTCGATTTCCTGGGCGGATGATTGGGTCCGCTGGGCGAGTGAACGAACCTCATCAGCTACGACGGCAAAGCCTCGACCTTGCTCACCAGCCCGGGCGGCTTCAATAGCAGCGTTCAGGGCCAGTAGATTGGTCTGTTCAGCAACCGATTTGATGACATCCAGGACGGTGCCGATGTTTGCGGTTTCTTTCTGCAGTCCCTGGATAGTTTCCATGCTCTGGCTGACTTCATGCGCCAGGCTGTTCACCTGATCAACGGTTTCCCGTACCTCTCGTTCACCATCGCTGGCCTGACTGGCAGCATCGGTTGCCACTGAGAAGGCCTGTTCTGCGCTGCGGGCAATTTCGCCAACGGTTGCCGTCATCTCGTTCATGGCCGTGGCAACCTGGTCGGTTTCCTGCTTCTGGCGGTTGATGCCGTCGCTGGTTTGGCTGGTAACGGTTGAGAGCTCCTCGGCAGAGGCGGCGATGTTTGATGCGCCTGATTCAATACTCCTGACCAACTCACGGAGGCTGGTTACCATCGTCGCCAGGGCGGCCATCAGCCGACCGATCTCGTTGGTACCGCTTGCCTTGATGTCCACGGTCAGGTTGCCAGAGGCAACTTCGGAGGCAATGTTCACTGCCTGATTAACGGGGGTTACGATCGCACGAGTAATCAGGTAAGCCATCAGGATGCCGAGAACCAGGGCAATGCCGGTGGCGCCGAAAATCAGCCAGGAAGCCTGCTGGCGATCAGCTTCCATCTTCTGGGCTTGAAGTGCCCGAAGGTTGTTTGCTGATTCTATGGCACTTCGCGCCGTGCCGACCATATCATCTGACAACTGCTCGCCGGCGTTGGTCAGATCCACGACCGTTTGAAATTCGCTTACATAAGTCTCAAGTGCCTTGTTGATCTCTTCTTTTTCCTCGGCGGTGATCGCAGCCGATTTGAGCGGGCCCTGGACTCGTTTCGCATCTTCGAGATAAGCCTTGACGCTGGCAGTGTCCTGTTCGATGAGGAATTTGCGTTCAGAACGGCGCATATCCTCGAAAATGGCCGAGGCAAAAAACAGAGAGCTGTGTGCCTTGAGTGATGAGCCGAAGATGCGGGCGCTGGTTTCAAGGCGCTCGAGCGCTGCCTCACGCTCACCAATATTTGTCTCAACCTGTCCCATCAGTTGCTGGTAGTTTTTTACATCAGCCTGAATCTGGCCCAGTGTTTCGATATCTTCGGGTACTGCAAGCAATGGTTTGATGTCTTTGGTCAGTTCCAGAACACGATCGCCCTGTGCCTGTGTGCTTGCAACAGCCTCGCTTTCACCGGTTAACAAGAAGTTCTTCTCTTCAACCCGTGCTTCGGTGAGATTGGTATTTACTTGCCCGAGCATGGCAACAATATTCGACCGCTGACTGTAGCTTTCCAGTGCACGGTCGCCAACCAGGCCGACCAGAATGGTCAGAACGAGGAGGATGGCAAAACCTCCGGCCAGTCGAGTCCGGATAGTCATGTTGCTGAACAGCTCTGAAAAACGCATTGTGTTTTTATCCCTGAACGATGTGAGAGTAGCCGGCCCAACTTCGATAGCGCCTCTGTCCGACCGCAGGCCGGAGACGTGTTTTTGATACGCCTGAAGAGTAAAGGTGCCTTTTATTTGACTTATATTAAGAGGGTTTACGGCGGGGTATTCCAGAACTTTACAGTAACAGATGATTACCGGGTGTTCTTTAACGTGATACAGAATGGTGAGTTGCTGATTCTGATGGCTATCAGAATCAGCTCAACGGACTACCACATCAGGTCATCGGGAATTTCGTAGCCTGCATACGGGTCGTCTTCGCCTACATCATCCTTCTTGCGGTCATGTAGAACGACAACGGCGCTTTCATCCCGCTCCATGATCTTCCGCGCAACGCCTTCCGCCACAATCTCGTAATTGTCGTTCACAAAAACGATCGCCAGCCGGCCGCGGGATAGCTGATCGACCATCGTGTCGTCTACGAAAAGCTTCTTGATCTTCTTGTCATGGACGAACTGGTAGGAGGTTTCGCCCCGGCTCCGGTCCAGCCGGTTGGTTTCCACCAGCTGCCGGATCTGGGCCTGAATGGCTTTCTTCTCGGCGGCGCGCTGGCGTTCCAGGTTGAGCTGGCGGTCCCGTTCGGCTTTTTCCTCACGGGCCTGGCGTGCTCGGACCTCGGCCTCGTTTACCTCGACAGCACCCTTGGGTTGTTGTTTTCTCTTTTTGCGTTTTTCGCTGCGAATAGCCTTGGCCTTTTTCTCGTCGGCCAGGCCGGCTTTCAGCAGTTGGTCCTGCAGGGATGCCATCAGTCACTCCGTTCTTTCGATGCATATTCTGGTATCATTCGGCCCTAGTATACGCCCTCATTATTGCCTTCATAACCAGCTTCCGCTGATTCCGGGATTTTCTTCTATGTCTTCTTTTAATGACTTTGGCCTGTCGTCGGCCATGCGTTCGAACCTCGACCAATTGGGGTTTTCTCAACCCACGGAGATCCAGGCGAAGGCGCTTGCGCCAGGGCTGGCCGGCAAAGACATTATCGCCATGGCGAAAACCGGTAGCGGAAAAACGGCGGCCTTTGGCATCAGCCTGGTTGAGAAGCTCAATCCCCGGCTGTTTGCGGTGCAGGCTCTGGTGTTGTGCCCCACCAGGGAGCTGGCGGATCAGGTGGCCAAAGCGATCCGGGAGCTGGCACGGGCCCGGGATAACATCAAGGTGCTGACTCTGTGCGGTGGTGTGGCCATTGGCCCCCAGATCGGGTCGCTTAGCCATGGCGCGCATATTGTGGTTGGAACGCCGGGACGGATCCAGGACCACTTGCGTAAGCAAACCCTCTCATTGGCACGGCTGAAAACCGTGGTGCTTGATGAGGCAGACCGCATGCTGGATATGGGTTTTCAGGAGGCGATGGAAGATATTCTTTCCCACACACCGTCCTCCCGCCAGACCATGATGTTTTCGGCGACCTGGCCCGCGCCCATCCGTGAACTGAGCAAGCAGTATCAGAAGAGCCCGGTAGATGTTCGCGCGGAAGAAACCGGAGAGAATCCGGACATCGAAGAGTTGTTCTACGAAGTGTCGCCGCAATCCAAATCGGATGCCATTGTGGCGCTGCTTTCCGAGCGGCAGCCTGAGTCCTGTATCGTTTTTTGCACCACCAAACAGCAGTGCGACGAACTGGCGCAGGAGCTTGGTGAGCGAGGCTTTTCCGCACTGCCTTTGCACGGGGATCTGGAACAAAGGGATCGCGACAGCGTGCTGGTGCGCTTTGGCAATCAGAGTTGTTCCATCCTGGTAGCCACCGATGTGGCTGCCCGAGGTCTTGATATCAAGTCTCTGCCTTTGGTGATCAATGCTGAACCTGCGCGGGATCCCGAGGTTCACACTCATCGCATCGGGCGCACCGGCCGGGCAGGTGAGCAGGGCCATGCCGTCACCTTCTGCACACCGGCCCAGGGCCACAAGATCAGTCGTATCGAATCCGAGAGAAGGCGCACCGTGGAGTGGGGAGACACCGAGGCCCTTCTGGCGACGCCCCTTAAGCCCGTTACGCCCGCCATGAAAACCCTGTGCATTGCCGGTGGCCGCAAGGACAAGATTCGTCCGGGGGATGTAATGGGCGCCCTGACTGGTGAAGCCGGTCTGCCCGGAAAGGCCGTCGGCAAGATCGATCTGTTCGACCATCAGTGTTTTGTGGCGGTTGAAAAGTCGCTGGCAGGCAAGGCGTTGTCCAGGCTTGAAAACGGCAAGGTAAAAGGCCGTAAAATCCGCGTCCGATATGCCTGAATGAGAATAGCTTCGTCTGGGTAAATGCGTGTCTTTTCGGGCCGCCATGCTCGGAAACCCCGTATAGATTTTTGTATTCAGGTTGCCGGAGGGCCCTGAAAACGGTAAATTACGCAGGATTTTGCCCCCCGAATTGTGGCGGAAGGCTGTTAGACCTTAGTCTAACTGGTCAGTCCGGGCAAAGTTCGGGAGAAACATAAATCAATACAGGTAGCTGTTCGATATGAATGACCTGATGTCACAAGCCGTCGATCTGATGATTGCCGGAATGGGGTTTGTGTTCGTGTTCCTGATTATTCTGGTATTCGCGACACTCCCTGGGGATTACGGACGTTATCCTGCGTGACGCCCACCAGTCCCTGCTTGCCACCCGTATGCGGCTGGATGACATGCTGCCTATTGCCGAGAAACTCGACAAGGTCGGTTTCTGGTCCCTGGAGTCCTGGGGCGGCGCTACCTTTGATTCCTGCATCCGCTACCTGGGCGAAGATCCCTGGGAGCGCATTCGCGAGCTGAAAAAAGCCATGCCCAACACCCAGCAGCAGATGCTTCTGCGCGGCCAGAATCTGCTGGGCTACCGTCATTACGCGGATGATGTGGTTGACCGTTTCTGTGAGCGTGCCGCCGAGAATGGCGTGGACGTGTTCCGTATTTTCGATGCGATGAACGATCCCCGTAACCTGGATCGCGCCATCAAGGCTGTTCGCAAGACCGGCAAACACGCCCAGGGCACCATTGCCTACACCACCAGCCCGGTTCACACCATCGACATGTGGGTCGAACTGGCGAAAGAAGTCGCCGACATGGGTGCGGACTCCATCGCGATCAAAGACATGGCGGGCATTCTCAAGCCGTACGTGGCCTTTGATCTGGTCAGCCGTCTGAAGAAAGAGCTGGACATCCCGATTCACATGCAGTGCCACGCCACTACCGGCATGTCCACCGCTACCGCCATCAAGGCCGCGGAAGCCGGTATCGACAACGTGGATACCGCGATTTCTTCCATGAGCATGACCTACGGTCACTCGCCCACCGAAGCCGTGGTTGCGATTCTTGAGGGTACCGATCGTGATACCGGCCTGGACCTGAACCTGCTGGAAGAAATTGCCGCTTACTTCCGTCAGGTACGGAAGAAGTACGCCAAGTTTGAAGGCAGCCTGCGTG
>LULR01000264.1_pt1 | contig 11513 bp, 9 predicted proteins | sample 729471 | NCBI WGS metagenome assembly LULR01 (sample SAMN03860284, study PRJNA289734) | marine metagenome | biome: seawater column; feature: ocean; material: water; isolation source: Red Sea water column Station 108 - depth 500m | place: Saudi Arabia: Red Sea | collected 2011-10-15 | depth 500 m
CGGCGAGGCCGTCGCCCTCGGCTTCAAGAACCTCATGTTCTCCGAGGGCTTCGACGACTCCAGTGCCGCCGTGTGTCGCATCGAGGACGGCGTCGCCACCGTCACCTGCGCCTGCGCCGAGGTCGGCCAGGGGTTCGTCACCCTCGCCCAGCAGATCGCCCGGGAGGTCCTCGGCGTCTCCGAGGTGGTGCTGGCGCCCGCCGAGACCGCCACGGTCGGCTCCGCAGGTTCCACGTCGGCCAGCCGCCAGACCTGGATGTCCGGCGGTGCCGTACAGGCCGCCTGCGAGGAGGTCCGCCACCGGCTGCTGCGCCGGGTCGCCGAGTCGTACGGCGTCGACGTGGACGAGCTGGTCCTGGCCGACGACCGGGTCGTCTCCCTCGGCGGCGACTTCGAGGCCGACCTGACGGCCGTCACCACCGTGCCCGTCGAGGCGGAGGTCGAGTTCCACCACGCACCGACCCAGCCGCTCGACGAGGACGGCCAGGGCGACGCCCACGTGTCGTTCGCCTTCGCCGCCCACCGGGCCATCGTCGACGTCGACCCCGACCTCGGCCTCGTCAAGGTGGTCGAGCTCACCACCAGCCAGGACGTCGGCCGGGTGCTCAACCCGCTCCAGGCGGTCGGCCAGCTCGAGGGCGGCGCCGCTCAGGGCGTCGGCCTCGCCGTCATGGAGGAGGTCCAGGTCCAGGACGGGCGCATCCGCAACGCCTCGTTCACCGACTACCTGATTCCGACGGCCCTCGACATGCCGCCCGTCGAAGTCGCGGCGCTCATCGAGCAGCCCGAGCCCGGCGCCCCGTTCGGCGCCAAGGGGATCGGCGAGCCGCCCAGCATCTCGTCCACCGCCGCCGTGGTCGCCGCCATCCGGGACGCCACCGGCCTGGACCTGGAGCGTGCACCGGTCCGCCCCGCCGACATCGCCCTGGCGGAGGCACGGTCATGACCGCCGACCTGCGCATCGACGGCGACCGCCTGCTCCGCCGCATCGAGGAGCTGGCCACCATCGGCCCCATCGACGGCGGCGGCTCGTGCCGGCTGGCCCTCACCGACGAGGACCGCGAGGGCCGGGACCTCGTCGTCACCTGGATGCGCGACCTCGGTCTCGACGTCACCATCGACGGCATCGGCAACGTCGTCGCCACCCGGCCCGGGCGGACCGACGGCCCGCCTGTCATGACCGGCAGCCACATCGACACCGTCCGCACCGGCGGCCGCTACGACGGCAACCTGGGCGTCCTCGCCGGCCTCGAGGTGCTCGAGACCCTGAGCGAGCACGGCATCGAGACCGAGCACCCGTTCGCCGTCGCCTTCTTCACCGACGAGGAGGGCGCCCGCTTCCCGCCCGACATGCTCGGCAGCCTCGTCTACGTCGGCGGCATGGGCCTCGAGGACGCCCTCGACATCACCGGCATCGACGGCGCCGAGGTCGGCGCCGAACTGGACCGCATCGGCTACCGCGGCCCCGCCCCCTGCCCGGGCCCCGCCCCCCGGGCGTTCGTCGAACTCCACATCGAACAGGGCCCGGTGCTCGAGGCCGAGGGCACCACCATCGGCGCCGTCACCGGCGTGCAGGGCATCTCCTGGACCGGCTACACGGTCACCGGCCAGTCCAACCACGCCGGCACCCCCCCGATGCACCTGCGCCACGACGCCGGCTACGCCGCCGCCCGCATCGCCACCCACGTCCGGGAGGTCGCCGAGTGCATGGGCGACCGGCAGGTCGCCACCGTCGGACGCCTCGAACTCCACCCCGACCTCGTCAACGTCGTCGCCGGCAGCGCCGAGCTCACCGTCGACCTGCGCAACACCGACGAGACGCTCCTCCGGGCCGCAGAGGCCGACGTGGCCGCGTTCGTGGCCGGCCTGGCCGCCGACGAGGGCGTCGAGGTCGAGGCCACCACCCTGGCCCGCTTCGAGCCGGTCGAGTTCGACGACCGGGTCGTCGCCGCCGTCGCCGCCACCGCCGAGCGGCTCGGCCACTCGGTCGCCCGCATGCCGTCGGGGGCCGGCCACGACGCCCAGATGCTGGCCCGGGTCTGCCCGACCGGCATGGTGTTCGTGCCCAGCCGGGACGGCATCAGCCACAACCCGGCCGAGCACACCGACCCCGCCGACCTCGTCGCCGGCGCCGACGTGCTGCTCCAGGTGCTGCTCCACCTCGACGCCTGCGACCTCGACGGGGAAGGCGACGCACGATGAGCCGCCTCGTCACCGTGGGCGCCGCCCAGACCGGCCCGATCCAGCGGGACGACACCCGCCCCGACGTCGTCGAGCGCCTCCTCGCCCTGCTCCGAGAGGGGGCCGACGCCGGCTGCGACCTCGTCGTGTTCCCCGAGCTGGCCCTCACCACCTTCTTCCCCCGCTGGTGGGTCGACGACCGCGCCGAGTTCGACCACTTCTTCGAGACGGAGATGCCCGGCCGCGACACGCAGCCGTTGTTCGACGAGGCGGCCCGGCTGGGCGTCGGCTTTCACCTCGGCTACGCGGAACTCACCCCCGAGGGCCGCCACCACAACACGGCGATCGTCGTGGACGGCACCGGCACCATCATCGGGCGCTACCGCAAGGTGCACCTGCCCGGCCACCATGACCACCAGCCCTGGCGGGCGTTCCAGCACCTCGAGCGCTACTACTTCGACCCCGGCGAGGGCTTCGGCGTGTTCGCCGGCTGGGGCGGCGTGCTCGGCATGGCGATCTGCAACGACCGCCGCTGGCCCGAGTCGTACCGGATGCTCGGCCTCCAGGGCTGCGAGCTGGCCCTCATCGGCTACAACACGCCGATCCACTACGCCCCCGACCCGAGCCAGGACGCGCTCCAGGGGTTCCACAACCGGCTGTGCCTGTCGTCGGGCGCCTACCAGAACGGCATGTGGGTCGTCGGCGTCGCCAAGGCCGGCGAGGAGGAGGGCTGCGACCTCCTCGGCGAGAGCGCCATCTACGCCCCGTCCGGCGAGGTGGTGGCCTGCTGCGAGACCGTCGGCGACGAGCTGGTCGTCGCCGAGTGCGACCTCGACCGCTGCGCCGACTTCAAGGACACCCTGTTCGACTTCGGCTACTACCGGCGCCCCGAGGTGTACGGGGCGATCACCGGCCAGGCCGGCGTGGAGGTGCCCGCCGACGTGGCAGCGGCGCTGGGACGCGATGGCGTCGACGGGGAGGGAGAGCGATGACGGCCTTCGAACTCAACGGCGAGCTGGTCCAGGCCTCCGCCGACCATCCGCACCTGCTGGCGGCACTCCGCGACGAACTCGGCGTACTGTCGCCCAAGGACGGCTGTTCGCCGTCGGGCCAGTGCGGCTGCTGCACGGTGCTGCTGGACGGCAAGGCCCGCATCGCCTGCCAGACGGCGATGGACAAGGCCGAGGGGGCGACGGTCACGACCCTCGAGGGGCTCGACGGCGCCGAGCGCGACCGGTACGCGTCGGCGTTCGCCGCCCACGGTGCCCTGCAGTGCGGGTTCTGCACGCCCGGCATCGTCATGCGCGCCAAGGCGCTCCTCGACAAGAAGGGCGACGCCCTCACCCGTGACGACGCCTCCCGGCACCTCGGCGCCCACCTGTGCCGGTGCACGGGCTACGTGAAGATCCTCGACGCCGTCGAGTCGCTGGCGTCCGGCGAGGTGCCCGTGGCCCTGCCGCTGGGTGGGCTGGGCACCAGCGGAACCAAGTACGAGGCGTGCGAGCTGAGCCTCGGCGACCGGCCGTTCATCGACGACCTGGCGCCGAAGGGGATGCTCCACGGGGCGCTCCGACTGGCCGACCACGCCCGGGCCGACGTGGTCCGCATCGACACCTCGGCGGCGGCCGCCGTCGACGGCGTCGAGGCCGTGTTCACCGCCGCCGACGTGCCCGGCGAGCTGCGGGTCGGCCTCATCCACGTCGACTGGCCGGTGTTCATCCCCGAGGGCGGGCGCACCTCGTACCTGGGCGACGTCCTTGCCATCGTCGTCGCCGGCGACCGGGAGACCGCCCGGCGGGCCGCCGCCCTCGTCGACGTCGAGTACGTGCGGCTCGAGCCGTTCAGCGACCCGGTCGTGGCCGTGGCGTCGGACGAGGACGCCGTCTGGGAACTGGACGGCAACGTGCTGTCGGTCTCCGCCTACGCCCGGGGTGACGTCGAGGCGGCCCTGGCGGCGTCTGCCCACGTCGTCGAGGAGGTCTTCCAGACCCAGCGCATCGAGCACGCCTTCCTCGAGCCCGAGTCCACGCTGGCCGTCCCGACCGGTGACGGCGGGCTGTACGTGTACTCCGGCGGTCAGGGGGTCTGGGACGACCGCAACCAGGTGGCGTCGGTGCTCGGCATCGACCAGCAGCGGGTCACCGTCGAGCTGGTGAGCAACGGCGGCGCCTTCGGCGGCAAGGAGGACATGTCGAACCAGGCGCAGACGGCGCTGGCCGCCTTCCTGCTGGACCGGCCCGTGCGCTGCACGCTGTCGCGCGAGGAGTCCCTCCTCATGCACCCCAAGCGGCACCCCATCCGCATGGCCTATCGCGCCGGGTGCGACGCCGAGGGCCGCCTCACCGCCCTCTGGGCCCGGATGCTCGGCGACTCCGGCCCCTACGCCTCGGTCGGCATGAAGGTCCTCGAGCGGGCCGCCGGCCACGCCAGCGGCCCATATGTGGTGCCGGCCATCGACGTCGAGGCCACTGCCGTGCGCACCAACAACCCGGTGTGCGGCGCCTTCCGGGGCTTCGGCGCCAACCAGGCCCAGTTCGCCATGGAGGGCGTGATGGACCGCCTCGCCGCCGCCGTGGGCATCAGCGGCTGGGAGATGCGCAGCCGCAACGTGGTCGGCCCCGGCGACGTCTGGGGCCCCGGCCAGGTCATGGACGACGGCTGCCTCGGCGCCCGTGCCTGCCTCGACGACGTCAAGGCCGCCCACGACGAGGCGGTCGCCGCCGGAAAGCCCGTCGGCGTCGGCCTGGGCCTCAAGAACTCGGGTCTCGGCAACGGCTTCAAGGAGGTCGCCAGGGCGGTCGTGCACTTCCGGGAGGACGGCGCCGTCGAGGTCCGGCACTGCTGGACCGAGATGGGCCAGGGCGTCCACACCGTCGCCCTCCAGGTGGCGGTCGAGGAGCTCGGCGTCGACCCCGAACGGGTCGAGGTCCTCGTCGACACCACCCGGGAACTCGGCGCCGGCCAGACCACCGGCAGCCGGGGCACCCTCATGGGTGCCGGTTCGGTGGCCGACGCCTGCCGCAACGCCCTCGCCGACGGCTGCCGCACCGGCGGCGACTACGAGGGCGAGTACCGGGTCGACTGGACCAACTCCATCAACGACGGCCTCGACAACCCCGTCATCCACTCCACCTTCGGCTACGCGGCACAGCTCGTGGTCCTCGACCCCGAGACCGGCGGGGTCGAGGAGGTCGTCGCGGCCCACGACGTCGGCCGGGCCGTCAACCCGATGCTCTGCGAGGGCCAGGTCGAGGGCGCCGTCCACATGGGCCTCGGCTACGCCCTCACCGAGGGCTTCCCGGCCGACGGGGACTCCCGCCCGCGCAACGCCACACTGCGCAGCCTCGGGATCATCCGGCCCAAGGACATGCCGCCCGTCGACGTGCGCCTCGTCGAGTCGCCCCAGCCGGACTCCCCGTACGGCATCAAGGGGGTCGGTGAGATCGGCCTGGTCCCGACGGCCGGCGCCGTCGCCGCCGCCCTCCACGCCCACGACGGCGAGTGGCGGTCCGAGTTGCCGATGGCCGCCCCGGAGCAGCAGGAGCACTGGGCCGACTGGGACGGCCGATGAGCGACGCCACGACGCCCGGGCTGGTCTGCGCCCACCACCACCTCTACTCGGCGCTGGCCCGGGGCATGCCGGCACCGCCGCGGACCCCCGGCGACTTCGGGGAGATCCTCGAGCTGGTGTGGTGGCGGCTCGACCGGGCGCTGGACCTCGAGTCGATCCGCTGGTCGGCGATGCTGGGCGCCCTCGAGGCGCTGGAGCGGGGCTGCACGGCGGTCATCGACCACCACGAGTCCCCCGAGGCCATCGAGGGATCGCTCACGGTCATCGCCGACGCCTGCGCCGAGGTCGGCGTGCGGGTGGAGTGCAGCTACGGCGTCACCGATCGCCACGGTCCCGACGGGGCCCGCCGGGGGCTGGAGGAGAACGCCCGCTTCCTCGCCGAGGGCGGCCGGGGTCGGGTCGGCGTCCACGCCGCCTTCACCTGCACCGACGACACCCTCGAGGCCGCCGCCGGGATCGCCGCCGACCACGGGGTCGGCGTGCACGTGCACGTGGCCGAGGGTCCCGTCGACGCCCAAGCCGCCGACCGGCTGCGCCACCTGGCCACCGACGACTGGCTGGTCGTGCACGGCGTCCACCTCGACGACGACCACGGCCTGGCCGGCACCGTCGTGCACAACCCCCGGTCCAACATGAACAACGGCGTCGGCTACGCCCGCCCCACCCGGTTCGCCAACCCGGTCGCCCTCGGCTCCGACGGGATCGGCGCCGACATGCTCGACGAGTTCCGGGTCGCCTACGTGCGCCATCGCGAGCACGACGTGACCGCCTCGCCCGAGGACGCCTGGTCGTGGCTGGCCACCGGCTGGGACCTCTTCCCCGAGGCCCGCGACGACCGGGTCACCTGGTCCTACGAGCCGATGGACCCGTGGCGCCTCGCCTTCACCACCGGCGTCGGCCCGACGCGCATCGAGGTCGACGGCGAGGTGGTGTGGGCCGACGGGGCGCCGACCCGGGTCGACGCCGACGAGGTGCGGGCCCGGGCCGCCGAGGAGGCCGTGCGGCTGCACCGCCGGCTCGAGGAGACCTGAACCGTGGCGACGAGGCAAGCAGAGGAGGAGCGAGCATGACCCGACTGGCGATCTACCTCCAGGACGCCCACCCCATCGACGAGGCCATCGGCTACGCGCAGTACGCCGAGCAGCGCGGCTTCGAGGCCGTCTGGCAGGCCGACTCCCGGCTGGTGCGCGACGCCGTCGTCCCGATGGCCGCCTTCGGCGCCTGCACCGACACGATCCGGATCGGCTCCGGCGTCGTCGACTGCTGGACCCGCAACCCGGCCCGCCTGGCCTCCACGTTCTCCACCCTCGACGACCTGGCGCCCGGACGGATGATGCTGGGCATCGGCGCCTGGTGGGACCCGCTGGCCGCCAAGGTGGGCATCGACCGGAAGCGGCCACTCGGCGTCATGCGGGAGGTCGTCACCGTCGTGCGGGCCCTGCTGGCCGACGAGACCGTCACCTTCGACGGCGACTACGTGCACCTCGACGGTGTCGAGCTCGACTACGTGTACCAGGAGCGCCGGCCCAAGGAGGTGCCGATCTACATCGGCGCCACCGGCATGAAGATGATGGAGCTCACCGGCGAGATCGCCGACGGCGTCGTCCTCAACTACCTGGTGTCACCGGAGTACAACCGGCAGGCCATGGCGGCCCTCGAGGTCGGTGCCGCCCGGGCCGGCCGCGGCGTCGACGACCTGGACCGGCCGCAACTGGTCGTCTGCTCGGTCGCCGAGACCCGCCAGGAGGCCCTCGACGGTGCCCGCCTGATGGTCACCCAGTACCTCGGCCAGCAGCCGCACATCATGAAGGCCTCCGGCGTCCCCGAGTCGCTGCTCGAGGAGATCGGCCGGGTGCTGACGTGGCCGGCCACCCACGAGCAGGTCGAGGCCGCCTCGAAGCTGGTCCCCGACGACATCGTCCAGATGATCTGCGCCGCCGGCACCCCCGACGAGGTCCGCGAGAAGGTGGCGCAGTACACGGCCGACGGCTGCACCTGCCCGATCCTGTACCCGCTGGGCCCCGACGTGCGCATGATGGTCGACGTGTTCGCCGACTGGACGCCCTGATGCCGTCCCTGCCGCCTGGAACGCGGGGCGCCTGATGGCCAGGCTCGTCATCCGCGGCGCCCGCTACCCGGGTGATGTCGCCGTCGAGGGCGGCGTCATCACCGCGGTCGGGTCGGTCGAGGCCGCCGACGGCGACGAGGTGCTCCTCGTGGAGGGCGACGTCGTCACCGCCGGCCTCGTCAACACCCACCACCACCTGTACCAGTGGATGACCCGGGGCCGGGCCACGGGCTGCAACCTGTTCGACTGGCTGGTCCACCTGTACCCGATCTGGAACCGGCTCTCGGTCGAGGACGTGCGCGCCGCCGCCCTCGTCGGACTGGGCGAGCTGGCCGCCACCGGGTGTACCACGGCGTCCGACCACCACTACCTCGTGCCGGGGGGCGACGACACCGTCTTCGACGCCATCGTCGACGCCGCCGCAGAGGTGGGCATTCGCCTGTTCCTGTCCCGCGGGTCGATGGACCTGGGCGAGAGCCGGGGTGGCCTGCCGCCCGACCGGGTGGTCGAGGACCGCGACGCCATCCTCGCCTCGACCGAGGCCGTCGCCGCCCGCCACCACGACGGCGACATGGTCCACGTGGTGGTCGCCCCGTGCAGCCCCTTCTCGGTCACCACCGAGTTGATGGTCGAGTCGGCCGAGCTGGCCCGCCGACTGGGCCTGCGCCTCCACACGCACCTCTGCGAGACCGTCGAGGAGCAGGAGCACTGCCTCGAACGCTTCGGGCGCCGACCCGTCGAGATGCTCGACGAGTGGGGATGGGTCGGCGCCGACGTCTGGCTGGCCCACGGCATCCACATCGACGACGCCGAGATGGGCATCCTCGGCAACGCCGGTACCGGCGTCGCCCACTGTCCGTCCTCCAACGCCCGGATCGCCGCCGGCATGTGCCGTGTCACCGACCTGATGGCCGCCGGCTGCCCGGTCGGCATCGGCGTCGACGGCGTGGCCTCCAACGAGGTCGGAGGCCTGTTCCCCGAGCTGCGCCAGGCCCTCTACACGGCTCGCCTCCGGGAGATGCGGCCCGACGCCCTCATGCCGTCCGACGTCCTCGAGATCGGCACCCACGGCGGCGCCCGCTGCCTGGGGCTCGATGACGTGGGGCGGCTGTCACCCGGCATGCGCGCCGACCTGGTGGTCTGGCCCGGCGACGACCTGGGCGACATCCACGACCCGCTTGCGGGCCTCGTGCTGGGCCCGGACCGCCGCGCCCGCCACGTGCTCGTCGGCGGACGGCCGGTCGTCAGCGACGGGAACCTCGACGGCGTCGACCTGGCGGCCGCCCACCGCGACCTCGCAGAACGTGCACGGCGTCTCTGGTGAGATGCACCACCGGATCTGGGCGATGATGGTGCCATGACCGCCACGGCCGAGTTCACCATCGAGCCGTTCGTCGACGGTGCCCCGGGACCCCACGTGCGGGCGGCGATCGCTGTCGCCGAGGAGGCCGGCCTCGAGGTCGAGGTCGGGCCGTTCGGCACCACGGTGACCGGCGAGACCGAAGCCGTCGTGGCAACTGCCTCGGCGGTGCTGGGGGCCGCCATCGAGCACGGCGCCACCCGGGTCTCGCTGCAGGTGACCGTCGAGCACGGCGTCGGGTAGCCAGGGTGGAGGAGGAAGTGGGCGCCGCCGACGCCCTGGCCGCCGGGATCGGCATGGTCCACCAGGAGTTCCGCCTGGTCCCGTCGTTCACGGTGGCCGAGAACGTGGTGCTGGGCGCCGCCAAGCGGGTGCTGCGCCGGGGCGACCTCGAGGAGCGGGTGGGCGAGCTGGGCCGCCGCTTCGGGCTGGCCACCGAGCCCGACCGCCCGGTGTGGCAGCTCTCGATGGGGGAGCGGCAGCGGGTCGAGATCCTCAAGGCCCTGTGGCGCGACGCCCGCATCCTGATCCTGGACGAGCCCACGGCCGTGCTGACGCCCGCCGAGGCCGAGGAACTGGGCGAGGTGCTGCGCCACATGGCCGACGACGGCCGGTCGGTCATCTTCATCAGCCACAAGCTCCACGAGGTCACCGGCTTCTGCGACGAGGCCACCGTGCTGCGCGGCGGCGAGACCGTCGCCGCCTCCCTGCCGGTCGCCGAGACCGATGCCGCCACCCTCGCCGGCCTCATGGTGGGGGCCACGCCCCTCACCCCGGCGTGGCCGGCAACGGCCAGCGCGAGCTGGCACAGGTGGTCGCGGGCCTGCGTCCGGCCACTTCCGGCACCGTGACCCTCGACGGCGCCGACATGACTGGCGCCCCGCCCAGGGCCCGGTTCGCCGCAGGCCTCGCCTACATCCCCGAGGACCGGCTCGGCGTGGGCCTCGCCCCCCGCCTGTCCGTGGTCGAGAACAGCGTGCTGCGGACCTACCGCGGACAGCGGCGCGGCCCGTTCCTCTCCGGCTCGCGCATGGCCGCCCACTGCCGGGACCTGGTCGAGCGCTTCGGCGTGCGCACGGGCCCGCTGGGCGACCCCATCGCCGGCCTATCGGGTGGCAACCTGCAGCGCCTCCTCGTCGGACGGGAGCTCAGCGGCAGGCCGTCGGTGGTCGTCGCCGCCCAACCCACCCGTGGCCTCGACGTTCAGGGCGTCAAGGCCATCCAGGACCTGCTCGTCGCCGAACGCGACGCTGGCACGGCGGTCCTGCTCATCTCCGAGGACCTCGACGAGCTGCTCACCATCGCGGACCGCCTCCTCGTCCTCCACGACGGGTCGATCGCCGGCGAGTTCGACCCGGCCTCGGCCGAGCGGCACGCCATCGGCGAGGCCATGGTCGGCCACGCGCCGGAGACGGCCCCGTGAGGCGCCCGGTCCTGGTCCGGCGAGAGCGACCGCTGCGTGGCGGCCAGCCGCTGGCCTTCGCCGTCGGCCTGGTCGTCGCCCTCGCCGTCGGCTACGTCCTCCTCGTGATGGCCGGCCACGAACCGATGCGCGTCTACCAGCGCATGTGGGAGAAGTCGCTGTCGGACTCGGACGCCTGGTCGCTCACCCTCAACCGGGCCGTGCCGCTGGGCCTGGCCGGCCTGGCGGTGGCGGTGGCCGGCTCGATGGGGCTCTGGAACATCGGCGCCGAGGGGCAGATCCTGGCCGGCGCCATGGGGGCCGCCTGGGTGGCCCGCATCGGCGAGACCTGGTCGGGGCCGGTCCTGATCACGGCGATGCTGGCAGCGGCGTTCCTCGCCGGCGGCGCCCTGGCGCTCGTACCGGCCGTGGCCCGGGCGCGCATCGGCGTCAACGAGATCATCACGACGCTGATGCTCAACGAGATCGCCCTGCGGCTCGTCCAGTGGCTGATCCACGGCCCGTGGAAGGACCCCGAGTCGCACAACTTCCCACTCACGCCCATGCTGCCCGACCAGGCCAAGCTCCCGACCCTGTTCGGGCGGGCCCACTGGGGCGTCGTCATCGCCGGCGCCGTGATCCTCGTGTTCGCCGTGGCCGCCAGCCGCACCGGCTGGGGCTACGAGCTGCGGGTGGCCGGGTCGTCGGCCGAAACCGCCCGCTACGCCGGCATCTCCCTGAAGCGCAAGATCCTGACCGTGCTGCTCCTGAGCGGCGCCGTGGCCGGCCTGGCCGGTGGTGTCGAACTCTCGGGCACCGCCGACCGCCTGACCGAGGGCATCTCGAACGGCTTCGGCTACGCGGGCATCATCGTGGCCGCACTCGCCCTGCTGCGGCCGTCGGGCGTCGCCTTCGTGGCGCTCCTGTTCGG
>LULR01000307.1_pt1 | contig 11479 bp, 10 predicted proteins | sample 729471 | NCBI WGS metagenome assembly LULR01 (sample SAMN03860284, study PRJNA289734) | marine metagenome | biome: seawater column; feature: ocean; material: water; isolation source: Red Sea water column Station 108 - depth 500m | place: Saudi Arabia: Red Sea | collected 2011-10-15 | depth 500 m
TTCTGCGGCTGCTGCTTCTGCGGCTGCTGCTTCTGCGGCTGCTGCTTCTGCGGCTGCTGCTTCTGCGGCACCTGCTGCTTCAACAATTACAGTTCCCTGCATCCATGGGTGAACCATGCAAAAGTAAGGATATGTTCCTGCGCTATCAAATGTAAAGGAAAAATTTCCATCAACCATCATCAAGCTGCTATCAAATGCACCACTTGGTCCATCAGTTGGTGTACCACCGGTTGCTGTGTGAGCTGCATTGTCAGTATTTTCCCAAGTAACTGTTCCACCTGCTTCAATTGTCACAGTACTTGGAATGAAACAATCATCTGTCTCCTCACATCCTGGGGTTGCAGATCCTGGTGCGTTTGTTACAGTTACTGCATGATGATCTGCAAATGCACCTGGTGCTATTGCAATCATAGAAACCACAGACATAAGAACTAGAAGTGAACTTAGTGTGCTCATTTTCATTTGATCATGAAATAAGAGCATGAATATATATTGTTTTTGAGATTTGTACCAATCCGAAATGTTTCGGGTTTTTGCGTACCATACTATATTAAACTATTAAAATCATGAGCGATCGTCCCAAATATGGCTAACATCAAACAAAGTGAGGCTCAAGTTTCTGTAATTATACCAACGTATAACGAATCTGAAAACATCATTCAAATTCTAAAATCAATAGGTGAACATCTACCCAAAGATGTAGAAGTTGAGGCAATAGTAATTGATGATAATTCTCCAGATGGGACAGGAAAAGTGGTTGAAGACTATATTGCTGATACACGAAATGAAGCAGGATATTCTATTAACATCATCCATCGAGAGACAAAGAGTGGATTAAGCTCTGCAATACTTGATGGAATTCAACATTCAAATGCTGAAACTATTGTGGTAATGGATAGTGACTTTTCACACCCACCAAAAATAATTCCACAATTAGTGGAAGAAATAAAGACGTCAGGATATGACATTGCAATAGCATCACGTTATACTGAGGGAGGAGAAGTGAGTGGATGGTCAACTAAACGCAAACTGATCAGCAAGGGTGCAACAGGAATTGCAAAAGCTGGTCTTGGTGTAAATGAGTCAGACCCAATGTCAGGATTTTTTGCATTTAAGCGCAAAATTCTAGAAGGTATAAAATTTGATGCCATAGGATACAAAATGCTTTTGGAAATTTTAGTAAAGACAAAAGGTGCAAAAGTGAAAGAGATTCCTTATACATTTACAGACAGAGCGCATGGTTCAAGTAAGCTAGATTCTTCAACAATGTTTGACTTTGTAACGTCTGTATGGAAGTTGTATAGATATGGCCACGCTACAAAAGTAAGTGATACACGTACGTCTGTTCGTTTTATATCCAAGGCGGGTAGGTTTTATACCGTAGGCGCATCTGGTCTTTTGGTAAACTATCTTGTGTCACTTCTATTTGCTGATGCAGTAGTAAATTTTTGGTACATTCATGCTACGGTAATAGGAATAGCAATTTCAATGACTTCGAATTTTATTCTAAACAAGATATGGACGTTTGAAGATAGAAACTTTGAAGCAAAGAAAACTCTAGTACAATATGGAAAGTTTGTGGGATTCAGTTCGTTGGGTGCACTCATTCAACTTGGAATGGTTTACGTATTAGTTGATAATTACCAGATTATCTATCCTCTTGCGCTAATAATAGCTGTCATCATTGCTGCTTCGAGTAATTTTATTTTGAATAAAAAATGGACGTTTAAAGAAGAGATTTGGAGTTAGGATTTCAAGAGTTTAATTAAGAGAATTACCAGATACGGCTATGATGCTAAAACTAACCATCAAGGATATACTGAAACAGAAAAGTTTTGGTGGAATTGCTATCGTTTCTGGTATTTTACTTGGTCTGGCTTACTATTTCCTTACTCTATCAACTGCAATAGATCACTTTGCGATTGATTCTGCAATCAGCGGTCAATACATGGCAGCTTCTATTGGGTTAACATGTATGGTAGCAATTCTTGGGGGAATCAATATTGCACTAGTTGCATACAACATAAAGACACAAAGAATGAATTTGCAAAAGGGTGGATCATCAGCAATCTTTGGCGGTGCTCTTGCTGCGTTTACGCCCGGATGTCCAGCATGCACAACATCACTTACTGCAATTTTAGGAATTGTTGGCGGATTAGCAATTTTTCCACTTCAGGGCTTGGAGCTCAAATTTGTATCGATAGCCGCATTGTCATTTTCAATCTGGTGGGCAATGCGAAACATCAACAAGGCAAGTTGTTGTACGATGGAAAGTAACTGATTAGATTAGAATGCTTGTAATGTACATGATTATCATTCCTACTATCCATCTCATTATTGAAACAATTACCTGAAATATTGCGCCAGTTCCTATTGCTAAAAAGATAACAGCGAACAAAGGCGAGTAAACAAATCCGCCTACCCATGCACCAAATATTGCAGGAACACCAGCAATCATTCCCATTGCAGCTAGCTTTCCAATCATCAGCTTTGTACGTGCCATTGGTGCTGCAATGGCAAATCCCTCAGTGGTGTTATGTAATGCAAATCCAACAATCAAGAAAGCACCAAGAGCAGCTTCACCAAGTATAATTGCTGCACCAATAGCAAGACCTTCCCCAAAGTTGTGTAAGCCTATGCCAATTGCAATCATCAATGCAATTGCTACAGGACCAGCAAGTTTCGATGCGCCCGCACGATTTCTGAGTTTCTCACTTACATAATTAAGACCAAGGAATGATACTACAGCTACTGTAGCAACTAAAAGTACTCCATTAAAAACATCCGATAAGTTTTCGGCGGAGATTTCAATTGCTTCTTCAGCAGTACTAATTCCAAGGAAGAGTAAAAGACCTACAGTAAGTGCCAAGAAGAATTTGTACTTACTACGGCTAAGTTTCGAAATAAATGGAAACCAAAGAAGGCCTATCAATACAGGAAGAATCCCAACATATGTTCCTATTAGAGCAAAATATGATATCATTTCAGCAGTAGGCTGAATCGATGGTGCAGCTACATCAACTACCGCAATTGGTCCAGTATTTCGTACAGTTGCAATTATTTCCGAGTCAATGAATTCAACTTTCTCAATAGATATTTCTGGTAATACAACACCAAATCCAATTAGTTCAGAACCTGGACCAAAAACATATCCAATCATTATAGCCAATAGAACAAAAGGAATGATGACGCTTACTGCTGTCTTTGCATTAGATGATCTCTTAACTTCCATAAGCGTATCCTTCTATGTTTGATTGAGAACTATCTTTTACATAGAAAACACCTGACCATCCCTTCTCAGAAAATTCAGTCAAGTGCGCATGAAACATGTATCTGCCTGTATCTTGATATTCAAACTCAAGAATACCCCTTTCACTTTGTGAAAATGTAACCATGTCAGTAAACTCTGATGGAACCATACTAGTACCAGTTGAATAGTATTTGTACAAGGTTCCATGTAGATGAAAATTATTGATAGGATCCAACCCTACCATGTTGACAACATAAACTCGAATTAATTCATTGGTGTTAACCTGAATAGGATGGTGGTGATAGTAAAACGGAATTGTGTTTGCAGCATACAGATTGTTTTCTCCATCAAAGTCAGTGTCAAATCCATTTAGCATCATAACCATTTCGTCAGCTTGTTGTCGCCCATCTTTTGGATCAACAATGAAAACACCATAAAGTCCATGACCAATATGTTCCTCAACTGGCATTACATGACAATGATATGGATGAACACCAACAGGATCCGCTATGAACTCATATGTAAACTGACCACCATTACCACCAACTATCTCAAATATACCGTCCATCTCAGCTGGATGATTTCCATGAAAGTGAATTGTGTGTTCTTTGTCACCATTGTTAGTAAAATGAACTCTTACTAAATCACCCTCCGTTGCACGGATTGTTGGACCTGGAACTTGTCCATTGAATGTCCAAACATTATAAAATATACCAGGAGCGATTTCCATTATTTTATCATCTTCAGCTATAATGGTAAATTCACGAAGCGTTGTACCATCTTCTAATTGAGAAACTGTACCATAATCAAATTCTCGTAAGTATTTTTCTGGATCAAATTCAACTTCTTGAATTGTATAAACAGGATCAAGTATATCACCGGTTGTCTGCACTACTGCACCAGAATGAGTTACAAAAACTTCCGGCTGTTCTTGTGCCGTGATATTCATATCAGGAAAAACCAAATATCCAGCAAAACCTAGAGAAACAACAGATATTACAATAATCATCTTTTTGCTAGTATGCATATAGCTAATCCCGATACTTGATATTTAAAAGTTAGCCTAGGCTAACTTTTTTAGTATATGGTAACATTAAACATGTTTGAAAATTATCTAATCAAAAACCCTTTTCGTTTAGAATTAGACCTAACAATGCAGCACGTGCATACTTTCCATATTCGGCCTGCTCAAAATATTTGGCCTGAGGAGTAGAATCAACATCTGTCGAAATTTCATCAATTCTTGGAAGAGGATGTAAAATTATTGCGTCCTCTTTCATTTTTTTTACCATATCCAATCCAATTACATAACTTCCTCTTACCTTGACATATTCTTCCTCGTCAGGAAATCGTTCTTTTTGTATTCTTGTCACATACAAGACATCCAAATCATCAATGTATTCATCAAGACTGGTGGATTCTGTATAAGAGAGTTGTTTTCGGATGTCATATGTAGAGTCCTTCCTAATTTTTAGCGACTCCGGTGAAATTAGGTGAACGTCAACATTGTAATTACAAAGTCCATAAAGTAAAGAGTAAACAGTTCTTCCATATTTCAGATCACCAACTATACCAATCTTCAGTCCATCAATCTTCTTTTTCTCTCTCTTAATTGTGAATAGATCTTGAATGGCTTGCGTTGGATGTTCCTCAGTACCACTTCCACCATTAATGATTGGCTTTTGTGAAATCTCAGCTGAGAATCGACTGGAACCATCAAGTGGATGTCGTAAAACAAGGACGTCCGTGTATCCTGACATAACTTTAACCGTATCAGATAGGCTTTCACCCTTTTGCACTGATGATGAGCTTACGTCAGCAATTCCAAGCGAAGTTCCACCAATTAATGCCATTGCAGATTGAAAACTCAAACGAGTTCTTGTGCTTGGCTCAAAGAAGAGATATCCAAGTGTTTTGCCCCTTGCAATCTCACGTCTTTCATTAGGATCTAAATCAATAATTTTTTCAGTGGCAGAAAAAATAGTTTCAAGATCTTCCTTGCCAAGATCTCTAATTGAGATAATGTCCTTCTGGAAAAAACCATTCATCTTTGAACCATTTATACGTGCATATATACAAACCATGCTATGGAGCAATCGGATCTTACAGTCAGACGTATCAAAGATGGCACTGTAATAGACCATATTGACGTAGGAAATGGACTTAAGGTATTGGAGGCACTTCAGATTGATGGTAGTGATGGAAACGTCATCACAGTAGCACTAAATGTTCCAAGTGGAAAACTAAAGAAAAAGGATATTATCAAAGTGGAAGGAAAGTTTCTCGAAGATGACGACACAAACAAACTTGCTGTAATAGCACCTACATCCACAGTAAATATCGTCAAGGATTACAAATTAGTAGAGAAACGACGTGTTTCTCTTCCAAATGAGATTGATAGAATTTTTAGATGCTCAAATCCTGAATGCGTCACGAATAGTAATGAACACATTGAATCAATCATGGATGTACTAGACAAAGAAAAATTAGTTTTGAAATGCAGATATTGTAATAGAGTGTTAGATGTTAATCAGTTAAAATATTCTTAGGATTCAAATTATATTTTTAAAATGCAAGAAAGCAGAACCAGCACAAAGGGGAGCATCGTGGAGGTCCTGCAATCTTTGCATTTTCAGATTACAAAATAAAGCGACTATCAAAAAAGTGAATTTTGTAACACTATTTGGTGAAAATTCGATCAGATTTTGAAATTTTTCTATTTAACCTTTAGTTTTGGCTTGTCCAGTTTTTCATTTTCTTGTTGTTCAGAGCTATATTGTTGTTCTGTGAATCTCCGTAGAGAACCAAATGGTCTGAATCCACGACCATTACCTTTGTAAAACTTAGAAAAGAACTCCACGTAAATCAGCCTGGATCCCTGAATACCCGGCTCAAACACACCTATGATTATGTTAAACAGATGTCCAACAACAAGAATAATTGCCCCAAGCGCAACCAACGGAAGTCCTATGTTTAATGATTTTAAGAAAATGTAATCAATTGTATGTGCAAGTATAACAGATGCTAGTAAAATTCCAACAAGCCTTGTATAGGAAAGAATGTGACTTACAATTGTAGCTAGCTCCATTATTGCCATAGGACCTTGTCCAAGTATCATCATTCCAACTCCTCCGAAAATCAATCCATAATACCCATACGCAATTGGATTAACCTCAATCAGTCTATCCCATGTTGGATTGATGGCATCACCGCCAATGAGAGCTAATCCAAGAAGAACAACGCCCCAACCAAATGCTAACCAACCAGCTTTTCCTATGGCTTCCTTCTTGTCACCTTCTCTAATACACTGTATGATACCTATGATAAGACCGAATGATACAAATCCAATTCCAACGTATCCAGCCATCAACAAAAGTTTGCTTGCATCATGAATAGGATCAAGAAATGCTTGTGAAGGACGGTTTAAGACTTCTCCTGGTTCTGGAAGACCAGTAACTCCAAGAGTAGCTAGATAATCAAATAAATATCCATTTAGATGAAATCCGAAATGTAAATCAAAGATAAATCCTAATACAATTCCAACAACACAACCAGGAATCATTGCTTTTGACAACTTGACCATTTGTCGTTTCTTTAAAATATTCATCGCGAAACTACGCAACGGTTTTGGCATAATATTGAAATTACGTTTTCCTTTCTCAACACGTCTGATAACCCAAAGACAAACAAGAAGTATTACCAAACAGTATCCAGTATCACCAATCATTAATCCATAAAACACAGGAAAAACTAGCGCGAAAACCATCGTAGGATCAAATTCCTTGCTTTGTGGTAAGGAATAGAATCGGATGAATGCCTCAAACAATCTGAATTTTCCTGGATTATTCATGAGTGTTGGTGGTTTCTCCTCTTCGTCAGTTTCTAGTTCATAGATTGTTGTACCTTTCGTAAATTTTTCCAAGGTAGACTTGACTTGACCTAGTTTTGGTTTTGGAACCCATCCTTCCATTGCAAAGGCATCCTTAGTTACTCCAAGATTAGAAATCACTTCTAGTTTTTTATTTTCTATCTGTAGTTGCTCCTCAACTTCAACTAAACTTGCATAATACTTTTCAGAAATTTTGTTTAACTCATCATTGATCTGTTTGAGTCGTTGCTTTTTTGTTTGTAAATTACCTTTTTCACTTGTGATTATTTGATTTGGTTTTCCATTAAGATTTGGTACTGCTTCAATTTTTGCATCATGTTTTTGAATAATCTCTGCAAAAGCATCAGATGAGATTGTTGGAAAAACCACTAGAATGATATGTGTGATTTCTTTGCCCTGTTTTGCATAAAGCATGATATCTTTATTGTGTGAGCTAATCGCCTTCTTGAATTCATCAAATTTATCAGATGTAATTCTTCCAAAATAGGAAGATGCTGATGATAGTTGGAGAATATTCAAGTCTTCTGGAAAGAAGCTGAACTCTTCAACAAGTTTTAGATTATTCTCAGTATCCTTAATTTCAGTCAGAAGTGCTTCCTTTTCTTTTTCAAGACTTGCAACCTGTTCGTCTATATCAATGGAACTAGTAGTTTGTAAGAGATCATCGACTGAGTCAAAACGCTTTCTAACAGTTACAGGTATTCGAGGTAATACAGTCATTAATGCTTTAACACGTAACAATTCATCAGATACCTGTCTTGTTAGTTCAGTATCACGTTCATTCTTTAAAATTGCAGAAACATCTTTTGATAATGGTTCTAATTGTAAGATTTCCATATCGTGCAAAATAGAAACTGCTGTTTGTTGGTTTTTTCGTAGACCCATTATAGCTATCTTAGCCATTTTAACGGGTGTGAACACTTCTACTCTACACCCTTTAGTAAAATCTTGATAATGTCTTGGGCCTTCTGTGCAGTAATATGTGATGTTATATCTTTGGATTTTGTTTTTGCCTCTTCAATTGTCTTTTGTGTTTCAGTGTTTGCTTGCTTTGTAGCTTTTTCTACATTAGAATCAACTAGTTTTTCACCTTCGGTTTTTGCAGATGCAACTGCCTTTTCTAATTCTGATTCTAATTGAATGATTTGATCATCAATCTTACTTTTGTAACTATCAATCTCTTTCTGAGCGTCTTCCTCTACTTGCTTTATCTTCTTCAAAGAGCTAATGTATTGATCCTGTGATGCCGACATTTTATGCACCTAGAAACTCCTTACTCAGATATAGTATTACAGCGATTGCAATGAGGATGTTCCCCATCATAACACCACGTTTAATGTAGTAGAATTTTTTTTGCTGTGGGTTTTTAAAATCAATTTGCAATTACTTCTGCCTCCACATTTTCTTCTCTTTCACTCATCTTTCGTTTTACAGTCTTTAACATAGCAAATGTATCACGTTCCATCTCTTCAAGTCTAAATGTAATGAATTTAACAGCAGATTCAAGTCTTGGAATGAAGACGTTTTCGATTGCATTGGCTTTTCGTTTTGTCTTATCAATCTCATATAGTAATTTTCGTAGTGTTGTCTCTTTTTCTGCTACATCTAGAACAATTTTATGAACTTCTTGGAATGCCTTCATCGCTTCACTAATGGAGACTGGAATTTCTAACAAATAGTCAGTAAGTGATTCTTCTCTTCTTCCACCCTCTAGTCTTGGAATTTTGACACCCATAACGTTCTTCGGTGTAATCAATAATTTTTTTAATTGAGGTATCTTCATGGCTTCGTTTTCAAGTCTCATTTCACCATCAATCATTTCTGCCATCCTTATGCTTTGGTAACCTTTGATCAGTTCCTCGTTTAACTCTCCTCGCAATCTAGATGATGCTTTACTAATGCTGAAAAATTCTAGAATCAAAGCTTGACGTTTTAGTTTTAATAGTTTTAGTCCCTTTTTTGCAATGGTAATTCGTTTTTTTGTACGCAAGTACTCAAGACGAGTTGGACGGATTTCAGCGTTTGATGGCAATTCAAATCACCTATTCAGATTTGTTTGTACCACCAGTGTTGGTCTTCTTTCCATATTTAGCAATAAATTCTGGTTTGATACGAGTAAGTTCGGTTTCTGCAAGACCCGCTAATAGATCCCAACCAAGTGAAAGTGTCTGTTCAATAGAACGGTTTTCATTAGGTCCTTGATGAACAAATTTTTTCTCAAAGTTATTTGCAACGTCAAGGAATTTTCTATCAAGATCACTTAGTGCACCCTCACCTACAATGGCAGCAAGTGCTCTTGCGACTTTACCTTGAGCATACGCAGCATAAAGTTGGTCTGCAAGTTGTCTGTGATCTTCTCTTGTTCTTCCCTCACCAATTCCTTGGTTCATTAAACGTGATAAACTAGTTAGAACGTCAACTGGAGGTTGAACATTTGCTCTATGTAATTCCCTATTCATTACAATTTGTCCTTCTGTGATATAACCAGTAAGATCAGGAATTGGATGTGTAATATCGTCAGCAGGCATTGTAAGAATTGGAAGTTGTGTTACTGAACCTTTTCTTCCCTTGATTTTTCCTGCACGTTCATAAATTGAAGCCAAGTCTGTATACAAATATCCTGGATAACCTCTCCTTCCTGGAACTTCTTCACGTGCTGCAGAAATTTCTCTTAATGCCTCACAGTAGTTTGTCATATCAGTCAAAATTACTAGTACATGTTGTTCGCGTTCATATGCAAGAAATTCTGCCGTAGTTAGCGCAAGTCTAGGAGTAAGTATACGTTCCATTGAAGGATCAGAAGATAAATTGAGGAAAAGTGCAGTTCTTTCAAGTGAACCGCTCTCTTCGAACTGTTTGATGAAATAGTTTGATTCTTCACTTGTAATTCCAATTGCTGCAAAAACAACAGAAAAGTTTTCTTCCGTACCAAGCACTTGTGCTTGCCTTGCAATTTGTGATGCAAGTTGGTTATGTGGTAAACCTGAAGCTGAGAAGATTGGTAGTTTCTGACCTCTTACCAGAGTATTCATTCCATCAATGTTTGACATTCCTGTCTGAATGAATTCTGCTGGTTCTTCTCTAGAATATGGATTGATACCAGAACCTACTAGATCATATTTCTCTTTTGATACAATCTTTGGTCCGTTGTCTCGTGGATTTCCCAATCCATCAAATACTCTTCCAAGCATTTCATCAGAAACTGATATTGTTGCAGTCTCTCCAAGGAATGTGGTAGATGTGCCAGTTGTATTGAGTCCTAAAGTTTGACCAAATACTTGTACTACAGCAAGACCTTGACTTGTATCTAAAACCTGTCCCTGTCGTCTTTCTCCATTTTCTAATTTTATTTCAACCATTTCACCATAAGCTGCGTTATCAACTCCCTTGACAAAAATCAATGGTCCCGCAACTTTGTCTAGTGTTTTAAATGAGACGTTTGACATTAGTTACCAATCTCCTTTGAAAGTGAATCGAATTCCTGCTTCATTTTACCATTAATATCATTTAGTAATTTTTCTAGCTCTTCTTCTTTTGTCCATTTCATTTTTGGTATCATTCCTCTTGATTCAAGTGCAGCTACCTTAGCAGATGTGGAACCTTTCTTGATTACATCGGCTTCTTTCTTACCAAATTCTAAAATGGTTGACAACATTTTGTGTTGTTTTTGTATTGATGTGTAAGTATCAACTTCATCAAATGCGCTTTGCTGTAGATAGTCTTCACGAATTGAACGAGCTGTATCCAGTATTCCTTTTTCTGGTTCTGGTAATGCATCATATCCTACAAGTTGTACAATCTCCTGTAGTTCTGATTCTTTTTGTAAAATTTCTAATGCTTCTTTTCTTAGATCAATCCAATCTTTTGAAACATTAGATTTGTACCAGTCTGCCATATCATCCATGTACAAGGAATAACTTGTCAGCCAGTTGATAGATGGGAAATGTCTTCTATTTGCTAAACTAGCATCAAGTCCCCAGAACACACGAGTTACTCTAAGTGTATTTTGGGAAACTGGTTCGGAAAAGTCACCACCTGGTGGAGATACTGCGCCTACTAATGATAATGAGCCTTGTCGCTCTTCAGGAGAAATAACAATACTTCTTCCACCTCTTTCATAAAATTCTGCTAGTCTTCTTCCAAGATATGCTGGATATCCTTCTTCGCCAGGCATCTCTTCCAGTCTTCCTGAAATTTCTCTTAATGCCTCAGCCCATCTTGAAGTACTATCAGCCATTAGTGCTACACCATATCCCATGTCCCGATAGTATTCGCCCATTGTAATTCCAGTATAGATACTTGCTTCACGTGCAGCTACTGGCATGTTTGATGTATTCGCA
>LULR01000347.1_pt1 | contig 11467 bp, 12 predicted proteins | sample 729471 | NCBI WGS metagenome assembly LULR01 (sample SAMN03860284, study PRJNA289734) | marine metagenome | biome: seawater column; feature: ocean; material: water; isolation source: Red Sea water column Station 108 - depth 500m | place: Saudi Arabia: Red Sea | collected 2011-10-15 | depth 500 m
CTCATCACGTGCCTGTTCCATGGCCCGACGATGGATGGGATCGCTGAAGGCATCGTAGCCAAGGGCCCGGCGATTGCGTTCAGTGCCCGGCTCCAGGTAAACCATGGGATAGTAATAAGGGCCACTGCCCAGCGGATTCACAAGGTAATTGTGTACCCCCTCCGCCCGGACAGACGCAATGTGATCGGCCATCTGGCGGACACCGATACGGCGAACATAGCCAATACCCTGAATGCCGGGGTAGTAACGGTTAATATCCACCTTGTCGACATATTCGCGCCACTGATCGCGGGAAACATCACCGGTCACTGCAAACAGACCGGCACTACCAGCCAGCACCTGTTCGTAGTTCAGCAGGCGTTCTTCGATGGCGGATTTCAGTTGCAGGGACTGGGTGCGAAAGCGGGCTTCCGTGCGGTCTTCGACCAGCCTGATGGAAACCTGCCAGAGCAGTACGGTGACGGCAATGGCAACTGCAAAAATCAGCCAGGCAACCCAGGCATTGCGAAATTCCAGTAACTTGCGAAGAGAGAGTTCCTGTCTGTTCATCATGGGGCTGGTCCGTTCCATGGCCACTCGTTTTTATTGGTCGACCAAGTATAACAAAAGCCCCCGCAGGTGTCGTTTCCGACACCTGCGGGGGCTTTTGGATTAGCCAGACCGGTTCAGCCGGGCAATATCAGGGCTTCATCACCAGGTACAGAGCACGCCCCTGACGCACCACCCGTACCGATACCGCCTTGCCCTCGGGCAGTGACCGCACGGCTTCGCGGAACTCCTCTACGGATCTCACTTTCTTGCGGTTAATTTCAGTGATCACATCGCCCGCCCGAATGCCGGCATCAGCCGCAGCACCTCGGGCAACATTATTGACCACAACGCCGCCTTCAACACCCATGGAGTCGGCCATATCCGCAGGAAGCGGCTCAACCATCATGCCCAGAGGCGCCGACGCGGGACCACTGCTGTCGCTGGACGGCGCTGAAGCCTGCTGACTTCCCTCCTCGGGGAGTCGACCAATTTCAACCTGAAGTTCGATCTCTTCGCCACCACGGAGGACTTGCAGCTCGGCCGTTTCACCAACTGGAGTGCGGCCCACCATAGGTGGCAAATCAGAAGAAAGCTGAACCTCATCGCCATCATAGCTGAGAACAATATCCCCAGCCTGAAGACCGGCTTTCTGAGCTGGTGAGTCCGCCATGACTTCGGCGATCAGCGCGCCGCGGGGACGTTTCAGGCCAAAGGACTCGGCCAGATCACGGTTGACCTCCTGAATCAACACCCCGAGCCAGCCGCGGGACACCGAACCCTTGTCGCGCAGTTGGCGGAACACATTCATTGCATCGTCAATGGGGATGGCAAACGAGACGCCCATGAAGCCGCCGGATCGGGTATAGATCTGGGAGTTGATACCCACAACTTCGCCATCCAGGTTAAACAGAGGGCCGCCTGAATTGCCGGGATTAATCGCCACATCAGTCTGGATGAACGGCACGTAGTTTTCCGACGGGAGTGAGCGACCCAGGGCGCTGACGATTCCGGCAGTTACCGTATAGTCGAACCCGAACGGCGAACCAATCGCAAAAACCCATTCACCAACTTTCAGATCCCGGGACTGGCCTACTTTCACGACTGGCAGGTCATCACCGTTTTCAATCTTGAGCACAGCCATATCGGAACGGGGATCGGTTCCAACCAGGGTTGCAGGCAGTTCGCGGCGGTCGTTCAGACGAACGATGATCTCATCAGCACCTTCAACCACATGGTTGTTGGTCAGTACGTAGCCGTCAGAGGATACGATAAACCCGGAGCCCATGGAGCGGCGCGGCTGCGAACTACCAGGCCCGCCACCAAATGGAGACTGGGGGCCGCGAAAGAAATCCTGGAAAAATTCGGGAAGCTGCTCGAGCTGGCGTTCATCGAACGGCATGCCAGGAGAGCGGGAATTTCCGCGTCGGGGCTCGGTGGTTGTACTGATGTTCACCACCGCACCGGCATTGTCTTCAACCAGCTCGGTAAAATCGGGCAAACTTCGGGCTACACTGGCCTGGCTCCACACCACCAGAAGCACGGTGGACAGTAAGAGAAACACAATGGCCGGCATCCTTGTGGATATAACATTCCGTAGCGGTTGGGCAACTGCTGTTGCACTCGACATGTAGTACCCCCTGTTGTTCTCGCATCTAGGCGTAAATTTGGGGCTCACCCCATCGATTTTCAACTTACAAAACCGTAGGGTTTACGGACAGTTTTCAGAGGTAATTCGGTTTACCCGGACCAGATGGGGCTCATAATCCCGGTTACCGGCCCGCTGCCATTTTCGCCCTGCGAAAAAGCCCACGGCCAACCCAGCGACTGCAGCGAGCATCGCCGCGCCATCGTGCCCACCGGACAGCTGGTGACCAAGGACACTGGCAACCACCATCAGGATCAGCGGTAGGGCATAGACCAGAAGAGAAGCGTCAAGCAGGGCTTGCTCGTCAATACCGATGGTGACTTCATCCCCTACCCTGGCATTGACCGAGTTCATTACCAGGATCTGATTGGCGCGCCCGCCAGATGCCGCGGCCAGCACTTTCTGCCCACAGCCACTGCGAGCTGCACAACTCTGACAGGCACTGGTTCGAATCGTCTGGACCCAAACCCGGTCGCCCTTGAGCGCGACAACCTTGCCGGTTTCGGTAATCACGACTCAGCCGCACCCAGGGCCAATGAATCTTCGATGCGTACCGACTCAGCAACCTGACGGGCTGTTTGCGGCGGTAGTTCGCCCACGACGGTGACCAGGAAGGCGCTCTCTCCTTCCTTTACCTCCGCCAGCCGTTCATGCGTTGCCCCACAGCTGCCGGGGAAGCGGGCTCATCCAGCGTTCTGGAGATTTCCCGACCTTCGGTACGGATTTCAAATTCGGTGTCGGGAATGTCCTCGCCAATGTGCAGGCTGGTGAACTGGAACTGCTCAAGCACCTCACCCTCAGCATTCCTGACGTGACTCTTTACCAACAGTCCGGTGGATTTCTCCAGCCAGAGTCTGTGACTATAGCGGTAAGAATCTCTGGCGCTCAGCGCCACCGAAACCACTTCATAGCCGGCGACCCGGTCCTCGCCTTTCATTTCCGCACGATACCAGCGGCTCACCGGTACCAGTTGGCTTGTGAATGCTTCGGCAAACGGGCCTGATGGAATCACCTGATCAAGCTTCACACGGCCGGTTTCGGGGAGCACGCAAACCACGTTCATGCCTTTGCGAACGATTTCGCCGCTGCCACCATCCTGCAGAACCAGTCGCTCCTCGACAACACCATCGCGGTAGCGATGGGCAATCTGCATGGAGTGAACACTCTCGCCGCGGGCGTACACAAACACGCCACGATAGGAGGTCATGTTCAATGCCGGCCCCAGCTTTTCAAGCCAGGCGGATGCCTCTTCTTCGTCTGCCGCAGCCGGAAGCGGCGCGGCAAGCACAAGCAGAAGGCCCAAAAGCACTGACAGCGCCTGGCATCGGGACAACTTGATAAAGGTATGGGGCATAACGACACTTGCTCCGGGGTTCAGTAGCCGGCGCCATTGGCGCTGACCAGGCGGGCATAGCCGACGGCACCACGCCCGGCACCCCTGACCGGTGGTTCCTGCACAGACGTTTCCGGTGCGGCCGCAGTCACGGACTGAACCGGACCGGCACCGGGCGAGTCCCAACCTGCACCAGCGCCAAACCCGACCAGCAGAGCCATCGCAACCATAGCCGCCGCCGGCCAGTGCCATCGACCCGCTCTGCTGTCCCGGACAACCGGCTCTGACCGGGCTGTCGCGGGACCGCGGCCATCAAGCAATTCACGGACAGCAACACTGACGTCCATTCCATGGGCCGGGGAGTGGCCATCATGCATGAGATCCCGCACGTCCTGCCAACGCTGCCACTGTGCCCGTACGTCATTCTGGCTATCGTGTGACAGCAGGCGACGTACCGACAGTTCGTCAGCTTCGTCGTCCATCATGGCGGACAATGTTTCTCTGAGACGATCATCCATGGGATGCAACCTCGATTACGTCACGGAGTGATTGAGTAAAGGTCCAAGATGCCTATCAACCGCATCCCGGGCCCTGAATATTCGTGAGCGGACGGTGCCGATCGGACACTCCAGGATGCCTGCGATATCCTCATAACTCAGGCCATCGTATTCCCGGAGCAAAAAAGCAGAGCGCAGCTCCTCGGGAAGCTGGGCGATAGCCCTGTTCAGCTCTTTCTGGAGCTGTTCCCGTTGCAAAAGCCTTTCTGGTGATGCAGTGTCCCGGAGTCGTGAGCCATCATCGAAATTCTCCGCCTCGGCCGAGTCGGCACTACCCTGCGGGCGCCGCCCCCGGGACTCCAGATAATTCTTCGCAGTGTTCACGGCTATCCGGTAGAGCCACGTGTAAAAGGCGCTGTCGCCCCGGAAACGCTCAATTGCCCTGAACGCTTTGACGAAGGTCTCCTGGGTCAGATCCATGACTTCCTGGCTGTCGTAGACGTACCGGCTGATGATTGAGGCGACCCTGGACTGGTATTTGACCACCAGAAGATCGAAGGCGGCGCGATCACCATTACGCACCTTGCGTACCAGTTGCAGGTCCGTCTGGCTGTCTGGGTGATCGCCCTGTCGTTTCTCTGTATCCGGAGTCATGACCTGGTTGCCGGGGTTCCCTGATTTGATGGCCAGCTGTCCGGCCTGTACCAAGTTGCGCTGCGTCATTGATGCTATCCGGCGTCCGTTAATGGAACGGGCTGAAGCCTCCTGGCAGGCGGCTCACCCTGTCAGGCCAAATAGACAGCAAGCGTAAAGTTTAGTTCAATACACGTCCACATTATGGCCTGCGATAACGACCCGATGCCACAGTCCTTCGAATACGATGTTCTCATTATCGGCAGCGGCGCTGCCGGCCTCACCGTCGCCCTCAATCTGCCAGAGCATCTGAAAGTCTGCGTGGTGAGCAAGGCGCAGATCAGCAGTGGAGCAACCCTCTGGGCGCAAGGCGGAATCGCTGCGGTCCTGGATGATCAGGATTCCACTGAAAACCACATTACTGACACCCTGAATGCTGGCGCTGGCCTTTGCCACGAAGACGCCGTACGTTTCACCGTGGAGCACGGCAAGGAGAGCATCGACTGGCTGATCGATTCCGGCGTTGATTTTACCCGGGACCGCGATGAGCATTACCACCTTACGCGGGAAGGCGGGCACAGCCACCGGCGCATCATTCACGCAGCCGATGCCACCGGCCATGCGGTTTCAACGACTTTGACGTCCCAGGCAGAGGCGCGTCCGAACATCGAGCTCATGTCGGGAAGGGTGGCAGTCGACCTGATCACCAATCGCAAACTGTCACTGCCGGGAAACCGATGTGTCGGTGCCTACATCCTGAATCTTGAAGACAATCACGTGGAGCTGTTCCGGGCACGCTTCACAGTGATTGCTACCGGTGGCGCCTCCAAGGCCTATCGCTATACAACGAATCCGGACGGTGCCTCCGGAGACGGGATTGCCATGGCGTGGCGGGCAGGATGCCGTGTCGCGAACATGGAATTCAATCAATTCCACCCAACATGCCTGTATCACCCCCACGCCAAATCCTTTTTGATCACGGAAGCGGTCAGGGGCGAGGGTGGCCTGCTGAAACTGCCAGACGGGTCGCGGTTCATGGATCGCTTTGACGAGCGTGGCGAGCTGGCACCAAGGGATATCGTTGCCCGGGCCATTGACCATGAGATGAAGCGACTGGGTGCTGATCATCTGTACCTGGACATCAGCCACAAACCCGCCGACTTCATCAAACACCACTTCCCCACCATTTACGAGAAGTGCCTGGGCTTTGGCATTGATATCACACGCGAGCCCATTCCCGTGGTTCCGGCTGCCCACTATACCTGTGGTGGCGTCATGAGTGACGAGCGGGCCAGAACGGACGTCAATCAGCTCTATGTGGTGGGCGAGGCCGCCTTCACCGGACTCCATGGTGCCAACCGCATGGCCAGTAACTCTTTGCTTGAGTGCCTGGTGTATGGACGCGCCGCCGCTGCGGATATTACGCGCCGGGAAGCCGACATTCCGCCACCACCAGAAGCCCCGGACTGGGACGAAAGCCAGGTCAGAGACTCTGATGAAGACGTTGTTATCTCCCATAACTGGGACGAGCTACGGCATTTCATGTGGGACTACGTGGGCATTGTGCGGACCACCAAGCGGCTCCAGAGGGCCAAGCACAGGGTGGACCTGCTGTCCGCAGAGATCGGAGAGTTTTACAGCAACTACCGTGTGACCAACGACCTGCTGGAACTTCGGAACCTGGTCACCGTCTCCGACCTGATCATCTGTTCGGCACTGCAGCGCAGGGAAAGTCGGGGGTTGCACTACACACTGGATTATCCGGGACTACTCAACGAGGTCCGTGATACCGTACTGGTTCCCACGACCTACCGAACGCTCGCGCCCTGAACCAACGCCGACTGTTACAATCGATTCAATGGTAAACACTATGTCAGAGACACCTGCATCGTCCGAAAAAGCAGAATTCAACCGCCTGTGGTGGCATAGCCGTCGCGGGATGCTGGAGCTGGACAACCTCCTGATTCCATTCATGGAGGAAGCCTTTCGCGATCTGGACGCCGAAGATCAGGCCCGCTACAAGAAACTGCTCGCCTGTGAGGACAGCGACATGTTCGAGTGGTTCATGCAGCGCAGCCGCCCGGCAGATCCGGACCTCCAACGCATGGTCGACATCATCCTCAAGCGTGTCCAGCCGGATTGAGCTGACGCTCACCCCCTCCCTGCTGGTTGGCGCTCTGGCAGTGCTGCCCTGGCTGTTGCTGCTGGCGTTCCTTTTCATTGCGGCGCTGGCCGGCAAGTTATGGCTACTCACTGCAGCGCCCATTGCGCTCGGCCTAGCCGCGCTGCAGTATCGGTCCAACGGTTTGCTCCGCGGAGGCGGGTCCGTCAATGGGCTTGTCGTCGAGGATGGCGAGTTGTACGTCAAGACCGGAGACAACAGGCAGGTTCAGGTCCGTCCATCGGCTTCCAGTCGTGTCTGGGCCGGACTGGCACTCTTGAAACTGCGTCCGACCGGCACCAGATTCCGGTCGTACAATACGATACTGCTGGCACCGTCATCCGGCAGACCGGGTAACGTTTCGAAAGACGATTTTCGTCGCCTGCGGGTATGGCTCAGACTGGGCCAATCCGGGCAACCATCCATCTGATCCACCAATCTGGAGCACGCCATGACCGACACAGACTCTCCTGTATCAGCCGTTGCAGACTTCCCCCTACCCAATAGCGGCTGGGCGGTTCTCGACGACCGGGTGGTTGTGCGGATCAGCGGCCCGGGCACCGACAAGTTTCTCCAGGGCCAGTTCAGCCAGAACCTGGACGAGGTAACCCCGGATCGCTCCCCGCGAGCGGCAGCGGCGACGCCCAAGGGCCGCGCCTACTGCCTCACCCGCATGGTCCGGGCCGGTGACGACATCCTGATGGACTTCCCCTCCGAGCTCGCTGACGACATCATCAGCCATTTGCGCAAGTACCTGATGCTCTTTCGCGGAACCACCATGGAGCTGGTCCAGGAAACCAGCATCGTCGGGATTCTGGGCAATGAGCTGGCCGAAAAGCTCGCCGAAACTGCAATGGGCAGCCTGAGGGAACCGGGTGACTCTTGCGTACTCCGTGACGGCATCCTTGTGAAAACCCAATCGACAGCTGAAGGCACGGCCCGCTTCGAGTTCTGGCATACCCGGGGTGGCGAAATAACACTACCCGCCAGCGACCGAATGTCGGTGGCAGACTGGCAGGCATCCGAGATTGCGTCGGGTGTCGCCTCCCTCGCGGCCGCCACCCAGGAATCCTTCGTGCCACAGATGCTGAACTGGCAACATGTAGGCGGGGTTCATTTCAAAAAGGGCTGCTACACGGGTCAGGAAGTGATTGCCCGCATGCATTTCCTGGGGCAATTGAAAAAAAGCCTGTTCCGGTTCCGTGCGGAAGAGGCGAAAGAGTTGCCCGCCCCCGGAAGCGCTCTGTTTGCTGGCGAACGATCCGCGGGAGAAGTCGTCAACTCGATCAGATTCCGTGACGGCAGCATGGAACTGCTCGCCGTTGTGCGCCACGATGCCTCCGACACCCCCCTTCATCCGAAGGGCCTGCCGGAGGTAGTTCTGGAGCCTCTGCCGCTGCCCTACTCGGTGCCTGAAAGGGAAAAAAGCGCACAATCAGATACATAAGTTGACAGGCAAACGCGCCAGAATTTGCTATTTTGCTATGCAGTAGCTCACATATTTGATTGTTCGGACCGTGGCTCGGACATTCCGACCACTCGGCGAACTCCTTAAGCGGACCTTTACTGACCATGTCGAATATTGTTGAAACCATCAAAGCCGATCTCAACGCAGCTATCGAAAATGACAAGCTGGTGCTGCCCACCCTTCCCGAAGTAGCTCTTCAGGTCAGAGACATTGCGCAATCCGAGGATTCTTCAATAGCGGACCTGGTGAAGGTCATCAGCAATGACACGGCCCTGTCCGCCCGCATTATCCGGGTGACCAATAGCCCGCTGTTCCGCGGCAGCCGCGCCATCGAGAATCTGAACATGGCGGTAAGCCGCCTCGGCATGGCCTATACCAGTAACCTGGCCATGGGTCTGGCAATGGAGCAGATGTTCCAGGCCACCTCCGACATGATCGACAAGCGCATGCGGGCCACCTGGCAGACCAGCACCGAAGTGGCCGGTGTCTGCCATGTTCTGGCGCAACACTACACCAAGCTCAAGCCGGACCAGGCCACCCTTGCAGGCCTGGTGCATCTGATCGGCGTGCTGCCGATTCTTCGCTATGTGGAAGACCAGGATATCCAGATCAGCAGCATCATGCTGGACAATGTGGTTGATGAACTGCACCCGAAGATCGGGGCGACCATCCTCAAGAAGTGGGATTTCCCGAAGGAGCTTCAGAACGTTCCGCTGGAATACGCCAACTTCAGCCGCCAGGTTCCCGCTGCGGACTATGCGGATCTGGTGATGGTGGCTAATCTGCAGCTGGTTGCAGGTTCAGAGCATCCCTGGAACGAAATGGACTGGACGAAGATTTCGGCGTTTGATCGTCTTGGGTTGGATCCGAATATCGACATGAGCGAGGAAGAGGATCTGAACGCCCAGATGGAAGCGGCCATGGCGCTGCTTCAGTAATTTGTGCTGGGAGTTTGACCGCCCGTCTTCAAGATGGGGTCAGGCTCCCAAAACACGCTGTAAATACATCCCTGTACGCTCGGCTCCGCCATCCATGGCTCCGCACGGTTCTGGGAGCCTGACCCCATCCCGAAGACTACTTTCGGGCAGACCTTCAGCTCTTCTTGTATCTCTCGATCAACTCAGCTTTGCTGGGCAACGCCCAGTTAACGGTGGGCTTTCCCTGCCGTTGCAACCAGTCGTTCGCCTTTGAGAAGTGTTTGCAACCGAAGAAGCCCCGGTAAGCGCTCAGTGGCGAGGGATGGGGGCCATCGAGGACGAGGTGCTTGGTGCGGTCGATGTGCTGGCCTTTCTTTTTGGCGTAGCTGCCCCAGAGCAGGAATACAACGCCTTCCCGTTCGCGGTTAATGGTTTCGATGACTTTGTCGGTGAAGGTTTCCCAGCCTTTGCCCTGGTGGGCGCCGGCCTGGCCCTGGACGACGGTGAGGACGCTGTTGAGTAGCAATACGCCCTGTTCTGCCCAGGGTTGAAGGCAGCCGTGATCGGGCGGAGCAATGCCCAGGTCGTCCTGAATTTCCTTGAAGATGTTGACCAGCGAGGGCGGGATGGCCACGTTCGGGCGCACGGAGAAGCACAGGCCGTGGGCCTGGCCGGGGCCGTGGTAGGGGTCTTGCCCGAGAATCACCACCCTTACGTTTTCCAGCGGCGTGCTGTTCAGTGCGTTGAAGCAGTGTTGGCTGGCGGGGAACAGGACTTTGCCGGCTTGCTCCTCGGCAGCCAGGAATTCCGCCAGGCCCTGCATGTAGGGCTGGCGGAATTCTTCGGAGAGATGTTCTTTCCAGCCCCGGTCGGGCCTGAGCTGACTGGCCAGTACCTCAACCGGGCTCATGGATCACTCCTCGTCTTTGCGGCTTTCAGGCTTGTGTTCTGGGCGCATGGCCGGGAACAGGATGACGTCGCGGATGGAAGCCGAGTTGGTCAGCAACATGGCCAGGCGGTCGATACCGATGCCCTCGCCGGCGGTGGGCGGCAGGCCATATTCCAGGGCCATGACGTAGTCCTCGTCGTAGAACATGGCCTCGTCGTCACCGGCATCCTTCTCGGCCACCTGGGCCTGGAAGCGCTCGGCCTGATCTTCGGCGTCGTTCAGCTCGGAGAAACCGTTGGCAATCTCGCGGCCGCCCACGAAGAACTCGAAGCGTTCGGTGACGAACGGGTTATTGTCTTTGCAGCGGGCCAGGGGCGACACTTCTTTCGGGTATTCGGTGATAAAGGTCGGCTGCATCAGTCGATGCTCTGCCGTTGCCTCGAAGATCTCGATCTGGACCTTGCCCAGACCCCAACCATCCTTGAGATGAATACCCAGATCTTTTGCCACCTGACGGGCGCTGGCCTCATCTGCCAGCTGTTCTGGCTTGATGTCAGGGTTGTAGCGCAGAATGGCATCAACAACGGTAAGGCGCTCGAAGGTCTTGCCGAAGGGCAGGAACTGGAATTCAACCTCGTCGATCGCGGCGGCAAGGTGTCGGCGCAGGATCTGCAGGTTGTCGGCGACGTCATCCCCGTCGAATCGCGTGGTGGTGACCGCGGCGAAGCGGGCGGTGCGCCGCGCCGCGAACTGACCGGCGAAAAGGCCACCGGTACGGTCAAGTTCTTCAACTCGATGAAGGGTTTCGGCTTCCTGACGCGCGACGACGGCCAGCCCGATGCCTTTGTGCACATCAGTGCGGTCGAGCGTTCGGGTCTTGCTGGCATCAACGAGGGCGAACGCTACGAATTCGACCTCGAAGTCGACCGACGCGGCAAATACTCGGCGGTCAACCTCGTACCCGCTCAGGGGTGAGGACCGCGCCTCGCGCAATCCGGTTTGACCCGGGCTGCGAGACGCAATAGATCGCTGACAAACACGCAAATGGCGGTTCCTTGCGGGACCGCCATTTGTCTTTCACCCGAGATAGCACCCGCAACGAGGTGCCGCTGGAGGACCCATGTCGATTACGCCGCTGATGCCCGTCTATCCCCGCTGTGGGGTGCGCCCGGTCAAGGGTGAGCATTGCCATCTGATCGACGAAGACGGCACGCGCTATCTCGACTTCGCCAGCGGTATCGCGGTCAACCTGCTGGGGCACAGCCATGCGGGACTGATCGGGGCGATCCAGCGCCAAGCCGAGACGCTGATGCATGTCTCCAATCTCTACGGCAGCCCGCAGGGTGAAGAGCTTGCCCTGATGCTGGTCGACACGACCTTCGCGGATACGGTG
>LULR01000698.1_pt1 | contig 11455 bp, 6 predicted proteins | sample 729471 | NCBI WGS metagenome assembly LULR01 (sample SAMN03860284, study PRJNA289734) | marine metagenome | biome: seawater column; feature: ocean; material: water; isolation source: Red Sea water column Station 108 - depth 500m | place: Saudi Arabia: Red Sea | collected 2011-10-15 | depth 500 m
CAGTTTCACTCTTCGTGAAATTGCATCAACATTTAATCCAAGTTCAGAAATCTTATCGGTGAAATCAGTCGCTATATTATCCACATTTGTTTTTTTAATGACTGTTCCTCCCACACCCATCTTACGAACGTCCCGATCAATCTGCGGTAAACCGGAATAGGCTCTAATTGCACGATCCTTTTTTTCAATTGTGCCGACTTGCCCTGACACATCTTCGAGCTGTGTCTGTAGATCAACTAATGTTTCGGTTAATTGTTGATAATTATCTCGTAGATCTTTCAATTTTGCTTTGTATAAAAGACCTGTTAAGAAGTCAGCACTGAGAAAAAGTGTAACTGAAATAAATACAATAGTAATTCCTGATATTGTCAAAAGCCTCTTATGGGAAAAATGAAACTGTTTTAAATCCGAATCACGTTCAGATACAATGATATAATTATGGTATTTATTGGGTCTTTTTTTGCGACGAAACATAATTTATTCGCCTTGAATATTTATGAAATATACAAATTTGTTCATTAATCATCCAGATGGATCCTTAACTTTCTGCTCATCAGATAATTCATCAGTAACCTGTGCTTCTTCCAAATCTGCAGAAACTTCACTATCTTGAATATTATATTCATCTTTGATTTTTTCAATTTCTTTTTCTTTTTCACCGATGGCAGATGTAATTCTTTCGATTTCTTCCACATGAGAATAAAATTCCGTGTTCCCTGTAAAATTAACCATATTGTTATCTTTGGCTTGACCATAGACTAACTTTCCTAGAGCTTCTTGTTGTTTCCGGCGATCACGTTGAAGTTGATGAATTTCCAGTTTGATCTTACTTATCTTGGTTAATTCTTCCGTCTTGGCAACTGCCACCTTACTAACTTCTTCTGCTTTTTCAACTGCAGCATTGCTCCATTCTTTCATGTTTTGTTTTAAGTCATCCCAAAGTTTTGACATAGTACTCTCGCTTTTGCATTATAATGATGTAGGAATTTGAATGATTAATCTTTTTTCAACAACATATTTGCAATATAAAATATGCCTGAACCGATGAAAAGCGCATTTAGTTCCAGTATGACATTGTTATTTCGAATACCCCATACGAGCCCCGATAGTAAAATGATCATCGCAACAATCTGAATACTTCTAAGTAGGACGTATTTCATATCGATATCTCATATTTAACCAACGTAGCATATTTTTATAGTTCCAGTCATACGCACCAGACAATATGGATAATGGATTGGACGATTCATAAAGTTTTTTTGTCAATACTGCCATTTGATAATCATTTAATCGTTCATATAAGATCCGGTTTATGAAGGATAATCTTCTTTTTTGATTCAATTGAATTAAAATCTTTCGAGCTTCTTTTTTTTCGCCAATAACGGATAAAGCAGCAGCTCTGCCTGACATAATGGACATTCTAATTCCAAATCCAAATAAATAATCCTGAAAACCGCCTGCTTCGCCTATTTGAAATGGCGGTTTCCAAGCTAAGAACGAAAGAGAAAAGCTCCCTCGGCTGGCAAATTGCTTCCCATTTCTAATTTGAATTCCTTTCGTATTGAAATATTTTTGGGTTTCTTTAAGGTAATCCATTTTAAAATTTTTTGGTTTTTTAAAAGCGGCGGCCAAGGTACCCTCTCCGCCAATAATAATTAGATATGCATAACCCTTCGGTGCGTATTTATGCCCCAAAAGTAAATGAATCTGATCTTTTAATCCTGTCGAAAAATTAATGCCTTGAATATAGGCTGCTGCTTTTTTTGTGCCAGTTGCATTAATGTGACAGGTTTTTGGCGCTTTTTGCCCCAATTTGAATTGGACATTTTGATCCACACACTGCCGATATAATTGATTATCCAAATCATCCTTTTTGCTACCTCGCTTTACCATATAAAAAAATGGATTCTTACTTTGTATTAATAATGGCTGGTAATTCTGAGTATGAACCAAAAAACGATTGATTGGATGTGTAGTAATTGCATTAAAATTAAAACCAGAATCATCCATGAAGGATGGGGCATGCTGAGAAAAAATCCAATTTTCTAACCCCTCATAATCCCCGTGTCGAGATCCACCTATTTGTAAATCTTTTTCAAAGACAATTGGATGCATTACGGCAAATGCTTCACCATTATTCATTTCACGACTGAGTAAATAAGCGCCGATATTGATCTTGGCTTCACCAAGCATTGTACCCACTTTTCCAATTACTCCGGGTACATCCTTATTCCGAGCAAAAAGCATCGTACCATAAGGAGTTACATCAATCTCATATCCGAGAATATTAACCAAGCGAATACGTTTACCCTCAAAAATACTGCCATGTATCTCGTTGGAGACCAATTCACCTTGAACTTTTGTTCGAATTAAATTCGTATAAGTTCCGCAATCTGAAGAATAGCTGTACTCAATTTTGATACCTAATTCAACTGCAAGTGTTTCCGCGTTAATATAATTGACACGGTCTGGAACACGGCCCTTGAGCAATCCTTTTAAAAATGCCAATGCTGCCGGTTTAGCTTCATGCATGGAACCAGCACATTCCACATTAACTTTTTTAATTATACCGGGATTCAACTGACCCTGAAGATTGCCCATTAATTCAGCCAGGTCCAAGTGAATCTGAATTTCATTCAAAATTGCCAAATCTGAGATTGGCATATTCAGTGCATTTGCAAGTTTATTGTATACCAGGTAATCCCGAACCTGTTCACATACCGCTATACTAACCCCTTCTTTGGCTTCCTCTGTAGAAGCGCCCAAATGAGGAGTTAATACAATATTTGGTGCTTTTAATAATGGATTGGACTCATCAATTGGTTCTGATGAAAAAACATCTATGGCTGCACCAGCAATTTTTTCATCGGTTAAAATACGGTATAAATCTTCTTCATTAATGATACCACCTCTGGCCACATTAACTATTCGTGCCGTAGGTTTCATTGAAGACATTCGGTCATAATTAAACAAGTCCCTTGTGGAATCGTTTATGGGGATATGCAGAGAAATATAATCAGATTGAGATGTTAACTCATCAAGCGTTACTATTTTCACTTCTTCAGGGTTAAACATGTCCTGACTCATAAATGGATCGTAACCTAAAATATTCATGCTAAAAGACCTGCAGCGGTTAAGCACTTCCCTACCAATCTTACCCAGTCCGACTATACCAAGTGTTTTATTTCGAAGTTCAGTACCAACCAATGCATTTCGGTTCCACTCGCCACTTTTTAATCCGCTGTTCCCCACCGGTATATTTCGGGATAAAGAAAGCATCATGGCAATTGTATGTTCAGCAGCAGAAATGGTATTCACATCTGGCGTGTTCATCACAACTACACCGTTACGAGTGGCAGCAGGAATATCTATATTATCCACACCTACACCAGCACGACCAATTACCTGTAGATTATTAGCCTTTTCAATCATTGCAGCAGTAATTTTAGTACCACTGCGTATGATCCAACCATCTGCATCTTTGCAGGATTCGGCCTTTTCTTCTGGACTGCCATTTGGTAATTCAACAATATCAAAATTTGCATTTTTCAGCACAGCTAATCCATTTTCTGTAATTGGATCAGAAACGAGGATTTTCATGGAAAACTATATTTCCTGTGAGCGGATAAGATTCAATGCAGAACCTGCTTTGAACCATTCGATCTGGGTATCATTATAGGTATGGTTGCAATAAATGGTATCCGATGATCCATCGGTGTGAATAACGCCTAAAGCCAGGGGTTGCCCAATACTAAATTGATCGAGATCAATAAAATCTAAGGTATCGTCTTCAAGGATCTTATCATAATCAGTTTTGTCTGCAAAGGTCAATGCCAGCATGCCTTGTTTTTTTAAATTCGTTTCATGAATTCTGGCAAATGAACGTACTAACACAGCTCGTACACCCAAGAATCTTGGTTCCATGGCCGCATGTTCCCGGGAAGATCCCTCACCATAGTTCTCATCACCTACAATGATGGTAGGTATACCATTGTTTTTATAATCCCGCTGAATAACAGGAACTGGTCCATATTCTCCATTTAATTGGTTTTTCACTAAATTTGTTTTTCCATTAAAATAATTCATAGCTCCAGTAAGTAGATTATTGGAGATATTATCCAAAGGTCCGCGATAGCGCAGCCATGGACCCGCCATGGAAATGTGGTCTGTCGTACATTTACCTTTGGCCTTAATTAGGATTTTCATCCCTGTAATATTCTTGCCATCCCAGGGTTCAAATGGTATCAGTAATGCCAGACGCTCTGAATTCGGATTTACCACTACATCTACTTTCGCTCCGTTTTCAACCGGCTCCTGATAACCTAAATCAATAACATCAAACCCATCAATTGGTAGATCATCCCCGCTGGGCGCATCAAATATTATCTCATTACCATTTTCATTAGTTAATATATCTGTTACTGGATTAAAAGTTAGATTACCAGCAATTGCCAGAGCCGTGACTAATTCTGGTGATCCAACAAATGCATGTGTATTCGGATTGCCATCCGCTCGTTTCGCAAAATTTCGATTGAACGAATGTACAATTGTATTTTTTTCTTCCTTTTCCGCACCTGATCTGGACCACTGACCGATGCAGGGCCCACATGCATTGGCAAAGACTCTGGCACCTAGCGCTTCAAATGTATCAATGAACCCATCCCGCTCAATCGTATAACGGACCTGCTCGGAACCAGGCGTAATGGTAAAATCCGCTTTGGTCTTTAACCCTTTTTCCACCGCTTGCCGGGCAATGGAAACTGAGCGGGAAATATCCTCGTAAGACGAATTGGTACATGATCCAATTAAACCAACTTTTATTTCTGTTGGCCAGCCATTTTCTTCCGCAGCTGCTGCCATGGCTGATATCGGAGTTGCTTTATCCGGTGTAAAAGGGCCATTTAAATGGGGTTCTAATTCGGATAAATTTATATCGATTACCTCATCATAGAAATGTTCAGGATTATTATTTACCTCATCATCAGCCCGCAAATGCTCCGCGATTCCATTGGCCAGGTCAGCCACTGCTTCCCGATTTGTGGCCTTTAAATATTTTTCCATATGTGTGTCATAGCCAAATAAAGATGTAGTGGCGCCGATTTCAGCACCCATATTGCAAATCGTTCCTTTTCCAGTGCAGGATAGTTTGTTGGCCCCATCACCGAAATATTCAATAATCGCATCCGTTCCACCCTTTACTGTGAGAATCCCTGCCACCTTTAAGATAACATCTTTGGATGAAGTCCAACCGCTCATTTCTCCACTCAAATTCACACCGATCAGTTTGGGTAATTTTAGCTCCCACGGCATCCCAGCCATAACATCTACTGCATCGGCACCACCGACACCGATGGCCACCATACCTAGTATTACCTGATGGATGATACCAGCCCCTGGTTTCCAGAATCCCAGCCCGTATTTATTTGATACGGATTCCAAAAAATCATAGACTTCAGTGTTTACGTCAAGGGCCTGCGCTAAATCGGTTCGTCCATCTTGTTTGGCCTGAATCAGATGGTCACAATGTACAGTGGATGGTACCGCAACTTTATTTCTTCCTGACATCATGAATTGAAGTAATGCCATTTGGGCTGTGGCATCCTGTAAGGCCACACGATCTGGCGAAAAGTCAACATAAGTATCCCCACGGGTATATACCGTTGATACTTTCTTCTCAGACAAATGAGAATAAAGGATCTTCTCCGCTAGCGTTAAAGGGCGTCCAACCATGTCCCTAGCCGCATTCACCTTATCAGGAATGCGATCATAGACGACTTTAATCATTTTTTGGTCAAACAAAGGAAAACCTTTCAAATTGATCGGTTGATATCAAACATGAAAAAATTTGTTAATAAAACGATATTCAAATTACGTGTAACTATCCCCGGATTCAATTTCAATACATGAAGGGAAATTAATTTTGGAAAAAATGGTAAAAACTTCAAAAAGGCACTCTAATTCATGCCAAACCACTCATTAAATTTTACACCCATGAGATATCATCAAATCTGGATAACGTTTATTTCCTTTTTAGGATGCCTAATGGCACAAACTACTGTTTCAGTCCTGTCATCTGATATGGAAAAATTAGTGATTCAGATTATTTGCGAACCGAATAATCCTGATGATCTTGCACCAATCGAACTATTAATCGGACTTCCTGATTCAAATTTACCTTCAATAATAACACGTTCAGAAAAACCGATCGCCCATCCATTTCAAGTGTTAATGTCAACGAAAACACAATGGATTCACCAACAAAAATTGAATGATTTACAAACTGGAACGATCCAGGTCAGCCCTTTATCTTCTGTTGGTCTTTATTATCCAAGTCAAACAATAACCATTTATCTCAATGGAAGAAATGATAGTCCGCCAAAACTAACCTCTGTTCATCAAAATTTGCTTCAGCCAAAAGTTCTTAATTGGAGCACCGCAAAAAACTGGATCCATCCTCCAAAACATGTTTTGTATAAATTTCAGGAAATACCCAAGGGTCGATGGATTAAATTCAACATTGAGCATGACGGTATTTATAAAATACCTGCCAATGCTATACATTCGGCCATTGATACAGGGGAATCGTTGGATCCCCGCAATTTTATGCTTTTTACCGCTTCTGCAATGGGAAGGGATCGCACCTATAACTTGACACAAAAGATTACCACCAATGATACGATACCGGAGAACCTGATAGAACTGGCAATAATGATCAATGGCGAATCAGATGGCAGTTTAGATACAAGTGATGAAATATATTTTTACGGTCAGGGACCCAGCGGATTTGATCAAAATGCTGATCAGGTCAGATGGCACCAAAACCTTTATTTTATTCAATCGGTGTATTGGCTCTTGATACCTGATGATAATTCTATTCGTGGTAAAAGGATTGAAACTGGTAAAACAGTAGAAGATGGACCTCTTAGCATTGATTATGGGTTTGTTCATTCTCATTTCGAATCTGATTTAATTAATCCCCATGAATCCGGTTTGGCCTGGGGAAATACATTAATAAAACAAGGAAATTCTTTTAGCCAGGAAGTTGATTTCGGACAGCCTGTTTCTACCATCAGCGCCCATGGGAATTTCGGTATGATCGGAAAAGAATCGGTTAAAACACGCTACGAAAACACCAAACATGCGGTTCAACTTTCGTTGAACTCTCAAGAATTAAGTTTGATTACTTGGTCAAATATTGGTTTAAAATCAGGAAATTTTTCAATTGCGGCTGGTATCTTACCTCAAGGATCACAAACATTTCAAATTTCGAATAGTTCTGATAATCCCAATTCAGAACCACTGTTTGATTTTCTTACCTTGTCTTATGCGCAAAAATTGATTTATTCATATCCCTTTGAATTTTTTGCACCGGTTACAGCCAATGAAATGACTTTTACCATATCAGGCACTGATCTTCAGATATGGAATATTACCGATTTAAAATTACCCCAAAACGTGCCTAACCAAACACAGAACGATTTGACACTGATGCGTGTTTCACTCCCACCCGACACTTTGCAGCGGTATTTTGTCTTTAAGCGCGATGATGTTCCTAGCATAGAAAATATATCTTTAATCGGAATTAAGAATTTTCACAAAATAAAAGATCAATTAAGTGGTGCTGACCACGTGATCATTGGCCCAGAAACATTTCGCACTCCGGCTCAAACCTTGATAAGTCATAGAGGGAAATCATTCTATGCATCGATAGGAGATATTTATGATGAATTCTCAAGTGGAAATCAAGACCCCGTAGCTATCCGGCATTTTCTACAGTGGGCCCGGGACAATTGGACCACGAAGCCTTACACTGTTCTCTTACTTGGGGATGCAGATTACGATTACCGCAATATCACCGGCCAATCTAATATTATCATCCCCACCATTGAAGTTGGGACGTTTTATTCTTATGCCTCCGATGATCGTTTGACTTCCTTTAATGGTACTATCCCCGAAATGGCCCTAGGTCGGTATCCCGCTAGAAGCGCACAAGAAGTCACCAATTTTGTGGAAAAAATTATTGCTTTTGAAACTAGTATGCCTCCCGGTTTGTGGAAGCAACGTGTCACTTTAGTCGCTGATGACCCGGCCCGACCAGAAAAAGAGCTGCATGAATTATCTATTGGTAAAAGTCATACATTATATTCCGAACGACTATCAAAATCCATTCCCGACTTTATGGAGATAAAAAAACTTTATTTGGTAAATTACCCTGAAGTAAGTGATGGCTCTGGTTTTGGCGTAATTAAGCCTGAAGCCACCCAAGCATTGTTTGACCAAATTAGCGCTGGTACAGCATTGATTAATTTTATCGGCCATGGTAACTCTACCCAATGGGCACAAGAAAAACTATTGATCATTAACGAAACCAGAAATGATATACAATCCATGCATACGGAGATGAAACTGCCTATCTGGATTGCCGGCACATGTAATTGGGGGCAATTTGATCAAATTGGGTCTGAATCATTTGCTGAAGAACTCATCCGCACATCGATGGATGCAGCCTCCGCAATTATTACAACCACTCGAGGTATTACTGTTTCCAGTAATATCTATTATTTAGAAAAAATATTTAACGCTTTTTTCCCTAATAGAGGCATAACCGATACCAATTTGGGCATAGCGCTGCAATCTGTAAAAACAGGTGGATCTGATGGCGAATTATTTCATCTTTTCGGTGACCCAGCAATGAAATTACCCATTCCTTCCCAAATTATCGACAATAGTAAGGTAGTACCTGACACATTAGCCACACTAGATGTGGGAACTTTGAATGGCCCTAGCCCATTTGATTCAGGACAAGGGTTCCTTATTTTTGAAGATGGCCCAAGTCAAATCACCAAATCATTCAATTTTCTTTCATCTAAGGAAGAAATATCTTATCTAAAAATTGGGCCGACCCTGTTCAGAGGCGCCTTTACTTTTGAAGGGGCATCCTTATCTCCTCAATTCAGGGTCCCAAAAGATATCACTTACTCTGATAATCCAGCCAAAGTCAGGTTTTCAATCACTTCAAACACGACTGAAGAAGCCGTTGGTGCAGTAGGAAAAATTCAACTGACGTTAGGGTCACCTTCTAATGATACGGATGGTCCGATTATTACATTTGAGACCAAATCCGGCAGAATACTTCGCAGTGGGGACCATCTTTCTGCTGGAAAAAAATTGATAATCCGACTCTCGGATCCATTAGGCATCAACCTAACGGCAGAAAAGGGACATGAACTTTTATTTATTAATCCTGAAACGGATGAAAAATTGATTGTAACCGAGCGATTCATTTATGATGTAAATAGTCTAAATACAGGAACAATCGAGTATAATATACCATCGGAGGATAACCAACTATCCCTAGTTGTAAGTGCCTGGGATAATGCCAATAATCCAACTGAAGCACAAATTGACCTTATCTTATTAAAATCTGAAAAACTCGATCTTCTGCATGTCTTTAATTTTCCCAATCCATTTGCCCATAAAACAAAATTTACATTTGAATTAACTGCTGATGCGGAAATATCGGTTGATATTTATACATTGGCTGGTCGCCGAATAAAATCCATTCTACCAGTATTCTTTACCATTGGCTATCAACAGATTGATTGGAATGGGCGAGATGAATATGGTGGTATGTTAGCCAATGGCGTATATTTATATAAAATTACAGCCAGTAATGGGTCTCAAAAAATAAACCATGTTGGCCGCATGGCTGTATTTCGATGAAACACCTGAACAAATACCCAATTATTCTCGCATCCAGTTCGCCCCGGCGCAAACAATTGCTTAAACAAATCGATTTGGAATTCGAAGTGATTCCAAGCGAGATTCATGAAGATTTTTCCCTTAACCTTCCTCCTTCGGATTTTGTAGAATATTATGCCCAGGAAAAAGCAAAAGGTATTGCTAATTCTTATCCGGATAAATGGGTCATTGGCGCAGACACTATTGTTGTTCTTGGGTCACATATTTTAGGAAAACCTAAGGATGGTAAGGACAGTTTTCAGATGTTAAAACGATTGTCCGGTAATACTCATCAAGTAATTACCGGCGTCTCGATTCAAAACATCAATCAAGATATCAGTAACAGTTTTCACGAACGAACTAATGTATCATTTAATTCTTTAAGCGATGAGGTTATCAATTGTTATATTGATACTTATAAGCCTTTTGATAAAGCAGGAAGCTACGGAATCCAGGATTGGTTTTCTGTTTGCGTCAATCGTATAGATGGATGTTTTTATAATGTGATGGGATTCCCTCTATCCAGCTTTTATTCTCATTTTATTGATCTATTGAAAACCGAATAAAGAAAATGGTCATTATAAATGTACTTTTTATCTCACTAGGCATATCAATTTGATGTTATTTCTCAGGATTTTTCATAAACGTCAAAAAGAGTTTTTCCGAAGGGAAACCTGCACGTAACTTTTGCGCCCCTATGTCTGAGTTCTATGCAGAATTAAAAGCCCTCCGAAAACAACAGGGCATCAATCTTGAAGAAATTCATAGTCGAACCAAGATTAACCTTAGCTACCTTGAAGCAATAGAAGATGGTCGTTTTGATTTACTCCCTCATACATATGTGCGTCTATTTATACGTGCTTATGCCACTGAAATAGGTGCAAATCCAGAAGAAATTGTCAACAGTCTAGAAAACTTTTTAGGAAATAAGACATCAGCGCCAAAACCGAAAAAAGATAACTCTTCTAAAGAATTAGAACAAGCGCAGTCAAGTGATAATGATAAGGCCGTTTTATCTCAGAATCGCAATGCGAAAAATGTTCGAAGCGAGACCCTTAAAGGGATTGTTCTGGTAGGAATATTAATTTTTTCCATTTATATCATTCGAGTTATTAATGAAGAAGAAGCAAGTCAAAATCCTCTTGAATATCCCAGTGAATTTATAGAAGAGGGGCCCATTACGGATCAGGACTTGCAGAATAACTTTGATATTTTATCTGAAAAGATTCAAGAGCTTAAATCAGAACCACCATACATCTTCAAACTGGCCGCTGCCGAACGGGTTTGGTACAAACATTTGAGATTTTATTGAAACATACAAGAGGCATAAATCTCTACTTGAATGGTGCTGCCTTATATTCTATTAATTCATCTTTAAATCCAGTCCGGGTTACTCTCTCTGTTGCCGATAATACGGTGACCATTCAGCATTTCATTCCGAATAGCTAAAGCATTCCGCCTTAAAGTATTCGTTTATCCAATCCCTGCATATGCCGTGGGGATCGAATAATTTATTTATAATATATGATAAACGTGCCCCTATTTTTTCAAAAGTGTTTTCTTCTTCTATAACTTCCTCTTCAGCCATCTCAGTAGATTCTTCAGGCATTTCTTCTATCATTTCCTCTTCTTCCATTAACTCTTCTTCTTGGAATGTTTCTGTGGAGAATCCTTCTCCGTCCTCGGTTGATTCCATGAATATGGGTCCATCATC
>LULR01000411.1_pt1 | contig 11399 bp, 9 predicted proteins | sample 729471 | NCBI WGS metagenome assembly LULR01 (sample SAMN03860284, study PRJNA289734) | marine metagenome | biome: seawater column; feature: ocean; material: water; isolation source: Red Sea water column Station 108 - depth 500m | place: Saudi Arabia: Red Sea | collected 2011-10-15 | depth 500 m
GGGTACTGCGGCCTGATGTACGTGGGTAAGCCGAAAGCCGGCGAAACCGTGGTTGTCTCTGCCGCTTCCGGGCCTGTAGGAACCGTCGTTGGCCAGACTGCCAAATCAGAGGGCTGCCGGGTTGTTGGCGTTGCCGGCGGCCCCGAAAAGTGCAATTACGTGGTCAATGAGCTGGGTTTCGACGCCTGTGTGGATTACAAGGCCGGCAATCTGGAAGCAGACCTGAAAGCGGCCTGCCCTGACGGCATCGATATCTACTTTGAAAACGTGGGTGGTGCCGTGACGCGCGCCGTGGCACCGCTGTTGAACACGGGCGCCCGGGTGCCCATCTGCGGTTTCGTATCCGCCTACAATGCGACGGATATGGCCAGCGTGGAAACCCCGTTTCACGTCTTCAAGGCACTGGACCCGGTACCCGAACACCGGTTTTTCCTGGTGACCGAATGGCAGGACCAGCACCAGGAGATCACCGACATTCTGGCCTCACGGGTCGCTTCCGGTGAACTGAAATACCGGGAAACTGTTGCCGAAGGCCTGGAAAATGCCGTTGACGCCTTCAAGGGCATGCTCAAGGGCCAGAACTTCGGCAAGCAGCTGGTTCATATCGCAGACTAACGAATCCAGGAAGGCGCGACAGGCTGCCTGCTCAGTCGGCAATCTTCAGGAGCACCTTGCCGGTGTTCCTGTTCTCGGCCACATAGGCCATCGCGTCTTCCAACTGTTCGATCGGCCAGGTGCTATCGATCAATGGCTCAATCTGGCCGGCGGCCAGCAGCGGCCAGACATGCCGGTAGAGCGCCTGCATGACCTCACCCTTATCCTCGACCGTTCGGGAGCGGAGTGTGGAACCGATAATACGCTGGCGTTTGCCCAGCATGATGCCCAGATCCACCTCGGCCATCCGGCCGCCCATCAGCCCGATCAGTACAATCCGGCCATCGACATTCAGAACCCGCTGGTCTTCGGCAATGTAGCTGCCACCAACCGGGTCCAGAACCATATCGACTCCGCCCCAGGCTGTAACGGCCTCCACAAAGGAACCGTCATTCCGGTTCCAGACACCGCTGGCCCCCAGCTTCCGACAAACCTCCAGCTTGACTTTGTCACCGGCAGTGGCGAAGACCGGGTTACCGAAGGCCGTTGCCAACTGAATGACAGCGGTGCCGAGACCGCTTCCGCCTGCGTGCAGAAGCACCCGTTCGCCCGGTTTCAGTGCCGCTTCGTGGTAAAGGTTCAGCCAGGCCGTGGCGAGCACCTCGGGAATGGCCGCTGCTTTCTCGAGTGACAAACCCTTGGGGATAGGCAAAACCTGAACTTCGGGCACGACAACATGGGTCGCGTAACCGCCGCCCGTGAGCAAGGCGCAGACCTCGTCACCAGGCTTGAAACGGGTTACCCCTGATCCCACCGAGGCAATCCGCCCGCTGACTTCCAGCCCCAGAATGTCGGACGCGCCCGGCGGCGGTGGGTAGACACCCGCCCGCTGCATCAGGTCGGCACGGTTGATGGCTGTCCAGACAACCTCAATTTCAACGTGGTCCTCCGGCGGCTCCCCCGGCCCTTCCCAGGATTCCCAGTTGAGGTTGCCCCCGGTTACCTTGATTGCTTTGATCATGTATCACGTCTCGGCCTTGCTCATATGGGCACAGGATACCCTATGTTTTTCGAGCATTGCACAAATGACGTTGTCAGATGATCAGACGGTAACTTCCAGGTTGGACAACCACACGCTCTGGTATGGCTTCAGGGTGATAGAGCCGGAAAGATCATCGATGGTCATCCCGGAAATCAGGTCCTGCCAATGATCGGTACCAATCAGATTGATGTCGCTCAGGGCCACCTGCTGCACCTCGTTGCTGATATTGTGAATGCAGAAGATGGACTGATCCCGGCGCATACTTTGACGCCAGAAACCGAACAGCTGAAGCCCGAGATGCAGGGTGAACTGGGTAGCATTCGGATGAAACGCCGGCTGTTTGCGCCGAATGGCGATCAAACGCTTCAGCTCCTGGAACGCTTTGCTGTGATGGCTCAGGGGGTCCGCGAGCTTCTGCTCCAGGTCGTCCAGTTGCCACTGACTGCGGTTGATGGACCGCAGCCGACCGGTATGCTCTACTCGCTCCAGATCGTTTTCCGTCGCCAGCAGACTGTGGATGTAGAACGCCGGAATGCCCTCCAGGGCCAGCATCACGGTGTGCGCGCAGATAAAACGCTGCAGTTGCCAGTGATCCCGCCCCGACTCCGCCGTGCCCTGAAGTGCGTCGTACAGGGCAATATTGATTTCGTAGGGCTGATCCCGACCATCCGGCGTTCGCCGGAAAGAAACCTTGCCGCCAAAAGAATCCATGGTGTTGATCAGCCGCTGCTTTTCCTCTTCCGTCAGCAGACCATCCGTCGGCCGCATGCCAACACCATCATGGGAGGCAATAAAGTTCAGATAGGTGGTGCCCATCTGGGCCGGCGGCATGCTCATCAGCCAGGTTTTCAGGTGCTTGCAGTCACCGGTCACCAGGGTATTGATCAGCAGGGGTGGCAACGAGAAGTTGTAGATAACATGGGCTTCGTTGGCGTTGCCGAAATAGGTCAGGTTTTCCCGGTTGGGTACGTTGGTCTCGGTAATCACCACGGCATCAGGGCTGTGATGCTCGATCAGCAGCCGGAGGATCTTGATCAGCTCATGGGTTTGCTGCAGATGAATGCAGGGCGTACCCGGTTCCTTCCAGAGAAAGGCGACGGCATCAAGCCGGAAAATGATAATGCCTCGTTCCAGATAGCGCCGGATGATTGCAGCGAACTCGATCAGCACCTTCGGATTGGCAAAATTCAGATCGACCTGATCCTCGCTGAAGGTACACCAGACATACCGCTCGCCATCGTCGGTCTGGACCGGGTTCAGGAGCGGTGAGGTACGGGGACGCACCACGGCACTCAGGTCGTCTCTGGGATTACCCTCGAAGAAATAATCCTTGCCCGGATCCACCCGTTTGCGGAAGTTCTCGAACCAGCGGCTGCGTGCGGACATATGGTTGATGACCAGATCCGCCATCAGCTTATAGTCCCTGGCGATACTCTCGATATCCTCCCAATTTCCATGGGACTCGTTCACCGCCAGATAGTCCATGACCGAGAAGCCATCATCGGAGCTATAAGGGAAGAACGGCAGTATGTGCACCGACGAAATGGAATCCGACAGACAATCGCCGAGAAACCGGTGCAGAGTCTGCAGAGGCTTTTCGTCCGCCCGCTGCACCGTGTCGGCGTAGGTGATCAACACCACATCCGATTCGTCCCAGTTATTCTGATGCGCAGGCGGCGGTTCCTGGTTGGGCGCCAGCCCCATGGTGGTCAATAACTGCCCGGCCAGAAAGTCACAGTCCAGCTCCGGGTAAACCACCTCCAGCATGGACACCAGCTTCGCTTTCAGAGGCTGGGTCATGGCTTGAATTCCTCGTTATCCAGTTCGACCGCCTCCAGCAACTGCTCCTTGATGTCGGGAATGGCGCTTGTGACCCGGTTCCAGCTGGGAATAAAGGGGGTATCCATCGGATTATCGAGGAAATAGGCGCCGGCCCGCATCACGTTCTGGGCAAACAGCTCCACGGCTTTCTCTTCCTTGTGCCGATCAAACGTCAATCCGTTAATAATGGCGTCATTCTGGTAGGTCTCCACGAAATCCAGGGCAATGCGGAAATACGTGGCCTTGATGGTCCGGAATTTTTCATTGGAGAAAATCTCGCCGTTGGTCGCCAGCTTCCGGAACAGGGCCTTGGCGATATCCATGCTCATTTTGGACAGCCCTTTGCTGACATCCTCCGCCGAGAGTTCCTGATGCTTGTGATCATAGACATCGGCAATGTCCACCTGGCAAAGGCGGTTGGTGGCGTAGTTGCGCTTCATCTCCGAAAGCACACCGATCTCCAGACCCCAGTCACTGGGAATGCGCAGATCATTAATCACATCCGTGCGGAACGAGAATTCCCCGGCCAGGGGGTAGCGGTAACTGTCGAGGTAGTCGAGGAAATCGTTGGGACCACAGACTTTCTTCAGTGCGCGGATCAGCGGCGTCACCAGTAGCCGGCTCACCCGTCCGTTCATTTTCCCGTCGGCGACACGGGCGTAATAGCCTTTGCAGAACATGTAGTTGAAGCCGGGATTGGCCACAGGGTAGATCAGGCGGGCCACTAGATCCCGGGAATAGGTAAGGATGTCGCAGTCGTGCAAGGCAACGGATTTGCTGACACCGGAGGCCAGTACATAGCCAAAGCAGTACCAGACGTTTCGGCCCTTGCCCATCTCCGTCGGCGCCAGGTTCTGCTCCCTGAGCTTCAGGTCAATACTCCTGAGGCGGGGCCCATCGTTCCAGAGCACCTTGAAGTTCTGAGGCAGCTCCGAGAAATATTCCAGAGCGTGGCGGTATTGCTCCTCATTGGCACGGTCGAGGCCAATGACCACCTGATCCAGATAAGGCACCTTGCCCAGCTCGTGCACAATATTTTTCAGGGCCGGCCCCTCCAGCTCCGAATACAGCGACGGCAACACCAGTGACATTGGCCGGGCCTTGCGAAAGCTCATCAGCTCCGCTTCCAGGTCCTCCACGGGACGCCGAACAAGGTTATGAAGGGTTGTGATAATGCCATTCTGGTAAAAGTCGCCCATGGCGGCTCTCCTTGTTTATACCCGCATTCAAACGGGTCAGTACCCGTACTCAAACAGGAGATTGAGTACGCACTCATTCCAGCCTTCAGGGCCGGGCTTGAGGGAGCGCATGGCGTGCTTTGCCGAAGGCAGCCGCACTTCATCGCTTTTGACACCCCGGATTACCACCGGTATATCGGCCGATTCCAGCATCTGCTGATCGTTGGGACTGTCGCCCAGGGCAATGGCCAACACGGGCGCATCGCCATACTGCTCCCGGTATTGCTCTCTGTATTTGTTTAGCAAGAACCGGGCCCCATCGGCTTTATCGAATATCCCCATGGCATGAAGAAAACGTCCTCCGGCTACCAGTCGAAGGCCCTCCGAGCCCAGAGCCGCCTCAAATTCCGCCAGCGCCTCTTCCGATCCCTGCCAGAGCAATGGTTCGGTCCCAAGCCGTTCTTTGGCCCTCCCGGCTGCCGCCGGATCCAGGCCCGTCTCTGCCGCCAGCTCGTTTGCGGACATGTCGGCAAAGCTCGTGAATCGAGCCCCCCTCTTACGTTGAGCGCCAAGCACCTCAAGAACCCGATCCCGGGTTGCACCAAAATTCACCACTTCTTCTTCGGCATTACCCAGTGCATGGGGCGGAATAACCACGGCTGCACCGTTTTCGACTATGAACGGATCGTTATTTCCAAGCTCTTCCCTCAACGCCCGGATCTCCGGCATGGTTTTGCTGGAGTTAAGCACCAGGGGTATCTGGGCTGCCTTCAGCCTGTCGAGGGCTGGACCGGCGGCCTGCCAACGGTAATCATCGTGATCAAGCAGGGTGCCATCGAGGTCGGAAAAGATAATCAAATGAGGTCGGGCCATGGCCGTTCTCCGTCAAGACTCACGGAACTGCGGAAGACCGAGGGAGTGGTCCTCGGCCACGTTGATAAGAACATCAGCCCTGCCCGGCATTTCAGCGAGACAGGATCGGGTAACGCGTTCATAGTGCATGACGAAGCGACCGATTTCTTCGTCGTTCATGATGCGCAGATCCTGTGCACCACCATGGAGCTCGCCCTTTTCTGGTGCATTACGGATTTTCGTCGCCAGCTTTTGCTCCTGGAGTCGACGCCACTCGAGCACACACTCCATGGAGGGAGCCTTCAACATAACCAGACAATCGATTTGACCAAAAAACGCCTGGTATTCCCCTTTCAACTGCTCATTAACATACCTGCGCCAGACGCAGTCAGGATCCTCGTTCGCCTCCAGAGGATTCATCGGCTCACTCAGCGCACTGTCTATCTCCGGTCGCGCGCCCAGGCACCAGCCTTCCAGAAGAATGATCTCTGCCCTTCCTCCGAAAACAGGCCAATGCTCACGTGGAACCCTGTCGTCCCTTGATTTGTCGAAGGCTGGAATGGGCGTGGCATCTCCGGGCCCCGCACTGCGCAGACGGTGCAAAATCTGTTGGCCCAACGCTACGTCGTGGGTTCCTGGCACACCCCGAGTCTTAAATAACGGATGTACCCGCCGGGCAAGGGCCTCACGCTCGGCTCTGGTAAGGTAAATATCATCGAGGGAGAAATTGGCAGTGGGGCGATTGCGGTGCCGGAGCAGAATTTCCCGTAAAAAAAGGGTCAACGTGGACTTGCCTGTGCCCTGGGCTCCGTGAATACCAACCACAATGGGCCGCTTTTCCGTATCATGGAGCGCACAGATTCGGTCTGCCAGCGGCAGAATGGTTTTTTCCACCGTTTCGGCGTAGGCGTCGGGCAGGCCCTCCTGTTGAATCAGGGCACTGACGGTTTGTTTTAGTGAGCGATCAGACACGTTGGGTTTCCAGTTTAATGGGTGACTTAAGCGAGACGGCAGCAGAATTCATACCAATGGGAGTATAGGCGTTTTATGAGTGGCAACGATTTTCGAATAGAGCATCGCTACCTGGAGCTCCCGGACAGTTTTTACACCCGGGTTCAGCCCTCGCCTCTGAAAGACCCAAAAATGGTGTGCTTCAACCACAAGCTCGCAGAACAAATGGGCTTTCGCGCCGATGCCGAATCCGACTGGACCGGAGTGGGCGCAGGATCGGAATTACTCGAGGGCATGGACCCGGTGGCCATGAAATACACCGGCCACCAGTTCGGCGTCTACAACCCGGAACTCGGCGACGGCCGTGGCCTGCTCCTCTGGGAAACCATTGGTCCTGATGGACGACGCTGGGACTGGCACCTCAAAGGCGCCGGTATGACCCCTTACTCCCGCTTTGGCGATGGCCGCGCCGTGCTTCGCTCCACCATTCGCGAGTATCTATGCAGCGAGGCCATGTATGGCCTTGGCATCCCGACCACCCGGGCCCTTTTCATGGTCAGCGCCAGAGACCCGGTGCGCCGGGAGTCCATCGAAACAGCAGCGGCACTTGTGCGAGTAGCCGAAACGCACATTCGCTTCGGGCACTTCGAGTTCGCCGCCCACCACGAGGGGCCTGAAACCGTCAAGACGCTACTCGAACACGTGATCTCGCTGCACTTCCCCCACTTGATCAATCTGCCCGATGACGAACGGTACAGCCGGTGGTTCGAGGAAGTGGTCGAGCGGACGGCGCGAACGATTGCGGACTGGCAGGCGGTGGGCTTCTGCCTCGTCAGCCGCAAGTCGGGTTTGAGAATTGCCGTTATCTGGCCACAGCCCTGCTGCCCGTGATGGAGGAAGACGATGTGCGCCGGGGGCTTCGCCGCTATGAAGTGGCCTACAACGAGCGCTTCCTCCAGAACATGCGGGACAAGCTGGGCCTTGCCATTGAGGATGAAGCAGACCTGAGCCTGATCATGGATACCTTCAGCATGATGCACGAGCATCATGTCGACTACACCGCCTTCTTCCGGGCGCTTTCCAATCTGCATAGCCATGGCCATGGGCCGGTGCGTGATCTGTTTGTGGATCGGAGCGTGGCGGACCAGTGGCTGGAGCGCTATGAGGAACGACTACTGAACGAAACCCGCGCTCACGATGAACGGGAATACGCCATGCGCCGCGTGAATCCGAAATATGTGCTGAGAAACTACCTGGCGCAGCAGGTCATTCAGGAAGCCCAGAACGGGGATTACGAACCCATGAAAGCACTACTGAAAGTGCTTGAGCGGCCCTATGACGAACAACCGGAGAACGACGCTTATGCGGCATTGCCGCCGGATTGGGGCAAACACCTGAATATCAGCCATTCGTCCGGCCCTTTTCTTTTTTCAGCGACTTCCGGAGATCAGACCGCCTTGGCAGCAATGATCTTCTCGTGCCATTCCGCAGGCCCTGTCTGGTGCACAGACGAGCCGCGGGAATCGACGGCGACAGTGACCGGCATGTCCTCCACCTCGAACTCGTAGATGGCTTCCATACCCAGCTCCGGGAAGGCGACCACTTCGGCGTTCTTGATGGCCTTGGAGGCCAGGTAGGCGGAACCGCCCACGGCCATCAGGTAAACCGCGCCGAATTCCTTGATGGCATCGATGGCCACCTGACCGCGCTCGGCTTTACCAATCATGCCGGTGAGGCCAGTCTTCTCGAGCATAGTGTGGGTAAACTTGTCCATACGTGTGGCAGTGGTCGGGCCTGCGGGGCCAACCACCTCTTCACGCACCGGATCAACCGGGCCCACGTAGTAAATGAAGCGCCCCTTCAGATCGACCGGCAGCTCTTCGCCTTTCTCGATCATGTCTACCATCTTCTTGTGGGCAGCATCGCGGCCAGTCAGCATTTTGCCGGAAAGCAGAACGGTTTCTCCCGGCTGCCAGTCCTTCACGTCTTCCGGAGTGACGGTATCCAGATTCACACGACGGACGTTCTCACCCACTTCCCAGGTGATTTCCGGCCAATCGTCCAGGCTTGGCGGCGTCTGCAGGGAAGGCCCGGTTCCATCGAGGGTAAAGTGGGCGTGACGGGTTGCCGCACAGTTCGGGATAATGGCCACTGGCTTGTTGGCCGCGTGGGTCGGATAGTCTTTCACCTTCACATCCAGAACCGTGGTGAGACCGCCCAGGCCCTGAGCACCGATGCCCAGCTCGTTGACCTTGTCGAACAGTTCCAGACGAAGCTCTTCGGCACGATTGGAAGCGCCCCGGGCTTTCAGGTCGTGAATATCGATCGGGTCCAGCAGGGATTCCTTGGCCAGCTCCATCGCCTTCTCGGCGGTGCCACCGATACCAATACCCAGCATGCCCGGCGGACACCAGCCAGCACCCATCTGCGGGACCATCATCAGCACCCAGTCCACGACTGAGTCAGAGGGGTTCAGCATCGCAAACTTGGACTTGGCTTCAGAACCGCCACCCTTGGCAGCCACGTGCACTTCTACGGTATCACCGGGAACAATCTTGTAATGGATGATGGCCGGGGTGTTGTCCTTGGTGTTCTGGCGCTTGCCGTCCGGATCGGCCAGCACCGAGGCGCGCAGCACGTTGTCCGGGTGGGTGTAAGCGCGACGGACGCCTTCATTGATTACGTCGTCCAGCGGCATATCGCAGTCCCACTGGACGTTCATGCCGACATTCACGAATACCGTCACAATGCCTGTATCCTGACAGATCGGGCGGTGGCCCTGGGCACACATGCGCGAGTTAATCAGGATCTGGGCCATGGCATCTTTGGCCGCCTGGGATTCTTCCTTCTGGTAGGCCTCATAGACGCCCTGGATGAAATCCTTCGGGTGGTAGTAGGAAATGAACTGCAGCGCGTCCGCTACGCTTTCAATCAGGTCGTCCTGGCGGATTACGGTGGTCATAGGCGCCTCATCAGCTTGATATCGTTATGTCGTGTCATCAGAAATCGGGAGGCGAGAGTTTACCAGAAAATCGGTTTGGCGAGTGATTCGACAGATGGCGAAACAAGGATTAAAACCCGTGAAAAACGCCAACAGAAAAAGGTATCATCCTAACCAAACGATAATAACACCCCAGGAGACGCCGTGACTGACCTCGTCCACACCGAAATCAAAGACCGGACCCTCATCGTCCGACTGAACCGGCCAGAACGCAAGAACGCCCTTACCCACGCGATGTATACAGCCATGGGCGACGCGCTGGAACAGGCCACGGATGACACCAACATCCGGTGCGTGCTGTTCACCGGCACCAGCGAGTGCTTCACCGCAGGCAACGACCTGGGAGAATTTGCCGCAGGCCTACCGGGTGATTTCGAGCAGACGCCTGTTGGCCGTTTTCTTTTACTGCTGGCCAGTGCTAACAAACCCGTAGTGGCGTCGGTCAACGGCGCAGCCGTCGGCATCGGCACCACCATGTTGCTGCACTGTGATCTGGTGTTCGCCGGCGACAACACGGCATTCCAGATGCCCTTTGCCAGCCTCGGCCTGTGCCCCGAAGGTGGCTCAAGCTTGTTGCTACCTTCCTGGATCGGCCGGGTGCGCGCCGCCGAACTTCTGATGCTTGGTGGCGCCTTCTCCGCGGAAGAAGCTTTTCGGCTTGGCCTGATCAACCGGGTTTGCGAGCCTGGGCAAACGGAAGCCAATGCCTTCGAAGCCTGCCAGAGGCTCACTGAAAAAGCCCCGGCAGCGATTCGGGCCACCAAGGCGCTTCTGAACAAGCCAACCATGGAAGCACTCCGGGAAACCATGCTGGAGGAGGGACAGCTCTTCGCCGAACGGTTGAAATCCCCCGAAGCTGCCGAAGCTTTCCGGGCCTTCATGGAAAAACGCCAACCGGATTTCTCGCGCTTCGAATAAACGTCGACCAGGCCCCAATTTCCCTGTTGCCGGACCTCGACAAACCGTTATCCGGCAACTATTTTTCTCAAAGGCCGAACTCCAATCGTGCGGGGAGGACTCCAACCACCAGAATCACACTTTTGGCTGATCAACACTTGCCATACTGTCGCTATAGTCAGAGATACAGAAATTGGCTTACAGCGCTGGCTACAATTTCAGACAACAGTTTAAGCAGAACAGGCCACTGACAACGGGCTTACCGGATCAGACCGGCCCCGTCAGCTGCCGAACATAACGACACAACAACAGGAAAAGGTTCCACCCATGTTCAAGAAAACTCTAATAAGTCTTGCCGTGGCGTCTTCCGTTGGACTTACAGGCTGCTTTGATAGCGGCGAGACGGGGGCGAATGCCAATCCGGACTACCAGATTGAAGATACGACGATTGACCGGTCGATTGTTCGTCCGATCTACAACCCTAACCCGATTGCGGAAGAGCCTGCGTTCCCGATCAATGCCGACCTGATCCTGCTGTTGGGCGCAACCCAGAGCGCCAACTATGACTTTACAGGCCTTTCAACTGGCAACACTCCGGCAGATGACGCTGTTAACGATCTCTCGGGTTTTTCCACTTCAGGCGCCTTTACCCTGAAGTTTGACGGTGAGCTGAATCCAGCGACCGTCATGGCAAACGCGACAGTATTTTTGCTCCCACTTAACGTTGGCCCTGCAATTGATTCGGCTCCTGAAGCTCTTCCGAACACCAACCCGACCAGCATCGTTGCAAGTAATCCCTTTGGTCAGGGCTTGGGACTTGAGCAGCCTAATTTCCGCGCGGACCCTGTAAGTGTTGATGGCGGCACAAACAACGCTATCCGTGTTGTTCCGCTTGAACCTTTGACTGAAGGTCAGAAATACCTGGTTGTTGTCACTGACGACGTCCAGGGTGCAAACGGTAAGCCAATTGAGCGTTCCGTTCAGGATGTCGCTCTAGCAGATGGCGTGCTGGGCAACCCCGCACTAGGCAACGTGAAAACCATTCTGCAGACTGCTGACCAGC
>LULR01000968.1_pt1 | contig 11396 bp, 10 predicted proteins | sample 729471 | NCBI WGS metagenome assembly LULR01 (sample SAMN03860284, study PRJNA289734) | marine metagenome | biome: seawater column; feature: ocean; material: water; isolation source: Red Sea water column Station 108 - depth 500m | place: Saudi Arabia: Red Sea | collected 2011-10-15 | depth 500 m
GTCCAGGAAGACGTCATCGAGATTCTTCTGAATCTCAAAGGCGTAGCCGTAAAAATGAACGGTCGGGACGATGCCGAGCTTACGCTCAGCAAGAAAGGCCCGGGCGTTGTGACAGCCGGTGATATCAAGTTGGATCATGACGTCGAGATTGCCAACCCGGAGCACGTGATCTGTCACCTTAGCGAGAATGGTGAAGTGAACATGCGTCTCCGTGTGGCTCGCGGTCGCGGCTATGAGCCGGCAGACCAGCGTGGTCTCGACGAGGACGAAACTCGCGCCATCGGACGCCTGCAGCTGGATGCAACATTCAGCCCGGTTCGTCGCGTGGCTTACGCCGTGGAAAGCGCACGGGTAGAGCAGCGGACCGATCTGGACAAGCTGGTTATCGACCTGGAGACCAATGGCACCATCGACCCGGAAGAAGCGATTCGCCGGGCGGCCACCATCCTCCAGCAGCAACTGGCGGTGTTTGTTGATTTCGATCATGAGAAAGAGCCTGAGCGCGTTGAGGAAGAGGAAGAAATCGATCCTATCCTGCTGCGCCCGGTTGATGATCTGGAATTGACAGTGCGTTCAGCTAACTGCTTGAAGGCTGAAAACATTTACTACATCGGCGATCTTATCCAGCGCACAGAAGTTGAGCTGTTGAAGACGCCTAACCTTGGTAAAAAGTCGCTGACCGAGATCAAGGACGTTTTGGCGTCCCGTGGTCTGTCACTGGGTATGCGTCTTGATAACTGGCCGCCGGCTAGCCTTCGTGGCGACGACCGGGTTCTGGGCGGTTAATCGCCGATTAGTTTAAGGTAAGGAATAAGAGCAATGCGTCATCGTAAGAGTGGTCGTAAGTTCAGCAGGACCAGTGCGCATCGCAAGGCCATGTTCCGTAACATGACTGCGTCACTGGTTGAACACGAGCTGATCAAAACAACGCTGCCGAAAGCCAAAGAGCTTCGTCGGGTAGCTGAGCCTTTGATCACGCTCTCCAAGAATGATTCGGTCGCGAATCGTCGTCTGGCGTTCTCACGCCTGCGTGACGATGCAGCGGTCGCCAAGCTGTTTGATGAGCTTGGCCCCCGTTACAGCGAGCGTCCGGGTGGATACCTTCGTATCCTGAAGTGTGGCTTCCGTGCCGGCGACAATGCCCCGATGGCATTTGTTGAGCTGGTTGGTCGCCCGCTGGATATCGAAGCGGAAGAGGTGGACGAAGACGAGGATTAATTTCTTCGGCTTTGGCCAACCACGAAGAAACCGGGTTCCGTGAGGTTCCCGGTTTTTTTGTGTCTGGGTTTTATATGTGACTGGCAGTCTGAGAGCTTGGGTGGCTGGCGCGGGGGTGAGGGTGTATTTTCTTTGGGAAAACAACTCGCTTCGCTCAGACATCTTTTCCCGGCAGAAAATACACCCTCACCCCCTCGCCGACAAAGCTCTTAGTTGCCCGCCAATTATTTGGTCAGCATTGGTTTGAGATAGCGTCCTGTGTGGGAAGCAGGGTTCTTGGCAACGTCCTCTGGGGTTCCCTCTGCAATAATCTGGCCGCCACCAGAGCCACCTTCTGGGCCCAGATCGACGATCCAGTCTGCGGTCTTGATGACGTCCAGGTTGTGCTCAATTACTACGATGGTGTTGCCGTGGTCGCGGAGCCTCTCCAGGACATTCAGCAGCTGCTGGATATCGTAGAAGTGCAGGCCGGTAGTGGGCTCGTCCAGAATGTACAGCGTTTTGCCGGTGTCTCGTTTGGACAGTTCCTTAGCCAGTTTTACCCTTTGGGCTTCGCCGCCGGAGAGGGTCACGGCGCTCTGACCGAGGCGGATGTAGGACAGGCCGACGTCGATCAGGGTCTGAAGCTTGCGGGCGATGAAAGGAACGGCGTCGAAGAACTCTCGGCCTTCCTCGACGGTCATTTCCAGCACTTCGTTGATGTTCTTGCCCTTGTACCGGACTTCCAGGGTTTCGCGGTTGTAGCGTTTGCCCTTGCAAACGTCGCAGGGTACGTAGACGTCTGGCAGGAAGTGCATTTCTACCTTGATCACGCCGTCGCCCTGGCAGGCTTCGCAGCGGCCGCCCTTGACGTTGAAGGAGAATCGGCCGGGCTTGTAACCCCGTGAGCGGGCTTCCTGGGTTCCGGCGAACAGTTCCCTGATCGGCGTGAACAGTCCTGTGTAGGTCGCGGGGTTGGAACGCGGTGTGCGGCCGATGGGGCTCTGGTCGATATCGATGACCTTGTCCAGATGGTCGAGCCCCTTGAGTGACTGGTAGGGCGCGTGGTTCAGACTGGTGGCCTTGTTGAGTTTCGCGGCGGCGACCGGATACAGGGTGCTGTTGATCAGCGTGGACTTGCCGGACCCGGACACGCCGGTGATGCAGGTCATGATGCCCAGAGGCAGGTTCAGGGTTACATCTTTCAGGTTGTTACCGGTAGCACCAGCAAGGGTCAGTGATTTTCCGCCGCCTTTGTTCCGCGTACTGGGTACGGCTATCTCCCGGCTGCCTTTGAGGTATTGGCCAGTCAGAGAATCCGGGTTGTCGATAATCTGTTGAGGCGTGCCCTGGCCGATGATGTGGCCGCCGTGGACGCCGGCGCCCGGGCCGATATCAATCACATGGTCGGCGGCTCGAATGGCGTCTTCATCGTGCTCGACGACAATTACCGTGTTGCCCAGATCACGCAGGTGGGTGAGGGTGGCCAGCAGGCGGTCATTGTCCCGCTGGTGGAGCCCGATGGAGGGTTCGTCGAGGATGTACATGACGCCTACCAGTCCGGCGCCGATCTGGCTCGCCAGGCGAATACGCTGGGCTTCGCCCCCGGAGAGGGTGTCGGCGCTTCGCTCCAAAGTGAGGTACTCCAACCCTACGTTCACCAGGAACTGAAGCCTTTGACGGACTTCTTTCAGAATTTTCTCGGCAATTTCGCCCTTCCGGCCCGGTAGGGAGAGGGTTTCGAAGTAATCATGGGCCTCGCCAACCGGCAGATGGGTAACGTCCGAAATATTGTGTTCTTCAATAAACACATGGCGGGCGCTACGGCGCAGACGGGAACCCCCGCACTCCTTGCAGGGCTGTGTGCTGAGGTTACGAGCCAGTTCCTCTCGCATACTTTGAGAGTCAGTTTCGCGGTAGCGCCGCTCAAGGTTGGGGAGAATGCCTTCGAACGGATGGGCCTTTTCGATCTGCCACGCTGCCCAGCATCTGGAAGTAATAGACCGCCCGGCGATCCCAGCCCTTGATGGCGCCCGATGCCAGAGTGGCCTCTGGGTGCTGGACGATTTTCTCCGGATCGAAGAATTGTTTGACGCCAAGCCCGTCGCAGGTAGGGCAGGCGCCTGCGGGATTGTTAAATGAAAACAGTTTTGGCTCGAGTTCGCTCAGGGCGTAGCCGCATTGGGTGCAAGCGTAACGGGCGGAGAATGTGTGTTCTTCGCCTTCACCGGTCATCGGCGCTACCAGGGCAATCCCGTCCGCGAGGTGCAGCGCCGTTTCAAAGCTTTCTGCCAGGCGCTGTTCAAGGCCCGGCTTCACCTTGAATCGATCAACGACCACATCAATCTGGTGCTTGCGTTTCTTGTCCAGGGCCGGCACATCGTCAATATCGTAAACCGTGCCATCCACCCTCAGGCGGATGAAGCCCTGGCTGCGCATGGTTTCGATAACCTGCAGGTGTTCGCCCTTCCGGTCCCGTATCACCGGCGCGAGGATCATCAATTTGCTGTCCTCCGGCATGGCCACCACCTGATCCACCATCTGGCTGATGGTCTGAGCTTCCAGGGGCTGGCCATGGTCTGGGCATCGAGGCTCACCGGCACGGGCAAAGAGCAGGCGCAGGTAATCGTATATTTCGGTGATGGTGCCAACGGTCGAGCGCGGGTTGTGGGAGGGGGATTTCTGCTCAATGGAGATAGCGGGCGACAGACCTTCGATGTGATCTACGTCCGGCTTTTCCATCATCGAAAGAAACTGGCGGGCATAGGTGGAAAGCGATTCTACATAGCGGCGCTGTCCTTCCGCATAAAGCGTATCGAACGCAAGGGACGATTTCCCGGAGCCGGAAAGGCCGGTGATCACGATCAGCTTGTCCCGTGGCATATCCAGGTCGATGTTTTTCAGGTTGTGGGTCCGTGCCCCTTTGATCTGGATATGGTCCATAACACCTCGCTCGGATAAAAAACGAAAATTATACCGCGTTGGGTCGGCTGCGGCGAAAATGATCCCCGGATCAGCATCACGCGACCTGTCCCCCGTCAGCGCCCCTTCTGCTACAATGCGCCGCCTGCGAAGGGTATGTGCCCTTAATCTGACCGCTTTCAACCCCGGCTGAGGTACGTAATTGCCATGAACGCGCTGGAAAAACGCTCCGTACTCGCACTGGCGTCCGTCTACGCCATGCGCATGCTCGGACTGTTCATGGTGCTGCCGGTGTTCATGCTGCTTGGTGAAGATCTCAAAGATGCCACGCCGGCCCTGCTCGGTTTTGCCATAGGGGCATACGGCCTCAGCCAGGCCCTGTTGCAGATTCCCTTTGGAATGCTGTCTGATCGGGTCGGTCGTAAGCGCATGATCTACATCGGACTAGTCCTTTTTGCCGCGGGCAGTTTGCTGGCCGGGGCCACGGACTCCATATACGTTGTGATTGCCGGTCGGATTCTTCAGGGCGCCGGCGCTATCGCCAGTGTTCTGATGGCGTTGCTCAGTGACCTGACCCGTGAAGAGGAGCGGACCAAGGCCATGGCGACCGTTGGTATCACAATTGGTCTGTCGTTCTCGGTCTCCCTGGTGCTTGGCCCCCTTCTTGGGGCCTGGTGGGGGCTGTCTGGAATCTTCTACGCGACCGCAGCGCTGGCAATAGTGGCTCTGGTGATTGTAAATCGCCTGGTTCCGACGCCCCATCAGCACAAGACGAGCCCCGATACCCATCCTGCCAAAGACATGCTGGGGCGTGTGCTTTCAGATGGTCGTCTTCTCCGGTTGGATTTCGGCATCTTTGCCCTGCACCTGGTGCTTACCGCCCTGTTCCTGGTGTTTCCCTCCATGCTGCAGGAGCAGTTTGGCCTTGCCAGCAGGTCACACTGGTGGTTTTACCTGAGCGTGATGATCACGTCTTTCTTTGCCATGGTGCCCTTCATCATCATCGGCGAGAAAAAGCGTCGGATGAAGCCGGTACTGTGCGGGGCGATTGCGTTACTGACGTTGGCCACTGCCGGGTTTACTGGTGTGTCCGGTAGCCTGGTTGCGGCCTGGGTCGTGCTGTTTTTCTTCTTCATGGCCTTCAATCTGCTTGAAGCCAGCCTGCCGTCACTGATCAGCAAAGAGGCTCCGGCGGCAAGCAAAGGGACAGCGATGGGGGTCTATTCCACCTCCCAGTTCATGGGTGCGTTTCTGGGCGGCGCCCTGGGCGGCTATCTGCTGGAGAGTGGCGGAATCCAGGGGGTGCTCTGGTTCATGGTGGTGGTGCTAGGCCTCTGGTTGCTCATAGCGCTTACTATGCCAGCGCCCGGCCACACCACCAGTTTCGTGGTACAGTTGCAGCAGGTAATGAACAACCAGTACGACGATATCGATGACAATCTCCGACGCCTTCCGGGCGTTCAGGATGTAGTGATTGTTGAAGAGGCTGCCACCGCCTATCTTAAGGTGGATCGTCAGCAATTTGATGAGGCGTTACTTGCGGACTTTTCCTTTGTCCGGCAGGCTAAACATTCTTGAAATCCGGAGGCTCGCACGGAACGCGGGCGTCCCTGAAAAAAGAGTCAGGAGCAGAGCATGGCACGAGGCGTAAACAAAGTAATTCTGATCGGTAACCTGGGACAGGACCCGGATACCCGCTACACCCCTAACGGTAATGCCGTTGTGAACCTGAATCTGGCAACAGACGAAAGCTACAAGGATCGTCAGACCGGGCAATTGGTGCCGAAAACCGAATGGCACCGGGTTGTTATGTTCGGCAAGATCGCCGAAGTGGCAGGCCAGTATCTGCGCAAGGGCTCGAAGGTCTACATTGAGGGCAAGCTGCAGACTCGCAAATGGCAGAACAAGGAAGGGCAGGATGTCTACACCACCGAGGTTGTGGTGGATATCAACGGTCAGATGCAGATGCTCGACGGCCGCGGCGGCGAAGGCGGTATGAACCAGGGCGCCCCGGCAGGACGGCCTCAACAGTCCGGCTATAATGCCCCGGCGGGCCAGCAGAACAACCCGCCACCGCAGTCTGGTGGTTACAGTAATCAGCCGTCGCAGGGCAGTATGCCGGAGCCGGTAGACGACTTTGACGATGACATTCCGTTCTAAACTTCCTGAGAACAGAAACGGAATCTGAGCATCCAAAGTGACTTAAGCCTCCGCCTTGCGGGGGCTTTTTGTTACTGACTTGCAAAAAAGGTGTGAAATTAGCCAAAAAAACGTGGAGTTACGTTCGCTTTCTCATCTATGATGTTATCTAAAGTAAAACGCCTGTTTTTTAGGCAGCATAATAAAAGCTTGATGCTGGCGCGTGGCCTTCGGATCCTTTTTCAACGGACTCCATGACAAAGAAATCAATACTCAGAAGACTGACCGGTCTGTTTGGGCGCTCCGGGGCGCGTCTGCAGGTTTGCCTGGAGATTCGTCCCGACGGTATTGCCTGGGCGGAATCGGGGCGGCCGGATGCCGGTAGGTGGGGTTTCACTGATTGCCTCCCCGCAAGGCGTCAGGCGGCACTGGTTGAACTAGTCGACAAGCACGGCTGGTCGGGTGCAGCGACAACGCTCGTGCTGCCTCTGGACCAGTATCAGGTTTTCCAGATGGATCGCCCGGAAGGCGTCGAGGAATCGGAGCTGGGGGATGCCCTCAAGTGGAAACTTAAGGATTTTCTCGATTTCAGCCCGTCCGACGCGGTTTCTGATGTTTTCCCGTTTCCGAAAGACGCATCCCGGGGCCGTGGCGAACTGGTCAACGTGGTCGCTGCCAAGAAAGTTCTGGTCTCGGAGCTGGTTCGGCTGGTTCAGGAAGCAGGCCTGGAACTGGAGCGCATTGATATCGCCGAACTCGCGTTGCGAAATCTGGTATGCAGGCTGGATGAAAACCGGCGTGGTGCCGCGCTGGTCCACCTGAAAGAAAACTACGGCCAGATGGTGATCTGCAAGGACAACACACTGTATTTGTCCCGCCGGCTTGATGTGACTTCCGACGATCTTCGAGATGCCGCCCGGCAGGAGTCGGCGGTGCAATCACTGGCCCTGGAGATGCAGCGTTCACTGGACTATTACGAAAGCCAGTTGGGCCAGGTGCCGCCGGCAATGATCCACCTCGTTGCCCGTGACAGCGTGCTTCCTCTTGCCTCGATGCTTTCTTCCTATGTGGCCGCGGGCCTTGAAACCCTCGATTGGCGTGCCCTCGGCTTTGAGTCCGATCTGGACAGTCGTTGCCTGCCGGCCTGGAGTGCGGGCTTGCCATTGCCAGAGGGCGGGCGTCCATGATCCAACAGGTCAATCTCTACACAGACGAGCTGCGTCCGAGAAAGGAAAGACTCCAGGCTGGAATGGCGGTTGGTATTCTGGTTGTCGGAGTGGTGCTGGTTGCGTGCGTGGCTGGTTTCCTGACCTACGAGAATTCGGTGATGGCAAACAAGGCCTCACGCCTTGATCAGCAGAACCAGCAGCTTGAACAGGCTGTGGCGCAGCTTTCTGCCGCGGTTCAAGCCCGTCAGCCGGATGCCGAAGTGAAGGAGGCTCTGGAGCGCGTCACCCAGACCCTCGCGCGCCGCCAGCGATTACTGGAACGGGTGGAAAGCCTGGTGCTTTCCGAGGACCGCAGTTTCTCGCCACAGTTGGCAGCATTGGCCCGACAGATCCCGGAAGATGTCTGGCTGACAGGCGTTATTCTGGAGTCAGGCCCGGACAGAGTCACTATAGAAGAGGAACCAGCGTTTACGGGACGAACCTTTGGTGTGTTCCGATTGTCGCGCCCGGAGGAAGGCCGCTGGATTGACTTTCATGTTTCAAGCGAGCGTGACGGGGAGGGTAACTGATGGCGGACGCACCCAACACTTCCCTTGCCCGGGCTGCGCAGTGGTATAACCTGCGACCGATTCGTGAGCGGGCCCTGATTCTGCTGACTGCACTCGTGCTGGTTGTGGTGCTGGTCTGGGAGCTTGGGGTTACGCCATTACAGCAACGACACCAGAGTCTGGAGAATCGGATCCAGACGCTTTCCGCTAGCCGGGACGACCTGCTGGCGCAGCAGCAAACGCTCAATCAGCAACTTGCCACCGATCCCTCCAGGGAAATGCGGGATCAGTTAAATGCCCGGCAGCAGAGACTGGAGCAGCTCAATCAGCAGATCGCGGAGACCACCGGGCAACTGATCGCGCCCAGGGCGATGGTGGCGCTGTTGCGGGATATTCTGGCCGCCCAGGATGCACTGGAGCTGCAGGCTCTGGAGCTACAGACTCCGACCCCGGTTTTCGCTCCGGATGCCCCCGATCAATCCTCACAGGAGCAGGCAGAGGCGGCGCAACCACTGCTTTATGCCCATGATGTCGAGCTCCGCATCATGGGAAGCTATCTTGATGTGCTGAACTATCTCGAGCGGCTCGAGGCACTGGATGAGCGTCTCGGGTGGATAAAGCTGGAGTACAGTGCGGGCGACTGGCCCTCCGGTGAAGCGACCATCAGGGTGCAAACACTGAGCCTGGATCAGGCGTGGCTGGGGGTGTGAAGTGAGCAGGAACTTGGGTGCCTCAATAATCCGGTGGTTTTGTGTGGCTATCGGTTCGCTGTTGCTGGTGGTGGGAAAAACCCATGCACTGCAGGACCCGACCCGGCCACCGGGCCCGCAGACAACTGTGGCCAAGCCTGCCCCAGAGCGGGCTCTTGCTCTGGATTCCATACTTTTCAGCAAGGACAGGCGTGTCGCCGTCATCGAAGGTGAGGCCCTCAGGGAAGGCCAGGGTTTTGACAACGTGCGGGTTATCCGGATTTTTGCCAACCGGGTTCTGGTAACGGATAACGGCCGCGAACGGGTGTTGTACCTGGAGAGACTTCCGCAGGTTCGGGGAACTCAATGACAGATAATCGGATACTCATGACCACGATCAAAACAACCAGTGCGCTGATTCTGAGCCTGGTACTGGCGGCCTGCAGCAACAATCCGTTGATGCGCTCGGCAACCGCCACCTCAACCGATGCTGCCGATGCCATTGATCGAAGCCTTGAAGAGGCTTCGCAGGCACAACCGCCAGCGCCGACCCCGAGTCAGGCAGCTGCAACTCTGCCGGATGACGTGAGCGCAGCACTGCTGCCGCCACTCTCCAGCGAGGCGGATCTGGACGAACGTTTTGACGTCAATGCCCGGGGCGTGCCGGCAGCAAGCTTCTTCGAATCGCTGGTGGAAGGAACCCGCTATAACGTGGTGGTTCATCCTGATGTAAATACCAGTATCGACCTTCGGCTGGGGGACGTCACTGTACCGGAAGTGATGGATATCGCAGGCGACCTGTACGGGCTGGATATTCGACGCAGTGGCCGACTGTTCCGCGTTCAGTCGGACCAGATCCAGACCCGGCTGTTCCCGATTGATTACTTGCACTTCAAGCGTAAGGGCGGCTCGGAGACCAGGGTGAGCTCCGGTCAGGTTACCGGTGCTCGCAGTGGCGGCTCAGGCAGCGCTGACAATAGTGGTGACAGTGCCGGTTCCGGCGAAATTCGCAACCTGGTTGGAACAACCATTTCCACAGAAACAGCCTCGGATTTCTGGCAGGACATCCAGAGCGCACTGAGCATGATTGTCGGTGGCAGTGATGGCCAGCAGGTGATCGTGAATCCGGGCGCAGGGCTGGTCATGGTCCGTGCCGGTTCCGAGGATTTGCGGATGGTTGAGGAGTATCTGCGCCGCACCGAGCTGATCATGCAGCGTCAGGTCATTCTGGAAGCCAAGATCCTGGAGATCGCGCTCAACGAGGGCTACCAGCAGGGCATCAACTGGTCGGATATCCAGAGTGCGTCCAGCATCACGGCCTCGGATGGTCTGCCCGAAGATTTCACCGCGCAGGCGTTGGCCGGCCAGGCCATTCAGACCTCCGATATCGGAGGCCTGTTCTCCGCCAGCGTGCGGGCCGGCGACTTTACCGGCCTGATTGAGCTGCTTGGGGAGCAGGGCAATGTGCAGATTCTTTCCAGCCCACGTATTTCGACCGTGAATAATCAGAAAGCCGTGATCAAGGTCGGTACCGATGAGTTCTTTGTGACCGACATTGATTTCGACGACAACAACTCGGCCGTGACGGCCACGGACTCAACCTCTACCTCCGTGGAACTGACTCCGTTTTTCTCTGGCATTTCACTGGATGTGACGCCTCAAATTTCCGAAAACGGCGTCATCACCCTGCACGTGCATCCGTCGGTCAGTGAGGTTAACGATCAGGAGAAGGTGATCACCATTGGCGAGCGTGACGTCACGCTGCCTCTGGCCAGCAGCACGGTTCGTGAAACCGACAGCGTTATCCGTGCCGAAAGCGGGCAGATCGTGGTTATCGGTGGTCTGATCCAGAACTCCAGTGAAGACAACAATTCCGCGGTTCCCTTCTTCAGCGAGATTCCGCTGGTGGGTGAACTGTTCAAGCAGCGGCGGTTCCAGGCCCGCCCATTTCGGACTGCAGGAAGCACCGTTCGCATTGACGCCCAACACCCGCTATTTCCTGCGGGTGCCCAGCCATGGTGATGCGCTGGAACTGTTGCTGGTGGCGTTGAAAGAGCGGGAGGGCTTTATCAAGATCTCCGGAGAGGTGGGCACGGGCAAAACCCTGCTGTGCCGGCTCCTGCTGAACGAACTCGAGCAGATTGCCCACACTGCCTATATTCCGAACCCGAATCTGACCCCGGATACGCTCTACGAAGCCGTGGCTGAAGAGCTGGGCGTGGAACTGTCCGGATGCACCAACGCGCATCAGGTGCTCAAGGCCATCAACGAAAAATTGATCGCCCATGCCATGGAGCAAAAGCCGGTCGTCCTCGTGATTGATGAGGCCCAGGCGATGCCGGAAGAGACCATCGAGGCGTTGCGACTGCTCACCAATCTGGAAACCGAGAGCGTCCGGCTGCTGCAGGTGGTCCTGTTTGGCCAGCCTGAGCTGGATGTGCTGCTTCAAAAGCAGAGCCTGCGCCAGCTAAACCAGCGCATAACGTTCCACTATCGCCTCGCCCCCCTGGACCGCCATTCGGTTGCCCAGTATCTGCGCCATCGCCTGGCCCAGGCTGGCTACAACGGCGCCGATCTTTTTGCACCGGGTGCGCTTCGACTGATTACCCGGGCCTCCGGTGGCATTCCGAGGCTGGTTAATATTCTGGCTCACAAGTCCATGTTGGCGGCCTGGGGCAGGGGTGACCGTCTTATTGAGCGGGGCCATGCCATGCAGGCCATTCGTGACACCG
>LULR01000345.1_pt1 | contig 11338 bp, 9 predicted proteins | sample 729471 | NCBI WGS metagenome assembly LULR01 (sample SAMN03860284, study PRJNA289734) | marine metagenome | biome: seawater column; feature: ocean; material: water; isolation source: Red Sea water column Station 108 - depth 500m | place: Saudi Arabia: Red Sea | collected 2011-10-15 | depth 500 m
GTTTTCATTTCAGAAAGCAATCGATTTGAATTAATCTTAATTAGTTTGTTTCTCATAAACTCTTCCATCTTCGCAACGATAAGGGGCCTCGTTTTAGAAGAGGTAGTAAAACCAGGAATGACATTAGATTTCCATTGCGCAGTAACCGGGTCGACGTATTGATGATCCCCTTTGTTGGAATGATATAAGTTATGATACCCCTTATCAAGCAATTTTTTAAGTACTGCGTAGCCTATGTTGTTGTTTTCTATAATTAAATCTTCTACAGAGCCTTCTTTTACTTCCAGGCCTGGAGTTTGCTCTATTAGTTCTTGTACTGCTTTTTTATAAAGGATTCGATCGGTTTGGGCTCTTGTTGCCCTTACTGCCTGCCCTTTGGTGGAGTTTAGTACCCTGTAGTGTATTCCAGAAAGATCAGTCGCTTTGGCCATTAGCCCCCCTAAGGCATCGACCTCTTTGGCAAGGTGGCTTTTTCCTATACCCCCTATTGCGGGGTTGCAAGACATCTGGCCTATGGAGTTGGTTTTGTGAGTCACCAATATCACCTCACAGCCCATTCTCGCCGCGGCGGCTGCTGCCTCCGCCCCAGCATGTCCGCCTCCTATCACAATTAAACTCTTGTTATTCACATCCCTTTACTATAATTAATAAAATATATTATCTTATATATATATTTTAGTTGTTATTGTAGGGGGCAGCAAAACAGTGGATAACGCGCCGAGCGCACGGTAAACAAAAGGCCCCAGCCGAGCACAGATACAACAACAAAATGAAACAAAAGTGTTAACTGACCTTGCGAACCCCTTAATAAACAAAAAGACGAAAAAACATTCCACAGCCACGACCCAGTTATACACAACTATTTACCAATACAGAACTCAGAAAAAATATTTCCCAAGAGCTCGTCTGAGGTAACAGGCCTTGTTATAAACCCCAAAAAATTCTGGGCCTCTTTTAAGTCCTCCGCAACCAAAACCAAATCTCCACCCCCGTCTAAGACAGACAAAGACGACTCAAGAGAGGCAAGTGCCTGCTCAAGAAAACCCAAATGCCTTCTCCTGGCCAAAACAGGAACCTCTATTCCGGGGCCAACACCAAAGCAAGCAAACACCGCTTCAATAAAACCACCCAAGTTCTCACCCGTTAAAGCAGAAATATAAACTCCCGCAGACCCAGAAGAGGCAGCATCAGGAAAAACATCTATTTTATTAAACACACGAAGAGTCTTGGCGGCAGGATTAATGGGTGGATCAAAAACCTCATCAACACAACTCATTAAAACAACCAAATCAGCGCCATCAACAGCAGAAACAGCACGCCGCATTCCCTCCACCTCAACCGCCTCTTCAGTGTCTTCGTGCAAACCAGCCGTATCTACAAACTCAACGGGCAGTCCACCCAAGTCTAAAACCACCCTAAGGAGATCTCTTGTTGTCCCCGGGGCGTCAGAAACTATGGCCACATCTTCTTTAGCCAGCGCATTTAATAAAGTAGATTTACCACAATTCGGCGGACCCAAAAGAACAACACCAAGGCCCTCTCTCATCTTAGAGCCGAGGCGAGAAGCATCTAGCAACGAACCCACAACACCCAAGCTCTCTACAAGCCCCTTTCTAACCAAAGTCTTTTGTTCATCAAAAACAGACACCGACTCCTCGTCAGCAAAGTCCAAACAAGCCTCTACCACAACACGAACACCCACAACCCCATCTATGGTTTTATTAACAAGCGCAGAAAAGGCACCAGAAAGAGAGGAACTTGCAGCCACCAAAGCAGACGAAGTTTGGGCGGCAATAAGATCAGCAACAGACTCGGCTTGTGCAAGATCAATTTTGTCATTTAAAAAGGCACGCTTGGTGAACTCCCCGGGCTCCGCAATCCGCGCCCCCAAAGAAACAACTTCTGCCACAATAGAGTCGACAATTAAAGGGTTACCATGACAATGGATTTCAACAACATCTTCGCCTGTATAGGATTTAGGGGCAGCAAAAAAAACAACAAGGCCAGAATCTAAAACCCCACCACCCGTGCTTAAAATCGAACAAGGCTTAAAACTCCATGGCTGGGGAAGCTCACCACACAAACTCACCCCAATAAGAGAGGCCTCGGGTCCAGAAATTCTAACAATAGAAACCCCTCCCCTGCCGGAGGGCGTTGCAGGAGCAACAACAGTTTCTTCCACAAAAACTCCCTGACTCTAAACAGACTTTAAAGAAATTCCTGCTTTTCTAAAAGACAAGGCCTGTTGGATAACTGTAATGAGAGACTGGACAGTAAAATAAAGAACAAATCCAGCAGGAAAAATACTAAACATGGCCGCTATCATTAACGGCATGAATTTCATGGCACTTTGCATTTGTTGTTGGGTTGGGTCATTACTGGGTGTAACTGGCATCATTTTTTGTGAATAATACATAAGACCCGCATTAAGTATTGGTAAAACAAAGAATGGATCATAAGAAGAAAGGTCGGTTATCCAAAACATAAAAGGAGCGTGTCTAAGCTCCACCATATCAAGCAAAACCCAATAAAAAGCAAGAAAAAAGGGCATTTGTAATAACATTGGAAGGCAACCACCCAAAGGGCTTACTCCTTTTTTCTTATAAAAAGCCATCATTTCTTGGCCTAACTTTTGTTTATCGTTTGCGTATTTTTGTTGCAACTCAGACATTTCAGGAGCCACTGCTCGCATTCTTGCAGCCGACCTATAACCAGCAGCACTAAGAGGCCACAAAATAGCCTTTAAAACTATAGTTGCAAATAAAATAGCTAGCCCCCAATTACCCAAAAAACTAAAACCCCAGGCCATTAGTTTGTGGATGGGCGCAGAAAGCCACCACAAAAACCCATAATCAACAACCAGACCCAGGTCAGGGTGCAATGGATTCAGGTTATCAGAGATTTTGGGGCCAACATAAAGGGTGTTTTTATAAGAAGCAGGCTCTGTGTCTAATAAAAGCCTGTTTTGGCTTGTAAGAGCAATAGAATAGGCACCAGAGGACACCTTTCTGGCCTGGTATTTGTGCCTTTCGTCTTGTTGGGGGACCCAAGAGGACACAAAATACCGCTGCGCAAGTGCTAACCACCCACCTAAAGACTCTTCTTCAAAGCCATTTTCATTAAGGTCACTAAAATCTAACTTACCAAAAGAATCCTTTTCAGTAGAAAACACCGGTCCTAAATAAGTATAGGAGTCAAAATCAAGAAAACGACCAGGGGGCCTGTACCCATCCCTTAAAATCCTTGCATAAGGAACTACATTCGTAGGCTCAGAGCCCACCTTAAGGCCAACAATATCTTCAACTTCCAACGAGAATAGACCAGGGCGCATTAAAACCCTTCTGGTGAAAAGAAGGTCTTCGTTTTCCCCAGACAAAATATAAATAACACCCCCATCACCCAAGGACATTTTTTCTAAAGAAGAAAACGTGGGGTTTAAATATCCTAAGCTAGGGGAATAAAATCCGGAGCTAGCGAAATAATTGCCCACACACCCTCTGTTGGTTTGGGTGGCACCCAAATAAACAGGACATCATTAGATTAGCAGCAACATACCTTCCTGTTAGTGAATCGATCTCAATTCTGAGTACATCATTATCCAGAGAAAAGCGTCTTGAGGGTGTAACCTCAGTTGTTATGGACTCTCCACTTTCAACAACCTGAGGCGGCGCTGCATCAAGGGCCGATAGTGAGTCCTTACTATCTTTAAAAACCTCTTCATTTAAGGTTATAGTTTCATTTTCTGTTATTTCAAGCTTAATCTCTTCACTAGGAAGGCCAGACCATTGTAAAGCCAGATAATATACAATTACAGCTATAAGGCCTATGAGAGAAAACTTTATATAGTCCATTATTTTTTCTCAACAGGCACAGGATCAAAACCACTATCTCCTAGTGGATGACATTTGGAAATTCTTTTTAATGCCAACCAAGTACCGCCCAACAATCCATGTTTCTCTATAGCCTCTTTAGCATACTCTGAGCAAGTTGGATGAAACCTACAGCTTGGTCCTGCCAAGGGGCTGATTACCTTTTGGTAAACCAAGATAAACCAAATAAATAGTCTAGACATTATTTTTAACTCCAAGGCTAGACCAAAGCTCATTTAGGGTTTTTTTATCATTGGATTGTTCCCCTGGGCCAACCATCACTATAAAGTCTAAAGCAGGAAGGTCTTCTATAAAGCTTATAAAGCTGGTTTTTACTTTTCTCTTTAGCATATTCCTGTGTGTGGCTAGCTTATAATCACTTTTTTTTATAGAAACCCCCAGTCTTGCTGTTTTTATTGAGTTTTCTTTACCAACCACCAAAAACTTCCCTTTATTTAACTTAAGGTCTGGTTTGGAAAGAATTCTGCTAAAGCCAGGGTTTGATGGAACTGTATATCTATCGCTTAATGACATGTCTAATTTTTAGACCGTAAGAGACTTTCTTCCCTTTTTTCTCCTGTTATTGAGTATCTTTCTTCCGCCTAAAGAGGCTTTCCTGGCCCTAAAACCGTGTTTTCTGGCCCTTTTCACCTTGCTTGGTTGATAAGTTCTTTTCATTTTACAGACAATTCAGTTAACGGAGGCGCATAATAGGTTTTTTGGACTAAATACACAAGAAAAAACAATAAATCATAATACTAACAACTTATCCACAGTAATTAATTGTTGTTATGCTGTGGATAACTTTTATAAATACCTTATAATAAACCAATGGCCGATATTCTCTTTTGGAACGAATGTAAAAAAACCTTAGAAAGAGACTTGGCCGTCGAGGAATATTCTACATGGATTGCTCCTTTAAAGCTAAAAGAAAATGTGGGTATAACCCCAACGTCTTATTCCGTTCTGGCCCCAAACAACTTTATCCTTGATTGGGTAGAAGAGAACTATGGAAACTCAATAAAAGAAAGGCTTGTAGCGATTACCAGTCAGAGTGACTTGCATGTTAATTTTGAAGTAATTCATGAAGGCGAAAACAACTCAATTGCTAACAGGCAGCTAAAAAATATAGAAACAGAACAAAGTGGCTTTGTTGAAGCTACTCAGGGAAAAAAACCAGAGATCCACTTTTCACACAAAAAAGACCATCAAACAAATTTAATTCCTGGATTTACTTTTGACGCTTTTGTGGAAGGCAAATCAAACCACATAGCATTGGCTGCCTCTAAACAGGTAGCATCAGGGTTAAAAAACTCTTACAACCCTCTTTTCATTTATGGAGGAGTGGGGTTAGGAAAAACTCACCTTATGCATGCAGTAGGAAATCTAATTAGAAAACAAAACCCTGAAAAAAAGATTACCTATATCCACTCAGAGAAGTTCGTGAGTGATATGGTTAGATCACTACAATTAGGAGCAATTAGTGAATTTAAACAATATTATAGGTCTTTAGATGCCTTGCTAATCGATGATATTCAGTTTTTTGCAGGAAAAGAACAGTCGCAAGAAGAGCTATTCCATACATTTAATTCCCTGCTAGAAAGAGGAAGCCAAATGATTTTAACCTGCGACAGGTACCCAAAAGAAATAAATGGCCTAGAAGACAGACTTAAGTCTAGATTGGGATGGGGACTTCCGGTCGTAATAGATCCACCAGGGTTAGAAACAAGAGTTGCTATAACACTAAGCAAGGCAGAAGAAATGGGATATAAGCTTGATGAAGAAAGTGCGTTTTTTATAGCCCAAAAAGTAAGGTCTAATGTAAGGGAACTTGAAGGGGCACTGAAGAGAGTTATAGCCAACTCAAATTTTACTGGAAAAGAGATAGATATAGCTTTAATTAAAGATTCCTTAAAGGATTTATTAGCTATCCAGGCTCGACAAGTAAGTGTGGATAATATCCAAAAAACAGTAGCTGAATACTACAACATAAAATTAAGCGACCTTCTTTCTAAAAGAAGAAGCAGGTCCATAGCCAGACCAAGACAGATGTCAATGTTTTTAGCCAAGGAGCTTACTAACTACAGCCTGCCGGAAATAGGGGAGTCCTTTGGAGGAAGGGATCACACAACAGTTTTACATGCTTGTAAAAAAATTAAAGAATTAAGAGATTTTAATAATGAAATAGAGGAAGATTATAGAAATTTATTTAGAGCCTTAACAATTTAAAACATGAAATTTACAACAGAAAAAAATGAGATAGTAGATGCCTTGCAAATGGGAGCATCAATAGCAGAAAGAAGACAAACCATACCTATACTGGCTAATTTGAGGATTGTTACAAGGGAAGGAAAGGTTGAAATTACAGCAACTGACCTAGAAATACAGATTAAAACACTAACAGAAGTTAAAAAAGTTATAGAAGAAGGAGAGATAACGGTTTCAGCAAGAAAAATGTCAGAATTGTGCAGATCATTACCAGATAAAGAAGACTTAGAATTTGACTTAAAAAACGGCAAACTAGCGGTAAGCTCAAAAAATTTCCATGCTGATTTTGCAACTATCTCTGCTTTAGACTTTCCAGAGCTGGAAATTAAAGAAGAAACAAATTCTTTGTCTATTTCCTCTTCTGTTTTACAAAGATTACTAAATAAAACGGCCTTTTGTATGGCTTCTCAGGATGTACGGTATTACTTAAACGGATTGTTAGTAGAATATAAAGGTGGGGAGGTAAATGCTGTGGCTACGGACGGACACAGATTAGCACTGGCAACAAGCTCATTAGATAAAACAAGCTCAATAGAAGGAGAGAGGCAAATTTTACCTAGAAAAGCAGTTTTAGAACTATCCAAGATACTAAGACAAGAAAATGAAGAGATTAAGATAACTTTTGGAAACTCGAGCCTTAGTATCCAAGATGAGAATCTAGATTTTTCTACTAAATTAATAGATGGAAAGTTTCCTGATTATGAAAAAGTACTGCCCTCAGGAGAACCTAATTCACTTGAGGTACCTAAAGAAAGCTTGCAATCTGCTCTTTCTAGGGCTTCTGTGCTCTCAAATGAGAAGTATAGAGGGGTTAGGTTCGCATTAGATAAAAACACCCTGAAACTCACGGCAAACAATCCAGAGAAAGAATCTGCAGAAGAGCTTTTAGATGTTAATTACAACGGTAACCCAATGGAAATAGGCTTTAATATCGGATATCTTCTCGATGTTTTAGGAACAATAGAAACTGACAATGTAGAATTAAATTTTTATGGAGAAGAAAGCAGCTGTTTAATTAGGGAACCAGGGAATCAAACTGAGGTGTATGTAATCATGCCAATGAGACTATGAGATGTCCATTGCAAGAGTATTTATTAAAAATTTTCGGCTTTTCAGAGAATTAGATCTAGACTTAAATAAAGAAAACCTGTTAATCCTAGGGCCAAATGGGTCAGGTAAAACCTCTGTTCTGGAGGCAATAAATCTATTAATTTCTAGAAAATCTATCAAGACTAGGGATCTGAAAGAGTGCATTAATGATGACAGTGAGGGATTCTCTCTTGGGTTAGAAATAATAAATAAACAGGAAGTTTTAACAATAAAAGCTGCTAAACAGGCTAACAAAAGGATAACTATAAAAACTGAAGCTGGTAACACTACAGTAAAGAAAGAAAACCTACCTATCGTCCAGTTTATTCAAGCAAAAGACTTAAGAATGATTGAAGGCGAAGCAGAACTAAGAAGAGACTTTTTTAATAAAACCATGTTCCACGTGGAACATTCTTCAGAAATTGACTATAAAAATTATAAGAAAGCATTAAGCCAAAGGAATATTTCGCTAAAAAGAAAGGCCTCAGAAGGAGAGCTTAGGGTTTGGAATGAGGCCCTAATAGACACAGGCAACATATTAGCTGAAAAACAAAAGTCTTTTTTTAAAGGAATCTTTAAAAAGTCACTAGAAGAAAAGGGAAAAAAAGTAGAGACAGAGGACATATTTTTAAATCAAATAAATGTAGTATTTAAAAAAGGTTGGCCAGACCATATTTCTTTAAAAAGGGCTTTAGTTGAGTCGACAGAGAAAGATCGTGCGTTAGGTTATACAAGCGTTGGCCCACACAGACTAGACCTTAAGTATTTTATAAACAACAAACTAGCTAAATCATTTTTATCTAGAGGACAGCAGAAGCTATTGATTATATTGAATTTTTTTAAGTTTAATGACATCTTGGTAACTAAGAATAAATCAGGAATAGTTTACTTGATCGATGACATTACTTCAGAGCTAGACCAACAAAACTTAGCAATGGTTTTGGAACAGGCAACTGAACTAAAAGCACAATTATTAATTACAGCAATAAGAGGAAAAAGCCTGTCAAATATGACACCCTTTTTAGATAAATTTAGACAGCTAAATCTTTGAAAATAAGTTAAAATAGCTGTATGCCAGCAAAGAAGACTGTAGCATCTAAAAAAGTAAATAAAACTCCCAAAAAACCAAAAAAATCTGCCCATAAAAAGGCGGCAAAAAGTTTGACAAAATCTAGAAAAAAACTAGAAAAATCAAATGGTTATGATTCAACAAACATAACAGTATTAAAGGGACTTGAAGCCGTAAAGAAAAGGCCAGGAATGTACATTGGCGATACGGATGATGGTACTGGCTTGCATCACATGGTTTATGAGGTAGTAGACAACTCAATTGATGAAGCCTTAGCAGGCCACTGTGATTGTGTGGAAGTCATAATTCTTGCTGACGACTGTGTTCTAGTGAGAGATAACGGCCGAGGAATTCCTGTGGATATCCATAAACAAGAGGGCGTTTCAGCAGCAGAAGTAATTATGACTAAACTTCATGCAGGAGGAAAATTTGATGATAACTCATACAAGGTTTCAGGAGGACTGCATGGCGTAGGGGTCTCTGTTGTCAACGCCCTCTCTAAGAAGCTTCACTTAACAATTAGGAGAGATGGTAAAGTCTTCGAACAACACTACTCAGATGGGATACCAAAAGCTAAACTCAAAGCAACAGGAAAAAGCGAAACCACAGGAACAGAAATTAAACTAACCCCCTCAAGGGAAACATTTACAAATGTGGTGTTTGATTTCGATATCTTGGCAGCAAAATTAAGAGATCTTTCTTTTCTAAATGCAGGCTTAAAAATAATTCTTGAAGACCAGAGGGTGGACAAGAAAAAGAAATTTGAACACAAAGGAGGTTTGTCAGAATTTGTTGAATATCTTAACGGAAAACGAAATACTATAAATTCAATTTTTCACTTTGGTAAAGAAAATAAAGAAGGTATTTCCGTAGAAGTGGCCCTTCAATGGAATGATGGTTATCAAGAAAACGTTAACTGTTATACCAACAACATTATTCAAAGGGACGGAGGTACTCATTTAGTCGGCTTCAGAACTGCCTTAACCAGGGCACTAAATAAGTACATGAATAAAGAAGGACTTCTAACAAAAGAAAAAGTTTCTGCTTCAGGAGACGATGCAAGAGAGGGGTTGGTAGCTGTAGTTTCTGTGAAAGTACCAGACCCTAAATTTTCTTCTCAAACTAAAGACAAATTGGTGTCGTCTGAAATTAAACCAATAGTAGAACAGGAGGTATATAAACACCTTTCTGGTTACCTATTGGAAAAGCCTGCCGAAGCTCGAATGATCGCCACAAAGATAATTGAAGCAGCACGAGCAAGAGAAGCGGCAAGACAGGCCAGAGAGCTAACCAGAAGAAAGGGTGTCTTTGACGGGGGAGGCTTACCGGGAAAGCTTTCAGACTGCACAGAAAAAGATCCTGGAAAATCAGAAGTTTATTTAGTTGAGGGAGAGTCTGCCGGAGGCTCTGCAAAACAAGGAAGGGATAGAAAGTTTCAAGCAATTCTTCCCTTAAGGGGCAAGATAATTAATGTCGAGAAGGCAAGAATAGACAAGGTTCTTTCTTCAAGCGAGATCATAACAATAATAACTGCACTAGGGTGCGGCATAAAAGGAGAAGATTGGCAGCCTGAAAAGCTTAGGTACCATAGAATAATAATAATGACAGATGCTGATGTAGATGGCTCTCATATAAGAACACTGCTTTTAACGTTCTTCTACAGACAAATGCCTGAGCTATTAGAGAAGGGTTTTATTTATACTGCCCAGCCGCCCCTTTATAAATTAAAGAAAGGAAAACAGGAGGTTTATGTTAGAGACGACGAAGAGTTAAGAGAACAGCTTCTTGCAGAAGTTCTAGATGAGACAAGATTGGTTCTGAACAAAAAAGGTGAATCAATCGGAGGGGGAGCTTTGAGCAAACTTATCTCCCAACATCAAAAAGCCCAAGACTCAGTAATTTCACTAACTCATCAATATCCCGAAGAAATCCTACAAGCAAGCATGTATGTAAAACAGTTACCTGACCTTAAAAACGATAAAAAAGTAAAAAACTGGAGCAAGAAACTTCAGGAGAGACTTAACGATTCAACGCTAAATGGATCCAAGTGGGAAGTTAGGGCTAAAAAAAATAATGAACAAAAAATTACAGAACCTGAGGTTGTTTTATACCGCCATGGCTCTGAAACTACTTGGAAGCTTCTGCCTGGATTTTTTAGGTCAAAGGCCTATAAAGACATTTGTTCTTTTGGCGAACATATAAATGGGCTGCTTAATAAAGACTCATACTTTGAATTAAATGGTACTAAATTTAATATACACAATTTCTCTAGTTCAGTAAGTGATCTAGTGGAAGCCGCGAAAAAATCTTTCACAATGTCGAGATATAAGGGGCTAGGAGAAATGAATGCAGATCAACTTTGGGACACAACTATGGACCCCGAAGCAAGACTTCTTGGGCAGGTAACGATTGAAGACGCACAAAAAGCAGATGAACTTTTTAATTCATTGATGGGAGACGATGTAGAGCCACGGAAAATCTTTATTGATGAAAACGCAAAGTTTGTTGTTAACCTAGACGTCTAGTTGTTACGCTTTATTAGTTCTAGATTTTTTCTGGCCCAGTCTTCCATTTTTTTCGCAGTTTCTGCGCTTGACTCTATATTCTCAACAGGAGTTCCGATGGTAAGGTTAATTTTTCCAGGGAATTTCAAAAATCTATGGGCAGGCCAACAGTCACCAGAGTTATGAACAATGGGCAGCACAGGAACCTGCATTTTTTTTGCTAACTCAAATCCACTTCTTGCATACCTTCCTATTTCCCCCGGATCTTTTCTCGTTCCTTCTGGAAAATTTAAAATTGAAAACCCTTTTTTTATTCTTTTCTCGCCTTCCCTAAGGGCTGTTTTTAATGCCACAGCAGGATTGCCTCTATTTATAGCTATAGGCCTGAGTAAAGCAAGCGCCCACCCCCAGAAGGGGATGAATAATAACTCCCTTTTTAAAAGGGTGGTCATAGGGAAGAAAAAATATTGATAAAAAAAAGTTTCCCATTGACCTTGGTGGTTTGAAGCAATTACAAAAGGGGCATTAGGTATATTCTC
>LULR01001629.1_pt1 | contig 11312 bp, 12 predicted proteins | sample 729471 | NCBI WGS metagenome assembly LULR01 (sample SAMN03860284, study PRJNA289734) | marine metagenome | biome: seawater column; feature: ocean; material: water; isolation source: Red Sea water column Station 108 - depth 500m | place: Saudi Arabia: Red Sea | collected 2011-10-15 | depth 500 m
CGCCAACGGCTGGAACAAGTTCATCCCGGTCACCCCGATCCACCCCGAGCCCCAGGGCGAGTGGAACCACCTGACCTGGCCCGACGAGTACCCGCTCACCCACCACGAGCTGTCGATCCTGCTGCCCCACTTCCTCAAGTCCGGGCGGGGGCGCCTCGACACGTACTTCACCCGCGTCTACAACCCGGTCTGGACCAACCCGGACGGCTTCACCTGGCTGGAGGTGCTGTCCGACCCGGAGAAGGTGGGCTGCCACGTGGCGCTCACCCCCACCTGGAACGAGTCGGCCTGGTTCGCCGACTACGTGCTGCCGATGGGCATCGCCTCGGAGCGGCACGACGTCGCCAGCTTCGAGACCCACAACGGTCGCTGGATCGGCTTCCGCCAACCGGTGCTGCGCCGTCACGCCGAACTGGAGGGCGAGTCGTTCGACCGTACCCACGAGGCCAACCCGGGCGAGGTCTGGGAGGAGCAGGAGTTCTGGATCGACCTGTCGTGGCGGATCGACCCGGACGGTTCACTCGGAATCCGGCGGCAGTTCGAGAGCGTCGAGAACCCCGGGACGCCGCTCACCCTCGACGAGTACTACACGATGCTGTTCGAGGGGTCGGTCCCGGGGCTCCCCGAGGCCGCCGCCGAGGAGGGCCTCACCCCACTGGAGTACATGCGTCGCAAGGGGTCCTTCTCGCTGCCCGGCGACCAGTCGCAGGTCTACGAGCGGGACGTTTCCGAGGCCGACCTGTCCGGGACCGTGCGCGACGCCCAGGGTGTCTACCGACGCCCAGGGACCGCCGGCTCGTACGGGTCGCTCGAGGACATCACCGGCCACATGCCGTTCATCGGCGACGGCTCACCGGCGGTCGACATCGACGGCGAGGCCAAGTTCGGCTTCCCGACGCCGTCCAAGAAGCTGGAGCTGTTCTCGCCGACCATGCGCGACTGGGGCTGGCCGGAGTACGCCGCGCCCACGTTCATCCGCAGCCAGGTCCACTGGGAGGACCTCGACTTCGGCGCCGGCGAGCGGATCCTCGTCCCGACGTTCCGAATCCCGACGCTGATCCACACCCGCTCGGCCAACTCGGAGTGGCTCAACGAGATCAGCCACCGGCACCCGCTGTGGGTGCACCCATCCGACGCCGAGCAACTCGGCATCGAGGAGAACGGCCTGGTCCGGATCACCACCCGCACCGGCCACTTCGTGATCTCCGCCTGGCGCACCGAGGGCATCCGTCCGGGCGTCGTGGCGGCCAGCCACCACATGGGCCGCTGGCGACTCGACGAGGACCAGGCCCGGTCGTGGGGGGCCGGCAAGGCGTCGATCAGCCGGGACGGGGACGGCCGCTGGCGGCTGCGTCGCGAGCACGGCGCCGAGCCCTACGTCAGCGACGAGCCCGACACCGGCCGGATCTGGTGGTCCGACACCGGCGTCCACCAGAACCTGACGTTCCCGGTCCAGCCGGACCCGATCAGCGGCATGCACTGCTGGCTGCAGCGGGTGACCGTCGGCCCCGCCGAGGCGGGCGACGAGTACGGCGACGTGGTCGTCGACACCGACGCCTCGCACGCCGTGTTCGAGGAGTGGCTGGCCAAGACCCGTCCCGGCCCGGGCCCCGGCGGCCTGCGCCGGCCTCTCTGGTTCGCCCGTCCCGTCAAGCCGAAGGCCACCGCCTACCGCCACGGCGACTGAGGCCGGACGCGTAACGACCCCGGCCGGAGCCGGGGCCGTCGGGATGGCGGAAGGTATGGGATTCGAACCCATGGTGACCCGGAGGCCACAACGGCTTTCGAGGCCGCCCCATTCGTCCGCTCTGGCAACCTTCCACCGGCGAGGCTAGCCAGCGGGCGGAACCCGGCCAACGGGGATCGCCGGACGTGGCTCAGCGCCGGTCGGCGAAGAAGTCCTGCAACAGGGCGGTGCACTCGTCGGCGCACACGCCGTGCACGACCGGGAACTCGTGGTTGAGGCGCGGGTCGGCGCCGAGGTGGTACAGCGAACCCAGCGAGCCGGCCTCGCTGCTGGGGGCGCCGTAGACGACGCGGCCGATCCGTGCCGCCCAGGCGGCGCCAGCGCACATCGGGCAGGGCTCGAGGGTGACCAGGAGGGTGGCGTCGTCGAGCCGCCAGGAGCCGGTCGCCGCAGCGGCATCGCGCAGGGCGAGCACCTCGGCGTGGGCCGTGGGGTCGCCTCCGGCCTCGCGTTCGTTGTGGCGGCGGGCCACGACCTCGCCTCCGACGGCGACCACGGCCCCGATCGGGACCTCGCCGGCGTCGGCCGCCAGGCGGGCCTCCTCGAGGGCCACCTGCATCAGCGCATGGTCGGTCCCGTCGGTCATGGCGGGGACCCTAGGTCCCGGGGGTTCCGCTGAGAGCTGCTGCCTTCCGGCCCTGACTCGGTTCACGGGCCCCGGTCGCACAGGACCCGACCGCCACACTCGAAGGCGGGTGCAGGGCGAACGCTACCCGGCGGGTCGGATGCCCGCGCTCCGGTTCGGGCGACGCCGGTAGCCTTGGGGGCCAAATCCCGTCCTCGGACGGGGTTCCGGAGGGATGCGAGAGCGGACGAATCGGCACGCCTGGAACGCGTGTGTGGCCCCTGGTCACCGTGGGTTCGAATCCCACTCCCTCCGCCGTGCAATGGCCCGCGGCACGCCCCGGAGCGTGTCGCGGTGCCGCTGTAGGGTGAGCGGCGCATGGAGTACACATCCCTCTATCGCCGCTACCGGCCGCAGCGCTTCGCCGAGGTCCGGGGCCAGGACCACGTGGTGGCGGCGCTCCGCAACGCCGTCCGGGAGGACCGCGTCCACCACGCCTACCTGTTGAGCGGGCCCCGCGGCACCGGCAAGACCACCGCCGCCCGCATCCTCGCCAAGGTCCTCAACTGCACGGCACCCGCCGACGGCGAGCCCTGCTGCGCCTGCGAGTCCTGCCTGGCGGTCGAGGCCGGCCGCTCGTTCGACCTCCACGAGTTGGACGCCGCCTCCAACAACAAGGTCGACGATGTCCGCGACCTGCTGGCCAAGGTGGCCCTCGGCACGCCGGGCCGCACCAAGGTGTACCTCCTCGACGAGGTCCACATGCTCACGTCCGGCGCCGAGAACGCCCTGCTCAAGACCCTCGAGGAGCCGCCGGACCACGTCGTGTTCGTGCTGGCCACCACCGAGCCGCACAAGGTCGTCGAGACCATCCGCAGCCGGGCGCAGCACCTCGAACTGGGGCTGCTTTCCGCCGAGGAGCTGCGGGCGCTGGTCGACGAGGTGGTCGCCGACGCCGGCACGCCACCGCCGCCCTGTCGGCCGTAGCCACGGGCATCGCCCGCGGGCGCGAGCCGCGGGTGCTGGGCGAGGCCCTCCTGGCGGCCCTGCGCGACGCCTTCCTCGTCCGCATGGGCGTGCCGCCCGAGCAGTTGTCCGACGCCGACCGGTCCCGGGCCGAGTCGTTCGCCGAGTCGGTGACGCCGGCGGCGATCACGCGTGCCCTGGAGATGCTCGGCAGCGCCCTCGTCGACATGCGCCGCGCACCCGATCCCCGCGTCGACCTCGAGGTGGCCCTGGTCCGGCTGACCGGGTCGGGCGATGCCGCCCCCTCCGGCGGCGATCCGACGGTGCTCGCCGACCTGGTCCGCCGCATCGAGCAGTTGGAGCAGGCGCTGGTCGCCGGACGCCCGACGAACGCACCGGCACCGCCCCCGGTTCCGCCGCGGCGGGCCAAGGACGGGCCGGCGGCGAAGGGCCGGGCAGTGCTGGCCGCGCAGCGCAGCGAAGAACCGGCGGCTCCGCCGGCGGCCGCGCCCGTGCCCGAGGCCCCGGCCACCGAGGTGTCGACGGGGCGGCGATCCTGGCGCTCCCGAACGAGCCGCACCTGAAGCGGTGCACCGAACTGGTCGGCGAGGTCGAGGCGGCACTTGCCGCCCACTTCGGCGTGGCGGTCCCCGTTCGGCTGGTGGTCGACGAGGGCGCCGTCCGACCGGACCCCACCTCGAAGGCGTCGAAGGCGTCGAAGGCCGATGCGGCGGTTCCGGCCGACGCCCCCGCCGTCGAGGACGAGGAGGTCGACACCGACGAACTGGTCGACGCCGACGCCGCGGTCGGCTCGGCGGTCGAGCGGCTGGCCGAGGCCTTCCCCGGTGCCAGCGTGGTCGAGTCCGACTGACCACCGCCGTGTACGCCGACGCCGTCCAGCAGGCCATCGACGAATTGGGCCGACTGCCCGGGATCGGACCCAAGTCGGCGCAGCGCCTGGCCTTCCACCTGCTCGAGTCCGACCCGGCCGATGTCGAGCGGCTCACCGCCGCGATCAGCGAGATGCGGGCACGGGTGCGGTTCTGCGACCGCTGCGCAAACATCGCCGAGGACGACCTGTGCACCGTCTGTGCCGACCCCCGCCGGGACGGCTCGGTGCTGTGCGTGGTCGAGGAGCCGCGCGACGTCGTGGCCATCGAGCGCACCTTGGGCTTCGGCGGCCACTACCACGTGCTGGGCGGGGCGATCAGCCCGATCGACGGAGTGGGTCCCGACCAGCTCCGCATCCGCGACCTGCTGGGCCGGCTCGAAGCCGAGGAGGTGGGCGAGGTCATCCTCGCCACGAACCCCACCATCGAGGGCGAGGCGACGGCCATGTACCTGGCCCGGCTGCTGGAGCCGCTCGGGGTGGAGGTCACCCGGATCGCCAGCGGCCTGCCGGTGGGTGGTGACCTCGAGTACGCCGACGAGCTCACGCTGGGGCGTGCGCTGGCGGGTCGCCGGAAGGTGGGTGGCGACGAGTCGGGCACCGGGTGAGCGGGAGGACCGGAGCGTGGACGTGGAAACGCCCTCCGGGCCGGTGCGGGCGGTACCGGCACTCCTCGGAGGGCGTTCCCTGGTTGGGTGGAGGGGTGTTCCCAACGTGTTGCGAAAACATTACAACAGTGACGGTGGTGTGACAAGTCAGGCGGGTTTTCCACAGGGACACCCACGGTGGCGGGCACCGGCGCGGGACCTGACACGATGCCGGGGAGCATTCATCCACCACACCGACTCCCAGGATTCCGCATGTTGCTGACCCAGATCGACCACGTGGCCATCGCCGTCAACGACCTCGAGGCCGCCATCGACTACCACGCCCGAGCCTTCGGCGCCGAGGTCTGCCACCGTGAGGTCGTCGAACGCGACGGCGTCGAAGAGGCGCTGCTCCGGGTCGGCGAGTCCTATCTGCAGCTGACCACCGGAACGCGACCCGACTCGCCGATCAGCACATTCCTCGAGAAGCGCGGCGAGGGCATCCACCACGTCGGCTACCGCGTCGACGACTGCGCCGAGGCCCTGGCTGCCATCGTCGCCGCCGGCGGCCGGGCCATCGACGAGGCGCCCCGGCCCGGCTCCCGGGGAACGACCGTCGCCTTCGTCCACCCCAAGGGCTCGTTCGGCACCCTCATCGAGCTGGTCCAGGAGTAGCGCGGACCGTGGCCGAGCCGCTCGGGGGATAGGGCCGCTGTGGAGGTCCACCTGGTCGACGGCACGTACGAGTTGTTCCGGCACCACTTCGCGGTGCCGTCGCACGTCGCCGGCGACGGCGTCGAGGTGGCCGCCACCCGGGCGGTGCTGGGTTCGCTGCTCAGGATGCTCGAAGGCGGCGCCACCCACGTCGGCGTCGCCACCGACCACGTGGTCGAGTCATTCCGCAACGACCTCTTCGACGGCTACAAGACCGGCGAGGCCACCCCGCCGGAGCTGTTCGCCCAGTTCGCCCTGCTCGAGGGGGTGCTGGCCGCTGCCGGCTTCGCGGTGTTCGCCATGGTCGAGCACGAGGCCGACGACGCCTTGGGGGCTGCGGCCGTGAAGGCCGCCGAGGACCCCCGCGTGGAGCGTGTCCTCGTCTGCACGCCCGACAAGGACCTGGCCCAGGTGGTGGACGACGGCCTGCGGATCGTCCAGTACCCCGACGACCCCGACGACTGGGCCGTACAGGTGCGCGGGGCCGCCCGGCTGGCGGACGCCCTCGTCGAGGGTCGGGCCGACGCCGAACTGTTCCGGCGCCTTGCCACCCTCGACCTCGAGGCGCCGGTGATGGGCGGTGTCGACGACCTGCGCTGGGCCGGTCCCCGGGAGGGTTTTGCCGTGGCCTGCCGCCGGATCGACGCCCCGCGGCTGGCCGAACGGGCCGAGCGGCTGGCCGAACGGCGCCGCTGACGCCGACTCCACAGCGTCCCGGGGCGACCCGGCCGCGTCCGCTCGCTACCCTGTTTCCCCGATGGCGCAGCACTCCATGAACGAACGAATCGAGGACCTTCGCAAGCGGCGGGAGGAGGCCCTCCACGCCGGCTCGGAGCGGGCGGTCGAGCGCCAACACGCCAAGGGCAAGATGCTGGCCCGGGAGCGCATCGAGTACCTGCTCGATGACGGCTCCTTCAACGAGTTGGACCTGCTGGTCCGGCACCGGGCCCACGACAGCGGCATCGAGGAGCGCCCCTACACCGACGGCGTCATCACCGGTTGGGGAACCATCGACGGCCGACGGGTCTTCGTGTTCGCCCAGGACTTCACCGTCTTCGGTGGCGCACTCGGCGAGGCCTTCGCCGAGAAGCTGCACAAGGTCATGGACCTGGCCAACTCGGTCGGGGCGCCGATGATCGGCCTCAACGACGGCGCCGGCGCCCGCATCCAGGAGGGCGTGGTCAGCCTCGACGGCTACGGCGGCATCTTCTACCGCAACGTCCAGTCCTCGGGCGTCATCCCGCAGATCAGCGTGATCCTCGGCCCGTGCGCCGGTGGTGCCGTCTACAGCCCGGCCATGACCGACTTCATCTTCATGGTCCGCGAGAAGTCGCACATGTTCATCACCGGCCCCGACGTGGTCAAGACCGTCACCGGCGAGGAGGTCTCGCTCGAGGAGTTGGGCGGTGCCGGCAGCCACTCGACCAAGTCGGGCGTCGCCACGTTCGTCGCCGAGGACGAGCACCAGGTCCTCGATGACGTCAAGGCGCTGCTGTCGTTCCTGCCGTCGAACAACCTCGACCTGCCACCGATGGTCGACTGCGTGGATCCCGCCGACCGGGCCTGCCCCGACCTCGACGACCTCATGCCCGACTCGTCGAACGTCCCCTACGACATGCGCAAGGTGGTCACGGCGGTCGTCGACGACGGCGACTTCATGGAGTACCACGCCGCCTGGGCCGGCAACATCGTGTGCGGCTTCGGTCGGCTCGACGGACGGAGCGTCGGCGTGGTCGGCAACCAGCCCATGCACTTCGCCGGGGTGCTGGACATCGAGGCCTCGGAGAAGGGGGCCCGCTTCGTGCGGACCTGCGATGCCTTCAACGTCCCCATCATCACCTTCGTGGACGTGCCCGGGTTCCCCGCAAGGCGTACGGCGGCGCCTACGTGGTCATGGACTCCAAGTCCGTCGGGTCCGACCTGTCCCTGGCGTGGCCGTCGGCCGAGTTGGCCGTGATGGGCCCGCAAGGCGCCGTCGAGATCCTGCACCGGCGGGAGCTTGCCGAGGCGTCCGACCCGGTGGCCCGCCGCGACGAACTGGTCGACGACTACACGGAGCGCTACGCCAACCCGTACGTGGCCGCCGAGCGGGGCTTCGTCGACGACGTCATCACGCCGTCGGAGACCCGGGCCCGCCTGGTAGCCGGCCTCGAGATGCTGGCCGGCAAGCGCGAGGAACTGCCGCAGCGCAAGCACGGCAACGTGCCGCTGTAGCCGTGGCCGCCGACTCCCCCGAACGCGTCGTGGTCGTCGCGGAAAACGACGACACGATCCGCATCGAGGCGCCCGGAGCGTCGGACGCCGAGTTGCAGGCGATCGTGGCGGCCTACCGTGCGCTGTGGCCCAGCCCCGTGGTCCAGCGGCAGCCCGACAGCACCACGTGGCGGTTCGCCGGCCGCTGGTGGGTCGACAGCCGCCTGCCCCGGCGCCGCACCGTCAGTTAGCCGCCGCGGCCCAGTCGGGCCCCGTGGCCGACGTCAGGGTCGGCAGCGTCGCGAGGTAGACGTCGCGCTGCAACTCGGTGGCGCCGAGGCCGGCCAGGTGCGGGGTCGTCCACTGGACGTCGACGAGTCGCGGTCCGCTGGTGCCGAGCAGGTCGACCAGTCCGAGCAGCGCCACCTTCGAGGCGTCGGTCCGCCGGTGGAACATCGACTCGCCGGCGAACAGGCCGCCGAGCCCGACGCCGTAGAGCCCGCCTGCCAGCCCCTCGTCGTCCCAGGCCTCCACCGAGTGCGCCCAGCCGAGTCGGTGGAGTTCGGTGTAGGCGGCGACCATCCGGGCGTCGATCCAGCGCCGCGGCCGTTCGGGATCGGCGCAGGCTTCGAGCACCTCGTCGAAGGCCGTGTCGACACGGACCTCGTAGCGCCGTTGTGAGCGTCGCAGCGACCGGCTGACCCGAACGTCGGCGGGTCGCAGCACGCCGCGCGGGTCGGGCGACCACCAGGCCACGGCCCCGTCCTCCCGGACCGGCATCGGGAACAGGCCCGACCGATAGGCGGTGAGGAGCGTGCCGGGGTCGAGGTCGGCGCCGACGCCGACGACGCCGTGGTCGTCGGCGCTGTCGGCGGGCGGGAAGAGCCAGGCGCTTGACGGCGGCTCGACGGGCATGGTGCCGGGGTCAGCCCTCGACGATGGTGACCGAGTGGACGACGAGGTTGCGGGTGGGGCCACCCCCGTAGGGCGAGTCGGGGTCGACCTCGTAGAGGGCCATCATGGCGTCGAGCACCGCCTGGCCGGCGTCGTCGGTGGTGCCGAACACCAGGTAGCTGCCCTGGTCGTCCAGCAGCGAGGCGCTCTCGGTGGTGGTGAAGAAGAACTGGGCGCCCGAGCTGTTGAGTCCCGCCGAGCGGGCCATCACGAGCTGTCCGGGTTCGTAGGTGAAGGGGCCGCGGGCGCCGCCGTTGGCGGTGGGCATGAACGTGCCGCCCTCGTCGGGAATGGTGTAGCCCGGCCCGGGGTCGGACCAGCTGTTGGTGGTCGGGGCGCCGCCCTGGATGATGCCGATGCTGGGATCGATGCGGAACAGCAGCGTGTCGTCGAAGTAGCCGTAGCGGGCGAGGACCACGAAGTTGTTGGTGGTCTCGGGCATGCGGTCGGTGTCGAGGTCGAAGCGGATCTCGCCCTCGCTGGTGGCGAACACCGCCGCGTAGCTGGTGCCGCTGGTGAGGCACCAGACGGGCCGGTTGTCGAACGCGAGGCGGGGGGCGTCCGACTTGTCGGCCGCCGGACAGCCGGTGGGAGTCGCCGTGCGTTCGTCGTCGTCGCCACCGCGGTTGGCGAAGCCCGCCACCGTCACGGTGACGACGCTGCCGAGCATGACGACGGCGAGGATGCCGGCCAGCAGGCGGGTGCGGGAGGAGTGGCGCGGCGCCGGTCCGGAGGGTCGCGGCGGTGGGGCGTGGCGACGGGTCTTGGTGGCCATGGGGCGGCACCCTACCGACCCGCGTTCCCGGCGCCGATGGGCGGGCGCCAGTCGGTGGCGGGTCCGAGAAACCCGCGGCAGGCGCCCGGGACGGTCCCGGTAGCGTGGTCCCCCGTGGCACTGATCGTCCAGAAGTTCGGCGGCACCTCGGTCGGCGACCCGGAACGCATCCGCGAGGTCGCGGACCACGTGGCGCGCACGGTGCGCCACGGCGACCGGGTGGTCCTGGTCGTGTCGGCCATGGGCAAGGAGACCGATGAGCTGCTGCGCCTGGCGGCGGACGTCTCGTCGACGCACCCCGGCCGCGAGCTGGACATGCTCATCACGGCCGGCGAGCGCAAGGCCATGGCCCTGGTGTGCATGGCCCTCCACGACGCCGGAGTCCCGGCCGACTCGTTCACGGGCAGCCAGGCCGGCTTCTTGACCGACACGACGCACGGCAACGCCAAGATCCTGGAGGTGCGCCCCGAGCGGGTGCGGACGACGGTCGACGCCGGTCGTGTCGCCGTGGTCGGTGGATCTCAGGGCGTGTCGACCGAGAACGACGTCACTTTCCTCGGTCGGGGCGGCTCCGACACGACGGCGGTGGCGCTGGCCCACGCCCTCGGCGCCGACGTCTGTGAGCTCTACACCGACGTCACCGGAGTCTTCACCACCGACCCGCGCCTGGTGCCGACCGCCCGGCGGATGTCCGCGGTGTCGTTCGACGAGTTGCTGGAGATGACCGCCTCCGGCTGCCCGAAGCCGGCCATGCGGTCAGTCGAATACGCCCGCACCCACGGGGTGCGGCTGCACGTCCGGTCCGCGTTCACCTGGCAGGAGGGGACGTGGGTCGACGAGGAGGAACCCAACATGGAACAGGCCATCGTCTCCGCCGTCACGCACGACGCCTCGGAGGCCAAGATGACGATCGCCGGCGTGCCGGACCGCCCCGGCGTGGCCGGCACGCTCTTTCGGGCGTTGGCCGACCACGACGTCAACGTGGACCTCATCGTCCAGAACGTCTCGGCGCAGGGTGTCACCGACATCTCGTTCACCGTCCCCCGGGACGAAGTCGAGCGGACGCTCGAGGAGACCCGCAAGCTGGTGGCGGAGGTTGGGGCGGTCGGCGTCGACGCCGATCCGGACATCGCCCGGGTGAGCATCGTCGGGGCCGGCATGCGGACGAACCCCGGCGTGGCGGCCACGATGTTCGAGACCCTGGCCGATCACGGCGTCAACATCCAGATGATCTCGACGTCGGCGATCCGTGTCAGTTGCGTGGTGGCAGAGTCGCAGGTGGAGGAGGCGGTCGCCGCCCTCCACGACGCCTTCGACCTGGCTGACGCCTGATCCGGCCACCGGAGACGGGCGAGAACACCGTGCGATCCCCGCTGCGCGCCGTCGCACTCGTGTTCTTGGCGGCGTCGGCCGCTGGGTGTGCCGCCTCCACCCCGGACGCGGGGGCGCCCACGTCCCCGTTCGAGGCACTCGGTGCCTGCGGCGTCATCGACGGGGTGTTCCGGACCGGTCTGGACTCCGGCCTGTCCGGCGATGCCGGCCCGCCGCCGGTCGACCCCGACTGCCTCCTCGAGGGCGTCACCGTCGACCAGATGGCGCCGATCCTCGTCGCCCAATTGGCCCGACCGGGTGGGGTCACGGTCGACGGCGCCGAGATGGAGGCGATGCTGGCCGACACGCCGATCATGTCCAACCTGTTGCGGTGCACCCTGTCGGGATCCGGTGGGCTCAGCCCCTTCTGCGACGGCTACTTCGACGTCCTCGACGACGTGCTACGCCAGGTGCTCGGCAACGAGGCCCTGGACGCCTCAGCCGACCCGGTGGCCTACGCCGCGCTCTTCGACGTCGCCGAGGACCTCTTCGCCTGGTTGGCCACGAACGTGGACGCCGCCCACCGGGAGGACGCCGTCTTGGTCCATGAC
>LULR01000945.1_pt1 | contig 11308 bp, 10 predicted proteins | sample 729471 | NCBI WGS metagenome assembly LULR01 (sample SAMN03860284, study PRJNA289734) | marine metagenome | biome: seawater column; feature: ocean; material: water; isolation source: Red Sea water column Station 108 - depth 500m | place: Saudi Arabia: Red Sea | collected 2011-10-15 | depth 500 m
GTGTATAAGAGACAGACAGTGCAATCAGGTTGAGCCAGTTACCGGAACTTTATCGGTTGTTGCGGGGGTTTGCCTGGTTCATCAGCTGTACGCGGCGATAAGATCCTGTAGTGCTGTTGTTTAAACTATTAACCAGCAGTCAAAAAAAGAGGGCGCTACTGCGCCCTCTTTTAGTAAAACCTTGTTCATTGTTGTTAGCTGATGTAGTTCACGACACCCGCCATAATTATAGTGAGAATGATGCTGGACGTGATCACGCCACTGACTGATTGAATCAGCCCCAGCATTTTGCCCCAGATCGCGTTCGCTTCTATCACGACGATGATGGCGAGTCCGATGATCAGCGCCGTGGTGCTCACTGAGGCCCACGCGCCTCCACTTGCGGCAAATCCATGAACTGACGCAACCATGAAATAGAGCATGGGCAGTGAAAGCAGTGTATTGGTCCGGGAAGCCAGGGCTGCCTTTGGGCCGGCGACTGTCTTGTCGCCTTCGGCAAGTCCAATCATGATTTTCTGGTTGGGCCAGATGATTCCCCACACATTCAGCATCATGATGGTGCCCATCAATGCCCCAAGCGCGATGCCAAGATTGAAACGTTGTTGGTTTGATACCCACCACAGCAGTATGAGACCGGTCAGAAAGGTGAACAGGGCCGCCCAGCGGAACCACCACAGTGCCCGAGGGGCGAGTTTGGCCATAACGTCCGCTTTGGCGCCATCGTCGGCTTCCTTGACGTATTCGGTCTGTACAAAATTGAAGTAGTACAGCAGGCCGATCCAGGCCACACCAAAGACAATGTGGGCGTAGCGGAACAGTACATCGAGCAGGTATGCCATTTATGCGTCTCCAGAAAATGTGAACGACGGGTTAAAGAACCTTAATAAAATCAAGTCAATAGCGTTATCTCGCACCTAGGCTAGTCTAAATCAGCAGGGGCAACGGGGCAAGCCGTTCAGTCCGTTGAAAGTCATCAGGGTCGGCGGTTTGTCAAGCGACCGACGGCAGACCAGCGAGAGCCATGGCGACCTCGGATTCGTCGTAGGGGTGGTCGGCAAGTTTACCCGATGAGTAATCCATATAGGCTTGCATGTCGAAATAGCCGTGACCACAAAGGTTGAACAGAATTGCCCGGGACTCGCCTTCTTCCTTGCACCGCATAGCCTCGACCAGCGCTCCTTTGACGGCATGGTTAGCCTCAGGTGCCGGCAGAATGCCTTCGGCCTTGGCAAATGTCACACCGGCATCGAAGCATTCGGTCTGTGAGTAGGCTGTCGGTTCTACCTGGCCCAGGTCCACGAGCTGGCTGACCAGCGGTGCCATACCGTGATAGCGCAGGCCGCCCGCATGAGAACTCGGCGGGACGAACGATGATCCGAGGGTGTGCATTTTGACCAGTGGTGTCATCTGGCCCGTGTCGCCGAAGTCGTAGGCGTACTTGCCTTTAGTCAGACTGGGACAGTTGGCGGGTTCAACCGCGACCACCCGCACATCCTGCTCGGCGCGCAGCTTTCGCCCGATAAACGGGAACGTCAAGCCGGCCTCGACAGCCTCACTGATGGCAATTCCCAGGCTGCCGGTGCTGTCTGGATTGTCAGCCAGGATCTTTTTGCCCACCTCAGTTAAGTTACTGGGGCTGGGGTGACAGGTGGCGCCGAATGTCTCCATAAACGCGCGCCGATAAGGTTTCTGGTCGTAGCTCACGCGTACCATGAAGACCTCGATCTCAAGGCCGAAGAAAGAGCCCGCCAGTGCCAGCGAAGATCCCCACTGGCCGGCACCGGTCTCAGTGGAAATTCGCTTAATACCTTCTTCACGGCAGTAAAATGCCTGGGCCACGGCAGTGTTGGGTTTGTGACTGCCAGCTGGGCTCACACCTTCGTATTTGTAGTAGATCCTCGCCGGTGTATCGAGTGCCGCTTCCAGGCGGTAGGCCCGATACAGTGGACTCGGACGCCACTGGCGGTAAATGTCGCGAACAGGCTCTGGGATATCGATCTGCCGCTCCGCACTGACTTCCTGCATGATGGCCGCCATCGTGAACAGCGGTGCCAGGTCATCGGGACCGACAGGTTGACCCGTACCCGGGTGCATAACGGGCGCTGGTGGTTCGGGCAGGTCGGAGACGATGTTGTACCAGGCCTTGGGAATCTCGTTCTCATCCAGAATAAATTTCACACTGTCAGCCATTGTCTTATCCTCATCAGGTGGTCATGAACATTGTAAGTATGCGCACAGGAGCGGCGGTTTTGAATTCTAAAAGTCTTAGAAAATCATAAAATTGTAGCAATTATCTTAATATACTTGTAACTAGACAGGGAAGGTCTATCGGTGCGGGATCCAAACCTTTGCCTCCAGAGCGTTAAAAAGGGTCTTTACCGCCTCGCGTGTTGGAAATCGAACCAGATGGGACAGGCACCGGCAGTCGGAGGCGCCGAAGCCGCGCAAAAGGTTCCGCGCTGCGGGCTGGTCCAGCGCGTTCTGCGCCCAACAGTGTTCGAGGTCCCGTTGCCGCTGGCTGTACCAGACTTCCCGCACCGTTGTGGCCCAGATCAGGTGGTCGATGTGCCAGTGTCGGGTCTTGTGATATCGCAGGTGTCGCTCGACCCGCGCGGCCAAGCCACCTGGACCAAAGGCGCTACCGAAATAGATGTACCAGCCTTTTGAGAGTTGCACCCCACCGAGTCTACCGATCTGTAGCTGCTGCCGATCCTGCGCCCGCATGACAATTGCATAGGTGCCGGCGCTCCTGGGTAAATTTTTTGTACTTCGGTGGATCAGGTTCTACCACCACCGCTGCCACGGTTGTAGCGTGGAACAGGACCCCGCAGTACAACCCAGGCCGACTGACAGGCCTGTTGTTCGTCGTTCGACAGGGGAGCAGCCTGAACAGCGGCTAGGTTATCCTGCAGCTGTGCTATCGAAGTTGCGCCGATCAGGGTGACATCAACCGAGGGATGATCCAGCATAAACCGAAGTGCCAGCTCGACGGGGCTGCGGCCAGCCTCGCGGGCAATCTCGCAGATCTGGTGCGCAGCTGTGCGCTGGCGGTCGTTCCAGTAACGCGCTCTATAGGTTGTGTTGTCGGCCAACCTGGTTTGTGGATTCGCTTCTTCGCCGACACGGTGTTTTCCAGTGAGCAGACCACCGGCGAGCGGGTTATACATGCAGGTGCCCAGACCGTAAGCATCCACCATTGGCAGCAGCTCGGTTTCAACCGCCCGGGAGATTATGTTGTACAGCGCCTGGGTGACCGTTGGTGGTGCCCAGCCACGCTGATTGGCAAGGTGTACGGTCTGTACGCATTGCCAGGCCGCGAAATTAGAAAGACCCAGGCAACGGACCCTGCCCGATGCCACAATCGCATCGAGGCAGCGCCAGGTGGTTTCGATTGGTGTGTCGTCGTCGGGTTGGTGTAGAAAATAGATGTCAAGATAGTCAGTATTGAGGCGCTTAAGAGAATTCTCGAGTTGTCGCAGGATGACTCTTGGGGACAAACCAGCCGAGTCGGGGTCGTTGCCAACGGGATAACGGACCTTGCTGGCGATCACCAGTTGCTCTCGATGACCCCGTGCCTTGAGCCATTGCCCGATAATTTGTTCCGTCAGGCCAGCGTTGTAAGAGTTCGCGGTATCAAGAAAATTGATACCCTGCTCCACAGCCAGGTCAAGAAGGTCGAACGATGTGTCTGCGTCGACCGGATCACCGAAGGTCATGGTACCCAGAGCAAGGGGCGCCACTTTTAATCCGCTTGCACCGAGGATTACGCGGTCCATGGGGTCAGCTCCTAATCGTAAGTTTGTATGAGGTATCGAATGATGGCGTCGGACTCAGGCAGCCAGTGAGTCTCGCCTGCGGCAGTCATGCGACACAACACGGGAACGGTGGCACTGCCCTGGCCGGCAATGAGTTCGTTCTGCCAGATATCGTTTTCCCAGATATTGCGTTCTTCGACATCCACTGCAAGCTCTGAAATCACGTCCTGGACCATCGCGCAGTAGCCGCAGTAGTCCCGCAGGTAAAGAATCAGTTTTTCATCCATTGGAATAATAATCTAAAAGTGCGGAACAAAAGACGCTGAGGACTATGCCGGTATTTTATCGTGGAGGAAATTGCCTGTGGAGCCAAGGGTTGTGCGTTGGGGCCTATTGTCTGAGCACGCACTTTTGATACAAGTTCTTCAATCGGTCACCAGGGTCGTATTTGGCTTTAAGTGCTGCATAGCTGTCACCGTCGTAGATGGACCAGAAATCAGCCTCATCAAAGTAGGCATCCGAATACAGAGATTTGATTCCTCCGAGTTCGGTGACTTTCTGTTCGATCAGTCGATTGAAATGGCCGGTTGGCAATTTCATTTTGGTTTTGACACCGTCCCAAAAACCGAAGTTCACATACATGGATTCAGCGGCCATGGGAAACAATGGGTATAGCTCGTTCTGGACTGAATGCCCGACCGGACAGATCCAGATCGGGCGGATGCCGATTTCCCGATGGAAAAAATCCAGAAACTCGGCCGCTCGATCAATGGGCACATCGATGTCCTGGATCACTGATTCGCGGTGTTGCCCGGACAGGTACCCCACTCTCCGGGTAATTCCCCAGCGGGTGTTCCATCGCATAACTTTCTGGTAGGTGATCGAATTGAGTCGTTTACGACCGAGCAGGCGCCGCATCGGTCGGTTCTGAACATAAAGATTTTTCGAGCACCAGAACCAATCGGTGTCCCAGCGCCACAGGTAATCCCGAACGGTAAGATAGTCCTCGCTGCGCGTTGGTATCGATCGATAGTAAATGTCCATCCAGGTGTAGTCACTGGTATAGGGGGCATCGTCGACAAACCGACCGATGGTCAGGTAATGTTTTCCCGGCTGGAACACCGTGCCATCGATAAAATCAATGTCGCGCTCGGTCCAGGTTCTGACCGCATCGAACAACGCATCAGCATCTGCAAACCGTATGTGTGTCAGCTGTACGTAAGGCTTGACCGGTATTGCCAGTACGGTCAGACGAAGGATGTAGCCCAGAGTACCGTACGAGTTCGCCAGGCCGTAGAAGAGGTCGCGGTGTTCGTTATCCGGTGTACAGGTCACGACTTCGCCGCTACCCAGCAGGACATCCATTTCACCGATACTTTGATGCGGCAGCCCGTAGCGAAACGATGAGGACTCAATTCCGATGCCGGAGACAGCCCCGCCGATGGTAATCGACTTAAGTTGAGGTACAACGGCTGGCATTACCCCGTGCGATAGTGATTGGTCAACCAGATCTTCATAGGTGGTCATCCCTTCTGTTTCAATCAGGTTGTTTTGCGGATCGACATTCAGTACGTGATTAAACTTTCTGACGTCCAGCAGACTTTGTGATTTCGAGTTAGCGCGATCCCGAAAAACATTCGATGTGGTTTTATCGAGACGAACAGTACCAGTAGTCTGTTGTTTAAGCGTATCAGCCAGCTGCTGGCGTCGTTCGTCGTAATTCATGAGGAACCGAATGCTTAGCAGGTTGAGTCTAGAAGCCGGCTGCTTGCCCATCCTTACGGGGATCAGAACCGGCAATATATCCGTCGCCATCTTTCAGAATGATCTGGCCGCCACCGAATGCGCCGATTTTGCCCTCTCTGAAAATATGGCCCAGCGCGGCGCATCCAGTGCCTGCTGCGGCGAAGCACCCTGGCAAAACAGCCTGATCATCACCTGGGTGTGCCCCTGTGGCTGATGATGTCCACCCATCACGCCGAATGCCATTAAAGGCGCACCCCGGCGCGAAACAAAAGCCGGAATGATGGTGTGAAAGGGCCGCTTGCCGCCGCCGACTTCGTTCGGGTGGCCAGGCTGCAGCGAAAAGCCCCGTCCCCGGTTCTGAAGACTGACACCGATGTCGGGCACAACGATCCCTGAACCAAAGCCGTGGTAGTTCGACTGTATCCAGGACACCATCATGCCGTCGCCATCTGCGGCCGCAAGGTAAATAGTGCCATGATCAGGTTTTACGGCAGCGACGGGGGACGCTGCGTGAGTCAGACTAATCTGGTCGGCGCGACGTTGAAGTGTTGTCGAATCCAGTAGCTGGTCTACGGTAACTCGCATGGTATCGGGGTCTGAAACGTGAGAGTGCGTCTCAGCGAAAGCCGCTTTCATCGCTTCGATCTGCAAGTGCACGCTATCGGCGGAATCCATCGCGTAGGCATCGATGTTTAAATGCTCAAGAATCCCAAGTGCGATGAGCGCGGCGATGCCCTGGCCATTAGGCGGGATCTCGTGCACGGTTAACGCCTTGAAATCCTGCTGGATGCAATCCGTCCAAAACCCCTGGTGTTCGGCAAGGTCTTGTTCGGTGAGCGCACCATCCAGGCGCGCAGCGTCGGCCACGATACGTGAGGCCAGTCGGCCCCGGTAAAAACTCTCGCCTCGGCTCTGGGCGATCTCACCCAGGGTGTTTGCCATGATCTTGCTTTGGAAGGTCTCACCCGCAGTGGGCGCACGCCCGTTGGGCATGAAAATAGTTCTGAAACCCTCGAGATAACTGTATTCATCTCCCAGCCATGTTCCGGCATGCGCTCGCAGCCGGCAAACCGCTCGGGTGACCAGGCTGCAGGCGACCGGCCACTGCCATTAAAGCCATGGATGCCATGACTATCGCCGACAATAACGAAAGCATCACTGCCGATGCCGTTCATCGTGGGCTCAACCACGGTGAGCGTGATGGCGGTTGCAATTGCTGCATCGACTGCATTTCCACCGTTTTGTAGTGTCTGAACGCCGGCCTGTGCTGCCAGTGGTTGTGAGGCAGCGACGACATTGCGGGCATACACGCTGGAGCGGCGCGAGACATGCCTGTGGTCCGGGTCAAGACGGGTGAACATGATGCAGAGTCAAATGTATAGCGTTGTTCGTGGAAAGACCTATTGTAATGATTCGGACAAACCCGGCGGTAGCCCTGTGCTTATACAACGCACACAAATCTGGAAAGATCGACTTTCTTCTGCGATCTCGCCGATTTTCAGCCTTCAGCCGCGATACAAGCCGCTTTTAATGGTTCAAGCTGGTCAGCATAGTCATCGCCCCCCAGAATTCTGTGCAGGCGTTCGTTACAGTGGGACTCAAATGGCATATTGAGATCGGCCCATTGATAGGTAACTGGTATTCCCGGTTCAACATTGCCCACAAGAATTCGCGCCTGGGGGCGACGGCCAATGATGTCGGCGTGGGCAAGGCCCTGGCCGGAAATATAAGTGTGGATGTGACGATCGTCGAATTCGGTCGAGATATGGATGTGTCCATTGATCACGCGCTTTACACCGCGTTGGACGAGTTGTCGGTATAGCCAGGCGTCTTCTTGAAGACCTTCCACACTGTGATTGCTTGGCCGGGTCTCTGCTGGTCGTGGGTCGGTGATCGGGCGGTGGGCGAATACCACGTAGTCACTCAATTGGGACTGGGAGGCCAGGGGTTGGATGTGTTGGAGCAGCTGACCACGCTTACCGGCTGATACGGGCAGGTGGTCGACTGAGGTGTCCAGATTGATGAACTGGATGTTCCCAAGCGTGAATGTGCTGTTTCTCGGACCGATCTGCTGAATGAAGTCCTGTGGGTCGGGGCCGCCGAATCGGTTGTGAAAGTCGTGATTGCCAATGGCTGAGAAGACCGGCAAGGGCGATTTTTCCAGGTGCAGGGTTGTTCGCTCGGGATCAACCGGCTGGTAGTAGTAATCGCCCAGGTGCAGTACAAAATCAGCCCCCACCTGTTGGGAGCGGTTGAGTACCCAGGCGAGCTCCAGGTCACCGCCGGTATCACCTATGGCGGTGAAGCGATAATGGTCCTGCTTTGGGAATACCCAGCGCAGTGTCAACGTGCCCTTGCTGCTGTTTCCGGTTACCAGCCTGAATAGACCGTCGATGCGTTCTTCCGATATATTTCCGTCGCCGTCGATGGTCAGCTGTGCCTGGGGGTGTACGTTGCCTATTTTAAGTTCAAACGTACCGTTCACCTGTACGACCGGCTCAGGCACATAGGCCCGAAAGACCAGCTGACGCGCTTCTTCGCGTTGGTAAAAGGCACCGTGACCATCAGCGCGGAAGCCAAGGACACTGTGTTTGCCCCATCGGGGTGTTGCTGCAGGTTCAAACTGAAGAGTTGGGTAGCGAAGACCACGTAGGCCGGCAGCTGACGCAAATACCGTGGCACCGGCCAGTGCGGTGTATCCCAGGAACGCTCTACGTGTGCTGGCCATCTTGATTCAGTTTGCCTGTGAGTCCTGTTCCATGGCGTTTATCGTGGCGCTCAATTCGACCAATCTCTCGGCATCGCGTACATGCAGCGCCTCAATCAGTTGATCATCGACCACCAACACACCCTGTTTGTGAGCATCGAGCTCGGACCACGCTGTGACGACCTTGCGAGCATGGGCGATAGATTCGGGGTCAGGCGAAAACACAGTATTGGCGGTCTCGATCTGACTCGGATGAATCAGGCTCTTGCCATCAAACCCCAGCTGGCGGCCTGTTTCACAGCTGTGTCGCAAGCCGTTACTGTCTTGCAGGTTAAAGAACACGCCGTCAATGGCATCGATGTGAGATGCCCGGGCCGCCAGCACAAGTCGCGACAAAGCATACTGTAGACCCAGTTGCGTACTGCTGTGCGTGATGCGCAGTGCGCTGGCAAGGTCAGCAGTACCGGCGACAACACACGCCAGGCGGGGTGTCGTGGTGACGATTTCTTCGATGTGTTGAATACCCAGAGGTGTTTCAATCATGGCCCAAACTGCGAGGTCCGGGGGTGCGCCCAGGGCGTTCAAGGCAACAGTCGCGGTAAACAGCTCGTCTGCCGACTCGACCTTGGGCAACAATACGGCATCGGGTGGATTGGATGCCAGGGCTGTGAGATCTTCTTCGCAGCACTGGGTCGCCAGGCGATTGACACGCACGACCACTTCCCGCTGCCCGTAGTCCGTTTGTTCAAGCGTCGACTGGACCTGCTTTCGGGCTACTTCCTTGTTTGTCGGTGAAACAGCATCTTCCAGATCCAGGATAATGACATCAGCCGGCAACCCGGTTGCTTTCTGCTGGGCTCGAGGGTTGTCGCCGGGCATAAACAGGGCGGAGCGGCGCGGGCGCGATATCATTGAGGGCATTGACCGGGTATTAACGTCTTGAAGGGGACACAGTACTGTAAGGCTTTAATATGTAATTTTAACATTGTGCGAAATGAAAGACTGATGAAGGGCAATTATCCAGAACGGATCGTGTGTCTGACCGAAGAGACCACGGAGACACTTTACCTGTTGGGCGAAGAAGATCGAATCATCGGGATATCAGGGTTTACCGTACGCCCACCACGTGCCCGAAAAGAAAAACCCAAGGTCTCAGCGTTTACCAGCGCCAAAATCGATCGGATCGTCGCGCTCGAGCCGGATCTTGTTCTCGGATTTTCAGATCTTCAGGCTGACATCGCGGCTGAGCTGATCCGCCGTGGTATCACGGTGCTGGTGTTTAACCACCGGTCCGTTCAAGAGATTCTGTCGATGATCCGGACGCTGGGAGGCATGGTGGGTGCTGCCAAACGTGCGGATGAACTGGTGGGGGCATACGAAAAGAACATTGAGCGCAATACGGCCCAAGCGGCCAGTCGGTCCCGACGACCTAAAGTGTATTTCGAAGAATGGGATAACCCCCAGATCTCCGGTATCCAATGGGTCTCGGAGCTGATCACTATTGCTGGCGGGGACGATATCTTTCCGGAGCTTGCGGTCTGCCCGGATGGCAAGAGCCGAATCATTGGCGATCCCAACGAGGTGATTCGGCGTGCACCGGACATCATCATCGGATCGTGGTGCGGTAAGAAATTTAGACCGGAAAAAGTGGCAGCACGCCAAGGCTGGGATGCTATACCTGCAGTGCAGAACGGCGATATCTACGAAATCAAGTCAGCGGAGATTCTTCAGCCGGGGCCTGCAGCACTGACGGATGGGCTGGAACAGTTGCAGGAGATTATTGCTAACTGGGCACACGGATAAAGATGAGCTCGAGTATGATTCGTGGCGAACGTAGTCTATTTGATCAAGCATCCAATCCAGATGAAAGAGAACAATATCAAAATCATTACAGCCTTTCCAAGGACAGTCCGGGAAATTGAAAACACGTTTATACCGCTGGCTGAAGGTATTAACCTCGCAGCACGGATCTGGTTGCCCGAGGATGCCGAAATCGATCCTGTGCCAGCAATCTTGGAATTTCTGCCTTATCGAAAACGAGATGGTACTTCAGAACGCGATGCACTGACCCATCCCTACTACGCAGGACATGGCTATGCGTGTGTGCGAGTCGACATGCGGGGTTCGGGAGATTCCGAAGGCATTCTGGAAGATGAATACCAAAAGTCCGAACAGGACGATGCCCTTGAGGTACTCGATTGGATTACCAAGCAACCTTGGTGTACCGGCGCGACCGGAATTATTGGGATTTCGTGGGGTGGATTCAATGGGCTTCAGATTGCGGCACGTCGGCCGCCTTCATTGAAAGCCATCGTTACCATCGCTTCCACAGATGATCGCTATGCGGATGATATCCATTACATGGGTGGCGTGATGCTCAACGATGCCATGTCGTGGGGCGCTACGATGTTTGCGTTTAATTCGCGCCCGCCCGATCCGGCCATCGTTGGAGACACTTGGCGGGATCTATGGATGACACGGCTTGAGGCCAACGATCCGTGGTCAATGAAATGGCTCTCACACCAGAGGCGGGATGCATTCTGGCAGCATGGGTCGGTGTGTGAGAACTATGCAGACATTGAATGCGCAGTCTATGCTGTCGGTGGTTGGGCTGATGGCTACTCCAATGCGGTACCACGAATGCTCGAAAGGTTGAGTTGTCCGCGTAAAGGCCTGATAGGCCCTTGGGCACACAAGTATCCTCATTTTGGGTTGCCAGGACCACGAATCGGCTTTTTGCAGGAGACGCTGCGCTGGTGGGATCACTGGCTCAAAGATATAGATACCGGAATTATGGATGAACCTCAATACCGGGTCTGGATGCAGGACAGCGCGGCACCGGCATCCTACTATGAAACTCGGCACGGCCGCTGGGTTGCAGAGCCGGCCTGGCCCAGCGACCACATCAATTGGCAAAAGCTGTATTTCACAGAAAATGGATTGAGACCGGAGGCAGGGAGTGAGGAAATAGACGTTGCCATTCACACGCCACAAGCCATGGGTACGCACCAGGGTGAATGGTGCGCATTTGGACTGGAACCGGATCTTCCTGGAGATCAGCGAGAAGAGGATGGCTGTTCTGTAGTATTTGAAACAGCAC
>LULR01000414.1_pt1 | contig 11294 bp, 10 predicted proteins | sample 729471 | NCBI WGS metagenome assembly LULR01 (sample SAMN03860284, study PRJNA289734) | marine metagenome | biome: seawater column; feature: ocean; material: water; isolation source: Red Sea water column Station 108 - depth 500m | place: Saudi Arabia: Red Sea | collected 2011-10-15 | depth 500 m
ATGGACGGGTTCGACCTGGGCGTGGGCATTCTCTTCCCCTTTGCTCCGAACGAGGAAGCCCGCGACACCATGATGAATTCGGTGGCCCCGGTGTGGGACGGCAATGAAACCTGGCTGGTGCTCGGTGGCGCCGGTCTTCTGGCCGCCTTCCCCATGGTGTATTCCATCTTCCTGCCGGCACTCTATATCGGTGTATTCCTGCTATTGGCCGGGCTGATCTTCCGTGGCGTGGCCTTTGAGTTCCGGTTCAAGGCCCGTACGTCACGTTATCTCTGGAACTGGGCGTTTGCCGGCGGCTCCACCGTTGCATCGTTTGCCCAGGGCGCCGTGGTCGGGGCCTATATCCAGGGCTTTGAAACCGCCAATGGCGTCTATGTTGGCGGCGCGCTGGACTGGCTGACGCCGTTCACCGTGCTCACGGGTCTGGGTATGCTGGCCGGCTATGCCCTGCTGGGTTCCACCTGGCTGATCATGAAAACCGAGGGGAATCTGCAGCAGTGGGCCTACAAGATCACCCTGCCCTTGCTCCTCGCGGTGCTGGTGGTCTTTGGCATCATCGGTGTCTGGACGCCCTTCGTGGATGAAATGGTGCGTGAGCGCTGGTTCTCCAACCTGAGCATTATCTGGGTCCTACCGGTTCTGACACTGCTTTGCGCTATCCAGATTTACCGTTCGGTTCGTGATCGCAAAGACGGCATGCCGTTCGTGGCTACCATGGGCCTGTTCATCACCACCTATCTGGGCCTGGTGGTCAGCCGCTGGCCCTATGTGGTCCCGCCGGAATACACGCTTTGGGAGGCAGCCTCCGCCTATGAATCCCAGCTGTTCCTGCTGTTGGGCCTGCTGTTCGTGATTCCGATTGTGCTGGTCTACACCGCCTGGACCTATTGGGTCTTCCGCGGCAAGGTACGCGCCGGCGAGGGATATCACTAAGTGGCGGAGCCATCGGCCAATGGGGGCGGAGAGAATACCTCCGCCGCCGATCAGAAAGCCGTCAAGGGATGGCTTTCTGATCTGGCCCGTGGCAACCGCCTGTGGATCCGGAGTACCGTGGCTGCCGGCACCGTTGCCGGCATTGCCACCATTATTCAGATGTTTTTGCTTGCCCGGATTATCCATCTGGGCATCATTGACGAGGTTCCGGTTGCGGACCTCACTTCTCTTTTTCTGGGTCTGATTATCGCCCTCGTTGTGCGCGCACTTGGCCAGGGCTACCAGACCCGCTTCGCCGCTCGATGCAGCGAACAGGTTCGCCGTGACGCCCGCCGGCAACTCCACAAGCACTGGCAGGCCACCGGCCCCGTTGAACTGGGCCAGTCTTCGGCTGGCGCTCTTGCCCGCGAATGGATAGATCACGTGGAAGCCCTGCATGGCTACTTCGCCCGTTTTCTGCCGCAGATGACCCTGTCGATGATCGTGCCACTGCTGATCCTCGCCCTGGTGTTCTGGCTGGATTGGCTGGCCGGCATCTTTCTGCTGTTGTCCGCACCTCTGATTCCCTTGTTCATGGCGCTGGTGGGTATGGGTGCGGAGAAACTGAACCAGCAGCATTTTGAAACCATCAGCCGACTATCCGGCCAGTTCCTGGACAAGGTACGCGGCCTGACTACGCTGCAGCTCTTCGGGCAGACCGAGGGGGCAGCCGAGCTGATTCGCAAGCGCTCGGATCATTACCGACGCATCACCATGAAAACGCTCCGGGTCGCGTTTCTGTCGTCGGCGGTTCTGGAGTTCTTTGCCTCGGTGGCCATTTTCCAGCCGCTGCGCACCCTTTCCCAGCATTACCATGATCGTGCCGCAGCAATGGGTGCTGGTACCGAGATTCTTGAGCGGCTGGCATCCCCGGTGAACCTTCAGAGCACGACCGAAGCCGTATCCTTGCAGGGCGCGGAAGACCGGATCGAGCTGCGTTCCGTCAGCAAGAGCTTTCGGTCGGGTCAGAAGGTGTTGAGTGATCTCACGCTGACCATCCGCAAAGGCGAAGTGGTCGCCCTGACAGGCCCCTCCGGCGGCGGGAAATCTACCCTGCTGCATCTATTGGCCGGCTTTCTTGCACCGGATACCGGTGATATCCACCTGTTCGGCAAGACGCCGGGCAGCTTCCGGTTTGGCTGGCTGGGCCAGAAAGGGTTTCTGGTTCACGGCACCTGGGCCGACAACCTCAGACTGACCACTCCGGATGCCTCCGATATCGCCATCGAGACGGCCCTGCGCAATGTGGGCCTAGGTTCCCTGCTCGACAGTCGCCAACAGGGTATTTACAGCCCGGTAACCGAGGAGGGCCAGGGGCTTTCCGGCGGCCAGGCGAGAAGGCTGAGTCTGGCGCGTATTTTTCTGGCAGATTACAACCTGATCCTACTAGATGAACGCGACAGTGAAGTATTTGTGCTGGAGGCCCTGCATAAACTGGCGGTGGCCGGCAAAACCCTGATTTTCTCCACCCACCACCAGGCCCTGCTGACTCTGGCAAATCGCGTGCTGCTGGTCTCCGACGGGGAGGTGCGCGATGCGTGACCTGAAGCCCTGGCTGGACCTGATCTTCAAACGCCCGGGGCGCCTGGTTGTGGGTGGTTTTCTGATTTTGGCTACCCTGCTCTCCGGCATAGGTCTGTTGGCGGTATCCGGATGGTTTATTACTGAAACTGCGCTGGTTGGCCTGCTGTTGGCCGCCGGTGTGGCGGCGACCATAAACCTTTACGTGCCCGGCGGCGCGATCCGGTTTTTTGCCGTTTCCCGCACGGTGTTCCGGTATATGGAGCGGGTCTACAACCACGATACCGTTCTGAGATTGCTCACAGATATTCGTGTCGCCTTGTTCAAACGTTTGTCCCGCGCCAATCGCGTTCGCCGTGGCGAGCTGAGCGGCGCCCAGTGGCTATCCAGGCTCACCACCGATGTGGATGCCCTGGACACCCTCTACCTGCGCCTGATCGCACCCACCGCCCTCGCGGGCCTGGTTACGCTGCTGGTGGTGGTTCTGGCTGCCGTGCTCTTCGATATCGGCACGGCGTTGTTGGTGGGACTGTTGCTGGTCATTGCCCTGGTAATCGCGACCGCAGGGGTTTATCTGAGAACCTGGCGCCTGGCGGCCCGGCAAAGCGACCGGCAGGAAGACCTTCGAACGGCGGTGATCGAGCACATCGAGGGTTTCCCGGAGCTGACCGCCGCCGGGCGTACTGGTAAACATGCGGCCTGGCTCATGCGCCAGGCTCATCAGGTAACTGCCGAGCAAGCCAGGGCGGATACCCGGGTGGGCTGGCATCTGGCTGGCGCCCATTTGTTCGTCAATCTCTCTGCCGTTCTGGCCCTTTGGGCAGGCTTTGCCCTGTTCCAGTCGGGTTCGGTGTCCGGTCCGGTGTTGGTGTTACTGCCCATTGCCCTGCTCGGCCTGACCGAGGTCTACGCCATGCTGCCGGATGCCTTTGGCAAGCTCGGGGCAACCGTTGCGTCTGCGGCGCGGTTGAACCGGGATTGCCGGGAGGATGACCGGAACGCCGCGCCCAGCGCCTCAGAACTGCCGCCGGGAAAAGCCCTTCTGGCGGAAGATATTCTCGTAAAACATGAGGGTTACGCGCCTTTATTTACGCACTTCAACCTTGGGATTGCGGATGGAGAGCACATCGGCATTCTCGGGCATTCGGGCAGCGGCAAATCCTCCCTGGCGGATGTGCTCGCCGGCCTGCTGCCCACCGCCCAGGGCAATCTGGCGAGGAGGGAATGCGTTTATCTCACCCAGAAAACCGTGTTGTTTGAGGATACCCTCCGGGCCAATCTGCTGTTGGGCTCGCCCGAGGCCTCGGACACCGAACTCTGGAGCATCCTGGAGCATATGGAGTTGGCCGAGCGCTTCGCCACCGAACCGGACCGCCTCGATACCTGGCTCGGTAGCGCCGGCAGCCGACTCTCCGGCGGTGAAGCGCGGCGTGTGGCCCTGGCGCGGGTGCTATTGAACCCCGCCCCGCTGGTAATACTGGATGAGCCGTTTACCGGCCTGGATGCCGATAGCCGGGCACGCATTTCAAAACGGATGGAAACGCTTCTGGAAGGAAAAACCGTGGTTAGCCTGGCACACGGGTCGGATGCCCTCCCGGACACCGACCGTGTGATTTACCTCAGCGGTTAACGGGTCTCGAGTACCTCGAAAGTCAGGCCCGCCTTGCTGGTGAGACGGTCCATCAGCTTGCCGTCGAGCAGCGAAGACGGCGTCCAGAACCCGCCGGGCTGATCCGCCGGAATATCGAACGCCAGACACATCCCTGCTTCACCCAACATCTTGCCGGTGGAACCGTAGCCCGGGTCCTGATCGCCGGTCACCTTGGTGATAATGGTTTTGCCATCCTCTGTGCGGCCAACAAAACGAAGGTCATAGAACCCGGCCTTCTGGGCTTCCGGGCTGGGTCCTTCGCCCGGCTTGGGCACGAACTTCTCAACCAGCCAGCGGGTGGGTTTGACGGCAGAGGCCATCAGGAATGCCCCCAGACCGCCGGTGACGGCATACGCTGCCAGACGGCCCTTGGTACCACGACCGGTCATCATGGCTTCGTCGTAGGTGAACTCCTTGCCATAACGCGCGTTCTGCAGGGCGTTGGAACGATGAACCACGCGTGTGTTGATCGCTGCCATCACAAAAGGCGCCAGCCAGGCGTTGAAGGTCTTGTCGTACTCTGCACCTTTCAGGCTCGGCTGACGGGTCTTGGAGCGATGATCTGGCGGGCAGATTGAAAACGGATTGGCCATTTGTTTCCGCAGTTTCGGATCGGCCGCGGCTTCCTTTACCGCGTGCATCAGGGAGGCAACGGTCCCACCCGAGAATTCGCCTTTGGCGGTTTTCACCCGCATGCGAACATCCCGGCATGGCGCACCGAAGGTCTGCTCTGCCTGGTTCTGAAGGAACCACACGCCCATGTCGGAGGGAATCGAATCGAAGCCGCAGCAATGCACGATGCGGGCACCGGAGGACTTGGCTTCTTCCTCGTAGCGCTCTACCATCTTGCGGATCCACTGCACTTCGCCGGTCAGGTCGCAATAATCCGTGCCACTGCGCACGCACGCCTGCACCAGAGGCTCACCGTAAAGCGCGTAGGGGCCAACGGTGGAAATAATGACTCGGGCTTGCTCGCACATGGCCTTCAGGGCGGCCTCGTCGGACGCATCCGCCAGGATCACTGGCAGGTCTTTGGCTTTGGAGCCAAGCTCACCCTTCAGGGTGTTGAGCTTGCTCTCGGAGCGACCGGCAATTGCCCATTTCACCGACTGTCCCACTCCGTAGGTTTCGAGCAAGTAACGGGTGAGAATCTGGCCAACGAAGCTGGTGGCACCGAACACCACCAGGTCATAGGCCGTTTCTGAGGATTTGGTCATTGCTCTTCCTTAGTCAAAATTAGCTGGAAAGTTGATAGAGAATTAACAGAGCACTGGTTCAGGGTTCAACGAACGGCTGCGGTTGCCTTGGTGCCCATCAGGCGCATGAATACGGCCACACCCAGGCCCCAGAACCCGTTGAGGATAAGCCCGCCAACCCAGGTCTGAGCAGAGACATCGAGCCCTTTAAGAGGAAACACCAACAGCATGGCAACGGCTGTGGGACCAACTGCTCCTACAATGACATGCCCCAGCCAGAACTTCATCCCCGCAAGGCGACCGAGAATCAGCCACAGCAACATACCCCAGAGGCCACCAAAGAACGCCAGTGATACAACCTGCGGAACGCCCAGCGGTGGCACCGGTGACATGTTGAACGGCGCTGCGGGCACAACACCGCCCAGCCAGAACAGTGCGAACAGGCCCTGATGGAATACCAGGGTCGCGAGAAAACCACTTGCAAACGCCTTGAACCAAACCATGAACAATCCTCTGTTGGTGTGAATAGTTGGCCTTAACTCGTTGATTCTGCGTAGCTCATCCTACAACTGCAACCGATATTAGCAGTTTTGAGCGCTCGTTCTACTTTCCCCGCCGCGCTATTGGATCCGTCGTCACGGCCAATCGTTTGTCATACTTCATGGGGCACACTGCAACACAGTGCACGACACGATTTCCGGAGGTTCGAATTGATCACCTTTTTGATGGTACTGAGCATCTTGCTTGTGCTGTTCAGCGCTTTCGTCTGCTGGCAGGTTCTTGAACAGCGCAAAGTGATCGCACAGATGATGGAGAATGACGACATCGCAGATTCCGAGCAGCAGCCGGAAATGGTTATTACGCTACGGGTACTGGATCCGATTGCCCTGGCCAAACGGGAATCACGCTCTGCCCGCGTGCTTGCCGACAAACTCCCCGTGATGGTCCGCAAAATGGTGTACCAGGAAGTGCTAAAAGAGCTCGAAAACGAAATGGCAGAGCGTGAAATCGAGGTCGACATGCAGCTTGAGTATCGATGATTCGGGTAGTCACTCTGGTTGATGGAAGCGCATTAACATGATCACCACCGCGATCGTATCTTTTCTCCTGCTACTGGCCTTCATGGGCTTCGGCATCGCCTATTGGCAGCTCCTGCTGTGCCGCCGTGAAGCCCGGATTCTCAATTCTCATCGGGTGGCGGCACACAGCGCCCTACAGAAAAGCAGAATGGATCTTCTGGAAGTACGGAACCGTGCCCGCCTGCTGGAAGATTCCGTCTCAGGCGGTGCCAGCGCAGTGGAGAAAGTTCACAAGGCGATTTCCAACACCACGTTCGGGCTGATTGATCTTTTCTCGAAAGATGAAGAGTTCCGGCAGACGGCCCGAAAAGCGCGAGCCACCCATGACCAGACCAGTCAGCAGATCTACCGAACGGTACGCACCACCAACAAGGCACTGCACATCCTTGCCGATACCCTGATCATCGGCAAGGCCGAAAAGCGGCTGGCGGCCCGCAAGCTTGACAAGGGCCAAGGTTCCGACGATCAATAGCTTTTGGGGGTTAGCTCTTTTCCCAGGATTTGAGCACCACGTCGACGGTCACCTCCAGTGAGTCAAGCGCCGCTGCCTTCTCAAGTCCCTCGGCGCTGGCCCGGTACAGATGCGGTGTCATGGCCAGAAGATCGGCAATACTTTCCTGATCCGGGAGTGTCACGGAGAAACGCACGACGGTAGAGTCCAGTTGTCGGAAGCCCTCCGGTGCTGCGCTGTCGGTCTTTCCAGGCGATTTCAGCTCGGGATAGATGATTTCTCGCAGCTCCCGAAGATGATCGGCACCGGCATCCACCTGGATCACCTGCCCACCGGGCTTAAGCACACGGGCAAATTCGCCATAGACCGGAAAACCAAACAGGCAAAGCACCAGATCCAGTGATTCCGGCAGAACCGGCAGGTTTGCATTGCTGCCCACTACCCATCGGGTCTGTTTATCCTGTTTTGCCGCTGCGAGGACCGCCCATTTCGAAATATCGACACCAATCATCGCAAGGTCTTTATCGCCAGCCTTGCCTGCCAGGTGCCGTAGGTAATAGCCTTCTCCGGAACCTGCGTCCAGCACCGACCCCTTCCCCTCATCGGGCAGCGACTGCAGCGCCCGATCGCTAACCGACTCGGCGATCCTTGCGTAGAAGCCGGCATTCAGGAACCGTTGTCTGGCCGCCACCATCGCCTTGCTGTCGCCCGGGTCCAGGGTACGTTTCTTCTGGACCGGCAACAGGTGCACGTAGCCCTGCCGGGCGACATCAAAACTGTGCCCGTTCTCGCACCACCAGGACGTTCCGCTGGCGGTGAGCGCGCACCCGTCCAACGGGCAGGCTAAAGCATCAAAGGGTGTGGTGGTCATGGTGTTTGAATCCGGTTCAACAGTCGGGCCGGGTATCATGGCAGGTATTGGAGTTTCACCCAACGCAAAAAGGCACCCGAAGGTGCCTTTTTGGATGAAGAACCAAAGGTTACAGAACTTTCTTCAGTTCTTCCTCGAACTGCGGAACTGCTTCGAACAGGTCCGCTACCAGGCCGTAGTCGGCAACCTGGAAGATCGGCGCTTCTTCATCCTTGTTGATCGCAACGATCACCTTGGAATCAGACATACCGGCCAGGTGCTGAATGGCACCGGAAATGCCCACGGCGATATAGAGCTGCGGAGCAACAATCTTACCGGTCTGGCCAACCTGCATGTCGTTCGGTACGAAGCCGGCGTCAACAGCAGCACGGGATGCGCCAACAGCGGCACCCATCAGATCGGCGACCTGCTCAAGCATCTTGAAGTTGTCGCCGTTTTGCATGCCGCGACCACCGGAAACCACGATACCGGCGCTTGCCAGATCAGGACGGTCAGACTTGGCCAGCTCTTCGCTAACGAACTGGGACAGGCCAGCGTCTTTTACAACGTCCAGCTGTTCAACGGCAGCGGAGCCACCTTCAGCAGCAACCGGGTCGAACGCGGTCGGACGAACAGTAACGACTTTGATGCTGTCACTGGATTTTACAGTGGCAATGGCGTTACCAGCGTAGATCGGGCGAACGAAGGTATCTTCGGACTCCACGCGCATGATGTCGGAAACCTGGGCAACGTCCAGCAGCGCAGCAACGCGCGGCATGAAGTCTTTGCCCACGGTGCCAGCGGCGGCCAGGATGTGGCTGTAGCCCTTGCCAACTTCGGCAACCAGCTCACCCAGGTTCTCGCCCAGGAAGTGACCATAAGCAGCGTTGTCGGCAACCAGTACCTTGTTAACGCCTTCGGCCTTGGCAGCTGCTTCAGCAACGGCACCACAGTTCTCACCGGCAACCAGTACGTCGATGTCTCCGCCGATGGCCTTGGCAGCCGCTACAACATTCAGGGTAGCCTGTTTCAGGCTGCTGTTGTCATGTTCAGCAATTACAAGGATGCTCATTTAGATCACCTTCGCTTCGTTCTTCAGTTTATCGACCAGCTCGGCAACGTCGGCCACTTTCACACCCGCCTGACGGGAAGCAGGCGCTTCAACCTTTAGGGTGGAAAGGCGCGGAGCGATGTCGACACCCAGATCGGCCGGGCTCATGTTGTCCAGCGGCTTCTTCTTGGCCTTCATGATGTTCGGCAGAGAAGCATAGCGCGGCTCGTTCAGACGCAGGTCGGTGGTGACAACCGCAGGCAGATTCAGGGAAACGGTCATCAGACCACCGTCTACCTCACGGGTTACGTTAACCTTGTCACCCTCAACAACCACTTCAGAAGCGAAAGTGCCCTGACCCATGCCGGTCAGCGCGGCCAGCATCTGGCCAGTCTGGTTGTTATCGGAATCGATGGACTGCTTGCCAAGAATGACCAGCTTCGGCTCTTCTTTCTCAACAACAGCCTTCAGCAGCTTGGCCGCTTCGAGAGACTGAACCTCCTCGTCGGTTTCGACGTGGATGCCACGGTCTGCACCCAGCGCCAGCGCAGTACGGATCTGCTCCTGAGAGGCTTTCGGACCGATGGATACCACCACGATTTCACTGGCAACACCCTTCTCCTTCAGGCGAACGGCTTCTTCTACCGCGATTTCGCAGAACGGGTTCATTGCCATCTTGACGTTGGCGAGGTCAACACCGGTGTTGTCCGGCTTGACGCGCACCTTTACGTTGTAGTCGATTACTCGTTTTACAGCGACCAGAACCTTCATAGATTCCTCGTTCTTCTACGATGGGTTTATGACTTGCAGTCCACTGAACTTTCAGCCAATTCCCCGGTATTGACCGGGAACGGCAATGAGACGATACTAGATTTCGACTCAAAACACACGATGTTTCAGTGTGCTCTTACAATGCCAAAGGTCAGAGTGAATTTCAAACAAACGTTTGTTTGATTCTTCAAATACGGTATCCTTTTGGTTATGCAAGTCGGGACAAACGGCTTGGGGCGGTCGTCTATACGCAGTTTTACCGGTATGATGGCGGCCCAGAATAATTGGCCTGCGGGCACATAATTTCCATTAAAGATGTTTGAGGAGACCAACGTGGAACGCGAATCGATGGAATTTGATGTTCTGATCGTCGGCGGCGGCCCGGCGGGCCTGTCTGCAGCGTGCCGTGTCATGCAGTTGGCACAGGAATCCGGCGAGGAACTCACCGTATGTGTGGTAGAGAAAGGTTCTGAGATCGGCGCGCACATTCTGGCCGGTACCGTATTCGAGCCCACTGCCCTCAACGAACTCTTCCCGGACTGGAAAGAGAAAGGCGCTCCGCTGAACACGCCCGTTACCCGTGACGACATTTTCCTGCTGAAAAACCAGGATAGCGCTCTATCCGGGCTTTGCGGCCGCCGAGACCATCGTTGAGGATGGCCAGGTAAAAGGTATTATCACCGGCGATATGGGCGTGGCCCGCGACGGTTCCGAGAAAGACGGCTACATGCCGGGCATGGAACTGCGCGCCAAGTACACCCTCTTCACCGAAGGCTGCCGTGGCCACCTGGGCAAGCGCCTGATCAACGACTTCAAGCTGGATGAAGGCAAGGATCCCCAGCACTACGGCATCGGCATCAAGGAGCTGTGGGACATCGATCCGGCCAAACACGAGCCAGGCCTGGTCGTCCATACCACCGGTTGGCCGCTCAACGAGACCGGCTCCACCGGCGGTTCTTTCCTGTATCACCTGGAGAACGGCCAGGTTTACGTGGGCCTGATTACCGATCTGTCCTACAGCAACCCGCATCTGAGCCCATTCGAAGAGTTCCAGCGCCTGAAGCTGCACCCGGAGATCAAGAAGCACCTGGAAGGTGGCAAGCGGGTGTCTTACGGTGCGCGCGCCATCGCCAAGGGCGGCTACAATGCCCTGCCGAAAATGAGCTTCCCGGGCGGCCTGCTGCTAGGTTGCGACGCCGGCACCCTGAACAGCTCCAAGATCAAGGGCTCCCACACCGCCATGAAGTCGTTGGGCGCCGAAGCGGTCTTCGAGGCCCTTAAGGAAGGCAAGAGCGGTGAGGAAATCACCAGCTTCCAGAAGCGCTTCGAGGATAGCTGGCTGTACAAGGAGCTCTACGCCGAGCGTAACTTCGGCCCGGCCATGCACAAGTTCGGCAACGTGTTGGGCGGCGCCATTGCCTTCTTCGAGCAGAACATCCTGCGTGGCAGCCTGCCGATCACCTTCCACGATACCACTCCGGACTACGCCACCCTGAAGCCGGCGTCCGAGTGCAAGAAGGTGACTTATCCCAAGCCGGATAACACGCTGACCTTTGACCGCCTGTCCTCGGTGTTTATCTCCAACACCAACCACGAGGAAGACCAGCCGGTACACCTGAAGCTGACGGATCCGGAGCTGCCGATTCGTGACAACCTGCCGAAAATGAGCTTCCCGGGCGGCCTGCTGCTAGGTTGCGACGCCGGCACCCTGAACAGCTCCAAGATCAAGGGCTCCCACACCGCCATGAAGTC
>LULR01000742.1_pt2 | contig 11254 bp, 10 predicted proteins | sample 729471 | NCBI WGS metagenome assembly LULR01 (sample SAMN03860284, study PRJNA289734) | marine metagenome | biome: seawater column; feature: ocean; material: water; isolation source: Red Sea water column Station 108 - depth 500m | place: Saudi Arabia: Red Sea | collected 2011-10-15 | depth 500 m
GCGTTGGTCCTCCCGCCGATCGACATGGCAAGGATCAGGACCAACTCGTCGGGTCGCGGCGCATCGGGTACACCCACCTCGATGGCGTCGTAGTGGCTGCCCACGTAGGACCATTCGAGGTGGGTCAGTGGCACGTCGAGGCGCGCGCCCAGCGGCCCGACCTTCTTGGTGGACGGCACGATCGCCTCGCCCTTGCCCAGTGCGGTGCGCATACCGCCACCGCCGGGAATGTGCCACATGGCCCCGTGTTCGATCTCGCCGTTCGAGCCGACGATCGCACCCTTTCCGTAGCCGTCGATGGCCTCCGATGAACCGCCGAGGTGGCCGATCAGCAGTTCGCCCAACTCTTGGCCGAGTTGCCGCAGTTCCTCTGCGGCGGGGCTGAGGTCCTCCACGTAGTCGCCAACGTACGGATTGCCTACGACCGCGGCGGCGGCACCCTTGAGCGTGGGCCGGTCCGGCGCCGGACCGAAGTCGTGCATGGTCTGCTCCACCACGATGTGGATCTTTCGTCGATCGAACAGCACCTTGGTCACGCTCTCCCCTGCCTCTCCTCTGAGCGGCGTCGCACGGTCGTCGGTTGCCGAGGGTGGTCAGCCGGCCATGGCCGGGATGATCCTCTGGCCGTAGGCGTTCAGGGTCTCGTCCTTCTGGTCGTGCATCAGGTAGATGGCGAACTGGTCCACGCCGAGGTCCCGGAGTTCTCCCAGTCGGGCGACGTGGTTGGCCTCGTCGCCCAGGATGCAGAAGCGGTCGATGATCTCGTCCGGCACGAAGTCGGTGTGCTCGTTGCCGGCCCGGCCGTGCTCGGCGTAGTCGTAGCCCTTGCGGCCCTCGATGTAGTCGGTGAGGGCCTGCGGGACGGCGGTGCCGTCGGCGCCGTAGCGGGCGACCAGGTCGGCCACGTGGTTGCCGACCATGCCGCCGAACCAGCGCACCTGGTCGCGCTGGTGGGCGACGTCGTCACCGACGTAGGCGGGGGCGACGACGCAGATCGTGAGCGAGTCGGGGTCGCGGCCGGCCTCCTCGGCGGCCCGTCGCACGGCCCCGATGGTCCACTCGGCGATCTGCGGGTCGGCCAGCTGGAGGACGAAGCCGTCGGCCACCCGTCCGCACAGCGCCAGCGCCTTCGGCCCGTACGCCGCCATCCAGATCGGCAGCGACCCACCGTGGCGCCACGGAAACGTCTGGCGGGTGCCGTTGTAGTCGACCTCACCGCCCTCGGCGAGGCCCCTGATGACGCCCATCGACTCCTCGAGCGTGGCCAGGTTGCACGAGGGGTAGCCGATGACGCGCATGGCGGAGTCGCCGCGCCCGATGGCGCACACCGTGCGCTCGCCGTACATGTCGTTGAGGGTGGCGAACACCGAGGCCGTGACGGTCCAGTCCCGGGTGCCCGGGTTCGTGACCATGGGGCCGACCGTCAGCGTGTGGGTGGCCGCCAGCATCGCCGAGTGGATGACGTACGGCTCCTGCCACAGGACGTGGCTGTCGAAGGTGTACGCGTGCGTGAAGCCCAGCGCCTCGGCCTGCCTGGCGAACTCGACGACCCGCCACGCCGGGGGGTCCGTCTGCAGCACCACTCCGAAGTCCATCCCGCCCTCGCTTTCTCGCTCGTCTGTCTCGTGCCGGCCCGGTCAGTCGTTGCGTGGGAACCCGAGGTCGACACTGCTCGTCGACGGGTCGGGCCAGCGACTCGTGACGACCTTGGGCCGCGTGTAGAACCGCAGCCCCTCGGGGCCGTACATGGTCGTGTCGCCGAAGATCGAGTCGTTCCATCCGCCGAACGAGTGGTAGCCGACCGGCACCGGGATCGGCACGTTGATGCCGACCATGCCGGCCTCGGCGTCCTGCTGGAACTGCCGTGCCGCCCCGCCGTCGCGGGTGAAGATGGCGGTGCCGTTGCCGTAGGGGTTGTCGGCGATCATCTGTACGGCGTCGTGGTAGGCGTCGGAGCGCACGACCGACAGGACCGGCCCGAAGATCTCGTCCCGGTACACCTGCATGTCGGTGGTGACGTGGTCGAGCAGCGACACGCCGAGGAAGTAGCCGTCGCCGTCGAAGTGCTGCTGGCGGCCGTCGACGACGACGGTGGCGCCCTCGTCGGCGCCGATGTCGAGGTAGCCGGCCACCCGGTCGCGGTGCTCCCGGGTGATCAGCGGCCCCATCTCGGAGGCCGGGTCGTCGCCGGGGCCGATCACGAGCTTGTCCATCCGCACCCGGATCCGCTCGACCAGGTCGTCGGCGATGTCGCCGACGGCGACCCACGTCGGGATGGTCCAGCAGCCGGTCGACCGCCACCTTGTCGCCGTTGACGACGTTGACGACGCCCGGTGGAAAGCCGGCCTCCTGCGCCAGTTCGGCGATGAAGCGGGCCGCCGACGGGTCGCGCTCGGACGGCTTCAGGATGAACGCGTTGCCGCAGGCGACGGCGTTCGGGAGCATCCACAGCGGGACCATGGCCGGGAAGTTGAACGGTGTGATCCCGACCGTGACGCCGAGCGGCTGGCGGACCGTGTAGACGTCGACGCCGGTCGAGGCCTGCTCGCTGTAGGTGCCCTTGAGTGCGTTGGCCAGGCCGCAGGCGAACTCGATGTTCTCGATGCCGCGGGCCACCTCGCCACGGGCGTCGTCCCGGACCTTGCCGTGTTCGGCGGTCAGGAGGGCGGCGACGCCGTCGGCGTTGGCGAGCACCAGGTTGCGGTAGTCGTGCAGCAGGTTGGTGCGGCGGGCGATGGAGGTGGTGCGCCATTCGGCGAAGGCGGCCTTGGCCGAGGCGACGACGCGGTCGACCTCCTCGACGGAGGCGAAGCCGACCTCTCCGGTCTGCTCGCCGGTCGCCGGGTTGAACACCGGCCCGGACCGGCCGGAGGTCGTGGCGACGGCCTCACCGTCGATCAGGTGGTGGATCTGCTGCATCGCTGCTCCGGGAGGGTGGGGTCCGGGCCGGGCTGGCCCGGACCGGGGGTCACGTCAGGTAGGACGTCACGTCAGGTCGTCGGGTCACGTCAGGTAGGTGGAGAGGCCGCGGCGCAGGTAGGCCCCGTCGCCCTTGGCCCCGTGGTAGGCGCCGTCCTGGATGAGGACCTTGCCCTTCGAGATCACCGTGTCGACCTTGCCGTCGATGTCGATGCCCTCGTAGGCCGAGTAGTCCATGCTCATGTGGTGCGTGTCGACCGAGAGGTGGGTCGTCGCGTTCGGGTCGTACAGCACGATGTCGGCGTCCGAGCCGGGCGAGATGGTGCCCTTCTGCGGGTACAGGCCGAACATGCGGGCCGGCGTGGTCGAGCAGGTCTCGACCCAGCGCTCGAGCGTGAGTTCGCCCATCACCACGCCCTGGTAGATCAGGTCCATGCGGTGCTCGACGCCGCCGATGCCGTTGGGGATGGCCCGGAAGTCGTCGCGGCCCAACTCCTTCTGGTCCTTCATGCAGAAGGGGCAGTGGTCGGTGGAGACGATGGCCAGGTCGTTGGTCCGCAGGCCCTGCCACAGGTCGGCATGGTGGTGCTCGTGCTTGGTGCGCAGCGGCGGCGAGCAGACGTAGCCGGCGCCGGCGAAGCCCGGGGCCCCGAGGTGGTCCTCGAGGTTGAGGTACAGGTACTGCGGGCAGGTCTCGGCGAACACGTTGTGCCCCTGGTCGCGGGCCTCGGCGACCCGTTCGAGGGCCTCGCTGGCCGAGAGGTGCACGAAGTAGACGGGGGCGCCGGCGACCAGGGCCAGCTGGATGGCCCGGTTGGTGGCCTCGCCCTCGAAGCGGGGGTGGCGGGTGATCCCGTGGTAGATCGGGTCGGTCTGGCCGCGGGCGGCGGCCTGTTCGCCCAGCACGTCGATGGCGATGCCGTTCTCGGCGTGCATGCAGATCATGGCGCCGTTGTCGGCGGCGACCTGCATGGCCCGGAAGATCTGGGCGTCGTCGCTGTAGAAGACGCCCGGATACGCCATGAACAACTTGAAGCTGGTGATGCCCTCGTTGACGAGCGAGTCCATCTCCTTGAGGGCGGCGTCGTCGACGCCACCCATGATCATGTGGAAGGCATAGTCGACGGCGCACTCGCCCTCGGCCTTGGCGAACCACTGCTCGAGGCAGTCGCGGACGTTCTCGCCGGTCTTCTGGACGGCGAAGTCGATGATGGTGGTGGTGCCGCCCCAGGCAGCCGCCCGGGTGCCGATCTCGAAGGTGTCCGACGCGAAGGTGCCGCCGAACGGCAACTCCATGTGGGTGTGGCAGTCGATGCCGCCCGGCACGACGTACTTGCCGGTGGCGTCGATGATGCGCTCGGCGCCGGCCGCGGCCGAGGCGGCGGCGTCGCTGCCGGGCATCAGCACCGCGGCGATGGTGGTGCCGTCGACCAGTACGTCGGCGGCGTGGCGGCCCGTGGCCGTCACCACGGTCCCGTTCTGGATCAGCGTCGTCATGGCGACCCCCTTGTCCCTTCTCGTGTCCCTTCTTGCCTGTCGATTCTGCGGGCCTTCGCCCGCTCAGTCCAGCCGCTCGATGATCACAGTGGCCAGGTACTCAGTCCAGCCGCTCGATGATCCCGGCGAGGATCCCGCCGGCCTCGTCGACCTCGTCCTCGGTCACGGTCATGGGCGGGGCGATGCGCAGCACGTTGCCGTACAGGCCGCCCTTGCCGATGAGGAGGCCGGCGGCCCGGGCCTCCTCCATGATCCGGACCGCTGCCCCGGCGTTGGGTTCGAGGCTGCCGGGCTGGACGGTCTCGAGGGCCTGCATCAGGCCCTTCCCGCGGAGTTCCGCGACGGTCTCGGAGGCGTCGACGGCGGGCCGGAGGTGGCCCGCCAGTCGATCGCCCATCCGCTGCGCGTTGCCCTGGAGGTCGTGATCCAGCAGGTACCGGATCGTCGCCAGGGCGCCCGCGCTACTCAGCGGGTTCCCACCGAACGTGGAGAGCGAGTTCCCCGGCAGCGAGTCGAGCAGCTCGGCCGAGGCGACCACGCCACCGAGGGCGAGGCCGTTGCCGACCCCCTTGGCGAAGGTCATGAGGTCGGGGGTGATGCCGTGGGCCTGGTAGCCCCAGAAGTGCTCGCCGGTGCGGCCCCAGCCGGTCTGGACCTCGTCGGAGATGAAGAGGACGCCGCGGTTGTCGAGTTCCTTCTTCAGGGCGCCGAAGAAGCCGTCGGGCGGGGTGGCGAAGCCGCCGACGCCCTGGATGGGCTCGGCGATCATGGCGGCCACGTCGCCCGAGGTCATCATGTCGAAGACCTGCTCGAGGTCTGCGACGCAGGCAGCGGTGTAGGCGTCGTCGTCCAGGTCGCGGAACGGGCTGCGCAGGCGGTAGCCGCCGTGCACGTAGTTGACGGACAGGCCGCTGACCGATGTGGGCGACCAGGATCGCTGTGCCGTGATCGCGATCGTGGTGAACGATCGGCCGTGGTAGCTGTTGCGCAGGGCCAGGACCTGGTTGGAGCGGCGGGAGGTCGTTGCCAGCAGCAGCGCCGCGTCGTTGGCCTCGGTGCCCGACGTGGTGAAGAACACCTTGGCGTCCGGGATCCCGGAGAGTTCGCAGATGAGCTCGGCCAGCTCGACCATCGGCTCCGAGAGGTAGAGCGTCGAGGAGTGCAGGACCTTGCCGGCCTGCTCGCGCACCGCGGCGGTCACCTCGGGGATGTCGTAGCCGAGGCTGGTGGTCAGGATGCCGCCGAAGAAGTCGAGGTATCGGTTGCCCTCGACGTCGTAGACGTGGCGCCCCTCGCCGCGGTCGAGCGAGATCGGCGGGTCGTAGTACTGCTGGTCGGTGCCGGCCCTAGGGGGCCACGATGCCGTCGTACATGTCGGGACGCCGGTCCCGGTAGAAGGCCCACTGGTTGCGGACCTCGTCGATGCGGTCGAGGTCGAGGTCGCGCACGATGAGCTCCTCGTCCCGGTCCGAGCAGACGTCGCCGACGAACTGGCCGCGGGGGTCGACGAAGTAGGTGCTGCCGTAGAAGTCGTTGTCGCCGAGGTCCTCGACGCCGACCCGGTTGATGGCGCCGACGTAGTACATGTTGGCGACGGCGGAGGCGGGCTGCTCGAGCTTCCACAGGTAGGAGGAGAGGCCGCGGCTGGTGGCGGAGGGGTTGAACACGATCTGGGCGCCGTTGAGGCCCAGGGCCCGCCAGCCCTCAGGGAAGTGGCGGTCGTAGCAGATGTAGACGCCGACCTTGCCGACGGCGGTGTCGAACACCGGGTACCCGAGGTTGCCGGGCCGGAAGTAGAACTTCTCCCAGAAGCCCTTGACCTGGGGGATGTGGGTCTTGCGGTACTTGCCGAGGTAGGTGCCGTCGGCGTCGATGACCGCCGCCGTGTTGTAGAGGAAGCCCTCCTTCTCCTTCTCGTACATGGGGAGGACGAGGACCATCTCGTGCTTGGCGGCCAACTCCTGGAAGCGCCTGGTGGTGGGGCCGTCGGGGATGGCCTCGGTGTAGCTGTAGAACTCGGCGTCCTGGACCTGGCAGAAGTAGGGGCCGTAGAAGAGTTCCTGGAAGCACATGACCCGGGCGCCGGCGGCAGCCGCCTCCGCCAGGTACTTCTCGTGGAGTTCGATCATCGACTCCTTGTCGCCCGTCCAGGCCGTCTGGACCATCGCCGCCCGTACCTCGCCCATCGGAATCCCTCCGCTCGTCGTGCTGTCGTGTCGCCCGGTCGCGCACGGGGCCGCGCCGGCGTGGCTCGGGTCGGCCGATCAGGTGTTGCCGGGCCCCTCCGGGCGCGACGATAATGTCCGCCGGATGTACGGCACAATCCTCCGATTGTGACAATCAAAACTTTTCCGATGCCCCAGACCCATCTCGCCACTGTCGTCGGCTCCGTCGATGACCGCAGCCCCGCCGGCATCGCGACCGCCGTGGGCCGCCTGGTGAGCGACGGCACCCTCCCCGCCGAGTCCCGCCTCCCCACCGTGCGCTCGCTGGCGCGGGAACTCGACGTCAGCCCCTCGACGGTGACCGACGCCTGGCGTCGCCTCCAGCACGCCGGCCTCGTGGTCACCGACGGCCGCAGGGGCTCCTTCGTGCGGGCACGGCGGCGTCCCGACGAGCCCGAGCGCTTCTGGCAGGTGCCGGTCGACCCCGACGCCTACCGGCTGGACCTCAGCCTCGGCACGCCCGACCCGCGGCTGCTGCCGCCGATCGGCTCCGCCCTCACGGGCCAGCATGACGACGACCCGGTCACGAGCTACCTCGCCGATCCCACCATCCCGGAGCTGACCCGCCTGCTCCACGGCACCTGGCCGTTCCCGCCGGGTGCCCTCACCGTGGTCGACGGGGCCATGGACGCCCTCGACCGCCTCATCGCCGAGACCGTCACCTTCGGTGACCGCGTCGTCGTCGAGGACCCCGGCTTCCCGCCGGCGCTCGACATGCTCGACTTGGCCGGGGCCGAGATGCTTCCCGTTCCCATGGTCGAGGGTGGACCCGACACCGATGCCTTCGCCGCCGCCCTGGCACGCCGTCCCGTCGCCGTCCTCCTCCAACCGCGGGCCCACAACCCGACCGGCTGGAATCTCTCACCCGGACGGGCCGACCGGCTGGCCGAACTCCTCGACGGCACCGGCATCCTCGTGATCGAGGACGACCACTCCGGCGACGTCTCCGGCGTCCCCCTCGAGAGCCTCGGCACCCGACTCCCCGACCAGGTCGTCCACGTCCGCAGCTACTCCAAGGGCTACGGCCCCGACCTGCGCCTGGCGGCCGTCGGCGGCCGGCGCGACGTCATCGACCGACTCGTGCACCGGCGCCAACTCGGGCCCGGCTGGAGCAGCCGCCTGCTGCAGCGGGTCCTCCTGCACCTCCTCGAGGACCCGGTCGTCGCGACCTCGGTGGCCCAGGCCGCCGAGGCCTATCGCCACCGCCGCACGACACTCGTCGACCTCCTCGCCGACCGCGGGATCCGGGTGCCCGGCGTTTCGGGGTTCAACCTGTGGATGGAGGTCGCCGACGAGACCACGGCACTCGTCTCCCTCGCTGCGCAGGGAATCGGTGCTGCGCCCGGCAGCCCGTTCCGGGTCGCCCCCGACGACCGACACCACCTGCGCCTCACGATCAGTGCCGTCAACCGCGACTTCGCGGCACTGGCCGACACCCTGGCAGACGCCTCCCGGGCGCCGGGCCGCAGGCGGGGCCGAGCATGATGCACCCGTGCTGACCCGGCGCCGCTTCCTCACCGCTGCCGGTGCCACGGGGCTGCTGCTCGGCCTCGGATGCGCATCCGGCCCCCGAACCCCGACTGCGCCGGCCGCGCGGTCGATCCCCGACCCGGTCGATTGGCGGATCACGCGCTGGGGTGCCGATCCGCTCACCCGGGGCGCCTACTCGTACCTGCCGACCGGGACCTCCGCCCGCTTCCGGCGGGACCTGGCCCGACCCGTCGACGACCGGGTGTTCATCGCCGGCGAGGCGACGGACGAGGACTTCCCGGCGTCCGTCCACGGGGCCTACCAGTCCGGGCTCCGCGCTGCGGGACAGGTGCTGGAGGCACACCAGGGCGGCACGGTGCTCGTCGTCGGCGCCGGCGCCGCAGGGCTCGGAGCCGCCGGCCGCCTGCAGGAGAATGGCGTCGGCGTCACCGTCCTCGAGGCCCGCGATCGGATCGGCGGCCGGGCCTGGACCATCGACCTCGGCGGCGCCCCCGTCGACCTCGGCGGGTCGTGGCTGCACAGCGTCGCCACCAACCCCCTCGCCGACCTGGCGGTCGACCTGGGCATCACCATCGTCCCCACCGACTACGACAACTCGATCCTCCACGACACCGACGGCTCGCGGCTGCCCTGGAGCCGTCTCGACCACCTCTACGAGGCTGTCGAGGAGGCCGTGCTCGGCAACGGCTCGACGCGGTCGATGGGTTCCGAGCTGGCACCCATCCGTGCAGGCCTGTCCGAGGAGGAGCAGCGCTGGTTCGACTACGTCGTCGTCTCCGAGGTCGAGCACTGGTATCCGGCCCATGTCGACGACCTGGCCCTCGCCACCGCCTACGAGGGAGCGATGCCGCGAGGTGGCGACTCGGTGCCCGCCACCGGCTATGCCCCGATCATCGCCGACCTGGCCGAGGGCCTCGACATCCGCCTCGGGACCCGGGTGGGCGAGGTTGGGCGCTCCGCCACCGGCGTCGTACTCCAGACCGACCAGGGCGAGCACGCCGCCGACGCCGTCGTCGTCACCCTGCCGCTCGGCGTGCTGCAGGCCGACGACGTGGCGTTCGCTCCCGCGCTGCCCCACTCGCACCTGGCGGCCATCCAGAAGTTGGGCATGGGGAACATGGAGAAGGTGGTCCTGCGCTTCGCCGAGCCCTTCTGGGACACCGATGTCGATCTCATCTCCTACGTACCGGCCGAACGCGGCCGATTCGCGGAGTGGTACAACGCCGTGCCCTGGACGGGCGAGCCGATCCTCGTCGGCTTCAACGCCGGCCGGACCGCACGGGACCTCCTTGCCTGGAGCGACGAGGGGATCCTCGAGGCGGCGCTCGGCACCCTCGACCTGATGTACGGGTGACCGGACGACCATCCCCGACCGTTGCCGCCAGACTGGCACCGTGAGCGAATCCCCACCTCTCGGCGACCGGCCCCTCGACGGCTGGCGAGTCGGCATCACGGCCGACCGGCGTTCCGACGCCCAGCTCGACCTGCTCGAGCGCCGTGGTGCCGTGCCGGTCCACGGCTGCACGATGCGCACGGTGAACCTGACCCAGGACGCCCGGCTTCTCGCAGTGTCGCGTGCGCTCGTCTCCGACCCCCCACAGACGCTGGTGCTCGAGACCGGCATGGGCCTGACCATGTGGCTGGAGGCCATGGACGAGGTCGGCGTCGGCGCCGACCTGCGGGCCGCACTCGCCCACTGCGAGGTGGTCGCCCGGGGGCCGAAGGCGGTGAGTGCCGCCAGACGGGCCGGCCTGGAGGTGGCCTGGTCGGCCCCGAACGAACTGTTCGCCGAGATCGCCGACCACGTGGCGTCCACCGGGGGCCGCGGCCGGGTGGCCCTGCAGCTCGACGGGACCGAGGAGGAGGTGCTGGTGGCCCCGCTGGCCGCCACCTGCAGAGAGGTCGTGGCCGTCCCGGTCTACCGCTGGGCGCTCCCCGAGGACCTCGGTCCGGCGCTGGCGCTGGTGGATGCAATCTGCGCCGGGGAGGTCGATGCCGTGACGTTCACGACCAAGCAGGCGGCGGTGCACCTGGTCGAGGTGGCCGACGCACAGGGGAGGCGGGACGAACTGGTCGCCGCCCTCGACGGCGAGCGGGTGGGACCGGTCTCGGTCGGTCCGGGCTGCTCGGCCCGCATGCGGGACCTGGGAATGACCGGCCTCGTCGAGCCGGCGAGGGCCCGGCTGGTGGCGATGGTCGACGCGCTCGCCGACCACGCGAGGGAACGAGCCGCCTGACCGCAGCCGGTCAGGCCGATGGCCGCTCGAAGGCCGCCTCGTCGACACCCAACTCGGCGGCGTGGCGCAGTGCCCAGGTCCGCCGAACGGGATCCAGGTGGTTGGCGCCGCCGGCGACCCAGGTGAACGGCAGCCGGTCGGGCACCCATCCACGGTCGGTCAGGCGGAACGTCCCCCGGGCGCCGAACCGACCGTCGACGAGGTAGAGCGCCGCCCAGACGCCCGCCCGGTCCACGTCGACCAGGTAGGTGCGGTCCTCGGCCGAACCGGGGGTGTCGGATGGTCGCTTGGCCTTCATGCCCGCTCAGTACACGGCCACCGTGACCTCAGCGGGCCGAGTCAGTCAGAACTGGCCAGGAACCAGAAGCCGCGCAGGACCTCGAGCCCGGGATCGGCGTCGATGCGCCGGACCATCTTCTTGCGCGAGCGGCGGAAGACCTGCCGCACGTTGGGCGCCTTGAGGCCGGTGAGCAGGGCGGTGGTCTCGGAGGGCGCACGGACGCCGTCGGCCTTCTGGAGTTCGTACTCGAGGACGACCCCGTAGTCGCGCTCGGAAACTTCCGTGGCCAGCACCTCGAGGAACAGGGCCAGCTCGGGCCGCCCCTCGGCCAGGCGCTCGACGTCCGCGATCCGGGCGCTTCGGGGCGACGGCGCACCCACCCGGGTGCGGTTCCGCACCTGGTGCCACTCCTCGAGCTCGGTGGTGTTGTGGCCGATGCCCGACCAGACGACCTCCTCGATCGCCCGGTAGGCCCACGTCCAGGGCAGGGCGCCCCAGGGCTTCCACGTTCCCGCGTACTTGACGACGACGAGGGCCGCGTCGATGGTGAGGCCGTCGATCTCGTCATGGTCGTCGAGGATGTCGCGCCGCCCGGTCCCCTTGAC
>LULR01003079.1_pt1 | contig 11239 bp, 8 predicted proteins | sample 729471 | NCBI WGS metagenome assembly LULR01 (sample SAMN03860284, study PRJNA289734) | marine metagenome | biome: seawater column; feature: ocean; material: water; isolation source: Red Sea water column Station 108 - depth 500m | place: Saudi Arabia: Red Sea | collected 2011-10-15 | depth 500 m
GAGCATACCTGCATGCAGACCAGCCCATACCGACCGTCTTCCTCTTTCTGGCGGGTATCACTAGCAATCGCCTGCAGATCCTCGTCGAAAATCTCGTGCTTGAGATCAGCGAGTGCCTTGAACCGTGTGAACGCTTCATTCAGTTCGGTTTCGGTCTCAAACTGGATCCCGAGTTCTAGCAAACGAGTACGGAACGCGTTGCGCCCCGAATGTTTACCCAACACCAGACTGTTGGTGTGCCAGCCCACATCCTGCGCACGCATGATCTCGTAGGTTTCCCTGTGCTTCAGCACCCCATCCTGGTGAATGCCCGATTCATGGGCGAAGGCATTGGCCCCCACTATGGCCTTATTGGGCTGAACAGGAAACCCGGTGATGGTGGAAACCAGCCGCGACGCGGGCACGATGTGCTGGGTATCAATACGAGTGTCGATGTTGAACAGGTCCTGGCGGGTACGGACCGCCATCACGATTTCCTCAAGGGCCGCATTACCGGCTCGCTCACCTAACCCATTGATGGTATCCGCGTTGGGGATCCGGTTCATGAGCTGACGGATGGTTTCACCGAACTGCTCTGGGATCGCGTAGCCCACGGTATCGGGAATGTTGATCGTGGTGGCGCCGGCATCAATGGCTGCCTCAATGATCCGGCACAGGAAGTCCAACTCCGAGCGCCCGGCGTCCTCACAGGAAAACTCAACGTCATCCACATGGCTTCTAGCACGCTTTACTGATCGAACCGCCTGCTCAATCACTTCATCCGGCTGCATCTGCAACTTGTGCTTCATATGAATAGGCGACGTGGCGATGAACGTATGAATGCGACCGCGGTGGGCTGGCCGGATAGCTTCCGCTGCGCGGTCGATATCCTTATCAAGCGCCCTGGCAAGACTGCAGATCGTGGAATCCTTAATGGTTTCTGCTATCCCTTTCACCGCCTCGAAATCGCCCTGGCTCGCAATCGCGAATCCTGCCTCGATAACGTCGACCCGGAGCTTTTCCAGCGCCTTCGCAATGCGGAGCTTCTCCGCTTTATTCATGGTGGCACCGGGGCTTTGCTCACCATCGCGGAGCGTTGTATCAAAGATGACCAGATGATCAGTGGCAGGCATTGGGTGACTCCATTGTCAGAGTTTGTTCTTTGTGGAGGAAGTATATCACCGGGTTGTGGTGAGTGAGGGCGTGATTTTCAGGCAATAAAAAACCCCAGCACCTTCCGGTGCTGGGGTTTTGGGTATTAGGAGCCTGACGATGACCTACTCTCACATGGGCAACGCCACACTACCATCGGCGCTGGTCTGTTTCACTTCTGAGTTCGGGATGGGATCAGGTCCCGACCTATCAACGTCCTGGTCTTGAACGGCTCTTCAGGGACCTCGAGGGTCCAGGGAGATCTCATCTTGGAAGGGGCTTCCCGCTTAGATGCTTTCAGCGGTTATCCTGTCCGAACATAGCTACCGGGCAATGCGACTGGCGTCACAACCCGAACACCAGAGGTTCGTCCACTCCGGTCCTCTCGTACTAGGAGCAGCTTTCCTCAAATCTCCAACGTCCACGGCAGATAGGGACCGAACTGTCTCACGACGTTCTAAACCCAGCTCGCGTACCACTTTAAATGGCGAACAGCCATACCCTTGGGACCGGCTTCAGCCCCAGGATGTGATGAGCCGACATCGAGGTGCCAAACACCGCCGTCGATGTGAACTCTTGGGCGGTATCAGCCTGTTATCCCCGGAGTACCTTTTATCCGTTGAGCGATGGCCCTTCCATACAGAACCACCGGATCACTATGACCTACTTTCGTACCTGCTCGACGTGTCTGTCTCGCAGTTAAGCGGGCTTGTGCCATTACACTAACCGCATGATGTCCGACCATGCTTAGCCCACCTTTGTGCTCCTCCGTTACGCTTTGGGAGGAGACCGCCCCAGTCAAACTACCCACCACACAGTGTCCTCATCCCCGATAAGGGGACCAAGTTAGAACCTCAAACATGTCAGGCTGGTATTTCAAGGTTGGCTCCATGAGAACTGGCGTTCCCACTTCAAAGCCTCCCAGCTATCCTACACAAACATGCTCAAAGTTCACTGTGAAGCTATAGTAAAGGTTCACGGGGTCTTTCCGTCTAGCCGCGGATACACCGCATCTTCACGGCGATTTCAATTTCACTGAGTCTCGGGTAGAGCCAGCGCCCCCATCGTTACGCCATTCGTGCAGGTCGGAACTTACCCGACAAGGAATTTCGCTACCTTAGGACCGTTATAGTTACGGCCGCCGTTTACCGGGGCTTCGATCAAGAGCTTCGGCAGGCGTCACACCGTATACGTCCACTTTCGTGTTTGCACAGTGCTGTGTTTTTAATAAACAGTCGCAGGGGCCTGGTATCTTCGACTGGTCTCAGCTCCACCCGCAGGGGCTTCACTTACTGCCAGCGTGCCTTCTCCCGAAGTTACGGCACCATTTTGCCTAGTTCCTTTACCCGAGTTCTCTCAAGCGCCTTGGTATTCTCTACCTGACCACCTGTGTCGGTTTGGGGTACGGTCTCGAATAGCCTGAAGCTTAGAAGATTTTCCTGGAAGCATGGCATCAATGACTTCCCGCTCTATGAGCAGTCGTCGTCACGTCTCGGGATTGTGGACCCGGATTTGCCTAAGTCCACTCCCTACTCGCTTAAACCGGGACAACCGTCGCCCGGCTCACCTAGCCTTCTCCGTCTCTCCATCGCAGCTATCCAAGGTACGGGAATATTAACCCGTTTCCCATCGACTACACCTTTCGGTCTCGCCTTAGGGGCCGACTCACCCTGCGCCGATTAGCGTTGCGCAGGAACCCTTGGTCTTCCGGCGTGCGGGTTTTTCACCCGCATTGTCGTTACTCATGTCAGCATTCGCACTTCTGATACCTCCAGCATGCTTCTCAACACACCTTCGCAGGCTTACAGAACGCTCCCCTACCCCGCATACAAAGTATGCAGCCGCAGCTTCGGTGACCAGTTTGAGCCCCGTTACATCTTCCGCGCAGGCCGACTCGACTAGTGAGCTATTACGCTTTCTTTAAAGGATGGCTGCTTCTAAGCCAACCTCCTAGCTGTCTGAGCCTTCCCACATCGTTTCCCACTTAACTGGTACTTGGGGACCTTAGCTGGCGGTCTGGGTTGTTTCCCTCTTCACGACGGACGTTAGCACCCGCCGTGTGTCTCCCGGATAGTACTCACAGGTATTCGGAGTTTGCATCGGGTTGGTAAGTCGGGATGACCCCCTAGCCGAAACAGTGCTCTACCCCCTGTGGTATTCGTCCGAGGCGCTACCTAAATAGCTTTCGGGGAGAACCAGCTATCTCCGGGCTTGATTAGCCTTTCACTCCGATCCACAAGTCATCCCCTGGCTTTTCAACGACAGTGGGTTCGGTCCTCCAGTGCCTGTTACGGCACCTTCAACCTGCTCATGGATAGATCGCCCGGTTTCGGGTCTATGCCCAGCGACTAAATCGCCCTATTCAGACTCGGTTTCCCTACGGCTCCCCTAAACGGTTAACCTCGCCACTGAACATAAGTCGCTGACCCATTATACAAAAGGTACGCCGTCACGGAACAAGTCCGCTCCGACTGCTTGTACGCATACGGTTTCAGGATCTATTTCACTCCCCTCACAGGGGTTCTTTTCGCCTTTCCCTCACGGTACTGGTTCACTATCGGTCAGTCAGGAGTATTTAGCCTTGGCCCCGTTCGCTCGCCGCTACTTAGGGAATCTCGGTTGATTTCTTTTCCTCGGGGTACTTAGATGTTTCAGTTCCCCCGGTTCGCCCCTTACACCTATGGATTCAGTGTAAGGTACCGACCCGAAAGTCGGTGGGTTTCCCCATTCAGAAATGCCCGGATCACAGCTTGTTTGCCAGCTCCCCGAGCCTTATCGCAGGCTTCCACGTCTTTCATCGCCTCTGACTGCCAAGGCATCCACCGTATGCGCTTAGTTGCTTGACTATATAACCCCAAGACAACTGTGTTCCATCCATCGATAACCTGGCAAACCAGGGCATCAATAAGTGGAGACAGTTCCTTGAAGCGATATAACAACCACTTCAACGACAACACCGGATAACGCTTGAAATCGCTATCACTTTGACCACTGATTCCGGAGATAATGGAATCAGTAAGTCGTGTTCTATCTCGTCCAATTTGTTAAAGAGCAAATCTGACCCAGTGATCAGAAAGAAGGGCTTCGAACTTGTTCATCAAGTTGAAACACTTGTTTCTGCACACTGCTAACCGGAGTTAGTCAGTTCAAAGCATCGATCGTTCAGGCTTTTGGTGGAGCCAGGCGGGATCGAACCGCCGACCTCCTGCGTGCAAGGCAGGCGCTCTCCCAGCTGAGCTATGGCCCCTCGATCTTCCACACAAGCCAGGTCGATTGTAACCTTAGCTATAGAATTGTGTGGATCTAGGCGTGTTCGGGCGCCGCATAGCCTGCTATGCAAGTCCGGACACAACGACGAGCCACGCAATTCTGGTGGGTCTGGGTGGACTTGAACCACCGACCTCACCCTTATCAGGGGTGCGCTCTAACCACCTGAGCTACAGACCCAAAAACACGGGCCTGCAACGACCCATCTGCTCTCTTTATTCAGCCAACCAAGTAATTCGTGTGGACTCTGACCGAAGCGTTCGGCTTCGTTTAAGGAGGTGATCCAGCCGCAGGTTCCCCTACGGCTACCTTGTTACGACTTCACCCCAGTCATGAACCACACCGTGGTGATCGTCCTCCCGAAGGTTAGACTAACCACTTCTGGTGCAATCCACTCCCATGGTGTGACGGGCGGTGTGTACAAGGCCCGGGAACGTATTCACCGTGACATTCTGATTCACGATTACTAGCGATTCCGACTTCACGCAGTCGAGTTGCAGACTGCGATCCGGACTACGACGCGTTTTGTGAGATTGGCTCCCCCTCGCGGGTTTGCAGCCCTCTGTGCGCGCCATTGTAGCACGTGTGTAGCCCTGGCCGTAAGGGCCATGATGACCTGACGTCATCCCCACCTTCCTCCGGTTTGTCACCGGCAGTCTCCCTAGAGTTCTCAGCCGAACTGCTAGCAACTAGGGATAGGGGTTGCGCTCGTTACGGGACTTAACCCAACATCTCACGACACGAGCTGACGACGGCCATGCAGCACCTGTGTCAGAGTTCCCGAAGGCACCAATCCATCTCTGGAAAGTTCTCTGCATGTCAAGGCCAGGTAAGGTTCTTCGCGTTGCCGTACTCCCCAGGCGGTCTACTTAGTGCGTTAGCTGCGCCACTAAGACTTCAAGAGTCCCAACGGCTAGTAGACATCGTTTACGGCGTGGACTACCAGGGTATCTAATCCTGTTTGCTCCCCACGCTTTCGCACCTCAGTGTCAGTATTGGTCCAGAGTGCCGCCTTCGCCACTGGTGTTCCTTCCTATATCTACGCATTTCACCGCTACACAGGAAATTCCACACCCCTCTACCATACTCTAGCCTGACAGTTCGAAATGCCGTTCCCAGGTTAAGCCCGGGGCTTTCACATCTCGCTTATCAAACCACCTACGCGCGCTTTACGCCCAGTAATTCCGATTAACGCTTGCACCCTCCGTATTACCGCGGCTGCTGGCACGGAGTTAGCCGGTGCTTCTTCTGTGAGTAACGTCAAGGCTGGCCGGTATTAACGACCAACTTTTCCTCCTCACTGAAAGTGCTTTACAACCCGAAAGCCTTCTTCACACACGCGGCATGGCTGGATCAGGGTTGCCCCCATTGTCCAATATTCCCCACTGCTGCCTCCCGTAGGAGTTCGGGCCGTGTCTCAGTCCCGATGTGGCTGATCATCCTCTCAGACCAGCTAATCCCCTGCTTTCCCCCGAAGGGCGTACGCGGTATTAATCCGGGTTTCCCCGGGCTATCCCCCACTACTGGGCAGTTTCCTATGCATTACTCACCCGTCCGCCGCTCGTCAGCGGGGTGCAAGCACCCCCTGTTACCGCTCGACTTGCATGTGTTAAGCCTGCCGCCAGCGTTCAATCTGAGCCATGATCAAACTCTTCAGTTTAAATCATACAGCAATCCGAAGATCGCAATTCTTGCTCAAGACAAAACTCAATTTCGACGAGCCACTGTCCTGATATTTCATATCCGAAATACCTCGGCCAGCGCCCACACGAATTACTTGGTTAACTTTTTAAAGAGCGTTTGAGCTGTTGCTCAATCAAGGCCGCGTATTCTACATCGTTCCGCTGCCTTGTCAACCGTTTATTCGAAGAATTTTAAAACTCGTTTTCTTCAATACTTTCAAACAGTTGCATCGCTTCGGAAGACCGCCGTTAGTGGCTTGTCCCTCAGAAGTGGTGCGCATTCTACAGGCGTCAGGAAAACTGTCAACGAGGTTTTTGAATTAATTTCTAGCGGTTTCGGTTTCCACGTAGTGAGCTAATCAGCAATCGATCACTTTGATCAATCCTTAGACCAAAATCAGGCCCTGGCAAAGGAAATCAACCCTCGAACGCCGTTCCATTTCCAGCGCAATGCCAGCAAACCCAGGATGACCAGGCCGTAAGCGACCATTTCGCCAATATCGCTTCTTGCCTGCCAGATAAAATGGACCCAGGCAGCGATGGCGATCAGGTAGATCAGCTTGTGCAGCGGTTTCCAGTTTTTTCCCAGGCGCTTCACCATCCCCCTGGTTGAGGTCACAGCCAGAGGCACAAGCATAAGGAAGGAAAGTGCACCCGCGACAATGTAGGGCCGCTTGGTAAACGTCGCCCAAAGATCACTCCACCCGAGTATGAATTGCAGAAACGCCAACACATGCAGTACAGCATAAAAGAATGCAAACAGGCCGAGCATTCGGCGAACCCGGATCCAGCCTGCCCAACCAGACCAGCGCTTAAGCGGAGTCATCGCCAAAGTGACGATTAACAACTGGAACGCCGCAAGGCCGAGTGACTCCGTCACCTCCTGGCCCGGGTCAGGCCCCAGAGACTGCGTTGCAATGTTGATGGCCAATATCAGCAGTGGAACGCAGGCAAGAAAGGCCGCAAGAAGGCGAAAAGCCAAGACAAAGGCCGGTCGATCCACTATTCGCGGACGATTCATCAATAGAACTTGCTCAGGTCCATACCCTTGTACAGGTCGGCCACCTGCCCCCCATAACCATTGAACTTGACCGTCTCCATCCAGTTAGGCGAAAGCAAACCGGAAGGCAGTCTGCGTTCACGCTTCTGACTCCACCTTGGATGATCCACCTCCGGGTTAACGTTGGCATAGAATCCGTACTCCTGGGGCGCGAGCATTTCCCAGGTGGTTTTCGGGCGCTCCTCCTGGAAACGTACCTTGACGATCGATTTGATGCTCTTGAATCCGTATTTCCAGGGAACAACCAGCCGGATAGGGGCGCCGTTCTGATTGGGCATGGTTTTGCCATACAGCCCGACCGCCAGGAAGCTTAACTCGTTCATGGCCTCATCCATCCTCAAGCCCTCCTGGTAGGGCCAGTCGATGGTGCTGAACAATGAGCGCTGACCCCGCATCTGATCCGGATCATACAGGGTCTCGAAATAGACGTATCTGGCTCGGGAATTGGGTTCAAGCCGTTTGATAACGTCGGCAAGTGGGATGCCAATCCAGGGAATAACCATGGACCAGGCCTCGACACAACGCAGGCGATACACCCGCTCCTGGTATTCATGAGGTTTTAGCAGGTCTTCCAAGGCATATTTACCGGGCCGCCCACATTCACCTTCAACTACTATGGACCAGGGATCAACGCTCATTTCGTCGGCGTACTTGGCCGGATCGCCTTTTCCGGTGCCAAATTCGTAGAAGTTGTTATAGCGGGTCACATCCTCGAACGGTGTTTTCTCTTCATCGGTAGAAAAGCCGGGCATTGCAACGTAATCCAGCGCCTCCCCAGGCACCGGCAGCTTCGCAGCGGATAAAAGACCCGGCACTGAAAGGCCCGCGGCGACGGCCGCAGCTCCAGACATGAATTTCCTTCGATTGAGATAAACAGCTTCGGGGGTAACTTCTGAGTGGGGCAACACCCAGGATGGGCGATTCTTGATAAACATGGAAAGTCTCCGTCAGGGCGTCAGCCAGCTAAGGCGTTGACCGGAGACTGTGATGAAAATTCCCGGGCCTCAATGAGAAGGCCCGGGCAGCAAGAACTCAGTCAGCGGCGCCTGAAGCTTTCCGGGGCTTGCCACGGAACAGCGCACGAACAGGACCGGACAACGCGTATATCAGAAATCCAGTAAAGAGTACGGTAGCCGGATCCAGCGCGATCACTACAAACACCGCTGCGGGGCTGGGCAACCCAACAAAGAACTTCTTGTCAACTGAACCAATCTGGGTGTTGAAGCGGGCCAGACGAAGTGCAGCGCCAGCCACGTAGATAAAAGTAACGGCCCAACCGACCTTATCAAAGGCGTTCAGCGACCAGAAGAAGGCAACAAGGCCAGGGGCAACACCAAAGGCCACCATGTCGGCCAGGCTGTCGTACTCTTCTCCGAATTTGCTCTGGGTGTTGGTCATCCGGGCGACACGGCCATCCAGTCCATCCAGAATCATGGAGACAAAAATGGCAATCGCGGCGTTATCAAACACGCCGTTCGCGGCAGAGACTATGGCGTAGAAACCTGAAAACAGCGAAGCCGTTGTAAGCGCATTGGGGAGCAGATAGATACCTTTTCGGCGAACCGGAGCACCCTCAACCAGCTCTTCTTCAACCACTTCTCCGGCCTCGACTTCGTAGTCCGGGTTCTGCTTGCCGTTGGCGGTTTTTCTTTCTTCAGTCATTTCCATTACTCCGGAAAGCGTTTGGACGGAGTATATACGAAAAACGCGGCCTCTCGGGCCGCGTTTTTCAAAACCAGGCGGAATTCCGCTTAGTTTTTGTCCTTATCCACGATCTTGTTCGCGGAGATCCACGGCATCATACCGCGCAGCTTCTCACCGACCACTTCGATATCGTGGGCAGCGTTCTGGCGGCGACGTGCAGTCATGGACGGGTAGTTCAGAGCGCCTTCAGAGATGAACATCTTGGCATACTCGCCGCTCTGGATACGCTTCAGGGCGTTGCGCATGGCTTCGCGAGACTGCTCGTTGATGATTTCCGGACCAGTCACGTACTCACCATACTCCGCATTGTTGGAGATGGAGTAGTTCATGTTGGCAATGCCGCCTTCGTACATCAGGTCTACGATCAGCTTCAGCTCGTGCAGACATTCGAAATAGGCCATTTCCGGTGCGTACCCGGCTTCAACCAGAGTTTCAAAACCGGCCTTGACCAGCTCCACAGTGCCACCACACAGAACGGCTTGCTCACCGAACAGATCGGTTTCAGTCTCGTCTTTAAAGCTGGTTTCGATGATGCCAGTACGACCGCCACCGATACCGCTGGCATAGGAGAGGGCAAGATTCTTGGCATTGCCGGAGGCATCCTGGAAGATGGCGATCAGATCGGGAATACCGCCGCCGTTGGCGAATTCGGTGCGAACCGTGTGACCCGGCGCCTTTGGAGCAACCATGATTACGTCCAGATCCTTGCGCGGAACGATCTGGTTGTAGTGGATCGCAAAGCCGTGGGCGAATGCCAGAGTCTGTCTCTTATAGTCAGAACCATTACAACGTCAGCCGCGGCAACCGCAGACGGCACGTCGCTGGTCTTCAGGCCATAGGCTTCGGCTTTGGCGATGGAGGAGGAACCCGGGCGCAGACCCACGGTTACGTCAACGCCAGACTCTTTCAGGTTGCACGCGTGCGCGTGGCCCTGGGAACCGAAGCCGATGATGGCAACTTTCTTGCCCTGGATGATGGAAAGATCACAATCCTTATCGTAATAAACCTGCATGACAAACCTCTGTTATTTGTGATGGCCCCGAGGGGCCATAATGTTCAAAACGTATTTGAAATCGTTAAAGGCTGAGCACCTTCTCGCCTCGGGCGATGCCGGATACACCGCTGCGGACTACTTCCAGAACGCCCGACGTGCCAACGGCCTGAATAAAGCCGTCCAGCTTTTCGCTGTCACCTGCCAGCTGGACCGTGTAGACCGAGCTGGTCACATCCACAATCTGGCCACGGAAAATGTCTACCGTACGCTTGATCTCGGCACGCTGGGAACCAGTGGCCTTCAGTTTGACCAGCATCAGCTCACGCTCGATGTGGGCACCTTCGGTCAGATCCACCAGCTTGACGACTTCGATCAGCTTGTTCAGTTGCTTGGTGATCTGTTCGATCACCTTGTCAGAACCCGTCGTGGTCACGGTAAGACGGGACAAAGTCTCGTCCTCGGTTGGCGCCACGGTGAGCGTTTCAATGTTGTAGTTGCGCTGGGAAAACAGACCAACAACACGTGACAGGGCGCCGGGCTCGTTTTCAAGCAAAACAGAAATGATTCGACGCATGATCAGACCCTCTCCGTCTTGCTAAGCCACATATCCTTCATGGAGCCCCGGGCAACCTGCATCGGATACACGTGCTCAAAGCGGTCCACGTAGATATCCACGAACACCAGATCGTCCTTCATTGCCAGTACTTCTTTCAGCTTGGTCTCCAGATCTTCTTTCTTCTCAATCCGGACACCCTTGTGTCCATAGGCTTCCGCCAGCTTGATGAAATCTGGGAGTGATTCCATGTAGGACTCGGCATGACGGGACTCGTAGTTCATGTCCTGCCACTGCTTGACCATACCCAGCGCCTGGTTGTTCAGGTTGATGATTTTCACCGGCAGATTGTACTGCTTGCAGGTGGAGAGCTCCTGAATGTTCATCTGGATACTACCCTCACCGGTAATGCACAGCACTTCATCGTCCGGATGGGTCAGCTTGACCCCCATGGCCGCCGGCAAACCAAAGCCCATGGTGCCGAGACCACCGGAATTGATCCAGCGGTTGGGCTTGTCGAACTTGTAATACTGGGCCGCAAACATCTGGTGCTGCCCTACATCGGAAGTCACGAAGGCTTCGCCGTTAGTCAGGCGACACAGCATCTCGATCACTTCCTGGGGCTTGATCACATCCGGACTGGTCTCATAACGCATACCGTGGAATGCTCGCCATTCGTCGATCTGCTTCCACCAGGAAGCGATGGCATCCGCATCGGGCTTTTCCTTGGCTTCCTTGACCAGCGACAACATTTCCTTGAGCACGGCGTCTACCGGACCAACAATGGGCACATCCGCATCCACCGTCTTGGAAATCGAAGCCGGGTCGATGTCGATATGGATGATGCG
>LULR01000360.1_pt1 | contig 11210 bp, 10 predicted proteins | sample 729471 | NCBI WGS metagenome assembly LULR01 (sample SAMN03860284, study PRJNA289734) | marine metagenome | biome: seawater column; feature: ocean; material: water; isolation source: Red Sea water column Station 108 - depth 500m | place: Saudi Arabia: Red Sea | collected 2011-10-15 | depth 500 m
CCGCTGGTGGACGCTCGTTCGCCAAACCCTTCCTGGCCGGAGTCGCCGCCGGAGCCGGCGTCCTCCTGGCCGCCCGACGACGCAAGGACGACGACTGATGCGCGCCAACCGCCCCCTCGCCTGGCTGCTCGCCGGCATCGCCGGCTGGAACCTGCTGACCTGGACGATGTTCGCCCGCAACCTCGCCGAGGCCCACGCCGCCGGCGAGGACCGGCCTCAGGGGTACTGGATCGCGCACACGGGGCTGATCATCGTGAACCTGGTGATCACCGCTGTGCTGGCTGGCATCTCCTGGCGGTCGCTGCGGCCGAGGGGTTGAGCGACGGGCTCGGCTCGCAAGGGTGCTCCGGACGGTCACGACAGGAGGTCCCGCTCGTAGCCAGACGGACCGAAAGGGGTCAGAAAGGCCGCCGTTCAACGTCGGACCAGGGTCTCGGCAGCGGTTCGGTCCGTCTGGCTACGGATGCGCTACATCGGTGCTGTGACCCGACAGGGCCAACTGGAGGGCCTGGTCGGCACCTGGTGCGGACGACGACCTCCAGATGCGGCGTGCACGTGCGACCAGCCGACTCCGTAGGGCCGATGTACCAGATGCAGAGAGCCGGGCCGCCCCGAACGAAGGGACGACCCGGCTCTCCGGTGGAGCTGAGGCTCAGAGACCCATGCGCATGGCGTCGCGCAGGTCCTTGTTGAGCTGGGAGATCACGTCGAGCGGGATCTCCTTGGGGCAGGCGCTGGCGCACTCGCCGATGTTGGTGCAGCCACCGAAGCCCTCGTGGTCGTGCTGGGCGACCATGTCGACCACGCGCGAGTAGCGCTCGGGCTGACCCTGGGGGAGCTCGCCGAGGTGGGTGATCTTGGCACCCATGAACAGCGACGCCGAGCCGTTGGGGCAGGCGGCGACGCAGGCGCCGCAGCCGATGCAGGTGGCGACGTTGAAGGCGCGCATGGCCTTGTCACGCGGCGCGGGCACTGGTGATGGTGTCGCCGTCGTTGAACGAGCGCATGTGCAGCTGGCAGGTCGTGGTGACCTCCGGGCCGTGCGCCTCGCCGTTGATCATCAGCGAGCAGGTGCCGCAGATGCCCTCACGGCAGTCGTGGTCGAAGGCGACCGGCTCCTGACCCTCGCCCTGCAGCTTCTCGTTGAGGACGTCGAGCATCTCCAGGAAGCTCATGTCGGCCGAGATGCCGTCGAGGTCGTAGGTCTGCAGGGCGCCCTGGGCGCTCGCGTTCTCCTGGCGCCAGATCTTGAGGGTGAGTCTCACTTGTAGCTCCGCTGCTTCATCTCGATGGCCGTGTAGACGAGGTCTTCCTTGTGCAGGACGGGCTGGCCGCCCTCGCCGCCGAACTCCCAGGCCGCGACGTAGGCGAACTCGTCGTCGTGACGCAGCGCCTCGCCGTCCTCGGTCTGGTGCTCCTCGCGGAAGTGGCCGCCGCAGGACTCCTCGCGTTCGAGGGCGTCGCGGGCCATGAGTTCGGCCAGCTCGAAGAAGTCGGCGACGCGGCCGGCCTTCTCGAGGGACTGGTTGAGGGTGTCGGCGCTGCCGAGGACCCGCACGTCCCGGTGGAACTCCTCCTTGAGGGCGGGGATCTCGGTGAGGGCCTTCTCGAGGTCGGCCTTGTTGCGGGCCATGCCGATGCGGTCCCAGACGATGCGGCCCAACTCGCGGTGGAAGTGGTCGACGGAGCGGGTGCCGTTGATGGAGAGCCAGCGGTTGGCCTCGTCCTCGACGCCGGCGACGGCGGCGGTGAACACCGGGTCGTCGGTGGGGACGGCGGGGCTGCCGAGCAGGTCGGCCAGGTCGTCGCCGATGGTGTACGGCAGGACGAAGTAGCCGTCGGCCAGGCCCTGCATGAGGGCGCTGGCGCCGAGCCGGTTGGCGCCGTGGTCGGAGAAGTTGGCCTCGCCGATCGAGTACAGGCCGGGCACCGTGGTCATGAGGTGGTAGTCGACCCAGAGGCCGCCCATCGTGTAGTGGATGGCCGGGTAGATGCGCATCGGCTGCTCGTACGGGTTCTCGCCCGTGATGCGCTGGTACATGTCGAAGAGGTTCCCGTACTTGGCGGCGATGGCGGCGTGGCCGTCGCGGGCGATGGCGGCGCCGAAGTCGAGGAACACGCCGTTCTTGAGGGGGCCGACGCCGCGGCCCTCGTCGCAGACGGTCTTGGCGTTGCGGGAGGCGACGTCGCGGGGGACCAGGTTGCCGAAGGCCGGGTACTTGCGCTCGAGGTAGTAGTCGCGTTCAACCTCGGGGATGTCGGCGGCGGCCCGGGCGTCGTCGAAGGCGGTCGGCACCCAGATCCGGCCGTCGTTGCGCAACGACTCGGACATGAGCGTGAGCTTGGACTGGAAGTCGTCGCTGGTCGGGATGCAGGTGGGGTGGATCTGCGTGTAGCAGGGGTTGGCGAAGAACGCCCCCTGCTTGTGGGCCCGCCAGGCGGCCGTGACGTTGCACATCATGGCGTTGGTGGACAGGAAGTAGACGTTGCCGTAGCCGCCGGTGGCGAGCACGACGGCGTGCGCCGAGTGGGGGGTGACCTCGCCGGAGATCAGGTCGCGGACGACGATGCCGCAGGCCCGGCCGTCCTTCTTGACGACGTCGAGCATCTCGGACCGGGTGTGGAGTTCGACGGAGCCGGCTGCCACCTGCCGCATCAGGGCGGAGTATGCGCCGATGAGGAGTTGCTGGCCGGTCTGGCCGCGGGCGTAGAAGGTGCGCGACACCTGGGCCCCGCCGAAGGACCGGTTGTCGAGCAGGCCGCCGTAGTCGCGGGCGAAGGGGACGCCCTGGGCGGTGGCCTGGTCGATGATGTTGACGGACACCTCGGCGAGGCGGTGGACGTTGGCCTCGCGGGAGCGGTAGTCGCCGCCCTTGACGGTGTCGTAGAAGAGCCGGTGGACCGAGTCGCCGTCGTTGGGGTAGTTCTTGGCGGCGTTGATGCCGCCCTGGGCGGCGATGCTGTGGGCCCGGCGGGGGCTGTCGTGGAAGGTGAAGGCCTTGACCCGGTAGCCCAGTTCACCGAGGGTGGCGGCGGCGGAGGCGCCCGCCAGGCCGGTGCCCACGACGATGACGTCGAACTTGCGCTTGTTGTTGGGGTTGACCAGCTTCATGGAGAACTTGTGGTTCTCCCACTTGTCGGCCAGTGACCCGGCGGGAACCTTGTTGTCGAGGATGCCGTTCTCGTCCATGTCCGCCTCCCCTAGTGGTCCTTGGCCTGCTCGGCGAGGCAGGCGTTGCCGATGACCTCGCCGACTGGGCAACTGCGCTCGTCCTCGGTGATGAGGCCGGCCTGGGTGAGGATCGGGAACGAGAGGTTTCCGACGAGGATCAGGCCGGCGACCAGCGTGGCGAGGCTGCGACGGAGGTGGTTGTAGCGAGGGTTGTTGACGCCGAGGCTCTGGAACATCGACCAGGCGCCGTGGAAGATGTGCCAGGCGAGGGCCACGTTGGCGACGATGTAGAGGATCGCCACTGGCAGGTTGCCGAGCGATTCGGCGACGTTGTGGTACGGGTCGCCGGGGACGAAGTCGTCGTCCAGCCACCAGCCCCAGGTGAGGTCGGCCAGGTGGTAGAGGATGAACAGGGCGATGATCGGGCCGGTCCAGCGCATGGTGCGGCTGGCGTAGGTGGCGGCGACGTGGTCGCGGCCGCCGGGGTACTTCTTGGCGCCGCTGACGAGCCCGGCCTGTTCGGAGGAGGCGCGGCTCATGCGGGCCAGCGAGATGGCCGAGTGCAGGTGGAGGACGAACATGGCGAGGAGGCCGGCCCGCAGCAGCCAGAGGACGGTGCCCTTGGGGACGAGGCCACCCCCGATGGTGCGGAGGGACTCGGCGTACTCGTGCATGCGGGCGGGGCCCTCGTACACGTGCAGGTTGCCGATCATGTGGGCGACGACGAAGCCGATGAGGCCGATGCCGGTGAGGGCCATGACCCACTTGCGGCCGACGGCGGTCTGGTAGAGGTTCAGCGGGAAGGGCCACTCCCTGCCGCGTCGGTGGACCGGGGCGACGCGGTAGCGCTCGCCGGTGGTCTGTGGCATCTGGTCCTCCAGGTGGCGGGTGGCCGGGGGTTCCGGCCTGGGGGAGAAGGTAGCGACCCGGTCGGCCGCCGGCATCGGCCGAGGGGGTCAGGCCTCGGTGACCCGTGCGGCGTAGCGGTTGTCGGCGGCGCTGCCGTCTGCTGAGAGTACCAGTTCGAGGTCAACGTCCCCCGTGGCGTTCCCGAGCGGCCATTCGATGCGGCCGACGTGGACGGACGAGTCGGCGCCGACCTCGCCCTCCCAGGCCCAGCTGAGGGTCTCGGCGGCGCCGCCGACCGTGAGGTGCAGGTGGGCGTCCACGCGGGCGGTGCCCAGGGGATCGCGTCCGTCGTGGACGATCGCCACGTCGGTGAGCAGGGTGGCGCCGGGGCGGAGCCGCAGGGGGAGCGGGTCGGCGACGACGATGGTGGTGGCGCAGGCGGCGGCCACGGCGTCGAGGGCGGGCTTGGGGCGCCGGTCGTGGTCGACCAGCGAGCCGCTGACGCAGGGTTCGCCGTCGAGCAGCCGGTCGAGGGCGAACCCCCCGCAGGGCGCGTACTTGCGCCGCCGCAGGGCCTCGACCTGGCGCCTGAGCACCTCGGCCTGGTGGTCGCGGGTGGCGGCACCCCAGGCGTCGAGGTCGGCGTGGTCGTGGGGCGGGAAGTGGTCGAGCAGGACGTCGGGTTCGCCGTCGGGGTCGGCGGTGAGCCGGCTCCAGTCGGGTTCGGGCCAGCGGTCGGGGTCGAGCCCGAGGAGGGCGGGGTCGACGTCGGGCACCGAGTGGGGGCCGAACGCCGCCACGAACCCACCGGCCCGGGGGGACCGTCGGAGGAACTCGGTGAGGTCGTCGGCCCGGCCGCCGTGCCAGCCGAACCGCAGGTGGGCGGCGGCATCCTCGACGACGGGCGGGCTGGGCAGCACGCCGGTGTGGGCGACGACGGGCCGGGACGGGTCGGTTCGCAGCAGTGCCCGGCGGATGGAGCGGTCCAGCACCGTCCGGTTCCAGTTGGGCCGCTGCTGCTCGAGCAGGCTGGGCGCCGGGCGGGTGGTGTCGACGGGGTCGGGGGTGTCGTGCCCGCACCAGACGACCACCGAGGGGTGGTGGCCGAGCAGGTCGACCAGCTCACGGGCCTGGCGCATGGCCTGGCCGCGGACGGACCGGTGGTAGCCGCCACGCAGCGGCAGGTCCTGCCAGAGCAGCATCCCGGCCTCGTCGGCGGCGTCGTAGAGGGCAGGGTGCGACACGTGGGCGCCGACACGGAGCAGGTTGAGGCCGGCCTCGGCGGCGAGGGCCACGTCGGCGGCCGCCGACTCGGGCGTGACGGCGGCGAGGTCCCGTCGCAGCGGTGGGACGATGGCGCCCCGCAGGAACAGGCGCTCGCCGTTGATGCGCCACACGTGGTCGCGCATCCGGACCGAGCGGAAGCCGATGCGCCGGGTGGCCCGGTCGCTGACGACGCTGTCCTCGGTGGTGACGGTGAGGGTCACGTCGAATCGGGGCTGGTCGCCCAGTTCGGCCGGCCACCAGAGCTGGGGCCGTGGCACCCGGACGGTCCATTCGACCCGGTTCTCGCCGGCGGCGAGTGGCTGCTCGTGTCGGTGGTCGACGCCCAGCACGGTGGTGTGGAACACGACGGTCCGCGGCCGGTCGGTGTCGACGACGGCCCGCAGGGCGAGGGTGGCGACGGTCGGGGTGGCGTCCGTGCAGACGACCCGGACGTAGCGCAGCGGGACGGGGCCGGTCTCGCGCAGCCGGACGGGCCGCCAGATGCCGCCGGGGTTCCAGGCCCCCTGGGCGGCGCCGGTCAGGATCCGCTGCTCGGTGCGGCCGACCGTGGCCGGACTGGTGACCTCGACGGCGAGGAGGTGCTCGGACCGCTGGCGCAACTGGCGGGTCACCTCGAGGGCGTGGGTGAAGAAGTAGCCCTCGGTGGCGCCGAGATAGGAGCCGTCCAGCCACACGTCGCCGAGGGTGAACACGCCGTCGAACTCCAGCCAGGCCCGGCGGCCCTCCTCGGGTGCCTCGGCGTCGAAGCGCGTGCGGTGCAGGAGCGGGCCGTCGGCGTCGGCGAACTCGGCGACCTGGCGCCAGTGCCCGGGCACGGGGACCCCGGTCCAGCCGGCCTCGTCGAGGTCGACGTCGGGGAAGGTCCGCCGGAGGGCGTCGTCGGCGGGGTGGGCCAGCCAGGGCCCGGTCAGCTCCATCGCCGGGGACGGTACCGGCCGTGCGGCCCGGGCCACCCGCGGCTGGCAGGGGCGGGAGCGGCCGCGCCTAGGGTGCCGCCATGACCCGACCCACCACGATCGGCGAGCTGCGGAAGGTCGGCTGGGAGTCGGTCCCGGTCAAGGAGGAGCTGCGGCGCAACGCCGTGGCCCGGATCCGGGCGGGGGAGCCGTTGTTCCCGGCGGTGCTGGGCTACGAGAACACGGTCCTGCCGCAGTTGGAGAACGCCCTGCTGGCCGGCCACGACGTGATCCTCCTCGGCGAGCGGGGGCAGGCCAAGACGCGCCTCATCCGCAGCCTGGCGGACCTGTTGGACGAGTGGATGCCGGTGGTCGCCGGCTCGGAGATCAACGACGACCCGTACCACCCGGTGTCCCGGCACGCACGCGACCTCGTGGCCGAGCAGGGCGACGACACGCCGCTGGACTGGGTGCACCGGGACGACCGGTACGGCGAGAAGCTGGCCACCCCGGACACGTCGATCGCCGACCTCATCGGCGAGGTGGACCCGATCCGGGTGGCCGAGGGTCGCTACCTGTCCGACGAGTTGACGCTCCACTACGGGCTGGTGCCCCGCACCAACCGGGGCATCTTCGCCATCAACGAGTTGCCGGACCTGGCCGAGCGGATCCAGGTCGGCCTGCTCAACGTGCTCGAGGAGCGCGACGTGCAGGTCCGGGGCTACCGGATCCGGCTGCCGTTGGACGTGCTCATGGTCGCCACCGCCAACCCGGAGGACTACACGAACCGGGGCCGGATCATTACGCCGCTCAAGGACCGGTTCGGCTCCCAGATCCGCACCCACTACCCGCTCGACGTCGAGGTCGAGATGGACGTCGTGGAGCAGGAGGCGTCCGTCCCCACGGTCGCGGACCTCTCGGTGGTGGTCCCGGAGTTCATGGAGCGGCTGGTCGCCACGATCAGCCAGGAGGCCCGCCACAGCCCCCATCTGAACCAGCGGTCGGGCGTGTCGGTGCGCCTCAGCGTCACGAACCTGGAGGCGGTCGTGGCCAACGCGGTCCGCCGGGCGCTGCGCTCCGAGGAGGTCGTGGCGGTGCCACGCGTGACCGACCTGGACGCCGTGGCGGCGTCGATGTCGGGCAAGGTCGAGGTCGAGAGCCTGGACGAGGACCGCGACGCCGAGATCCTCGAGCGCATTGTGCGGTCGGCGGTGCTGGCGGTGTTCCGGGAGCAGGTACCCGGCGAGACGCATCGTGCGATCGTCGAGGCGTTCGACGAGCACGAGGGCGTGGCCATCGGCGAGGACCTGGGGTCGGCCGCCTACGCCGTACTGGTCGACGAGGAGATCCCGGCACTGCGGCCGGCGGTCGACGCACTCCTGGACGGCGAGGAGGACACCGGTCCGGCCGTGGTGGCGAGCGCCGTCGAGCTGGTCCTCGAGGGCCTGCACCTCTCCAAGCGCCTCAACAAGCACACCGCCGGTCCGAGGAGCCGCTACCAGGCGCGAACCTGAGGTGCCCGGACCGGTCGGGATCAGCCCAGTGTGGCGTCCGGAGGGTGGCCGGTGATGCGTTCCGAGAGGTGGCGGCCGCTGAACTTGAGGCGGCGGTCGCGGGTGAACAGCCCCCGGGGGGCGTCGAGGCCGCGGGTCCACTCGTAGCCGTCGACCAGCGAGTCGTGGAACAGCCCGGTGACGGGCACGCCGTCGGCGACGGCCAGCTCCACCTGGTCGACGGTGGCGGTGAGGAGTTCGTCCCGCCAGTCGTCGTCGTCGGTTGCGGCGCCGGTGGCGGCGACCACCAGGTCACGGTCGGGCAGCGCCTCGTGGACGCGTCGCAGCACCACGCCCAGCTCCTCGGGCACCGGGCAGAAGCCGCTGCCGTCGGTCCGCCCGTCGGCCGGGTACGGGTGGAAGCCGCCGTGGCGGTCGATGCCGACGGGGTGGTCGGCGACCACGCCCACCAGGTCGACGAGGCCCTGCAGGTCCGGCCGCTCGACCGGTGCCCGCCACGGCAGGGCGAACTCGCCCTCGCCGAGGGCCCGCAGCCAGGTGTCCCACAGCACCGACTCCCACAGCCGGGCCTCGTCCCGGGCGGCGGCGTCGACGGCCACGACGCTGGGCAGGCCCAGTACGGCCATGACGGGCTGGCGGCCCGAGCCCAGCAGCCGCCAGGCGTCGAAGGCCGCCTCGACGGCGCCGGCCACGGCGTCGCGTGCCCGCTCGGGGTTCGTCTCGCCGGGTGGCCTGGTGCCGAGCAGGAACGCCCGCAGGGCCCAGCCGACCGGGTCCTCGATGGGCGCCCATCCGGCGGCCAGGTCATCGAACTGCTCGGCGGTGCGGTCCACGTGCCGTGCCCAGAACCGGCTGCGCGACGAAGCGTCCCGGAAGCCCCGCTCGTCCTCGGCGAACCAGCCGGGCAGGGACGTGTGGTGCAGGGTCACCCACGGGGACAGGCCGGACTCTCGGGCAGCCTGGAGGAACCCGCCGCCGGCGCCCGAACGGGGGACGCGTCCGTCGCGCTCCCAGGTGGACCAGTCGGCGGCCGGGGCCACCCCGTCGGCGGACACCGACGAGGCGGTGGCACCCCAGCGGAACCCCTCGGGGAGGACCACGGTCGCCGCCGGGTCAGTTGCGGCTGAGCACCCCGCCGTCGAACACGACCCGGTCGTCGGTGGCCCGAGTCTGGAACAGGACCTGGTCGGCGTCATCGTCGGATTCCCAGATGTGCACCGACAGGGTCTCGCCGGGCGTCACCGGCGACTTGAATCGGCCGCCCATGCCGCCGAAGCGGGCCGGATCGGAGCCGCAGGCGGCGTGCAGCAGCGCCCGACCGGTGAAGCCGAAGGTGCACAGGCCGTGGAGGATCGGCACGTCGAAGCCGGCGCCGGCGGCGAAGGTGGGGTCGGAGTGCAGCGGATTGCGGTCGCCGTTGAGCCGATAGAGCAGCGCCTGGTCGGACCGGGTCGGGTAGGCGACGACCTCGTCGGCGTCCCGGTCGGGCAACTCCCACGCGTTGGCGGGGCCGCGGTCGCCGCCCCAGCCGCCCTCGCCGCCGATGAACAGGCCGGCCCGGGTGCTCCACCACGGGTTGCCGTCGGCGTCGGCCACGTCGGTCTCGAGGTACACCAGCGCCGCCTTGCCCTTGTCGTAGATCTGGCCGACCTTCCCGGTGGCCACGGCCGTGCCGGCGGGGGTGAGCGGCTGGTGGAGGGTGATCTGCTGCTCAGCGTGGAGCAGGAACATCGGGTTGAAGTCGCCGAAGCCAGGGGTGCGGCCGCCACCCATGACCACCACCTGGGTCGGGAGCGCCGTCTGGTCGATGCCGTTGCTGTTCTCGGTCGTGAACTCCAGTTCGAAGCCGGTGGGGTCACTGACGCCGGCGCCCACGCCGAGGGCGTAGAGCAGGCTGTCCTTGGAGGTCCAGGAGAACTCGACGGGCTCGCCGACCGAACCGGCGGCATCGGGGTTGATCGGCATGGGGGGCTCCGGGGTCGGGGAACTCGTTCGGTCACCGACGCTACGGGCCGGCGCGAGGGGTCGGCCAACCCGGACTCGCGTACGAAGCGTCACTACCGTCGCGGGATGGCCGGCGACCCGAACGACCCGTTCCCCGGCCTCCTGCGCGTCGAGCAGCTGCGCCGCTGGTTCGACGCCGCGGACCTGGGCCCCGGCGACGACCTGCGCTTCGAGCGGATCGCCATGGGCGAGTCCAACGAGGTGTTCGTCGTGCACCGCGGCGACCGGCGCTGGGTGCTGCGCCGTCCGGCGGCCGTGCCGCTCTCGGTCGATGGCGCCAACCGGATCATGGAGCGGGAGTTCCGCTTCCAGCGGGCGCTGGACGGCACCGGCGTGCCTCACGCCCGGCCGGTCGCCCTGTGCACTGACACCGGTGTGACCGGCGCCGTCTTCTACGTGATGGAGTTCGTGGACGGCCTGGTCGCCGGGGAGCCGATTCCGGACGAACTGGGTGGTCCCGGTGCCTCCCGGCGGATCGCCGAGGAGATGCTCGACGCCCTGGGCTCGCTGGCGGCGGTCGACCACGAGGCGGCGGGCCTCGCCGACCTGGGGCGCCCCGACGGGTTCCTCGAGCGCCAGGTCGACCGCTGGCGCGGGCAGTTGGAGTCGTACCGGGAGCGCGAGCTCCCCGGCGTGGACGAGGTGTCCGACTGGCTGGCTGCCAACCTGCCGTCGAGCACGGTGCCGGGGGTGATGCACGGCGACTTCAACCGCCACAACATGCTCTTCAGCCGGGCCGTCGGCGACGAGCCCACCCGGCTGGTGGCCGTGCTGGACTGGGAGAACGCCACGATCGGCGACCCGCTCATGGACCTCGGCTACCTCGTGGCCGGTTGGACCGACGACGACCAGGGCCTGCCGACCCGCGCCGAGGCGGTGGCCCGGTGGCGGGAGCGGTCGGGCCGGCGAGTGGAGGCGCTGGGCTGGTACGCGGCCATGAGCACCTTCAAGCTGGCCTGCATGCTCGAGGGGGTCTACGTCCGGCAGGCCGCCGACCCGACCCGGGAGACCAACGAGTTCATTGGCGGCCTGGTGCTGGACCTGGTGGCGCGGGCGAGGCGCCTTTCGGCCGCGGGGGCCGACTGGTGAGCGTCGGTCGCCGAGGGCGTACGTTCACGCCATGCGCGTCGCCACGGGGCTGAGATGAGGCTGCGGGGCAGGCGCCGGCGTCGCCGCGAGTCGCGGCGCTTCACCTATTCGCGCTGGGACGGCACCCAGTCGGTGCCCGACCTCGACGCCGACGCCCTGCTGGAGGCCCTGGGCGACGACTTGATCGAGCACGGCGACCCCGACGAGGCCCTTCGTCGCATGATGCGCCAGGGCCTGTCGTTCGACGGCGGCCGCCTCGACGGGCTCCGCGACGTACTGGAACGCCTGGCCGAGGCCCGCCGGGAACGCCTGGAGAGCGGGGATCCCGACGGCGTGTTCTCGGAGGTGGCCGAGGAACTCCGCGAGGTCATCGGCCTGGAGCGCCGGGCCCTCGAGGAT
>LULR01000352.1_pt1 | contig 11195 bp, 8 predicted proteins | sample 729471 | NCBI WGS metagenome assembly LULR01 (sample SAMN03860284, study PRJNA289734) | marine metagenome | biome: seawater column; feature: ocean; material: water; isolation source: Red Sea water column Station 108 - depth 500m | place: Saudi Arabia: Red Sea | collected 2011-10-15 | depth 500 m
AGGTAAGGGTGATGCGCTTTTGGGGTTGCGACGCGGGCGTAGCAGCGGCAACGATGTCCTGACACTCGGGATCCATGGCACTCTTCAGCTCCGGTGCATCCGGGAACAGCGACGCCGTGTGGCCGTCGTTGCCCATGCCGAGAATCAGTACGTCGATGGGCAGGGCCAGATCCGCCAGCTCGGCCTTGACCCGTTCCAGGCCTTCGGCAGGTGTGGCACCGGGCTGTTTGAGCGACAGGAATCGGGCCGACGCCGCCTGGTTCTGCAGCAGATTCTCCCGAACAAGACGGGTGTTACTGGCGTCATCGCTTTCGTCCACCCAACGCTCATCCGCCAGCAGGACGTCTACCCTGCCCCATTCCAGATTCTTGCTGGAAAGCGCCTTGAAAAATGGCAGCGGCGTGGAGCCGCCGGATACCACCAGGCTCGCCCTGGGCGCCTCTCTCAGGCGGGCAGCCAGAAACTCTGCAACCGCATCCGCAAGATTCAGGGCCACAGCCTCAGGCGTTTCACCTGAACAGTCGCGAACACCCTGGGGCAAGCGCAGATCAGACATCTTCATACCAGCTCCTCCCATCCCGGGTGATCATGGCGATGGAGGCAACCGGCCCCCAGGTTCCAGCGGCATAACGCTTGGGCGGTTCGCCGCTGTCTTTCCAGTTCTGGATAACCTGGTCTACCCAGCGCCAGGCGAACTCCACCTCGTCACGGCGGACAAACAGGTACTGGTTGCCTTTCATCACCTCCCACAGCAGACGCTCGTAGGCGTCGGGTATCCGGTCGGTGGCAAAGGTCTCCGAGAATGTCAGCTCCAGCGGGCCCTGGCGCAGGCGCATGCCTTTGTCCAGACCCTGGTCTTTGGTGAGGATCTTCAGGGCCATGCCCTCATCGGGCTGCAGTCGGATGATCAGCTTGTTGTTGGCCAGGTGTTTCTGGTCGGGATCAAAGATGTAGTGCGGGGCCGGTTTGAAGTGGATGATTATCTGAGACAGCTTCTCCGGCAGGCGCTTGCCCGTGCGAATGTAAAAAGGCACGCCGGACCAGCGCCAGTTATCGATTTCAGCTTTCAGGGCCACAAAGGTCACCTTTTCGTCCCGGATACTGTCCGCGGACAGATCGGAAGGCGGATCCATCGCAATCAGGCACAGCAGCTGCAACAGATGGTTCTGGATCATGTCCCGTATCTGGCCGGCTTTGTCAAAATAGCCCCACCGACCCTCGATGCCCACGCTCTCAGCCACCGTGATTTCCACATGGGATATATGATTCTGGTCCCATTGCGAGGCAAACAGATTGTTGGCAAATCGCAGGGCGATCAGGTTCTGGACGGTTTCCTTGCCCAGGTAATGATCAATCCGGAACAGCTGGTTCTCGTTGTAGACCTCGCCCAGCTCATCGTTGATCACCTTTGAGGACTCCAGGTCGTGGCCGATCGGCTTCTCTACCACCACCCTGGTCTTCTCGGTACAGCAACTGGCGGAGCGCAAGTTTCGGGCTATAACACCATACATGGACGGCGGGGTGGCCATGTATACGATGAGCTCATTGTTGGCGTCATCCCGCCAATCGTTGAGCACACCAAAGGCCTCCGGTTCGTTAAAATCCAGAATCTGGTAATCAACCCGTTTCAGAAAAGACTTGGCCAGTTCACCGTCGAACTCTTCCGGCTTTACATGCTGCTTCAGCTTGTCAAACAACTGCTGGCGCACGGTCTCGGTATCCGCCTCTGTGCGGGCAATGGCCAGCACCCGGCTACCGTCGGCCAGGAGGTTGGCTCGCTCCAGCTGGTACAGCGCCGGAAACAGTTTTCGCTGGGCGAGGTCCCCCAACGCTCCGAATAGCATGAGGTCACAACGGGTATTGATCTTGTTGACCATTGGTTCCTTCTCTCTGGTGGGCAGTCCGTCGCAAAAAATCGACGACCGGACTCAATGTAGTAATTTTAAACAAATCATGACATTCAAAAATCAATATTCCAAGAAAAAACTGCTATTCGTGATACTTTTACTACCCCAAAACCGGTAAAAAAGCGGTATAATCACCGCGTTTTCAAGACACCGACCGCCCATGATTCAGGGAGTACCATTGATGGCCGCGAACCAGGCGCACCGTGACGACAATCTGCTTGAGGACATCCAGTCCAGGCTGGACAGCCTTAACAAATCCGAGCGCAAAGTGGCCGAGGCCATTCTCCGCGACCCCAGCGCGGCCACCCGTTACAGCATAGCTGCACTGGCCAGAGCCGCCGATGTAAGCGAGCCAACGGTCAATCGCTTCTGCCGGGGTTTCTCTGCCACGGGCTTCCCGGATTTCAAAATCCGCCTCGCCCAGAGCATTGCCACCGGCACCCCTTACATCGGCCAGAATGTGGAGCCGGATGACACCGTTGCCGAATTCGCCGACAAGATCATGCTCAGTACCATTGCCAGCCTGGACAAAGCCCGGCAGGCGCTCGACCCGAAAGCCCTGGCCACCGCGATCGATTACCTGATCCAGGCCAAGCAGATCAATTTCTTTGGCATGGGCGGATCTGCGGCTGTGGCCATGGACGCTCAGCACAAGTTTTTCCGCTTCAATATCCCGGTCATGTCCTACGACGACGCCTTGATGCAACGTATGGTTGCGGCCGGCGCCAACGTCGGTGACGTAATCGTCCTTATTTCCTATACGGGCCGCACCCGGGAAACTGTCGATATCGCGCAACTGGCGCGGGCCAACGGCGCCACTGTGATTGGCATCACCAACCCCGACTCACCCCTGGCGGAAAGCTGCACGGTGGTACTGGGCGTGACCGCTCCGGAGGACACCGAGGTCTACATGCCAATGTCTTCACGCATCATTCACCTCAGCGTTATCGACATCCTGGCAACCGGTGTAACCCTCAAACGCGGCGCGGATTTCCTCGGGCACCTCAAGAAGATCAAGGAAAGCCTCAAACCAACACGCTTTCCGCCGAGCTGAATACAACCAAAAGAAAGATAGCAAAGCGAACAACAGAGGGGCTCCTCCTCCTACGCCCCTCCTCCCCCTGAAAACTCACCCCCCAAATTCTTCGGGGCGGATGATGTACTACCCCCTAGGTTACAACACTATGAAATCCGGTTTCCCAATGTCTGATTGGCAGAAGCTGCAATCGCGGGAACCGGAAGCCTGATCCGGCCATTGCCAATCCAATCTCGGCATCCGGAGATTCCGCTTCCCTGACATTTAAAAAAGATAAAAAGCACAGGACACAGATGATGCAAAACAAAAAGCGCTTTACCGCAAACAAGCTTTCCCTTGCTGCCGCAATCACCGCCGCAGTCCTGGCAACGCCAGCCGTTGCTGTCGATTTCCACGGCTATGCCCGGGCCGGCGTGTCCACCAATATTTCGGCAGCGGTTCCACCGGCCACTACGTTGGACGTCTGGCCGATGAATGCGACACCTACTCTGAGCTGGCACTGGGTGATGAACTCTTCAGCCAGGACGGCAAAACCTTCCGTTTTGATTCCATGCTGGCCTACAGTGCCAACCGCCAGGGCAACGATTACCAGGCCCTGAACGGTTTCAACAACATCAACAACGTGGATTTTGGCAACCAGGAAACCACGTCGAACAGTTCAGACCCCTACGGCGGTGGTGACATTGCGCTTCGCCAACTCTATGCCTCCGCCAATAACGTGATCGAATCACTGCCCGGCGCCACCCTGTGGGCCGGTAAGCGATTCTACAAGCGGAAGGATATCCACCAGCTGGACCTGTTCTATGTCAGTAACGCCGGCTACGGTGCCGGTATCGAGAACATCACGGCGGGCTCCGGCCAACTCTCACTGGCCTACACCAATTCCGATACCAGCGACGGTGACAATTTTGTTCAGAACAACAAGGTCGACGTGCGCTATTCCTTCCCTCTGGCAGGCGGCAATAACCTGGAGCTGATCGGCATCTACGCCATGGCCGACCTCACAGACGCCCAGAAAGACGCCGGTATTAATGATGAGAACGGCTATTTCTTCACCGCCGAGTTCTCTTCCGGCGTGATGGGCGGTTTCAATAAGTTCGCGGTTCAGTACGGCGCCGATTCCATGGGCTTTGCGCTGGCCGAGAATGCCAGTGGTGGCCGGGTGGACAACGGCAACGTGGCCGGCTACTTCGAATCCAGCTGGCGCGTACTCAACCATGGTGTAATCAAGCTTGGCAAAGGCTGGGATCTGGGCCATTCCGTGGTCTACGAGCAGGCCGAATCGCATGATCCTGCCGCCAAAGACGGCGAGCGTCTGAGCATTGTTGCCCGCCCGATCTACAACTGGTCGCCGGTGATGAGCACCGCAATCGAAGTGGGCTACAGCGACACCGACCGCCCCTGGTTCACCGAATCCCAGGACCTCGGTAAATTCGCGATCGCCCAGCAGTGGCAAGCTGGCCCCGGATACTGGGCGCGCCCGGTAATCCGTGCCTACGCCGCAACCTTCTTTGGTGACGAAGCCGAAGCAGCGCGCGGTGGTGAAGGTGTCGATGGAGATATCCAGATCGGCGCCCAGATCGAAGCCTGGTGGTAAGGCTCTAAAACCCACACTCTCGTTGGACCTCCTCTGGGCCGGCTTTTGCCGGCCCCTTTTTTGTGTGCTGCCCCCTTTCTACTACCCCGGCACTATTCCATCTACGCCCCGAAAAACTGCCCGCCGAAGGATGTGCTTCCGGCTTTATCAGGCAACTATGAACTTGGCCCAAAAGGGTTCAAAGCCAAACAAAAACAATGGAAAAGAGGATTTCCCATGCCTGAGCAAAGATTGGTTGCGGGCAGCCTTGCACTGGCGTTTTCGCTGGCGCTGGCCGGCTGCAATTCCGGAAGCGACAACCCTGCGCCGGACGACGGCACCGGCAGTGGCAGCCAGACCGATGCCCTCCTGGAGCCGGGCGAAAACGAAGCATTGCTCTACTACAAACGCCCGGACGACAACTACAGCGGCTGGGGCCTGCATCTCTGGAACAACCCCGCAGACGGCTGCGACGGCCTTGCCGAAGGCGTTCCCACAGAATGGAGCAGCCCCCGGTTGCCCGATGGTATCAGCGACACCTACGGTGCCTGGTACCTGATCCCGATGCGCGAAGCCGGAGAGTGCATGAACTTCATCATGCACAAAGGTGATGAAAAAGACCTTGGCGGCATTGACCACCGCTGGCACTTCGGTTCCCTTGACGATCGCATCTTTACCCTGAGCGGCAGCTAGGAATTGTCGCAGACTCCGATTGAGGCAGAGGCTGTTACCATCGCCGGAGCCAAGGCTCATTGGCTTGATGAAACCACGGTAGTGATCAAGGACGCAGGCAGCCTGGCCCGGGTTGAACTGAGGCATGGCCAGAATGCGCAAATCACCGTTACCGAAAACGAAACGCTTGACGGCGGACAGCCACTGGCACTCTCGGCAACCTCTCTTGCCCCTGCTCTTGCGGAGAAATTCCCGCACCTGAGTGACTGGCCGGCCTTTGAGGTTCAGGCAGGCAACTCTGACATCAAAGCGGCTCTGAAAGGCCAACTGGTCGCCGCAGGCTTTAACAGCAGCGACGATCTGGTTATGGCCACCGGCGTCCAGATCCCGGGGGTGCTGGACGATCTGTTCGCCTATAACGGAGAGCTGGGTGCCGTGATAAACGGCGCAGACGTGGACTTCGCCGTCTGGGCGCCCACCGCACAGTCATTGCGCCTGCATGTTTTCGACAATTCAGGCACGCTGCTTCCGGGCTATCCCGTCAGCATGTCTGAGGCCGATGGCGTCTGGACCCACAGCGGCAGTTTTGCGGAACTGGATCGGCAGTTCTACCAGTACGAGGTGACTGTCTACCGCCCCAGAACGGGCGCCATCGAGACCACGATGGTTTCAGATCCCTACGCGCTCAGCCTCTCAACCAACGGCCAGTATGTCCAGGTTGTGGACCTCGCGAGCAACCACAAACCGGCTGGCTGGGATTCGCTGTCAACGCCAGCCATGCTGGCTCCGGAGGACGTCGTTGTTTATGAGACTCACATTCGTGATTTCAGTGCCACCGATGAAACCCTCGATCCGGCACTGAGAGGCAAATACCGTGCATTCACCGCGCCAGCAGACGGCAGCGTCGACAGTGTCGCGCACCTGAAATCCCTGGCCGATGCCGGCGTCACCCATCTGCATCTGCTCCCAGCTTTCGACATTGCCACCGTCAACGAAGATCCCACCGGGGTTGTCGACATCAACGATGATTTCAGCCGCCTGTGCGATCTGTCCGACGAGGCTGCCAGCGCCTATCAGGCATACTGCGTTAGTGGCAAAACGATTCGTCAGGTGCTGAGTGCATTCGATCCGCTGACTGGGGACGCCCAGGCCCTCTACAACACCTTCCGCGATCTGGACAGCTTCAACTGGGGATACGACCCGGTACATTTCACCGTTCCGGAGGGCAGTTATGCCTCCGATGCAGACGGCACCCAGCGCATTCTGGAGTTTAGGGAAATGGTGCAGGCAGCTACTGCGCTTGGCCTGAACGTGGTCATGGACGTGGTGTACAACCACACCAACTCATCCGGGCTTGCCGAAAATTCTGTCCTGGACAAGCTGGTTCCCGGTTATTACCACCGCCAGAATCCGGAAACCGGAGCGGTCGAACAATCCACCTGCTGTGAGAATACCGCCAGCGAGCACGCCATGATGGAAAAGCTCATGGTGGACTCACTGGTAACCTGGGCCGACCATTACAAGATCTCCGGTTTCCGCTTCGACCTCATGGGCCACCATATGCTCAGTAATATGGAAAAAGCCCTCGCAGCGGTAAAGGCGGTCGATCCTGACACTTACTTTTACGGAGAGGCCTGGAACTTCGGCGAAGTGGCCAACAATGCCCGGGGGCAAAATGCCATCCAGGCGAATATGGCAGGCACCGGCATCGGGTCTTTCAACGACCGGCTTCGGGATGCCGTCCGTGGTGGTGGCCCGTTTGACGGCGGCGATGCCATCCGCGCTAACCAAGGCTTCGGCAACGGCCTCTTCACTTTTCCAAACGACCGCAACACTGGCAGCGACGACGAGAAAAACCGCCTGCTCCAGGTCAGTGACTGGGTGCGCATCGGTATCGCCGGCAGCCTGAAGGATTTCAGCTTTGAAACTGGCAACGGAGAAATCCTGAGCGGCGGCCAGATCGACTACAACGGGCAGAATGCCGGCTACACCGACGATCCCCAGGAAATCATCAACTACGTCTCCAAGCACGACAACCAGACCCTGTGGGACAACAACCAGTATAAGGCGGATTACGCAGCGACGACCATGGAGCGGGCACAAATGCAGGTGGTCAGCCTGGCCGTGCCCATCCTCAGCCAGGGCATCCCCTTCCTGCACATGGGTTCGGAGTTGCTGCGCTCAAAATCCATGGAACGGGACAGCTACGACTCCGGCGACTGGTACAACGAAGTGGACTTCAGTTACCAGAGCTCTGCCTGGAACCGGGGTCTGCCTCGTCAGGACAAGGACGGCTCAAACTGGGATCTGATCACCGAAGTGATTCAGTCAGCAGGCGCGGGTGCGGCGCCTACACCTGAAGCGATTGCCTACACCAACCAACAGGTCCGCGAGCTTCTGACCGTCCGCAGGGACTGCCCGCTGTTCCGCCTACAAACGGCCGAGGCCATCCAGAACCGGTTGCGGTTTCTGAATACCGGCACAGGCCAGATTCCGGGAGTGATCGGTTACAGCCTGCTGGATGACACTAGTAACGGCCTGCCCGACCTCGATGCCGCCAACGATGAGATTGTCGTCGTTATCAACGCCAGTAATAGCACCCAGACCCTGAGCACGGGGCTGAGCGGAACCTTTGCTGTTATGGCGGACACATCACCAACAGAGACTGCGAGCGCATCGGGCGGCGATTTCTCCGTTCCGGCGCTTTCCGTTGGCGTCTTTACCCGCTAAACAGCGGCTGCTCAGACAACGATATGGCCACCGGTTGGCCCGGTGGCTTCTACAAAAAGAAGGAGAATACCCATGAACATGAAACGCCATACTCTCGCGCTCGCTTCCGTCCTGGCCGTCACTGGTTGTGCGACCACCGGAGGTGAGCGGGATTACAGCGAATCCCTCTATCTCAGAGGCCAGTTTGCCTGGTGGGATGCACTGCCCGAATACAAGGTAAAGAAGGTCGACAGCGGACTGTACCGGACTGAAGTGGAACTGAAAGCGGATGGCCAGCCTTACGAGTTCAAGTTTGGCGATGCCAACTGGAGCAGCGGCACAAACTGCGGCTATCTATCGGAGGCCGACGACAAGGTGGTGGAGCTCGACACGCCGGTAAACGCGAACTGTTCCGCCGTGTTCGAGAACTTCCGCTTTACCCCGCCGGAGTCGGCGGTCTACGGTTTTTTCTTTGACACCTCCGGTGAGGTGCCTCAGGTCTACATCAAGAAGGCCGAATAACAGAAAAGCCCGGGCATAGGCACCGGGCTTTTCGCTTTCTCTGGGCGCCATTAGGCGCCCTCTTTCATGGAGCGGACATCAGGGTCTCTCGACCTCTGCCCGATTCCTCAGGAACTGCTGGTAAGCGGCGTATTCACGCTGGCCTTCAAGCGACGCCAGGAACTCACGGAGCTGGTTCAGCTCGGTGCTTTCTTCGGCCACCTGACCGTCGGTAACCTCGTCCAAAGCGATCACTGCGGCTGAATTCGGCGTCACAGCCTTGCCGTAACGGGCATCGTCGGCAGGACGGGGCAGAGAGAAAACCTGTTGCATGATGGCAGGCCCAACATCCGAGGCGTTCCTGGCAAGACCCTCATAGCTCGCCCACTCTCCAATACCCTCGGGGGTATTGCCAGCTTCAAGCTCAGCGATAATCGTATCGGCCCTTTCGGAGAGCGCTTCACGGGTCTTGCGTTGCTCAAGCGTGGCACGGATCTGATCACGAACCTCGTCCAGCGGCAACTGCTCGGCCTCGTGGTACTCACGAACCCGCGCGACAACGGAGACGTTGTCACCCACATCAATCAGCTCGGTATTGTAGCCGGCCTCCAGGACGTCCTCGGAGAACAGCTGTCGAACCAGGCCGGCATGATCAAATGGAGCCTGGCCACCGTCACGGGTGATGCCCGTGGCCTCTCGCACTTCCAGACCCAGTTCTTCCGCAGGGCCGGCCAGGTCATCGGCTGCATAGGCAGAGTCGGCAAGTTCGGCACGGACTTCCGCAAAACGCTCCCTGGCCTGTTCGCGAGCCAGTTCACGACGGAGTTGCTCTTCCATTTCAGCCAGAGACGGCACCTCGGACTCTCTAACATCTTCCAGACGGATCAGATGGACACCGAAGGACGTACGCACCGGCTCGGAAATCTCCCCTTCCTCAAGGGCAAACAACGCCTCCTCGAAGGCCTCGGCGTAAATACCGCGGCCAGCGTAACCCAGATCGCCGCCGTCCTCCGCAGAGACCGTGTCAATCGAATACTCCCGGGCCAGATCGGCAAAGGATTCACCACCCCCCAGGCGCTCCTGGATCGTCGCCATGGTTTCGTCTGCTTCACTGCCGTCTTCGATCAGGATGTGCGACGCACGACGCTCCTCGCTCGCCAGATCAGCCGACCGCCGCTCGTAATAGGCCTGAAGCTCCGCATCGTCAATTTCGATGCTCTCGGCGAGGGCACCCTGGGACAAAGTAATATAGGCGGCATCAACCCGCTCCGGCTTCTGGAACGCCCCTGAATTCTCTTCATAGAAGGTTTCGATGTCGGCGTCTGTAACCGAGATGCTATCCGCCACGGAACTGGCGGGAAAATCCAGTACCCGGAAGCTCCGGGTCTGATTCTGGATCTGGAGCAGTTGCTCGGCGTTTTCATCGGCGACCAGACCACTCTGGACGATGCCGGCACGGATCTGGTTAACCACGTACTGCTTGCGCATGGCTTCCCGGAACTCGCCAACACCCATACCCATGTTGCGCACCGTGGAAACGAAACGGTCACGGTTGAACTGTCCATCCACCTGGAACTGCGGCATCTGGGTGATCAAGGCATCGATATCCGCATCATTGAGTTCCAGACCCTGGGAGTTGGCGTCCTGGATCAGGACCTGCTCCTGGATCAGGGAATCCAGCACATCCGTGCGGATCTGGTCTTCATTGAGCATGGAAGGATCGGGGGTTTCCATTCTGGATAGCCGGCGCTGACTCTCCATCTGCACCACGCGGAGAAACTCCCGCTCGGTAATATCCTCGCCGTTGACCTTTGCCACCTCTGGCTCGCCAGAGAAGCCGCCAACAATGGCGTCCATTCCCCAGATGGATAGCGACACAATCAGAAGACCAATGATGATCTTGGCAATCGTGCCCTGGGCATTTTCCCGAATATCTTGAAGCATGTTTCTCCCGGATCCCTGTTCAAGGTCGTGCAGTGTTATTCGTTTCAGCGCGCTGTTACGGGCGGACCTAACGTAAAAAGGCGCACCCTGAGTGGAATGCGCCTTGAATTCTTCTTGGGTGGCCCCCTGTGACAGGAGCCACCGGAGAAAGAACCGTTACTTAACGGCGTCTTTCAGGGCCTTGCCTGCTTTGAACCCAGGCACTTTGGAGGCCGGAATCTTGATCTCGGCACCAGTCTGCGGGTTACGACCGGTACGAGCAGCACGCTCTTTAACGGAGAAGGTACCAAAACCGATCAGAGTTACCTGATCGCCTTTTTTCAGGGCACCGGTGATGGAGTTGGTCATTGCATCCAGAGCACGGCCAGCGGCGGCTTTGGAGATATCTGCGGACTCTGCAATTGCATCGATAAGTTCGGACTTGTTCACACTAAACCCCTTCGATTTCAGGTTGAAGATGTTATAGGTTGGTTTGTTTTTTCTCGGACGTTCTCGACTATCGCATAAGCGGTCAGAGAATTCCATTCTTCAGTTTTCTTATTCCTTTCGGCTTTATACCGGCATTCGGAATAGGCACTAACTGCGCGGGAGCCCTTGGTATTGGCTGCTTCACGGCGAAACAGTTATACCAATGGGCTCTCTGGCATGTCAACAACTCATCAAGGCTTTAATGTGTATTTATGCGTTCTGACGCGTCGCCTTCATCATCACGCGGCTTGCCGGACCCGGTTTCCGGGGAGGAATCCTCAACCCTTGGCTCGGGCGGATACGCCAGCGCAATGTCGAGCACTTCGTCTATCCACTTCACCGGCCGTATCTCCAGTGACTCCTTGATGTTCTCCGGTATCTC
>LULR01001185.1_pt1 | contig 11178 bp, 10 predicted proteins | sample 729471 | NCBI WGS metagenome assembly LULR01 (sample SAMN03860284, study PRJNA289734) | marine metagenome | biome: seawater column; feature: ocean; material: water; isolation source: Red Sea water column Station 108 - depth 500m | place: Saudi Arabia: Red Sea | collected 2011-10-15 | depth 500 m
ACCTTATGGTGGCGGGCAGCGGTATCGCCCATTCCGAGCGGGAGCGCCCCGAGATAACGGCCACTGACCACCGGTTGCACGGTCTCCAGCTTTGGCTGGCCTTACCGGAAACCGACGAGGAAACAGCGCCAGCGTTCCACCATTATTCCAACGATGATATCCCTTCATTGGAAATCGATGGCGTGCCGGTGCGAGTTATGATCGGCAGTGCTTATGGCGTAACGTCGCCCGTGCCCCAGTTCTGCAAAACCCTGTATCTGGAAGCCACCCTCGAAGCCGGCCAGACTCTGACATTACCCGAGGCGCCTGAGCGGGCGGTTTACATAGCGAGTGGGGCCCTCCAGGCCCATGGCTCCGAACTTCCTACCCATAGCATGACGGTCTTTTCGAGTGAGCCCGGTGTTGCCATCACCGCCACGGAGGATTCCCGTATTGCTGTCATTGGCGGTGAGCCGCTTGGGAAGCGGTTTATTGAGTGGAACTTTGTCTCGTCCAGCAAAGCCCGCATTGACCAGGCAAGGGAAGACTGGCGAGCCGGTCGTTTTGAAAAAGTGGTGGGTGATGAGGAAGAGTTCATTCCTTACTAGCAGGCTATCTGGACACGTATCCTGGAGTCTCATGGCTCGGGTAAAGGGAAAAATCCCACGGCATTGCGTGAGTTGTACGAGAAGGCCAAAAAGAAGAAGAAAAAGAAGAGTTGATCGCCACAGCAAAGTTCAGGCTGCGGCGATCAGAGATGTCAGGTTGACGTATCAGAAACGATACTTGGCGTTGGCATTCACAGTGCGCCGCTCGCCGTAGCCGCAGTCTGCGCCCTCAGAGCGGCACCAGGTGATGTACTCTTCATCGGCCAGGTTCTTGGCGTCGACAGTGAAATCCCAGTTTTGCCAGGTATAACCAATCATGGCGTCGTAGAGGGTAACGGAGGGAACAACGGGCCCGCCGCCTGAGCCAACGTTATCACCCACGTAGCGAACCCCGGCACCAAACCGCCAGTTGCTGGCGATGTAGAGCTGGTTCCACCAGGAGGCCTGGCGTTCGGCTACATAGGGCAGACGGTTGCCGGAGGCGTCGTCCCTTGCGTTCATGTCGGTATAGGCCAGTTGGGTCTCAAAACGCTGCCAGCGCTTGTTTACCTGCAGTTCCCAGCCATCGATCACCGCGCCGGTCTGTTCGAGACCGCCGGGGGTGCTGCCGTCGCTGACCCGGTTCTCCTGAGTGATGTCGAAGTAAGCAGCGGTGATGCCCAGGGACTGGTCCGGGGAAACGTACTTCACACCCGCTTCCTGCTGATCGCCAGTGGTTGGCTTAAGGGTATTTCCCGCGGCCGTGCCGTCGGTGCCCAGATTCAGGCTGAAGGCTTCTGCGTAGCTGATATACGGAGAAATTCCGTTATCAAACCGGTACATCAAACCTGCGCGACCGGTGGTTGCCTCTTCATCACTGACGGTGTCTGATCCGGACACGGCCAACCGGCGGTTCTCGGCCCAGTCGTGGCGGAGGCCGGCGGATACAACGACCGGCCCGATTTCGATGTGGTCGGCGACGTACAGACCGATTTGTTCGATCTCGTTGTCCGGGCGGTCTGACGGGTTGATAACACCGTCGTTCAGGTTGCCGTACTGCGGATCATACACATCGAAGGTGCCTCCAAGGCCGTAGCCGTAGAAGTAGTTGTCCTGTTCCCACAGGGCATCCTGGCGGTCGGCACCGATGATCAGGCGATGGCGGGTCATGCCAAGCTCAACGTCGCCTTCCAGGCGAGCATCCATGTTGAAAATTTGGGTTTCAGCGTCTGCCGTGTAAATGGTGCGGGGCACCTCGCCATTGGCATCTGGAATACTGGGAATCGTGATCCAGTGCTCGCGATTCTCGGTGCTGGAACGGGTGTAACGTGCCGTGGCAGACATCGCCCAGTTGGAATTCAGCTGATGATCGACAAACAGGGTAGCTTCGGTTTTCTCGCGGTCATAGCGATCCCAGCCTGGCTCACCAACGAACCGCTCGGAACCGATAAAGCCCTGCGAGCCGGGTTCCAGGGTGCCGGCCTGCGGCAGGAACTGGGCGGATACCTGGCCTTTGTTCTCCTGACGGTTCAGCAGCAGAGTAACGCTCGTGTCATCGCTGGCCCGCCAGGTCAGGGAAGGGGAGAGTACGTAGCCGTCGTCTTCCACATAATCCACCTGGGTGTCGCTGTCGCGCCCAAGTGCGATGAGGCGGTACAGCAAATCACCGCTTTCGTTGACCGGGCCGGTCACGTCCACTGCCAGTTGCCTGCGATTGAAGGTACCGTACTGGGCCCAGATTTCACCGGCCTGCTCATCCTCCGGGAGCTTGGATACCCCGTTAATGATGCCGCCAAGATCGCTCTGGCCATAAAGCATGGACGACGGGCCTTTGAGCACTTCGATGCTCTCCAGGGCGTAAACATTGGTGCGAACGGTGTTGTACGTTCTTGGCCCCGGAATCTTCGATGAATCCGCGATCAACGATGGAGACTGAATAGGGTTGCTCTTCTACCGGAACATTGAGCTTGCCAGCGGCTGGTGTCTTCTCCAGGGGCATGTAGTCGGGAGCAGTAATGGCGTCCGATACCACATCGAGTGCCTCGAGTGTGGTGGTTTCATCAGCCTGGGATTGTGCATTGGCCAGGGAACTGGCGCCGAGCAGGGAAGCGAACGCGACGAAACTGCAGCGCCGGGAGCTTGGGGCTTTCATGGGTGTTTACGCCTCTGTTGTTAATGCGGAGGCGAATGATAACAATTATTATTAAAGTTACAAGAACTGATGCTTTTTTGCTTGCCCGGTTCAGTCCACAGTAAAAGACAGAATTCTTGAGATATGGCTGTACGGCAGGCCGCTCTCTTCGTGCCAGCGGTTAAAGGCTTCCTGCGCCTGCATCAGCCCCTTCTTGCTGGTAGGCGAGGCATCCAGCACTTCCTCGCGGTGCAGTGCAGCAATCACATCGCGGGAAAGAATAAAGCCGTCCCAGCCCACGCGGCGCAGAAAATACTGGGCGCTGTTGCCGCCAAGCCGGGCTCCGTTGCGTTTTAGCCAGATAAGCAGGCCTGCCTGGTCACTACGTGGCCAGTTGGCCAGAAACTTGCCGAAGCTGCCGTGTTCCCGGGCGGTATCCACAATCATCCGGGCATTTTCAGGCACGGTCTGAATTTTCTGGGCGTTTCGTACGATCCGCTCATCGCTGGCCAACTGTTCAAGTACCTCGGGAGAAACCTGTTGCCAGTAAAGGGGAACGAACCCTTCGAACGCTTCCTCAAACTTCGGCCATTTGTTCTCGATCACCCGCCAGACGAAACCTGCCTTGAAGATGCACCGGGTGATTTCCGACAGGTATCGGTCGTCACCCAGAGCTTCCAGCTCGCCGGGTTGGGCCACCTTGGGCAGCCGTGCGCGAACTTCGCTCTCGCCGCCTTTTTGAAGAACGGCCTGTTCGTAGATGCGGGAAAAGGACATAACGGTCTCTGAATCAGTCCAGTCTGTTGAAGGATTTTCTCCGGCCAATGTGTGCAAGGCCATTGATCAGGGTGCCGAGCAATCCGAGTGCGGGACGCACAATCAATCGGAATACCCAGCTGCCGATGTACAACACGGGCAGCATCAGCAGCAGCCAACCGAAAAGCTGCACCAGCTTTGTTGGGTAACCCAGTATTTCGGACATCTCAGCCAGAAGGTCATTGATAATACTCGGGTTCGTGACGACCAGGTACCCTACGCCAACCAGGGCGGGCCATTTTGCGTAGCGGGCGGTTGCCATCAACATGCGGCCGCTGTTGGCAAGTCGTGCGCCAAGGGCGGCAGAGCGGGTACCCGCGGCGGCGCTTCTTGAAGAAACCGCAACTGCACGTCCTGCCCGCAGCACTTTCAGCGCGCTGGCAAAAACCAGAACATCCACCGATGCCCAGCCAACGTCAGCGGCGGACACGTCCTCACCTGTGCGGTACTGAATCTCCAGGTTACGAATGCCGCTGGCGAAAAACTGGTTGATATTCTCCAGCACCCGTTCCGTTCGAACCCAGATGATGTCGCCCTGATCGTTCAGCACGAATTGACCCAGAAAATCATGCCCCTCCTCCTGGATGAAGCGCACGGCATACCAGCCGCGCTCTTCCCGGGTCAGCTTTTCCTTCACGGGACGTTTTTGCTGGCCGGCAGTATCGGTGTCGGTTTTTTCGTCACCGGAAAAAAATTCCACAGCCGCCCGGTATCGAGCGGCCAAGTCGTTCATCAGCTCGATGGAGCCAATCGGGTTGCTCAGGAAATAGTGGATCGGCGGAAGGACGTTTTCGCCATAAAGCCTGAGAATGTCGCGAAATTCCGGCTCCGGCCCGTAAATTGGCAAGATCTCTCGGGTCATCTCCGGGTATCGTAAATAGGCCGCGCGGGCCTTCAGTAGAAGAAGCTCATCATCCGCCATATCCAGCAGCGCGGCCTGCACTTCAAGAGATTCCGATTCGATACGAGGGAACCCCGTGAGGGTATCTTCCGCCTGAATCTGGATCAGCCGTTCTTCAATCAGCATGGGGCGCGAACTGACAGTGGCTGTCAGTGCAATGACCGTTGCAAGGCCCAGTATCAGCAGAAGTTTTCTCATCATCGGTTGACCTGAATACTCACATGACCGATCTGGTTCCGGTAAGCATGCCTCATAGAAATCTCTGTGCAATTCAACTCAGGTTTTCACTGAAGCTAACCTGCAGCGGGGATGATTCCAAGGAAAGTTTCAAGAACTCTGCTTTTGTAGCCGGATCAACCAGCGACTAAGCTTTGAAGGTTAGCTCATATGTATACGACCGGAAATGCAGATCTTTCCCGGTTTCTCGTGGGTTGCTCTGCACTGTGGTCTGGCAGGAGAGGCGCGTGGCTGGAAAGCAGACGAAGCGTAGGTTTTTGATCAGAGAGGCGCGGGAAGACGATCTGCCCCAGATGGTTGGCTTCCTCGCCAAGTTGGCGCTGCATGTCTCGGGCGCTCCTCCCCACGATTTGAAAGAAAGTGAATACAAACGACTTCTGAGAACTCTGCATTCCTCTCTGGACGATCCCCACAGACGATTGATCGTGGCCGAAAGTAAAAGCGCGGGTCTGGTGGGCATGGGTTATGTTTATATCTGGAGAAGCCAGGGCATCTGGGAGCAGTCGGAACCGACAGAATTCAAGTCTGGTGTTATTGATGATATCTGGGTTGAACCGGAATTCCGGGGGCTTGGTATCCTGAAGGCATTGCTGCGCGACCTGGTGACGTTCGCGGAGGAACACCATGCCTCAGAGCTGATCCTCGAATACTCTGCGTCCAACAAGGAAGCCAAGGCCGCCTGGACCAAACTGGGGTTCAAACCGACCGGGGTGCGCGCGGCGGCATTCACGTCGGTGGTGAAGCAGGCGCTGGCGGAATGACAAGGACAAGAAAAGGAAACAGGCCATGATCGGCGATCGCACTGTAAATGTGTTTTACGATGAGATCATGCTCGGGCACAACCCTGAGGTGGATCTACCGTTTATGCCCAGCCGGGTGGAGAAGCGTGTGCGCTCCATTCTTCAGGGGCTGGACTTCAAGTGGAGCTATCCGGAGCACCCGGGCCGAATAAGCGCCATCAAGGAGTATCTTGACGAAAACCCGATTGACGGCGTTCAGTTCAGGTCTGGCGCACCTGCCGCTACCTATGATCAGCTGGCTCGGGTACATACAACATCCTACCTTGATCACATCTTCTCATTGGACGGAAAACGGGCCTGGCTTGATAAAGACACAACGGCTGTATCGCCCGATAGCATCAAAGCGGCCACCGCTGCCGCAGGCAACGCCATTGCCGCTGTTGAAAGTGTGGTTAAAGGGGAATGTGAAAGCGCCTTCGCCCTGATTCGGCCCCCCGGCCACCATGCTGAACCGGTCCGGGCCCGGGGATTCTGCCTGCTCAACAACGTTGCCATAGCTGCGGCCCATGCCCAGGCCAAACTGGGTTGTGAAAAAATCCTGATCATTGACTGGGACGCCCACCACGGCAACGGCACCCAGGACATCTTCTGGGCCGACCCCGACGTGCTGTTTTTCGATACCCACTGCGCGGCGCCTTTTTATCCCGGCTCTGGCCACCTGGAAGAGATCGGTGATGGCCTCGGGGAAGGCTACACCATCAATGTTCCCCTGCCGGAAACCGCGGGCGACGTCGCTTTCGAGAAAGTGTTCCGGGAGATTCTGATGCCGGCGGCCGTTTACTTTGAACCGGATCTGGTACTGGTCTCTGCGGGCTTTGATCCGCACCGAAACGACATGGCCCTGAACCTCACCTACGATGGCTTCAAAGTGCTCACTGGCATTGTCCAGGCTATTGCCGACAAACACTGCGATGGTCGCTTGGCGCTGGTCCTGGAAGGTGGTTACAGCCTGAGTTCGCTGTCCAGGGGTGTGCACGCCGTACTCGAGGTGCTTGCAGGAGGGGAGGTGCCGGCGGTGCATGAAATAGGTGTACCGGAAGCTGAGGAGGCAGCGGAATTCCATCGGTCTGCTTTCAGTGATGAAGACTGACTCCTCATCGGCATGGAATGACAACGTCAGTCGGATGAAAACACCCGGCTGGCGGCTTCCGCAACAATTCCATGTCGCCGTGCCAGTTTCCCCCGATCATCGTCGTAGCCGCCGCCAATGACCGCATCGTACAGCACGATGTCTGGACGGGATTGCGCAAGCGCTTCCTGTAGCGTCTCGCTGACAACTTCCAGATAGGGCTCATCCTCGAGGCCATCCGGCAGGGCGACATCGAGATCACTTACTTTTTTCTCGAAAGGGTAGTTACGCTCACAGTGAATTGAGCACGTAAAGGCATTTGGCTCATTGGCCAACAAGGCAGCGGTGCCATCGCCCTGGTGTACATCCACATCGAAGATAAGCACACGACCAACGCCATCCTGTTGCAACAGCACATTGGCGGCGATCGCCAGATCGTTGAGGATGCAAAAGCCGGCAGCGTAATCGTAATGGGCATGATGAGTGCCACCGGCCAGATGACAGGCAATGCCATGCTGAAGGGCCAACTGGGCAGTCAAAACCGTGCCGGAAGGGGCCAGGAACGTGCGTCGAACGAGGCCCTTGCTCCAGGGCAGGTTCATCTGACGTTTCTCCCTTGCCGAGAGTTGATCGCCGGCGAACCGGGCAAGGTAATCCGGGCAGTGGGTCCGGGTCAGCCACGCCTGTCTACACGGGGCAGGGCGGAAGCCGTTGGCTTGAGTCAGAAGCCCCCGCTCGCGAGCGTAGTCAGCAAGAAGTCCGAACTTTTCCATAGGGAAACGGTGTTTGGCCGGAAACGGGAAGCTGTAGTCTGGATGGTGAACCACGGGTACGGGCATTGGATCGTCCGGGAGCGGTGTATTTAATGCGTCAGAACGTTATTCGGCGGGTACCGCTGCGATACCTGAATCGCACAGTGCCTGGATCTCCTCGCTGGAATACCCGCATTCTGCCAACAGTTCGGTGGTTTGCTCGCCCAGCCGTGGTGCCCCTTGCCACTGTTGCTCTGGTGTCGCCGAGAAGCGTGAAGGTGCCCGGGCCTGACGGAGTCGCCCGGCCTGTGGGTGATCATAGTTTGAGAGCAGGCCATTCGCCTCAACCTGAGGATGGTCCAGCACTTGAGTTCGGGTTAACACCGGGGCGCAGGGCACTTGCTCTGCTTCAAGTTCTGCAAGCCAGTGTTCGGCCGTATCGGTTTTTATTACCGACTGGATCAACTCCAGCCTCGCATCAATATTCTCCTGGCGCAGCTTGGCTGTCATGAAACGAGGATCCTCCGCCCACTCCGGGCGTTTCAGAGCTCGAATCAGGGCTGAAGACTTGCGGCTTCCTGTTGTGGCACTTCGCTGTGAACGAAGGTCTGGCTACCCATATCGGAGCTCCACAAAAACGCGATGATCGCGTCCAGCATGGATAACCGCACATGCTGAGCCTCGCCCGTGCGTTCCCTCGCGAACAGTGCCGCGGTAATCGCCTGGGCGGCGGTCACACCGGTGAGCTTGTCGGGAAGAATCGTTCTCACCAGTTGCGGGCGCAGGTCATCTGCGCCTGCCTGTACGGTGGCCAATCCGGAGAGGCCCTGAATCAGCGGGTCGTATACCGGTCGCTGGGAATACGGGCCGGTATCACCAAAGCCACTGATTGACACCACGATCAGGTTCGGAGCCACCTTACGCAGTTGCTCTTCACCAAGCCCCATCCTCTCAATAACTCCCGGCCGGAAGTTCTGCACAAAGACATCGGCCTTTGCCACCAGGCGAAGCAGTGCATCTCGGCCTTGCTGCTCTTTCAGATTTAATGCCACCGACTTCTTGTTTCGGTTGTTGTTCAGATACAGCGCCGACATGTCCCCCTGCCGGTTGGCGGCGGAGCGAGTGAAGTCGCCGCCGGCCGGGTTTTCAACCTTGATGACCTCGGCTCCCTGATCCGCCAACATCATGGTAGCCAGCGGTCCGGAGATCATGGCGGTCAGATCGATAATGCGGATTCCGTCGAGCGGTCCGGTCATGGGGAAGGGCTCCTGTTTTGTGCTGAGGGCGCTACCAGACGAGAGTGCACCACTCGGAAAAAGGGTTCGTACTCTAGACTTTATGCTGCATCTGAGTAGTTGTTGATACGCAACAGAGAAGAAAATTCATCAAACCAGAGGAGCGCCAGTGTCCACCAGCGTCGAAATGAGTGAAATTTTTCTCGAGTACCCCACCGAATCCGGCAAGGTCGCTGTACTCAAAAATGCCTCTCTCATGGTGCCCCCCGGAGAAACACTGGCAATCACCGGACCCTCTGGCAGCGGGAAAACCTCGCTGCTTCTTCTGCTTTCTGGCTTGCAGCGCCCGACCAGTGGCGAGATCTTTGTGGGCGATCAGCGCCTCGGCGAGATGGATGCCAACACCCTGGCGGACTGGCGAAGTGAGCACCTTGGCATTATTTTCCAGTCCTTTCACCTGTTGCCGGGCCTGACGGCCCTCGGGAATGTCAGTCTGCCGCTTGAAATTGCCGGCGAGGAACAACCCCGGGAACGGGCGCTTGCCATGCTGGAGGCGGTTGGCCTCAGCCATCGTCTGCAGCATTACCCGGGCCAGCTGTCTGGGGGAGAGCAGCAACGTGTCGCGATTGCCAGGGCGCTGGTGCACCAGCCGAGCCTGCTGCTGGGGGATGAGCCAACGGGCAACCTGGACCACGAAACCGGCGAGAAAGTCCTTTCCCTTTTATTCGATCTTCACAAGGAGAGCAAATCCACGCTGGTGCTGGTAACGCACGACGAGCGCGTTGCCGAGCGATGCCAGCATCGGGTTCGAATGGATGGTGGTCGTCTTTATGAATCGTGAAAGCCCTCGCCAAGTTCGTTCCACGAGCCCTATGTGGATGATCAGGTTCGCGATAACAGATCTGCGATCACGGATCTCTGCGCTGAAGGTCTTTCTGGCCTGTCTTATTCTGGGCGTCACCCTGCTCGAGTGGATTCGGGCCACCGGCAACATTTCGCTGGTCCGGGAATTCGATACCATCGTGAGTGGCAGCGGCGGTGACGGATTTTTTCGGGCCGAGATACTGGTCCCGGATGCTCTGTATCCCCTCTACGGCGAACTGGAACTGGTTCCTGATGAATCCCTGCAGGCTCTGACGGCGCAGAAACAAGGGCAGTGGGGCGCCATTATCGATCCACTGCTGGCAGAACGCCTCGGCCAGTCTGTTGGCGACCAGATCGAGATTGGCGCAGCCACCTTTCGAATCAGCGGCCTTATCAAGAAGCAACCTGATCGGAGCCTGAACGCCAACTGGCGTGGCCTGCCGATCATGATTTCTGAGCCGGCGGTTGAGGCAACCGGATTAATCCGACCGGGTAGCCGTGTGGATTACGAATACCGGGTGCGGACCGAGCAGAATCTCGACACCTGGCTTGAGCAATTCGAGCAGGCATTCCCGGACGCCCGATGGGAAATCACAACCTTCGCCGAGCGCAGTGAGCGAATCTCCGAGCGGCTGGACCAGATTGCCACAGCGCTGATCCTTATTGCTTTCACCACCTTGTTCATTGGCGGCCTGGGCGTTGCCAACAGTATTCACGCCTACCTTGATGAAAAGCTGGGCACCATTGCCACGCTGCAAACACTGGGCCTTCGCCGAAAACCGCTAGTGGGCATATACCTGCTGCAGATTGGCATTCTCGGTAGCCTGGCCGGGCTTGTTGGGGGCGGCATCGGACTGGGGCTGTCCGCCCTGGCAATTGGTGTGGCGGGGGATGCCTTCGCGCTGACGGGGCCAGAAGGGGCGGGAGGCTGGTTGTCCTTGTGGATCATCCCCTTACTACTGAGCTGGTTATTTGCCGTGCTGACCGCCTATGTGTTTGCTCTGCCGGCTCTGGCGCGTGCTCTGGCTGCTGCACCAGCCGGGCTTTTTCGAGGGCAGGTTCAGGCCGCCCCGAATGAACCCCGCAGTTGGCGGATTGCCAGTTACCTTTTGCTGGCAGTCTACATAGGCGCGACGCTCCTCTTGCTTCCGTCGCCCCATCTTGGATTCCTGTTCCTGCTGGCGGTAATCGGGCTCTGGGGGCTCTTGGAGGGTTTGATCAAGGGATTGCGCCGCGGTGCAAAGGCCCTGGAAAACGGCGGCTTCGCTGATCGCAGGTTTGCCCGGCGTCTGGCCCTGGCCAACCTTCACAGGCCGGATTCTCCCCTGCGGGCCACGCTGCTTTCTCTGGGTACCGCTCTCACGTTGGTGGTGGCTTGCACGCTGATGGTCACCACGCTCATGCGGGCCCTGGAAACAACGATACCGGAAGAGTCACCGGCGCTGATTCTGTACGAGGTGTTCCCGGACCAGATGGAACCGCTGCGAACAGGGCTGGAAGCCCTGGACAGCTCCAGCCGCGTGGAGCTGCTCCCGATGGTCCGTTCCCGGCTTGCCACCATCAACCAGCGGCCGATTGCCGAGGTGCTTGCCGACAACGCCGAAGCCAGGCGGGAAGCCATGGGGGATGAATACAAACTGAGCTATCTCTCCGGCAACCCAGAAGCTCTCGAATTGGTGGAAGGAAACTGGTGGACGTCGCCGGCCCCTGAAGGCGAGCCTGCCTACATGGCCATGGAGGATCGGGAGGCGTATCAGCTTGGCTTGGGGGTAGGCGATCAGCTCACCTTTACTGCACAGGATAAGAG
>LULR01000579.1_pt1 | contig 11175 bp, 12 predicted proteins | sample 729471 | NCBI WGS metagenome assembly LULR01 (sample SAMN03860284, study PRJNA289734) | marine metagenome | biome: seawater column; feature: ocean; material: water; isolation source: Red Sea water column Station 108 - depth 500m | place: Saudi Arabia: Red Sea | collected 2011-10-15 | depth 500 m
CGGTACGTCCGACTCCCCAAGGGACTGTCCACTGCAGACAGGGCAGGCAAAGTCGCCGGCCAGCGCATGGACTCGGTCGGCGTTGGTGAGGGGAGGCCGCCCGGCCTGTTCGGCGGCCACCAGGCTCCCCACTACTACGGCCAGGACGACTAGCCAGGTCAGGCGCCGGCTCACCGTGCGGACCTCACGACGCCCCTGCCAAAGCCTGGTCCAGCAGGTCCTCCAAACCGGTCCGGTCGACCCCGCCCACCACCTTGGCCGCCACGAGGCCTGAGGGGGTCACCAGGTACGACTCGGGCACGGCCACGACCCCCCAGTCGACGGCGATGTGGCCGGTCCCGGTGGCCAGCACCGGCCAGCCGCCACCGGCCTCCCGGAAGAACCGCTCGACGGCCGCCGCCGAGTCGTCGAAGGCCACGCTGACCACCCGGGCGTCGTCGGCGCCGGCGTGCGCCTCGGCGAAGGCGACCAGCTCTGGGTGCTCGACGATGCACGGCACGCAGGTCGTGGAGAAGAAGTTGACGAGCAGCCAGCGGCCCCGCTGGGCATCGAGGTCCCAGGCGTCGCCGTCGATGGTGATCCCGGCCAGTGGCGGGGCGGGCTGGCCGACCAGGTGGGTCGAGACGCGGTCGGGCCCGGCGTCGCGGGTGGCCATCACCCCGACCAGCACCGCCAGCACGACGCCCACGGCGACGGCGGCCGACCGCACCGGGCTCATGCCTCGACCCCCTCCTCCGCCACTGGCGCCTCGGGTGCCTCCTCGTCGCGCCGGCGTCGGTCGGGCACCACCGCCAGCAGCGTGCCGACCGCCATGACGGCGCCACCCACCCAGATCCACCACACCAGCGGCTGGACCGTCACCCGCACCACGGCGGCGTCGCCGGGCTCCTCGGGCACCGCCAGCACCGACAGCTGCACGTCGTCCCACCAGGTCGACCGGGTGGTCGGCGTGCCGATGGTCTGGCCGGCGAACGGGAAGAACGTGACCGCCGGCGTGTAGGCGTCGCCGTCCAGCAGCACCCGGACCAGCACCTCCGACTTCTCGGACCGCTGCACCTCCTCGACGCCGTCGAAGACCAGCTCGCCGTCGCGCAGGCCGACCAGGCGGCTGCCGAACTCCCTCGCCAGGTCGAGGAAGTGCAGGTTGACGAGCGTGGTGATCCCGAGTTCGCGGTTGATGCGTCGCAGGTCGCCCATGACCTGGCGGCTGGTGACCGGGTCGAGGGAGGCGACGGGTTCGTCGGCCAGCATCAGCGAGGGCTCCTGTACGAGCGCCCGGGCGATCCCGACCCGCTGCTGTTGGCCGCCCGACAGGTTGGCGGCCCGCACGTACGCCTTCTCGACGATGCCGACCCGCTCGAGGGCCTGCATGGCCCGCTCCCGGTCGTCGGCCGGCCAGAGCCCGAGCGTCGACCGCCACGCCGGCACGGTGCCGAGGCGGCCCATCAGCACGTTGTTGAGCACCGTGGTGCGGTTCACCAGGTTGAAGGTCTGGAAGATCATCCCGATGCGGGAGCGCAGGGCGCGCAGGTCGGCGGCCGAGGCGCCGACCACCTCGGTGTCGTCGACGGTGATGGACCCGCCGGTCGCGGGGACGAGGCCGTTGAGGGCACGCAGCAGGGTCGACTTGCCGGCGCCCGACAGTCCGACGATGACGACGAACTCGCCGTCCTCGACGGTGAGGTCCAGCCCCTTCAGGGCGTGGACGCCGCCCCGGTACGTGACGGAGACGTCTTCGAAGCGGATCACGGCGCGAGGGTACGAGGGTCTGGAGGGGAAACGGGTGTAGACGCCACGACGCCGGCGCCCGCCCCGCTGCGGGGCGCCGGCGTCGTGGGTCGAGGTCGGGTCAGCCGGGCGGCTCGGTGATGCCGAGCGCCTGTGCGGCCTCGCGGACGATGTTGAAGTCGGACTCGACGGCCGGTCGGATCGACGTCCAGCCGTAGATCTCGTCGAACATGGCCTCGCCCTCTTCGGTCTCGAGGTACGTGGCCACGGCCCGGTAGATGGCGTCCTTGAGGGAGGCCGGCAGCAGCGTGCTGACCGCCACCAGGTCGTTCGGGATCTCGCCGGTGATGTTGAACACGATCACCTTGTCGCCCACGTCCGGGTTGGACTTGCGGATCGAGCGGCGGGCGTCGTCGTAGGAGATGCCGATGTCGGCGTCGCCGTTGTAGACGGCGGTGACCGAGGCGTCGTGGCCGCCCGAGTAGACGGCGGAGATGTCGCTGTCGGGGTCGATGCCGGCGTTGATGAGCTGGAGCCGTGGGAACAGCGAGCCCGACGTGGAGCTCTCGGACGTGAAGGCGACGGTCTTGCCGGCCACCTTGCTGAGGTCCGCCTGGCAGGACGTGCCGGGGGAGACGTCGCCGGCGTCGACGGTCTCGCCGAGCGCCTTGCCGCTGTCGCCAAAGTAGACGCCGACCTGCAGGGCCACGGCGTCGAGGGCGCCGACCTGCGCGATGCCGTCGGCCGAGTTCTCGAGGGCGGTGCCCGACTCGGGTGTGGTGTCGCAGATGGAGGCGTCGTTGGTGAACCACTGGCCGTGGTAGGTGGCCGACCCGTACCGGACGGCCTGGATCAGCGGCTCGATGTTGCCGAACTTGTCCTTGGCCAGCGTGTAGCCGAACGGGCCGAAGGCGCCCAGGTCGGCCTTTCCGGTGCCCATGGCGGTGACGAGGCCGGTGTAGTCGGTGGTGACGAATCCCTCGACCTCGATGCCGAGGGCGTTCTCGAGGATCTCCATGAACGGCTTGATGTCGTCCTGGAGTTGTCCCTGCTCCTGGCTCGGGACGAAGCCGAACGTGATCTTTTCGGGCCAGGTGCCGTCGCCTGCCGTGGGTGCTTCGTCGCTTCCACAGGCGCTGGCGAGTAGCAACACCGTGAACAGCACCGCCAGTGGTCGCAGGATCAGTGGTTGCAGGATCTTCATGGTCCCCCCTCGGGAGCATCGTCGTCGCTGACCGCGCGACGCTAGCCCATGGGCAGGATCCCGTCGACGGCAGGCCGGTGGACGTCCGGAAGGGTCGATCTCCTAGCCTGCGCGGCCATGACCGGGGACGCGGAGGTTCGGGGCGGCGTCGGCCGGCTGGCGGCCTTCGGCGGGGTGACCTGCTGGTCGGCCGGCAACATCATGGTGGCCCGCTTCGACATGCCGGGCCTGTGGATCGGCTTCTGGCGGCTCACGCTCGGTGCGGTGCTCTACGGGATCGTCCTCCACCTGGGCGGTCGCCGCATCAGCCTCGCCACGATGCGCCTGGTCGGGCCCGCCGCCGTCGTGATCGCCTGCGAGATCGGCATCTTCTTCACCGCCCTGCGCACCACGACGGTCGCCAACTGCACGATCATCGGCGCCCTCCAGCCGATCGTGCTGCTGGCCGTCGCCTCCCGCCGCTACCGGGAGTCGGTGGGAGCCTGGCTGGTCGGAGCCACCCTCGTCGCCGTCGGTGGCATCGCCCTCGTCGTGCAGGGGTCCTCGTCGCAGTCGGGCTGGAGCCTGCGGGGCGACCTGCTGGCCCTCGTCGCCATGTTCTTCTTCTCCGCCTACTTCGTGTTCGTGAAGGACATCCGGCACAAGGTCGACACGTTCACGCTCCAGACGGCCTCCATGGCCATCGGCGGCGTGGTGCTCTTCCCCATGGCGGCGCTGGACGCCGGCACCCTGGCCGTGCCGTTTCCCTCGTGGGGGCAGTGGGCGTGGCTGCTGGCGCTGCTGGCGGTGCCCGGCAGCGGCCACTTCCTCATGAACTGGGCGCACCTCCACGTGTCGCTGAGCCTCACGGGCCTGCTCACGTTGGGGATTCCGGTGATCTCGGGCGTCGGCGCCTGGTTGTTCGTCGACGAGCGGATCACCGTCGTTCAGGGTGCCGGAATGGCGATCGTGCTCGCCGTACTGGCCGTCGTCGTCGTGCGCGACGCCCGAATGGCGACCGCCCGGCGCTGAATTCTGCTCCCGCCGCGCCTACGGTCGCAGCGACCGGAACCGACCAGACGGAGGACTACCAGACATGAGCGTCGACGGCACCTGGAACGTCACGATGCAGACCCCGATGGGCGCCCAGGCGGGCACCCTCACACTCGCCACCGACGGCGGCACCCTCACGGGCCAGATGGGCGGCCCGCAGGGCAACCTCGACCTCGAGGAGGGCACCTGCGACGGGAACTCGCTGTCGTGGGTCGTCAACATGACCTCGCCCATGCCGATCAAGATCGAGGCCACCGCCACGGTCGACGGCGACACGATCACCGGCGAGGCCAACCTGGGTGCCTTCGGCACCGCCCCCTTCGAGGGAACGCGCGCCTGACTGACCTGACTGGCGATCGTTGGTCTAGCCTGCGGCCACGGAGCCAACGGAAGGGAAGCCCCATGATCATCACCACCACCGGAGAGGTGCCCGGGCGCGCCATCTCGCGGGTTCACGGCGTGGCCATGGGCTCCACCGTGCAGAGCAAGAACATCGGCAAGGACATCGGCGCCGGACTCAAGTCGCTCGTGGGCGGCGAACTGGGCAGCTACTCGAAGTTGCTGGCCGAGGCCCGGGTCGAGGCCATGACGCGCATGGAGGAGCACGCCGCCGGCCTCGGGGCCGACGCCGTGGTCAACGTGCGGATCACCACCTCCACGATTGCGGGCGGCGCTTCGGAGGTCCTGGCCTACGGGACTGCCGTCACGACCGGCCCCGCCTGAGCACCCGCTCGGCCAGGAACGCCACCGCCTCGTCCATCGAGGCGCGCGCCTCGGGAACCTCCCGGTAGAACTCGAAGACGTGCCACATCCCCTCCCAGACGCGGAGGTCCAGGTCGACGCCGGCCTCCCGGAACCGGGTGGCGAGGCGAGCGTGGAGCGAGAGGAACAGGTCGCGGGTGCCGGTGGTGAGGATCGTCGGCGGCAGCCACGGCCCGAAGTCGGCGTGGAGGGGCGACACCCGGGGGTCGTCGAGCGGCGCGTCGCCGGCGTAGGCCGCGGCGAAGGGGCCCACCTCGGCGGTGGTGAGCGTCGGGTCGGCGTCGACCTCGAAGCTGTGTCCCGTCGTCGTGAGGTCCGACCAGGGTGAGAACAGGGCGCAGGCGGCCGGCGCCGGCAGGCCGGCACCGCGGGCGTCCAGGAGCGCGTTGAGGGCCAGGTTCCCGCCGGCCGACTCGCCGGCGATCACCAACCGGTCGGCCGGCCAGGTGTCCAGCAGTTCCCGCCAGACGGCCGTTGCGGCGTCGACCGCTGCCGGGAACGGATGCTCGGGGGCCAGCGGGTAGTAGGGCGCCACGACCCGCAGCCCCAGGCCGGCCGCCAGTGGGGCGGAGAACCGTACGTCCTCGAACGGTCCGCCCAGCACGAAGCCACCGCCGAACAGGTACAGCACGGCGCCGTCGCCGGGCTCGCCGACGGTGGTCTCGAGGCACGGCACCCCGGCCACCTCCACCTCGGTCAAGCGGGCGTCGAACTCGGCGATCGTCGCCTCGCACCCGGGCCGGAACCCCTCCCGGTACTCGGCCCGAAGGGCCTCGACTCCGGCCAGCCGGTTGCCGTCGGGCGGGCGGCGCGCCGCCAGGCCATCGGCCACGAACGCCCGAGCTTCGGAGCTGGTCGCATCGAGCACCCGGTACTCCTCAGGCAAGGAGGTCCTCCTCGAACGGGAAGTCCGACAGCAACTCCACGCCGTCGTCGGTGACGAGCACCTGCTCCTCGAGCTTGACGCCCTCGGGGCCGCCCTCGGCGCCCAGGTACGACTCGACGCACAGCGTCATCCCCGGCTCGACCACCCCGTCGTAGCCGGACTGCGGGAAGTCGTGCCGGTGGTACAGGTACGGGTACTCGCCGGTCATGCCGACCCCGTGGGCCGACAGGTAGTAGCGCTGCGCCGCGAACTCCTCGGGGATGTCCCAGGCGGCGTGGGCGTACTCCCGGAACGTCATGCCGGGCCGGAGGATCCCCATGTTGTGGTGGACCTGCTCGTGGGCCAGCCGGTAGAGGCGCCGCTGCGCAGCCGTCGGGGTGCCCGGCCCGGCGTGGAATGTGCGTGAGAAGTCCGAGTAGTAGCCGTGGCAGCCGACCACATCGGTGTCGAGGGCGACCAGCGAGTCGGGCTCGATCATGTGGTCGCCGCACTCCTGGAACCACGGGTTCGTGCGTTGCCCCGACGTCATGAGGCGGGTCTCGACGTAGTCGCCGTCCTCGGCGATCACGACCCGGTGCAGTTCGGCCCACAGCTCGTTCTCGGTGATGCCCGGCCGGACCTGGCCCCGCACTCGAGCGGGGCCTGGGCGTCCACGATCCGGTGGCCGAAGGCGGCGAGTGCGACCGCGGCACCGGCGTTGACCCGCTCGAGGCCGACCGTGGCGTCACGGCCGACGTGCTCCCGGAGCACGTCGGCCACCTCGGCGGCCCAGCGCCGCTCCACGTCGGCGATGCCGGGTCCGGCTGCCACGTACGACGCCGTGGTGGCCTGGCGGACCTCGTCGATCGTGGGCAGCCCGTCGGCCAGGTGGTGGGCCCCGGCGAACTCGAACAGCACCACCGGCCCTTCCAGCGGCACGAAGGCGTACCGGGACGGGTTGCGCAGGTGGAACGGCGTCATGTTCCGGGCGCCGGTGGCGTACCGCACGTTCACCGGGTCGAACAGCAGGCAGGCGTCGACGCCATGTGCGGCCATCTGCGCCCGCGTGCGGGCCAGCCGGTCGTGGTGCAGGGCATCGAGGTCGATGTCGGGGCGCTGGCGTCCGGCCATGGCGGCGCAGATTACGCACCCGGGCGCCCGACGCCCGCCCGGTAGCATCGTCGGCGTCCCGGCCGGGACCCGACCGGTCCGGCCACCGACCCCCGATCCCCCGACCCCTGAGTAGGGCATTCCCAGCCATGGACGTGCGCGACACCCTGATCGAGGCAGTGCGGTCGGCCCTCGCCGACCTCGGCGTCGAACCGCCCGGGGCCGTCCAGCTCGAGCGGCCCGGCAACCCCGACCACGGCGACTGGTCCACCAACGCCGCCCTGGCCTGCGCCAAGGCCGCCGGCCGCAACCCCCGCGAACTCGGCACCGACCTGGCCGCCCGGCTGGAGGCCGACCCGCCAACCCACGTGGTCGGGGTCGAGGTCGCCGGCCCCGGCTTCGTCAACTTCCGCCTGGCCGACACCTGGCTCCACGACGTACTGCGCGACGTCGTCGTTGCCGGAGAGGACGGCTACGCACGGCACGACGTCGGGGCGGGGGAGCGCGTCAACGTCGAGTTCGTCAGCGCCAACCCCACCGGCCCCCTCCACGCCGGCCACGGGCGGGGCGCCTGCTACGGCGACTCGGTGGCCCGCCTCTACGAGCGCTGCGGCCATCCCACGGAGCGGGAGTTCTACATCAACGACCGCGGCACCCAGATGGAGAACTACGCGGCCTCCCTGGCGGCCAGGGCGGCGGGGGAGGAGCCCCCCGAGGGCGGCTACCACGGCCAGTACGTCGTGGACTGGGCGGCCGAGATGCCGGCCGACGCCGACCCCCTCGAGTGGGGCTACGCGCGGGCGCTGTCCGCCCACCGGGAGGTCCTCGAGGCGCTCCACATCCGCTTCGACACCTGGTTCAGCGAACGGTCGATGATCGCCTCCGGGGCGATCGACGCCACGATGGCCGACCTGCGGACCGCCGACGCCGTCTACGAGCAGGACGGCGCCACCTGGCTGCGCAGCACCGACCACGGCGACGACAAGGACCGGGTGCTGGTCAAGGGCGACGGCGAGTACACCTATCTGCTGCCCGACGCCGCCTACCACCGGGACAAGTTCTCCCGGGCCGACCGGTTGGTGAACGTGTGGGGTGCCGACCACCACGGCTACGTGGCCCGAATGCACGCCGCCATGCACGCCCTTGGCCATGACGCCTCCGAACTCGAGGTCGCCATCACCCAGATGGTCAACCTGCAGCGTGGCGGCCAGGAGGTGCGGCTCTCGAAGCGCACCGGGGACATCGTCGAACTGTCGGAGGTGGTCGCCGAGGTCGGGGCCGACGCCGCCCGCTTCACCTACCTCCTGCAGTCGGTCGACTCGCCCCAGACCTTCGACCTGGACCTGGTCGCCAGCCAGGTCAACGAGAACCCGGTCTTCTACGTCCAGTACGCCAACGCCCGCATCCACTCGATCGCCCGCCGGGCGGCCGAGGCCGGCGTCGTGCCCCCGGACCTGGCCGACACCGACCTGACGCCGCTCGGCCACCCCCGCGAGCTGCGCCTCCTGCGGGCGCTGCACGAACTGCCCGACACCGTCCTGCGGGCGGCCCGAGAGCGGGCGCCCCACCAGGTGGCTGCCTGGGTACGGGACCTGGCGGCCGACTTCCACGGCTTCTACCACGACTGCCGCGTCATGGGCGAAGACGTCGACGCCGGCGTCACGGCCGCCCGCCTGTGGCTGACCGAGGCCGTCCGGGTCGGCCTGGCCGTGGCCCTCGACCTGCTCGGCGTCGACGCCCCTGAGGAGATGTGGCGCGACGGCGAGGACGACGAGGTGCCCGGCGAGGGCGGCGACTGATGGCCGGTCCGATCCCACGCCACCTGCTGCCCGACACCGCCGTGGTCGACGCCATCGGGCGCACCTCGATCGGCGGCTGCGACCTGGTCGAGCTGGCCGATGAGTTCGGCACGCCCCTGTTCGTCTACGACGAGGCCCACCTGCGGGCCCGCTGCCGCGAGGCGTTGGCCGCCTTCGGCGAGGGCGTCGCCTACGCCGGCAAGGCGTTCCTCTGCGGCGCCATGGCCCGCCTCGTGGTCGAGGAGGGCATGCACCTCGACGTGGCCACCGGCGGCGAGCTCCACATGGCCCTTCACGCCGGCGTGCCGGGCGACCGCCTGGTGCTGCACGGCAACAACAAGAGCGAACGCGAGCTGGAGATGGCCGTCGAGGCCGGCGTGGGTCGCATCGTCGTCGACTCCTTCGACGAACTCGACCGGCTGGACGTCCTCCATGCCACCACCGGCGCCGTCCCGCGGGTACTGCTGCGGGTCACCCCCGGCGTCGAGGCCCACACCCACGAGTTCGTCGCCACCGGCCAGGACGACTCCAAGTTCGGCTTCACCGTCTCGACGGGCCTGGCCGCCGTCGCCGTCGAGCGGGCCATCACCTCGTCGTCGGTCGACCTGGTCGGGCTGCACGCCCACATCGGCAGCCAGGTCTTCGAGGTCGGCTCGTTCGGCCGGGCTGTCGAGGTGGTGGCCGACTTCGCCGCCCCCTACCGGCTGCCCGAACTCTCCGTCGGCGGCGGGCTGGGTGTGGCGTACATGGAGGGCGAGTCGGCTCCCACCATCGCCCAGTGGGGCGAGGTGGTCCACGCCGCCTGCGGGGCCGCCGGCGTGACCGCCGCGGTTTCCGCCGAGCCCGGCCGCGCCGTCGCCGCTGCGGCGGCCGTCACCCTCTACCGGGTCGGCACCATCAAGGACCTCGAGGGCATCAGGACCTACGTGGCCGTCGACGGCGGCATGAGCGACAACCCGCGGCCGGTGCTCTACGGCTCCGGCTACGAGACCTTCCTGCCCCGGGCCGCCGACGCCGACCGGCCCCGGGCGGTTCGCGTCGTCGGCAAGCACTGCGAGTCCGGCGACCTGCTGGTCCGCGAGGGCTGGGTGCCCGGTGGCCTGGCGGTCGGCGACGTGCTGGCCACCCCGGTCACCGGCGCCTACGGGCACTCGATGGGCTCCAACTACAACCAGGTCCTGAGGCCGGCCGTCGTGTTCGTCGCCGACGGCGAGGCCCGACTCGTGGTGCGCCGGGAGACCTACGACGACCTCGTGCGCCGCGAGGTGTGAGTCCGTCGGGTCCGCCAAAACGGCGCCGCCGCGTCTCGCCGATCCCGGTACCGTGATGCGCATGGCGCCCTCCCCGGACCACCCATCGACGGTGCGCGTCGGCCTGCTGGGCTGCGGCACCGTCGGCGCCGCCCTCGTCGTCCTCGTCGACGAGCAGCGCGACATCGTGCGCCGGCGCACGGGCCTCGACCTCGAGGTGGCGGCGGTCGTCGTGCGCGACCCGTCTCGGGACCGTGGCGTACCGGTCGACGCCGAGGCCTTCACCACCGACGCCGAGGCCGTCGTCGGCGACCCGTCGATCGACGTCGTCGTCGAGGTCATGGGCGGCATCGACCCGGCCCGGGACCTCGTCGTGGCGGCCCTGAAGGCGGGCAAGCCCGTGGTCACCGCCAACAAGGAGCTCCTCGCCGCCCACGGCGCCGAGCTCTACGCGGTCGCCGAGGCGGCCGGCGTCGACCTGCTGTTCGAGGCGGCTGTGGCCGGCGCCATCCCGATCATGCGGCCGTTGCGCGAGTCGTTCGCCGGCGAACCGCTCACCCGGGTGCTGGGCATCGTCAACGGCACCACCAACTACATCCTCACCAAGATGTCCCAGGAGGGCTCCTCCTACGCCGACGCCCTCGCCGAGGCGCAGGCCCTCGGCTACGCCGAGGCCGATCCGACCGCCGACGTCGAGGGCCACGATGCGGGCGCCAAGGTCGCCATCATCGCCACGCTGGCGTTCGGGGCCGAGGTCGTGGCCGCCGACGTCCACCTCGAGGGCATCTCCGGCGTCACCGCCGGCGACATCGAGGCGGCCGCCCACCTTGGCCACTGCATCAAGCTGCTGGGTGTCGCCGAGCGGCACCGCGGCCCCGACGGCGACGAGATCGGCGTCCGGGTCCATCCCACGCTGGTGCCGAACGACCACCCCCTGGCCGCCGTCAACGACTCGTTCAATGCCGTGTTCGTCGAGGGCGACGCCGTCGGCGAGGTCATGCTCTACGGCCGCGGCGCCGGCGGCCGGCCCACCGCCTCGGCCGTCTTCGGTGACCTGGTCGACGCCGCCAGCAACAACGCCCGTGGCCACGGGGCGCCCATCGGGGCGCTCGAGCGGGCCGCCATCCGGCCCATCGCCGACCTCGAGACCGCCTACTACCTCGCCCTCGAGGTCGACGACCGGCCGGGCGTGCTGGCCGCCGTGGCCGCCGTTTTCGGCGAGCACGGGGTCTCGATCCGCTCGATGGAGCAGGAGGGGCTCGGCAGCGAGGCCCGGATCACGTTCATCACGCACCGGGCCCGCGAGCGCGACCTGCGGGCCACGCTCGACGACCTGCGCGGGCTCGACGCCGTTCGCAACGTCGGCAGCGTCCTGCGCGCCCTGGGCGACTGACGCCCCGCCCGCCATGCGCTACGTGAGTACCC
>LULR01000888.1_pt1 | contig 11163 bp, 8 predicted proteins | sample 729471 | NCBI WGS metagenome assembly LULR01 (sample SAMN03860284, study PRJNA289734) | marine metagenome | biome: seawater column; feature: ocean; material: water; isolation source: Red Sea water column Station 108 - depth 500m | place: Saudi Arabia: Red Sea | collected 2011-10-15 | depth 500 m
CTGCAATGTTGTACGGAGATTCTGTGAAAAAGGTTAAAGGAGAAAAGATGCGATATCGAAGTCTGATTATCTGGGCCGTTCTCCTGAGCGCCGTCGCGACGGCACAGGAGCCACCCAAATCCCAGCTGAAGAAAATGGTCCGGGACTATCGGAAAGCTTACGAACATGAACTGTTCACAGAACTTGTGGAGTGGCTTACCATTCCCAATGTGGCCGATGATCAACCGAACATTCGCAGGTGCGCCGCGTGGCTCAAGGCAGCTATGGAGAAACGGGGCATCACCACGCAGATTCTGGAAACAGGCGGGAGTCCCGTCGTGTACGGTGAGCTGAAGGTTCCCGGCGCTAAGCGGACGGTCATGTACTACGCGCACTACGACGGCCAGCCGGTGGATCCCACCAAGTGGATTGACATGGCGCCTTTCTCCCCCACCCTTCGGCCGGCGAAATTAGAGGCGGGATCCACAGAACCGAAACCGATTCCCATGCCGAAGAAAGGTGAAAGCATTAATGAAGAGTGGCGACTGTACGGCCGTTCCGCAAGTGATGATAAATCTCCCATCACTGCCCTTTTAGCAGCCATGGACGCCGTGAAAGCCGCCGGCATCGAATACGGTGCTAACCTGAAGTTCATCTATGAAGGCGAGGAAGAGGCCGGCTCCCCTTTCCTGCAATCTTTCGCTGAAAAGAATAGGGAGCTCTTCGACGCCGAGGTGCTCTACGTCTGCGACGGCCCCATGTATTACAGCAATCAGCCGACCCTTAAGTTCGGGGCGAGGGGCATCACCACCATCGACATCACCGTTTACGGTCCCAACGTGAATGTCCACAGTGGTCATTACGGTAACTGGGCGCCGAACCCCGGCATCAAGCTGGCGCGGCTGCTGACAAGCATGAAGCACGAAAACGGCAATGTGAAGATCAGAGGTTTCTACAACACCGTTACGCCCCTCAGCAAAAGAGAGAAGGATGCGGTGAAGGCGATCCCGCCCTACGATGATGAAATCAAGGAGCTTTACGGTTTCGCAAAACCGGAGGGGCGTGGCGAATCACTCATGGAAAGGATCAATAAGCCGTCGCTGAACATCCGCGGACTGGAGAGCGCCTGGGCCGGTCCTCAGGCAAGAACGGTGGTGCCGGCGGAGGCGACAGCCGCCATCGACATCCGACTGGTGAAGGGGAACGATCCCGATGATATGATCAGCAAGGTGATCGATCACGTGAAGCGGCAGGGGTTCCATGTGGTCTCTGAAGATCCCGACCATGCCACTCGGATGAAATATCCCGACATCGCCAAGATTGTGAAACGGGAGGGGTATCCTGCGTCGCGGACTTCCATGGATCTGGAAATCTCCTACCTCACCGCCGAGGCCCTCACAGGATTCCATGACGAACCGGTGGTGATGGTCCCCACCAGCGGCGGCTCGGTGCCACTCTACATCTTTACACAGATTCTTGACGTTCCCACTATCAGCGTCCCCATTGTCAATCATGACAACAATCAGCATCAGCCCAACGAGAATATTCGTATCGGCCACTACTGGCAGGGGATAGAGACGCTGGCAGCGCTGCTGGTGTATGTGAAGTAGCGTGACCTCCTCCGACACTTCGAAAGCAACGCAGTGAGATTCTTCGAAGTTGTTGTTGTCTTGCTGTCGTGGGTGTTCATTATCGCCCTCGCGATCCCGGAGAATCGACGGAGAGGCGCCGCGCCGCTTCTTTTTATTACCATTCTGTTAACACTCCTTCATCTGTTCGTCGAGGGCTACAGATGGCAGATGCTACCACTCTATGCACTCCTTGGGTTCGGCGCTTTCATGAAGAACCGAGAAGCGGCGATCGGTTCCACATTCGGTTTGCACCTTCTCTGGCTTATCGCTCTCTTGTTGCCGATGCTGATCCCGGTGGTGAAACTGCCCACTCCAACGGGGCCCTTCACTGTCGGTACTGTCGTATACCACTGGACCGACTCCTCCCGCGCCGAATGGTTCACCGATGAGCTTGGCGATCTGAGGGAGATTCTAGTCCAGCTGTGGTACCCTTCTGAAGGCAGCGGTACAGCCATCACTGCGCCCTATTTGGACAACGTCGATCTTCGCGGAGCTGCCATCGGCGAGCGGGTGGGCCTCCCCTCGTTCATGCTCGATCATCTGATCCTTGTCAAAACTTACTCATCGGAAAACACGCCTCCACGAAACGGGAGCTTTCCTCTAATAATTTTCTCCCACGGTCTCGGCGGCATGAGGACACAGAACACAGTTCTCATGGAAGAGCTCGCCAGCCACGGTTACGCTGTGGCTGCCATGGATCACCCTTTCGACGCAAATACCACTGTCTTCCCCACACGTGAGGATGGAGAAGCGCCGAGAGTCGCCGACTACCGCTCAGCGATTCCTGAAGGGACCGCCGACTCTGTCTGGCTAGAGATTCGTAACCGCCAGCTCGATACCCGAATTGCCGATGTTGAGTTCACTTTGAATCAGCTTCAATCGGCCGAAACACCGCTACGCAACAAGATTGACTTCACGAGGGTGGGGATTGCAGGACACTCCTTCGGCGGCGCCACGGCTGTCCTCACCGCCATGGTAGATGATCGAATCAAGGCCGTGGTCGCCCTCGACGGCTGGTTTGTCCCTTTTGCTCTTTCCGATAGCGAAACTCGGCTGGACGTTCCGTTCCTCTACATGGGTCAGGAGCGGTGGAAAGCATGGAACGAAAAGCGGCACCGTCACTATCTTGATCTTCTTATGGAGCAGACTGGCGAAGATGCTTATCTCCTGTCGGTGAAGAAATCGCGCCATTACGACTATGCTGATATACCGCTTTTTTCGGCCATCGCCCCATCAATCGGACTAACGGGGTTTCCCAACGGACGGGAGATGGTGAGAATTGTTAACTCAACCACACTCCGCTTCTTTGACGATCACGTTAAGCACGTTCCGTCACGACTCTTTCCAATCCCCGATTCACCGCACATCACTGTGAGAAGAGGCGGCGCAAGTTCTTCTTGACGGTTGGTTAAGCCAAACCTACCTTCACAACTTCTTTCCAGCTGAGTGAGGCACTGACCGCGTGAAAAAAGGTTATCAGAGAACAGGTCTCTGGCTCGGCCCCGGGATTGCCGGCGCCATGCTGCTGTTATCCCCGCCAGCCGGAATGTCGCAACCTGCATGGTACACCGCTGCCGGCGCCGTCTGGATGGCCGTCTGGTGGTGCACCGAAGCGGTCCCTGTGGCGGTGACGGCGATTCTGCCGCTGGCGATGTTCCCCCTCCTCGGCGCTGGAGAGATCACAGTGGTGGCGGCACCTTACGCCAATCCTATTATCTATCTCTTCATGGGTGGTTTCGTGATTGCCCTCGCTATCGAGCGGTGGAACCTCCACAAACGGATGGCGCTGGCGATTCTCACCTCTGTCGGAAACAGCGGGCGGTCTCTCATCGGCGGTTTTATGGTCTCCAGCGCCGCCATCAGTATGTGGGTGATGAACACCTCCACCACGCTCATGCTCCTCCCCATCGGCGTTTCCATTATCAAGATTGTTGCTGAGAATGCCGACGAAGTCTCTGAACAGGAAAAGCACAGCTTCCAGCTAGCGCTCCTGCTGGGGATCGCCTACAGCGCCACCATCGGCGGTATGGCCACACTGGTGGGAACAGCGCCTAACGCCCTTCTTGCCGGTTTTATGAGAGAGAACGGTTTCACTGAAATCGGCTTCGGTCAGTTCATCCTTGTGGGACTCCCGTTCACGATCTGCATGCTGCCTCTTTCGTGGCTGGCGCTGACACGAATCGTTTACCCGATCCATTTCACCACCTCGCCCGAGACACGTCAAATACTTTCTGAGATGAGAACCGGGCTCGGTCCCATGACCGTCGCCGAAAAGCGCGTTGCAATTGTCTTTGCAATGGCGGCTCTCACATGGATGACGCGCCCTCTCCTGAACGGCCTGCCGCTCCTCGCGGGACTGTCAGACGCCGGGATTGCTATGATTGCAGCAATTGTCCTTTTCCTCATCCCGAGCGGCGACAGCGCCGATCCTTATCTGATGAAATGGGAGATTATGCCGAAACTGCCGTGGGGACTGCTGATCCTTTTCGGCGGCGGACTGAGCCTCGCTTCTGCCGTCACCCGAACGGGGCTTGCCGACTGGATCGGGAACAGCCTCGTTGTCCTCGGCGAGGCGGGAACGGTTGTTCTTGTGATAGTGATAACGACGCTGATTGCCTCACTGACACAGCTTACCAGCAACACCGCAACCACAGGCACCTTTTTACCCATTGTGGCAGCTCTGGCCGTGGGAGTGAATGTTGATCCTCTAATCTTTACTCTCCCCGCAGCCTTGGCGGCAAGCTGCGCCTTTATGCTCCCTGTCTCCACGCCGCCAAACGCCATCGTCTACGGCTCAGGATACATCCGAATTCCAGAAATGGCAAAGGCCGGCCTCGCACTGAATGTGATCGGTATTGTCATACTATCCCTTCTCGCGCTGATTGTAGCGCCCTTTGTGTTCAGTTAGGAGATAAGAATGAACAGAGCAATCAGAAGATTCCTTCTATTGGGCCTGGCTATCGGCTCCCTTTCAGCCCAGACCTACTTTCCGCCGTACGGCGACTGGGAACGTCGTGAGCCGAAGGAGATGGGCGTGAACAAACGAAAGCTGGACCGAGCCGTCAAGTTCACCATTGAGCATGAGAATCAAGCGCCACGGAAATTGGAAGACTTTATCAAGGCGACTCTCACACAGGAGCCTCACGGCGAAATCATCGGCCCCACGAAGGAACGTGGAGAGATGACCGGCATCGTGGTGAAAGGCGGTTATATCATCGCCGAGTGGGGCGAGATCGACCGCGTCGATATGACCTTCAGTGTCACCAAGACTTACCTCTCCACTACCGTTGGTCTCGCCTTCGATCGCGGTATGATTCGGGATGTGAACGATCGCGCCGGCGACTACCTTCCCACCGACCATTTCACCGGAGATCACAACAGCAAGATCACCTGGGATCATCTTCTGAGACAGACCAGCGACTGGCGGGGAACGCTCTGGGACAAACCGGCGTGGGCCGCTTCCACCACATGGCGATGGCACGGTTACAAAAATTCATGGGTTCTCATCGATGGACAGATGATGCAGTCGGTGAGCGGCGGCGGACACTGGGGCGGTGGCATGTGGATCAATGCGCTGGACCACGCCCGGTTCGGATACCTCTTCCTTCGGAATGGCCTGTGGGATGGCAAAAGAATTATATCTGAAAAATGGATCGAGATGGCGAGATCACCGGGTCCGGCAAATCGCCGTTATGGCTATATGAACTGGTTTCTCAACACGCTGATAGATAGTAACGGTAAGGCGACGCTGGACATCCCGGCCGCACCCGAATCGGCAGTGACTTTCCGAGGGGCCGGCTCCAATATTATCTATATCGATTGGGAAAATGATCTTGTGGCGGTGGTGAGATGGATCGACCGCCGCCATTTCAACGAGTTTATTGAAAAACTGCTGACAGCTATTGAAGATTAGATGTCCGCACCAACTTCTGGAGATGTGACATGAAAACACGACTCATTCTACTCCTGACCTCAACAGCAATTCTTTCGGCCCAGACCACACCTGTGGAGCGACAGGCCGCAAGTGAAATCCTAAAGAAGATCGATGCGCTACAAGAGAAGATCGGCCCCACGGAGCAAGCAAAGGCGATGGCGTCTGGCAAAGACCGGGATCGAGACAGGATTCTGAAGCGAGTTGAAACGCTGTGGGATAAGCAACTCCGTGATCTCTCCGACCATATCGGACGCAACCCTGAAGTGGGGTTCAAGGAGTTCGCTTCAGTGGATACACTCACGAAAGTGCTTCGCCAGTATGGTTTTTCCGTCACCACCGGTCAAGCTGGTTTGGAGACTGCCTTTGTCGGTGAGTGGAAATCGCCGGCGAAAGGGAAAGGTGTGACGGTCGGACTCTTTGCCGAATACGACGCCCTCCGCGGCACGAAGGAGCCGTTCCACGGATGCCAGCATAACGGGCAGAGTCCCGCCGCTTACGCCAGTGCCGTCGCCCTCGCTGAATTTATGGAGAAGAAAAAAATCCCCGGAACCATCAAAATTTTCGGGACACCTGCCGAAGAGATGGGACCGCCGGCGAAGGTGATCATGTTCGACGCCGGCGTTTTTGACGGCACCGACCTCATCGTTCGGAGTCACGGCACAGGAGAGACGACACGAAACAAGCCGGGCTTCGGCGTCTGCTGTCTGAACATCAACGAGGTGAAATACATTTTTGAAGGGCGGCCCGCTCACCAGCGAAGCTCATGGAACGGCCGGAACGCCCTCACCGCCGCCGTCCAGTTCTACACTTCTGTGGATCACCTCCGCCCCACGTTTCGCCCGGAAGCGGTTATTCAGGGCGTCATTCCCGAAGGTGGCGTCGCGCCCAACGTTGTCCCCGACAGGGCGGTGGTGGACTACTACATCCGCTATCCCGATGAGGTGTACCTCGCCCACATGGATACGATGATCGCCAATGCGGCCCATGCGGCGGCCCTCGCCACCGGCACCAAGGTAACCATCGATCGGTACGGCGAATACAGGGACGGCATCACCGTCGGTTCTCTGGAAGAGCTTTCCTTCGCCTACGCCGAGAAGCTCGACGCGCCGGAGATCAATCCCGAACCCCAGCGTCCCGCCGGCTATGAGGAGACCGGTTTCGTGACAAGAGATATCCCCGGTGTCAGCGTCTCCGTCTTCAGTTCATCGGCGCCGGGGCACTCCTACGAGCGGTGGCTCGACTCCATGAAAGACGTGGGACACACTGGCTTTCTCCTCGACGCAAAGATTATGGCCGCCATCCTCTACCACTACGTCACCGACGGCGATTTCAGGAAAACGGTTCACACAGAGCACGAAACTATGGCGAAACTGTTCAACGATTATCTCGACGCCCTCAATGAAGCTTACAAAGATGAGATCGGCGGCAGCTTGAAGTAGGGTCGGTGAAAGTCGAATATAAGAAGGAGTGGAAACATCTCTATGCCCCCTCCAAGAAAGAGGTGTCCGTTGTGGATGTTCCGCCCCTCAACTATCTCATGATAGACGGAAAAGGCGACCCTAACACCTCTCCGGACTACCAGGCGGCTCTGGAGGCGCTCTATGGAACAGCTTACACGCTGAAATTCCACCTGAAGAAGTTGGGTCTTGAACCGGACTTTACGGTCATGCCGCTGGAAGGGTTGTGGTGGATGGAGGGGCCCGGCGGCTTTGACGTCAACGATAAAGACAACTGGCTTTGGACCTCAATGATTGTTCAGCCGCCCCACGTCACTCACGAACACATCGAAACGGCCAAGGAGCAGCTCCGTGACAAAAAGGATCCCCCGGCCCTCTCCAAGCTGAGGTTCGAAACTTATCACGAAGGGCCGTCGGCTCAGATCATACATATCGGTCCCTACGATGAGGAGGGGCCTGCCGTTGAACAGATTCGCAGCTTCATCCGTGAGAGCGGCCGCCGTCCCCACATGAAACACCATGAGATTTACCTCAGCGAAGTGTCAGCCACTTTAGGAGACACCCCCTCTACGCAAGCGCTCAGTGACGTTCTCCCGGTGGAGTCCTCCGCCAACACGTGGGGAGATGAAGTCTACTTCTCAGTGCCGATGACAGCTGATCTCGAGACCGACGCCCGGCAGGTGGTGGAACCGGGAACAGTATGTTTTTGGACAGAAGGGAGCTGCCTCGCCCTCCCCTTCGGCCCGACACCCATTTCGGAAGGGGACGAATGTAGGCTCGCGTCTTCCTGTAACATTCTCGGAATACTCGAAAGCGATCCTGCCACTCTCAGTTCTATCCAGTCCGGGGACGCCATTACTGTAGAACTTCAGGAGGCGTAGCAACTCCGCCTTTCAGGCCCGCGCCGAAGCACACCGATGAATCTCCGGGGGCTCTTTCATTTAGGGGTGATCTACATTGCTTGGGGCAGCACCTATCTTGCCATCCGCGTGGCGGTCCGGGACGGCTCCGGTTTCCCACCCCTCACCATGTCCGCCATGCGCGTGCTCGCAGGATGTCTCATTCTTTTCGCACTCGCCTCATTTTTTCGGAAGGGGCAGATTGTCCCAACCTTGAAAGAGTTTTGGGTCGTGGCAATCTCAGGGATGCTGCTCTGGCTCAGCGGCAACGGCCTTGTAGCAGTTGCAGAGACGAAGGTTCATTCATCCTATACCGCTGTCATCATCGGCGCCACGCCCTTGGTCGTGGCTCTCATGGAGGCGCTCATTGACCGCCGAAGGCCGTCACTCTATCTCCTCCTCTCCCTCCTTATCGGGATTGCGGGAGTGGCGGTGCTGAACGGGCCGGCTCTTCTCGCCCGAGACCTTAAGAACCTCTGGGCCGCGGGGCTTCTCATCCTCGCCTGCATAGGCTGGGGCGCCGGATCCATCATTCAGGGGAGAAGCAAAATTGAGATCATGCCTGAGGCGAGCTCGGCGTGGCAGCAGTTGGCCGGGGCGCTGGTCCTTGGGCTCGGCGCTCTCCTCCTGGGCGAGCCGCCCCCTCAGCCGACAAACCAAGCGTGGATGGCGTGGGGCTATCTCGTTATTTTCGGATCGGTCATCGCCTTCACATCTTTCGTGAAAGCGCTGAGGCTGTTACCCACCGGGATCGTTATGACTTACGCATACGTCAATCCTTTGGTGGCCGTCTTCTTGGGGTGGCTCATTTTAGGCGAGCCGGTAACAATCTATACGCTTGCGGGGATGACCCTCATCGTCCTCGGCGTTATGGGTGTTTTCCGGGAACGGCGCGTCCGCTCTTTGGAATAAGAGACTCCTTCATTACATTCACGGCCCCTTTAGTGAGACAGATAAGGTGAGGTTTATAATGAGAAATAGCACCGCAGTTCCTGTTGGTCTGGCTGCCCTGCTTTCTTGCGGCACAATTCACGCGGAAGCTAAGCGGCCCATGACGATTGTTGACATGATCAATGTCCCGTCCCTCGGCGATCCCCGCCTCTCCCCCGACGGGAGTCAGCTCCTTTACACACTCTCTGAGGCGGACTGGGAGAAGAATAAGCGCATTGCCCACATCTGGCGCACCGATACGGACGGCTCGAACGTGGTCAGAATGACCAACGGGGAGAACGGCGAAAGCTCACCGAGGTGGGCGCCAGACGGATCGCTGTTTGCCTTTATCGCCAAGCGTGGCGAAGAGGACGACGCCAAGAGTCAGATTTATCTCATCAGCAATTCAGGCGGCGAAGCAAAACCGCTCACCGACCACGAGACCGGCGTCTCAAATATACAGTGGTCGCCTGACGGTGCTTTCATCTACTTCCTCTCCAGCAATCCCAAGAGTGAGGAAGAAAAGGAGAGGGACAAGGTGAAGGACGATGTTTTCGCCTTCGACGAGAACTACCAGCAGCGGCATCTGTGGAAAGTGGAAGTCTTCACAGGTGAGACAGCTCGGATAACGGAAGGAGACTTTTCCGTCACCAACTACCGCCTCTCCCGGGACGGGACGATGGTGGCCCACCATCGCGGACCCAATCCTCTGTACGATTCCGCCAGCCGAAACGAAGTGTGGGTCATGAACGCCGATGGCGCCAACGCCGTTCAGATCACCGACAACAATGTCTCGGAAGCTGGCGCCCAGCTCTCCCCGGACAACTCTACTGTCCTCTTCGTCAGCTTCTCAAACAACGATTTCGAGTTCTACTTCAACGACAACATTTTCCTCTCGCCGGCAGAGGGCGGCAAACACAAACTGTTACTGGAGAAGATGCCCCACGAAGTGAGCCGTGCCACATGGTCCAAAGATGGGAAGAGTATCTATTTCACCGCCAACACGGGCGTCAGGACAGAACTGTTTTCCGTCGCGGTGAAAGGAGAAAAACTGTCCCAGCTCACCAAAGGTGATCATTCGCTGAGGAACTTCCGGTACCATCACGGCCTCGACCGTTTCATCTTCGGCATTTCTAAGCAGTCCAACGCCGGCGATATTCATATCCTCGAGAACAAGCGCCGGGCAAAACCGAAGAAGATCACGGCTGTATACGATTACCTGAGCAGTGACTTTCATCTGCCGAAGCAGGAGGCGATTCAGTGGAAAGGGGCGGACGGCATCACTGTGGAAGGACTGCTCTACTATCCCCTTGACTACAAGAAAGGGACTGCCTACCCCCTCTGCGTCCAGACTCACGGCGGGCCCGCCGCTTCGGACAAGTTCGGCTTTGGGAGCTGGAGCAGGTACGTGGAAGTGCTCACCTCCCGCGGATGGATGGTGTTCAAGCCCAACTACCGCGGCAGCACCGGCTACGGCGATGACTACCTCCGGGACATGGTCGGGCACTACTACCGCCAGTCCCACCTCGATGTGATGACCGGTGTGGATCATCTGATTGCCAAAGGCCTTGTGGACGGAGACCAGATGGTGAAGATGGGGTGGAGCGGCGGCGGTCACATGACCAACAAGATTATTACTCACACCGACCGATTCAAGGCCGCGTCGTCCGGCGCCGGCGCCGTAAACTGGATTTCCATGTATGGCCAGAGTGATGTCCGGATTTACAGAACGCCGTGGTTCGGCGGCACGCCGTGGCAGAAGGATGCGCCTATAGATGTCTACTGGGACCACTCTCCGCTGAAGGATATCTGGAAGGTGACGACGCCGACGCTTGTTCTTGTGGGAGAGAATGACGTCCGCGTCCCCATGCCTCAGTCGGTGGAACTCTACCGTGCTCTCAAGTCCAATGGCGTCCCCACCCACCTCTATGTGGCGCCCCGGGAGCCCCACGGCTGGAGAGAGTTGCGGCACGAGCTTTTCAAAGTGAATGTGGAATTGGACTGGTTCGAGAAACACGCCCTTGGGCAGGAGTACATTTGGGAGGAAGCTCCCGCTACTGAGAACTAGACTGTTCTTCCACTCTTAACGAAAAAGGCCGACCTGTCGGCCTTTTTTCTTTTCAGGCGGGACTTTCACATTTTTCTTTTAAGGCGCCGACCGTAAAATTGGTCTTTCCTAACGGAGAATAGTTGGACAATTCGTTATGGCCAGAATGATGGCGCAGAACTTTTTCTTTTCTCGCAAGCCGGATGCGGGCCGGACTTGCCGCAATGAGCGGAACTGTTTCTAACCGCTCTCTTCCCCGTATCATAGAACCGTCACTCCACCCGTC
>LULR01000047.1_pt2 | contig 11098 bp, 9 predicted proteins | sample 729471 | NCBI WGS metagenome assembly LULR01 (sample SAMN03860284, study PRJNA289734) | marine metagenome | biome: seawater column; feature: ocean; material: water; isolation source: Red Sea water column Station 108 - depth 500m | place: Saudi Arabia: Red Sea | collected 2011-10-15 | depth 500 m
GTTTATGTTTTACCCCTGATGATAAAAAAAGATGACATGCTGGCTAAAATTTCCGGATCGACTAATGCGGTTACTCTTTCAGGAAAATTTTCTGAAGACATAACCCTGATAGGTAAAGGTGCCGGCAGTCTCCCTACAGCATCGGCAATTGTCTCTGATTTGAATAAAGTTCTAAGGCATCCGGAACCTTTCCCCCCGCCGCCCACTACCGAAAAGTTAGAAATAGAGCCTCTGGAAGATATACGTTTTCGCCACACATTACGTTTTGAAGTTAGGGACCACCCAGGAATTTTTGGTCATATTGGAGGAATTTTTGAGAGACATTCAATTAACATATATGCATTGGAGCAGTTGCCGCAGTATCACCGAATTGGAAAAGAAGGTGAGGAAATTGTGATTTTCACACTGACTGTACAGGACTGTCAGGAAGGATTGGTCCTCAGAGCTCTCAAAGAAATAAATCAAGCAGAATACATGCTTAAACCCGTCGTTCTCCTTAGAGAAATTGTCTGAAGTCGGAATAAGTCATCACGTCAATAATCTTTTGACATCAGACTCTCCCCAATAGAAAAATGTTCAAGTTTATCAGTACATACCGTCTGCAAATTTCTATTATTGTTACTTTTTTGGTGCTGTTTCTGCTGTTGTTTCAATCACATAATGAACAAGGATCATCAAGAATTCAGATGGTAATTCAAACAGTGACCTATCCTTTGCAGGCTTCAATACATTCTGTTGTATCAAATATTAAAAATCTATGGAACTCATATATATTTCTGATTGAAGTTAATCAGGAAAATAAGCAACTGAAACAACAGCTTTTGGATATGGAAGAAAAGTTAAACATACATCTTGAAGATTCTGTTCAGTTCAGGCGTTTGAGGGATCAAATGCTTTTCGCAAGGAACAATCCTTTAATAAAAATATATGCAGAAATAATTGGAGAATCTTCAGACAATACCCACGACATTCGTTTCATTAATCGAGGCAGCAATCAAAAGATTAAACGGAACTACATTGTTATTCGAAAAGAGGGTTTAGTTGGACGCATTTTCTCAGTATCTCCATTTCAATCTTCAGTGCAATTAATGATTGACCACCGTAACCGTGTACCTGCATTAATTCAACGCAGTCGTGTAAGAGGTCTTATATATGGGACTCATGAAGGAATAGAAATGCGTCAAATCAATCAGCATGCAAAAATAAAAATTGGAGATCGTGTAATTTCCAGTGGCTTGGGTGGGCTATACCCTAAAGGGATACTAATAGGATGGGTTAGCGAAATACGGCATCAGCCACATGAACTTTTCAAAACCGCGATATTAGAGAGTGCTGTGGATTTTAATCGGATTGAAGAGGTGTTTGTGATAATTCCTGAAAAATCAGATTCTGATTTGATTGTTGACTGATGAGATTAATAACACTTGTGCTTGGATTTATGTTAATTGGTGTCTGGTTGAATATTGTTCTGAACAATTATGTACAGCTTGGCGGCTTAAAAGTTAACTGGATACTAATATTTTTGTTTGTACTGACATTCAGACATTCGACTAATTTATTGCCATTTTTTGGGATATTGGCTGGTTTAATCTGTGATGCTCTGTCCCATGGCATCATGGGACTTTATGCTATTTCTTTTTTTATGACTTTGTTACTTGCTCGTTTGTTGATTAAGTTGTTTTACGCAAACACTTTTTTTACAGCCAGCCTGGCAGTGTTCAGTATGTCACTATTGGAAGGATGGATTTCTCTTTTGATTATGGACATGCTAGAAGCAGACATTGACAAAACTTCTCTAATGCTTACCATTACTCTTCCCCTGTCAGTTCTGCACGCTCTGGTGACTCCTTTAGTACTTCAAAGTGTAATTTGGGGTGAAAATCTTTTTCTAAGGGATATTTCATGAAACTAGACTCTCTGGATTTTGAAGATTTGGATCGATTCCGGATACGTCTTATCATTTTGGGCGGAGCTGTAATTTTGATATTTTCTTTGTTGGCATCACGTCTCTGGTACTTGCAAATTTCCCAGGGTGAAATATATACAGAATTTTCGCAGGGCAATCGTATTCGCCTTATTTCAGAACCTGCATTGCGTGGAATAATATATGACAGAAACGAAGTTATATTGGCTGAAAATCGGCCAGCATATCAGTTACACCTGATAAGAGAAGACACTCCTGATTTAGAAAAAACTTTAAGAAATGTTGCACAATCTCTCAAAATTCCATTTTCATCTCTGCAGGAAAAAATTGAAACAAACAAGGGTTTAGCACAATTCAAACCGATCATCTTGGAGGAGGATTTAGAATATGAAAAGGCAATGTATGTGGAAACTTTTCAGGATGATTTTCCAGGGGTATCAATTGTAATTCGTCCGCGTAGATTTTATCCTCATAAAAACCTTGCTTCTCATCTTATTGGTTATGTGGGTATTGTTCAGGAAGACTGGACTGAATTGCCCGAAGAAAAACGGAGTTCCAGCCAGATTGTTGGACACTCAGGAGTTGAACTGCTTGAAAACGATCTCATGATTGGACTTGATGGTGGTAGGCAGGCGGAGGTTGATCACATGGGTAGAGAGCTTCAGATATTAGGAGAACCTGTACCCTCTGTTCCAGGCAAGAATATTTATCTGAATCTTGATGTTCGTCTTCAAGAAGTTGCAGATGAAGCCATGAAGGGAGAGAGCGGCGCGGTTATAATTATGAATCCCAAAACCGGAGAAGTACTGACTCTGGCAAGTTATCCTGACTTTGATCCAAATTTATTTTCAGGTGGAATTGATCAGGAAAACTGGAATATCCTCCTGGAAAATCCTGAACATCCGTTGGAAAATAAATCAATTCAGGGATTATATGCTCCGGGATCAATCTTTAAAGTTGTCACAGCATACACCGGACTTGAACAAGGAGCAATATCACCAGAGGATGAAAATTTTTGTAATGGTTATTTCTACGTAAAAGGCCGCAGTGAACCATACAAATGCTGGAAGGAAGGCGGTCATGGCAGAGTAAATATGGTAAGTGCAATTAAGGGTTCCTGCAATGTATATTTCTATAATATCGGCATGGACGTTGGCGTTGATCAAATGCACAAATATGCCACACTGTTTGGTCTTGGTAAGATTACAGGTATAGGCCTACTGAATGAAAAAGAAGGTTTAATCCCAAACAGTAAGTGGAAACAACGAACATACAATGAACCCTGGTATTTAGGTGAGACTCCATCTATGGCCATTGGACAAGGTTACAATATCACTTCTCCAATGCAGGTGATTAATATGATAAATATAGTTGCAAATGATGGTTTGTGGATGCCGCCAAAGCTTTTCAAAGATCAAGCTGGGACTCAGCCGCAGCAAATACCTTTAAAACAGGAATACTTAAGTCTCATCCGGGAAGGGATGGTTGCTGTTGTAAATGATATTGGCGGAACAGCACGGAAAGTTCAGTTTGAAGAATTCACAGTTGCAGGAAAAACAGCCACTTCACAAGTTGTCAGTAACAAGACGCTTGAAACACTGGATAATGCTACAAAAGCAAAAAAAGAATTACAGAATCACGCCTGGTTTGTGGCTTTTGGTCCGGTTGAAGATCCTGAAATTTCAGTATTGGCACTTGTCGAACATGGTGGTGGAGGCTCGAAAGCTGCTGCTCCTGTTGTTCGTAAAATTCTGAGTTACTACATAGACAACATTTACAATCTTGATACTGAGAAAGTAAATCGGAAAAGATTCAATTCAAAAAATATTAAATACAGTGATAGACTTCAAATGGCCTTCAACTGATTCTGAAACCTTAAAATTGTTTTCAGAATCATCACACATCTTAATTATTGAATATAATCTGTTATAACCTGATAAATTAGTGTCTTATTTTTTACAACATCGCCCTTTGTGTCTGGCATCTTCTTCTCCTCGTAGAATGGATTTATTGAAAAAATATAATCTGAAGTTTGACAGTTATTCTCCTCAAATAAATGAAACCCCGAAGAAAAACGAGCAGGCCAAAAAATTTGTCAGGCGTATGGCCAGTGAAAAGTGTCGGCAGATACATCAGACATGTTCAAACCTTGCTCAGGATGTAATTATACTGGCAGGTGATACAATAGTTTATTTTAACGGACAAATCATGGGCAAACCGGAAACTCTCCAACATGCCAGGTCTATGCTTAGCCAACTGAACGGCAACGCGCACAAGGTTTTTTCAGGTTTTTCTGTTTTAGACTCTGCTTCCGGAAATGAAATCACAGATGTTATTTGCACAAAAGTTCAGTTTAAAACTATACCTCCTGATATGCTGGAATGGTATGTGAGTTCCGGAGAACCTCTGGGAAAAGCGGGAGCATATTCTATTCAAGGCCATGGTGCAATATTGGTTGAATCAATCACAGGTTCTTACAATAATGTCATAGGGTTCCCGATTGAAAATATCATTCCATACATGGCTGAAAATAGCTGGATTTCTTATTTAGATAAAAATCAGAGTGGGAAGTCTGAATGAAGTACAGTTTAATTTTTCTTATTTTTTTAATCTTTCTTCCTGCAACAGTATTTTCCATTGAAATTGAAAACCGTCTACCTGCCTCAATCTGGCACGTAGAAATTCATTTAAGCCATTCTCCTGCCTACAGCAAGGCTTTTAACGGCTACGGCAAAGAAGCTCCTTTGCAACATCTTATTCTTTGGGATCGTGGTTGGTATGATCTTGTTGAAGGAGAATTTAAGCGTGAGGAACAGCGTTTAGAATTGCGAATGGCTTATGGTCTCAATCAAAATTGGATGGTGGAAGCAACTGTTCCGATGCTGCAAAAAAAACAAACCTCTTCCTTAAATTTCGAAACAGGAACATCAGACCAGCAGAAAGTGATTGCCAACCTCACTTCAGAAAATTTGAGCGGAATTGGCGACATCAGCATAAAAATCGGAAAAGACATTAGCTACAGTACGACCTGGCATAATCGAGGTGGTTTCACTGCTCGCCTGCCAACAGGAAATACGGGAACTCGTCGTGGTATTTCTTCTAATGCAATAGGTGAAGGACACGGTTCAGTTGGGGCATTTTTTCACTTTACCTGGTATCCACTTGTACATGGGATCAGGAATGGTTTCAGAATAGAAGGCAAAAATGAGCTAACCGGTAAACGTGAAACACTTGAAAGTGAAAAGGTTTATTACTCAGCAGGTCACAGCGCGGATATATATTATAACTGGAGTATTGAGAGGCAAAACATTTTTTCCGGAACAGAGTTGCATTACTTTCAGCAGTCAGAAAGCAAGCTGCCGACAGGCAAATCAAATGCTGCGTTTCTGAAAGAAATCAGCTTTGAGTTTGGTTATGGTAACCTGAGTGAACTTGAACTGAAACCATTATCTTTCCCATGGCAAGTCCGTTTAGGTTACACCAGACCTATTGCCGGTCAAAATACACCTGTAATTCACCGCTGGGAATTAAGTTCAATGATCTTCTTCTAATGTTCAGTTTCTGTGCTTAGCTTGAATGAAAGCCATTAGACTACTGCTGGGACAGGTTTTTCTGACTCAGCCTAAATGCTGATTTCAGGATTTGCTGCGGGGCAAAACCAGGTTCATAATTAAAGCTGTCAAACCACCGGAAGTTATGGCAGAGCCAAATATTTGCTGTAATGCAGGTGGCATATGGTAGAGAACTTCCGGCACGAAAGCGACTCCAATCCCAATTCCCAGAGAAACTGCAATTATCAGGATTTCACGACGTCCCAGTTGTCCAATCGAAGCAATTATATTCACGCCTGCTGCGGCAACAGTTCCAAACATCACCAGAGTTGCACCACCTAATACTGGGTTAGGAAGCGAGCGGAAGAACCCGCCAATTACAGGAAACAGTCCGAGAATCACAAGTATCACCGCTAAATACATGCCGACAAAGCGGCTGGCTACACCTGTAATCTGAATGACTCCATTGTTTTGACTGAAGGTGGTATTTGGGAAAGTGTTGAAGATCGCCGCAATCGCAGAATTAACACCGTCACCTAAAACTCCCCCTTTGATCCGTTTTATGTAAGTTTCTCCATCTACAGGTTCTCCGGAAACCATCGAAGTTGCAGTAAAATCACCTGTGGATTCAATAGTTGTGATGATGTAAATAAAGGCAACTCCGGTGAATGCAGTCCAGTTGAAACTGAAGCCATAATAGAAGGGTATTGGAATGCTGATCATCTCCATTCCGGACATGTGTCCATAATTGACTTTGCCTAGTATTAGCGCCACGAGGTATCCAACCATAATTCCACCTAAGATTGATCCCATCCTGATTAAAGGGGTTTTACTACGGTTGAGAATTAATACCACCAACAGTACCAAAATTCCCAATCCTAAATTATCTGTGGAACCAAACAATTCAGGTTTGTTGTCCAGTATCCATTTACCTCCTGCCATGTCTGTGATACCAACTTTGACCAAACTCAATCCGATAAGTATCACAACAGTTCCGGTAACAACCGGGGTGATAACTTCTTTAAGATGATGAAAAAAACGACTGAGAATGATCTCTATGAATGCTCCCACAAAACAAATTCCGAATATTGCAGCAAGCATCTCATCAGTCCCGCCACCCTGGCCTTTTACTATAAAACCGGCAGTTAGTATTGCTCCAATGAAGGCAAAACTGGTACCCTGAACGCTCAACAATCCAGAACCTATCGGACCAATTCGTTTTACCTGGATAAAGGTTGCCACACCTGAAACCATCAGAGACATACTGATCAGGTACGGAATGCGATCACCTAATCCGAGGATATTGCCAATAATCAAAGTAGGAGTAATGATGCCTACAACTATTGCGAGCAGGTGCTGTAGAGCTGCATAAGCTGATTCCATTGGTGGTGGTTTTTCCTCAAGACCGTACACCAGTTCCAGTTTGTCAGTTGCTTGTTCCATATCATCTATTTGATTTATTTAGAATAAAATGGTTAATGTCAAACCTGAATCACGAACTTGATCACACCAAAAGCAGACAAAGTGACATGTTAACAAAGTCGAATTGGCACATAGATATCAAAATGAATTATAAAATCATCAATTACATCTAATTAACATATTCTTAAGAAACTAACTCCAAATCCGGATTGTGACCTCGGTTTCGCCCAATTTTTGACATTGCTCTCCAGATGCCATCTATTTTTACTTGCGCAATATCGGATGTAAAATCAGTCACTCGAGGCCCGTCATTGGCAAAAAGTGAGGAGCCGACTGCGTAAATGTCAACCGGAACATCGAGCTTCTCAAAACGGGATATTTTTGACGGATTGAATCCTCCTGAAACTACTATCTTAACACTCTCACACCATTCACGAGCGCGTACTAACCATTCCTGTGGCAAATCCCACTTTTGCCATGCTGAGTCAACGGCATTCCGGACAATGAATACCAGCCGTGGATTGACTCCCATGTCAAGCTCATGCTCACCAAGTGGCGGAACAGACACATCACGAATGGAAGAACTGGTGTCGAGCCTAATTCCATAAAGCAGGTAACGCTTCGCTTCAGTTTCATCTCCAGAATCGACCAATTCACGATATCGTGTAAACATGCGCTGCATCACAAGCAATGAATCCTTAACAGAATCGTTGTTGAAATCAACCAGCGCGATTCGAGGGATATCCGGATCACATGTGGCTGCAAAGGCCATCATAGTTTCCGCGGTATCACCAAAAAAACAGGCAATAGAGGCGTGCGCAACAGTTCCCCCTCCTGCACCGCCCCACCAGTCACCTTGTGCATCAGTTGAAATATATGGTCCTACACGCTTTTTATGGTCATGATTGAAACGCTGAACCGCGACATTGTAAGCATATCCATCCGCGGCCTGTACTTCGTGCAAATCAAATCGAGCAGGAAAAAACAATACAGGCTTACCGTTTGCCGCCATTAAGGTTTCATAAACATTTGTTGCAACACGGCTGGAGCGTGTGAGCAGACCCAGGGTTGGTGTCTCCAGAAGCGCAAAATCCCTGTATCGCCCCCGTATTCTCATAACAGGCTGAACTGTCATGGGATCACCACCGTAATTGATTATTGCTCCATCATGTACTGCTTCAACTTCCATGCGATTCCAGGTATTTACAAACTTACCGTTTCCATTAAAGTAACCGCTGCAATGCCGTAGAACGGTCAAAGCTTTATCCACTCCAGCAACAACCACTTGCCCTTTGCGTCGAGTGAACCATTGCATCTCAACCTCAATGTTTCCTGTTTCAGTTTTTGAAGGATCAACATCACCTAAACGCAAAGCCTTACCGTTAAACAAATATTTCTGTTCAGCCAAAGTCTTGAGCATAACGCCGATATTTTCAAAGTATTTATCTGAATACCAGCCTTGCCGCATGCGTTTGATGTCAATTTTAAAGACATCATTTGTAAGCCGTTCACTGTTAAAAATTGTCATTTATAATTAAATCTGGTTTGCTGTTATGAAAATTCTGAAATAAAAATATTTCCAAAAAAACTGACATCGTTCCGATTTGCTTAAACGGGAAATTATGGAGATTGAAGTTTGGTGATTTTTTATTTTATGTCATCCGGAGGTGAAAACATTTCCCACGTTTCCAGGAATTCAAGCAAATGCTCTTTACCGGGAAGAGTACCTTCTGTGCTGAGTAAATTCCGGACGCGTTCCTGCTCTTCCTCATATTGAGCCTGTGTAAAAAATCCTCCAAAAAATGCCATTCGCAGCCAAATCAAATATGTTGTTAATGCGTCACATTCGTTATATGCTACAATTTCTTCCAGTCTGCCTTCCAGCCACAACTGGGCAACTTCCTCCCCTTTTATATCAAGTTTCCCCGGAATTCCGCAAACTAATGCCATTTCATTTAGCGAAGGTGTAGATTTCCCAAAGCCGCCCAGAATCTGGATTAAATCGATATGACCCTCACTATTTCTGGCATCAAAATAATCATAACCTTCCCAGGGCTTATTTGGTCGTTTAGCAAATTTTGCGGCTGGCACAGTGTTGGCTGCTGCGCGCTGCACCAGTATTTTCAGGTCAGCTTTTGCTGAGTTGAAACCCACCAGCTGAGGATTATTATCTCCCACAGCATTCAGGAACCTTGATATAATTTCTGCTTCAGCGGTTTGTTTGGGATCAGCAGCATTATGAGGCAATGATGCTAAAGACAAGGCAACATTGCCTATTTCTTTTTCAGACCTAATAACCGCCGCAATGGAAACCACACGGCATATTGCAGTCTTGAGGTACGGCATTGGATTTTCTTCATCGGCTCCACCCTCTTGCCACATTCGTTGTATAACTTCTACATCCGGAGTATCTTCAGGAAGTTCAAAAAGTCGTCTTCCTGCTTTTGGATCAGGAACCCATTCCGCATCAAACACCCAAACGTCTTTGTTAACAGTTTTGAACATCAAACATTACATGATAATTTAAGTAGTTTTTATAAATATATAAAAATTTGTAATAAATAACGTCAACCTAAAGATATGACAGTGAGGTGTTTAGTGTCAAGAAGTAGTGAGAAAATGTACATTAGCAATGAAATAGCAAAATAGTCAGGTAATATCCAAAAGAAAGTAACGTCAGCGCTCTCAGAACTCTCTGTTATGTTGACAAGAGTTAATACATGATTTAGATTGTTCAAAATGTAATTATGTAAGAATGAAAAAATTTTCTTCGTAAACAATTGAAATAACGTGATATAATCTCAATGAATGTCAGTGTTACTATTATCGGCCATAATGAAGCAGATCATTTAAGGGAATTACTTCCTCAACTGCAATGGGCTTCTGAAATTGTGTATGTGGACTGCGAAAGTCAAGATGAATCGTTGGAAGTTGCAAAAGAACACGGTTGCCTGGTTTTCTCTCGCCCTAATAATCCAAATTTAAATGTCAATAAAAGTTTTGCAATGGAACAGGCATCAGGAGATTGGTTGTTTTATATTGACCCTGATGAGCGACTTCCGGATTTGCATTGGCTGCGTCACGGCAGTCAATATCCTGATACGCAGTTACGACTGTTCCGTAAAGGCATGGCTAAATTCCCGAATCAGCATGTACATGAAAAATTGAATGTACTGGGCAGCATCGGGAAATTACAAAATGATATGCTTCACTTTCCCTATAGGAACATTAGCCAATTTCTAAGCAAGTTCGATTTTTATACCGGAGTCGAAGCTGGCTATCTAAGGGATGCCGGAGTCAGAGTTAATTTTTCCAATACTCTGCGCTTTACAGTTCTTAAACCATTCACGCGTTTTTTTCGTCGTTATATTTTTAAAGGGGGATTCAGGGATGGACTCCCCGGTTTGTTTTGCTCTGTATTTGATGCACTAAATTATGTTGTGCGTTACTTCAAACTATGGGAGATGAGTCAGCAAAATTCAGAAAATCGATATCAAGAAAAATCAGCAAAAACGTGATCAGCATACCTATTTTGCAGCGGGTCCATTATGTATAAAATTCAGAATCCACTGTGCAATAATTTGAGGTTGAATAGGCTGTTCAAGGGATTTAATTCCACTTTCAAAAACTTCTGCTCCCAAAATTTTTTCACGTTTATGTAACAAAGCTCTGCTATAAGCTTTTGTTAACTCAGGATGTCCCTGAAATGAAATTAACCAGTCACCAATATAATAAGCAGAATAAGGGCAGAAATCACTTTCCGCAGTTAATATTGCACCTTCCGGGAGTTGAGTTACTTGATCCTGATGAAAAGACAAGATAGAAAAATTCTCTAAATCCGGTTCCATCCAAGGTTTTGTCAAAACTGTCTGATAGTTTTGCACTCCAACTCCCCATCCTTGGGTTGCCAATTCAGTTTTTCCTCCAAGAGCTTTGGCAATCATTTGGTGTCCAAAACATATTCCTATCAATGGATGTTTATGTTGCTGAAGTTCCACAACAAATTTTTCCAAATCATCAATCCATTCATCTCCATCGTTAACACCATAACGACTGCCGGTAATTAGATATGCATCGCAGAGCTGGATGTTTTCAGGATATTCTCCAAGAAGCACATCATAGGTTTCAAATTTCAAATCAGGCTCAACACTTTTAAATAATGAGATGAACATGTCCGGATAGTCTCCATGTTCCTCCCGGA
>LULR01000756.1_pt1 | contig 11094 bp, 10 predicted proteins | sample 729471 | NCBI WGS metagenome assembly LULR01 (sample SAMN03860284, study PRJNA289734) | marine metagenome | biome: seawater column; feature: ocean; material: water; isolation source: Red Sea water column Station 108 - depth 500m | place: Saudi Arabia: Red Sea | collected 2011-10-15 | depth 500 m
GCATAGCATACAAAAGTGCCGATTCGTGCCCGGCAGATAAAACAAATCGGTCACGATTAAACCATTCAGGGTCATCCGGATTAAAATTCAAATATTCAGTAAATAGTATATGAGCAAAGTCGGCTGAGGACATGGGCCCGCCGCTGTGACCGGAGTTGGCTTTTCGCACCATATCCATTACCAGTCCTTTGGTAACTGCTAATGCAAATTGCTTTTGTTCTTCTTTACTCCATTCTGAAAAAAGATCAATATCCTCGTAGGTTCTCATTTCTATTTATCGCAATTAAAAATAATTATCTCAAAATATTTAGTGAGTGCCTAAAAGATAAAAATCTTTCATAGTCTGAACAGGGTCGTTTGCACCAAATATGGCTGATCCAGCCACCAATACATCGGCTCCAGCATTAACCACTTCCTCTGCATTATGCAGTTTAATACCTCCATCTACTTCAATTAATACTCGATCCTCTAGACACTTTTCAATCAACATTTGTTTGACTTTTTCAATTCGTTCCGTTGATCCATCAAGATACCCCTGACCACCAAATCCCGGATCAACGCTCATTACTAATACTAAATCAATTTGGTCATAATAGGGCTCAATCTCGGCTAAAGGTGTAGCTGGTTTAATTGAAATTCCAACTTTTGCTCCGGTTGCTTTGATAAGATCAATTACTGACTGAGGATCATCTGTTGCTTCAATATGGAAGGTAATTGAATCAGCACCTGCTCTTGCAAAAGGTTCCACCAGTTTCTCAGGATCAATAACCATCATGTGTACATCCAAAAACTTTTTAGTATTCGGTCGCAGGGATTTCACTACAGGTGGGCCAATGGTTAAATTAGGTACAAATTGGTTATCCATTACATCCACATGGATCCAATGGGCACCCCCTTCATCACATTGGAATAGGGCTAATTGCAGATTTGCAAAATCAGCGGATAATATCGATGGTGCTAACTTGAATTCCGAGGCCATTTGCGAGGGTAAAACTTAACTTTACCCTTTTGGTTTTTCAACTGAGAATCTTACCTTTTTCAGAATAGTTTTGGGGAAAATATATATTAATGCGAATTGCATTTATATGCCTTGGATTAACTCCCATTTCTTTCACTACATCGGCCTTTGTACCGTTTATGTCAATCCCATGATGCCTAGCTTTAATTTCCATAACGCTGATCATACAACTGGCAAGCGATGTAGCCACCAAATCCGTGGGAGAGAAAGCTTCACCTTTTCCTTCATTATCTTTAGGGGCATCTGTAAAAATTCGATCTCCTGATTGAAGATGAACCGCTTCTGTTCTAAGGTCGCCTAAATATTCAACTGTTGATATATTACCCATGATTAGCCCTCAGGTTTTATCTTTACTTTTTTAAACCAAATACGATACCCAAAAATACCTATAATTAACCCTGCTATAGAATCAGCAATAAAATGCTGCTTAGTAAAAAATGTGGCAAGGAATACCAGGAAGATCCCAATCCAAAACAACCACTTTAGTTCAGGTATTTGTTTTGCAAAAATAAGACCAATAAATGTACTTATTACGACATGAACAGATGGAAACGCATTTTGTTGTAACCAGGAAAAGGTAACAAAGCCATATAGCACCGACAAGGGGTTGGGTTGAATACTCATCAGAACCGGCGCACATGAAATTGGCCAGATGATAAATATGCTATATGATCCAAGAAGTAGAATCATTGCAATATTTACGAGAGACTTTAACATGTTTAAATCAGATATCATGAGCGGTAAGAATAAGCTTATATAATAAAAATAGTATGGAATAATCATCCACCAGATAAATGGAATAGCGCTATCAATATCGATAAAGAATTGAGGTGCTGGAATAGGACTCCGCAATAGGGGTATTAATAAATAACAGGATGAAAGAATCCAAAATGGAGATAAAACTGTAAGTCGATTAATCAATTTCATCAGTTGATAATGGCGTTGCCCCAATTAAACCAAAAACTTTCCTACGATAATTCAAAACTCTTTTTATCACATAACAAAATACAAAGTTATGAGCCGGTGCGGGAATTATCTTATTTAATTACCAAATGATCGATAATGGAATCTGTAGATATGTGATTTCAATTTTCATTACTTTTTTATGTGTAAGTTCTAGTTACTTTAACTCATACAGTGTGGCGCAGCTTCTAAAACTCAATTATTAAGGATAATTATGAAAAACCTGACAATTATTTTACTGTGGATTTTTTCTTTCATTTTAGCCCAGGTCGGACCAACAAAAGAACTCCACAGAAATCCACCCAGGGCATGGGCCCTAACGAATGCTACCATCCATGCTTCACCAGGAAAAACAATTGCAAATGGGACCGTTGTAATGCGCGATGGCATGATTACTTCTGTCGGCTCAGATATAAAAATCCCAAAGCAGGCAACCATCAGGGATATGGAAGGGAAACACATTTATGCCGGTTTCATTGAAAGTTGGCTGGATGTAAAAACAATTAAAAAAGATACTTCGTTGCAAGCTCATTGGAATTCCAACATGCGCGCTTATCTAAAAGCTGCCGATTTATTTCATCCCAAGGATAAAGAACTCAAAGATTTAAGAGCATTGGGTTTTACAACCGCTCATATCACTCCAAAGGGCGGAATCTTTCAAGGCCAATCTGCCTTGGTGCAATTAGGTGAAACACCAAAAGTATTATCAGAGAATATTGCACAGGTAATTGAATTTGCATCCAGTGGATGGGGAAGTTGGGAATACCCCACCTCACTATTGGGAGTTATTGCATTTATCCGACAGGGTTTTTATGATGCAAGTTGGTATGATAAGACAGGGGATATTTTAGCCAAGTATCCTGATGGAAACGAACCAATTCAAAAAGACCGTTCCCTTGAATCCTTATCAAGCGGAATAGGTAATAAACAACCATTTGTTTTTCGTACTAATAATGAACTTTACATTGACCGTTCAGAAAATATCGCTGATGAGTTTGAGTTGAATTTTTGGATTAGGGGAAATGGCTATGAATATCGCCGTATTGATCAAATGCCCGCCTCATTTATGATTGTACCTTTGAATTTCCCTGGTAAACCGGAAGTAGTTGATCCCTATCAAGCACTGCAATACACAACTGAACAATTAAAACACTGGGATATGGCACCTGATAATGTTGCAAAACTTGTTGCAGCTGGTTTTCAAGTAGCCCTTACGGGTTCTGATTTAAAAAATAAAAAAGATTTTCAAAAAAACCTTTCTCGCAGTATAAACCGAGGCCTTAATGAATCAGATGCTCTGGCTGCTCTGACCACTAATCCAGCTCGAGAATTTGGCCAATCAAAACGGTTAGGTAAAGTCGCCCCTGGATATATCGCTAATCTGGTAATTACCGATGATAATTATTTTAGTGGTGAATCAACTGTCAATGCCGTTTGGATTGACGGCAATGAATATGAGATAACACCGGATCCTTTTGTTTCTATTGCTGGAACCTGGTCATTAAAGGAAAGGAATAATGTTTGGTCTTTGGTTCTTAATAAATCAGCGAAAGGATTTAGCGGAGAGATAACAACTGAAAATAAATCCCTAAAACTGAATAATGTAAAAGTGGAGCAGGATCGTATTGGATTTTCAGTAAAAACTGATACCCTTTTACAAAAAGGTGTTACGCGGTTTCAAGGTACTTTTACAGATAAAAAGGCTATGGGACAATCCTTTTATGCTGATGGAACAAGTGATAACTGGTCTGCAGTACTAGAGAGTCAAAAACCCCCAAAGAAAAAGAAGCAAAAAAAAGAAAATCCTAGTAAGCTTGATTTAGTTTTTCCTGAAGGCGCCTATGGATTGGATGAGGATGTACCTAATCCAAAAACAATTTTGATTAATGATGCAACGGTTTGGACATCCGGACCCAAAGGTATACTAAAGGAATATGATATTCTAATTCAAGATGGAAAAATAAAAAAGATCGCCAGAAATATCACCCTTCCCCGAGGAAATGCTCTAGTGATTGATGGTGCTGGAAAACATGTAACACCAGGACTGGCCGGCGGACTGACTACGATAAACTTGCTCCATGGGTCCGCTAATCCTATCGGTGGACAGAATGTAGTGATGAAAATCCGCTGGGGCAGTTTTTCTGATGACCTGATATTCAAAGAAGCACCTCAAGGGATTAAATTCGCTTTGGGTGAAAATGTAAAACGAGAACGCCCCTATGGTCGTTATCCAGAATCACGGATGGGTGTTGAACAGGTTATTCGTGACGCCTTTTCCTCAGCAACTGATTATAAACAATCAATGGAAACCTATAATAAAGATGTCAGACTTCAACGGTCTACTATTCCTCCGCGTCGCGATTTGGAACTGGATGCTCTTGTCGAAATCATGGAGGGTGAACGCATTGTTCATTCCCATTCTTACCGGCAAGATGAAATACTAATGCTTACTCGTATTGCAGAAGATTTTGGTTTTACTATTGGCACATTTCAACATGTGTTAGAAGGTTATAAAGTAGCAGAGCGATTAGCTGAACATGGTGCTGGTGCATCTACTTTTTCCGATTGGTGGGCCTATAAATATGAAGTGGTGGACGCCATTCCGTATAATGGAACGTTAATGGCTAATGCTGGCGTAACTGTTTCTTTTAATTCTGATAGTGATGAACTGGCACGGCGCATGAATCTTGAAGCAGCCAAAGCGGTAAAATATGGCGACCTTGATGAAGCGGAAGCACTCAAATTGGTTACTATCAATCCTGCCAAACAGTTGCGGATCGATAAATATGTAGGTTCACTGGAAATTGGTAAAGATGCGGATTTTGTTATCTGGTCCGGCCACCCTTTATCAACATATTCCGTTTGTGAACAAACTTGGCTTGATGGAAAACAGTATTTTTCTCTAGAACAAGATCAATATTACCGTCAGCGGGATGCAAAAGTAAGAAACTCCATAATACAAAAAATACTCGACTCTCCTGAAGATGGAGAAAAGGCTATGAAACCAAAAGGACGGCGTGGAAATCGCTTTCATTCATGTGATGCGTTAGAGGCTTATTTGATGGAAGGAGAAGAATAATGAAACAGACAATTATAGCAATTTTTCTATCAACTTTTTTGTTTGCTAATGAACAAATACCTGCTGCACCACAGAAAAAACCTATTTTGTTGAAAAACGGATTTATTCATACTATTTCAAATGGTGTAATCAATGGTTCAATATTATTTGATAAGGGAAAAATAACCCACATTGGTGAGTTTATTGCACCTCCAGATGGGGCAGAGGTTATCGATCTTGAAGGTAAGCATGTTTATCCCGGTTTTATTGCCGCCGTTTCCCGTATGGGCTTAGTGGAAATCGGTGCCGTCGATGTTACCAATGATCATTCGGAAAGAGGTGATTTTAATCCAAACGTCAGAACAAATGTAGCTTATAACCCCGATTCAGAAATTATACCAACCACACGTTCCAATGGAGTGCTTATTGCGAATGTAGTGCCGGCCTCCGGCCTTGTATCCGGCCAGGCCTCTATCATGATGATGGATGGATGGACTTGGGAAAATGCAACCTTTTCTCATCCCAGTGGATTGCATATCAATTGGCCTCAAATGGGTATCAGATCAGGGGGACGTCGTTTTCGTATGTGCACGTTTGCGCCAAACCGAATCTCGAACAGCAGAAGATTACCACAAGGAAGATTTACGTTTAGAGAGCATGATTCCTTATGTGAAAGGTAATCTTCCAATTTACATCCATGCCAATGAGGTACGACAGATTGAAGCAGCTGTCCACTGGGCTAATCGCCATGATGTGAAAATCATTTTGGTTGGCGGCAAAGACGCCTGGCGCACGACTGATTTACTCAAAAAATATAAGATTCCTGTCATTTATGAAGGTGTGACAGCCTTACCATCAAGACGATATGAAGATTATGATCAGGCATATAAAGGTGCGGCGCTGCTCCATGAGGCCGGTATACAATTCTGCATCGCTAGTTCCAGTGGCGATGCCTCCAATGTGAGAAACCTGCCAAACCATGCTGCCATGGCAGCATCATATGGACTCCCAAAAGATCAAGCATTGAGATCAATAACGCTCTCAGCTGCTGAAATTTTAGGGATTGATTCAAAAGTTGGTTCCTTAGAATCAGGTAAAGATGCAACATTATTTATCGCTAATGGTGATCCGCTTGAAATTAGGACTAACGTGCTTCAAGCATACATTCAGGGCCGGAAAATTGATATGGGTGATCGGCACAAAATGCTGTACAATAAATATCAAGAAAAATATCGACAACTGGGTATCTTAAAGCAATAGTCAAATCATCCTGATTAAGTGAAATAAAAAAATATCGCTTAAAATCCTGATTGCCGAGAATATGTTCTATTATAATAAACTATTGACTATCTAGCCCTCCATATCGAAATAGAACAACTCCTCCACTGTATTCGTCAAAATAGATTTTAAATACCTTATGAGAGATGGTATCATAAATGATATAATTATCATTGGAAGTACTGACTTTGTGAGTAACCATATCATAAGTTAATACTGCATTGCTTCCACCGTATTGCATTCTTCCGCCCTCAGGAGCAAATGCACTAGATGCCGGAGATGTTTTAATTGCATCAAATTTCTTAGAATTTTCTATCGCTAACATCAATGTGCTATTCAGTGCAAAACTTGGCATATAATTTCCGCCACCTGCAGGCAAATTATGATAAGATAGATGCCACGTAGTAGTATCTTTTTTACCGCTCACAAAATTGAAATAGTATGGTCCATCATTTACGTTATCTGTGGTTACTTCATTAACAGACATATTATCATTATCTGCTTTTTCATCTTCACATCCTACAAATAAGAATATCGCTATCAAAAAAAGCAGATTCACTGATCGTTTCATTGTTATTTCCCTTGTTCTAATTGAGTTGAAAGTTCCAAATAGGCCGCCCGCCCAATAAAAGGGCCAAAACGACTATTTGTATAATTGCCGGCGTTTTCTACGCCTAAGCTAAGTTGTAAAGAATCATAAATTTTTAATGTGCTGCGAACTGTAATCAGGGCGTATCCTTTCAGCTTTTGTTCAGCAAAAACAAAAACGCCTTTTTGAGCATCGTATTCCTGCGGGCGATAAGGTGCAACCCATTTTGTGTTAATAGAAATATTGATAAAATTGCGCGGATTATTATAAGACCCTGTACCATTGATAGATAATGGCATTGTATTTGGAATTATTTTATTATCACCATCGCGGTTATTTATCCAGTTAATACCAAATCTACTATTCCACTGTTCTGAGATTTGCCATTGAGATATTAATTCAATGCCGGAAAAGGTAGCTTTTTCAATATTTTGATAACTAAGCAACCCCGGTTTTAATGTAAAATCATTAATCAAATTTTCAAATTGAGTATGATAAAATATCAGACTCATTTGATATTTATTTGTATTGGTATACTCTGCACCTAATGTCATACCAGTTGAACGCTCAGGTTGGAGATCTGGATTGCCGATGACTGTATAATTAAACTGTATATGATTCCAGTCAATGAAACGCTCCATAAATGAAGGCGCCCGAAATCCCTGACTCCAAGCGGTTCTAAATTTCCAGTTTTCTTTATACCTATACATTAAACCTATCCGAGGGCTAACAACAGATTTGTAATTACTATAATCGTCTAGGCGCACACCAATAATTGCATTGATTTTATCTATAATATCAATATCGTACTGTCCAAATAAACTTCGATTTATTATATCTTGTTTGCCAGATTTAATACGATCACTTTGATAATTGGCACGATAAATTTCTAGTCCTGTGCTGATTACATTAGTACCAATCTTTTTATTATATAAAACTTCATATTCTAGAAATTTCTCAGATGTCAGATCATCTTTTTCTAACTTACCTAAAGGTCTTTTTTGAACATAATTACGTGAATAATTATTTGAAGTTATTGTTTGTTCAAAATTCCATACTTTGTGAGACAAAGAAAAATTGTTCCGAGTAATATCGGTATGAGTATTCATCAATTTTGACTCACCTTTTTCAGTCTGGCCGTAGGATTGCATATTAAAATTGACATTCTGATGTTCGCTCAGATTCCAAATAATATAACTACCAATCGACTTTTTATGGATTTGATCTATTTCAATCAATTCAATAGACTGGTCATTTACAATCGCATTTTGATTATAATTGAGCCCTAGTATTGTATTTCTTAAGGGTTGTACTACATTAACGCTAATATTATTAGAACCATTTCCAATTCCATTATTACGAATTTTATTTTCTGTATCACTATAACGTGCAGAAAGATTAATGGACTGTGAATATTTATCATTATATGTGATAATGTTGATTACCCCTCCCATTGCTTCACTACCATACAAAGATGAACTAGGACCTTTGACAATTTCTATTTTTTTTACTCGATCAGTTATGATTTGATCAAGAGAGACCCGATTATTAAATCTTCCGGTAATAGGTTGACCATCAATCAGTATTAAGATATATCTTGAATCCATTCCAAGAATATTTAAAACTGAACCACCTTCAACAGATGTTTGCAAACTTACTCCAGACCGTTGAGATAATAAATCTGCAATATTACGTGCTCCAGAATTTTCTATATCTTTTCGATCAATAACTTCTGTAGCAATCGGTACATCGCTAAGGAGTTTTTTTGTCCGAGTTGCAGTAACCACCAATTCTTCCATTTGTATTGATTGCCGATCAAGCTGGATTTGGATTTTGCCATTAACTGGCTCATCAATTAATTCAATATGAGTTTTATAGCCTATATGGGAGATTTCTATCTTTAATGGATATTGAAATGGTCCGTTTAAAGTAAACTGCCCACCTATATTTGTGGTTGTGCCAATTTCACTATCGATAATCAATAAATTAACTTGAGATAATCTATTACCCGTATCACTATCAACTACAAAACCTGATATTATTTCAGCTGATACAGCATTAATCATATTAAGAGTTATAATTAACAGTTTACTTTTGTAGAAAATTTGTTTCCCCGCTGAAATATTATATTTTATCTATTAACGTAATTCCGTATAAATATTATAATGTACTGATCTAGAGTCTATTCCTTAGCATTTTGTGGGATTGATTCAATTAATAAAACAGCAATTATAATATAAAAACTTAAATACATTAGTATACCTGATGCCATAGCAACATAGCCAAAAATAGGAGATATAAAACGGATTCCCCATATAGCAATAAACGTGATGCAAGATGACACCATTGGCTCAATAATAAAAAATGTTTTAAGCCATCCCTTGAATATTGAAGAAAAGAAAGTAAGGCCTCCTAATAATAGAAAAATGATCGCAAAAGAGATTACGTGCGTGTGAGTTGTTAATAATAAATCATTTATTGTTTTTGGAAATTTTTCAGGTATTTCTAATTCATCCACAATTTCAGAACCTCGATAATGTTCTGAAATCACAGATGGCTTTGAAGATGCAGTCCGTTGGACATACACTAAACCAATTGTAACACCAATCGTCAAAACGATTAGAAATGTAGTTACAAGATATTGAAGTTTTCTTGGCCAATCCTGAATAAATGTATTCATAATTCTTCTTTTAAGGCCTTAATCAAGTAAGATAGTTTGTGAATCCCTCTAGTCATAGAATGAACGGATATTGTAGCGCCAGAAATTCCATCAATATCTTTACCAATAATAAATGGCGAATATGAATTATACCCAATAAACTGTTTATTCCAATTTGGATGGGCAATCTCACCACCATAGGGTTCACGATATTTTATTACAGTAGAGTATAATACATTGCTATCATTGTCAAAAATGACTAGAAAGGTGATTGGCAAAGATTTGCCTTTAACATTATCTAATATTGCATACCCCTTCACCTTTTCACCTTTAGTTATTTTCCATAAATAAACTTCATCCATATAAAAGCGTTGTTTTGTTTTGCTAAATATCTTTCTACGAAGTTCTTTACTTAAAAAAATCTTTTGAAACTGAACGGACACTCCAACACCAAATTGATTATTAATCTCTCTTTCAGCATCAGTTTTAATAGTACTGGCACAAAGGAATGTTATCATGAACATAAAAAGTCCAGAACGCAATAAAATGGTCCGAACTGCGGAGTGCTTTCGGCGATCTAAAAACAAATGACCGCCGAAAGCTTGAGGGCTACGTTTTGAAACTTTATTAAAAATTATATCCTACTCCCAAATTCATCAAAGTGAGCTTATCTTTTTCTTTGTCAGCATAGGTTTTTGTACCATAATCAAATTTGAAAGCTATTTGATCAATTGGTTTAAAAGTAAGCCCAAACATCATTTTACCATAATGTTTGCTATCTTCATCCACATGATCAACTCCAGGGTTAATATCAGTAATACGGATCCAAGGATAAAGTTTTCCTTTTACATTTAGCATTTTGCTAATATCATATCCAAAGTCAACGTAATAACCAGAAGAAGATTTAGCACTATGATTTGTATAGCTAATGTTTCCGTACTCTGCCACAGCCATAATCCCATTAGCATCATACTTACCGTGGAATTCCATTAATGATACGCCAATTGGTTTTACTGCTTCATCTGATGAAAGTGCATTGGTAGTGGAAAAAGAGCCGCCAATCCTTAAGCCGGAAATACCTGTATAAGCTATACGTCCATTATACAGTAATTCTTTAGCATTCGCCTTGTATCCTTTTTGCCGACCACCCCGGATACCATCAGACCATTTAGATGCAATACCATCGCCGTTTAATCCCTCATGAATGACCGCTTTCCAAGATAATCCATTGGCCATTCCATATATAGCAATGCCATTACCAAACCAGGTAGTAGGAATAATATACTTGGAATATTCCGGTCGTTCTACCGACAAAAATAATGGCGGCTCATGGAATTCATTAATAAGCCCAGCAGAAGGCAGCACCACCCCAGCTTGAAACCCAAATTTGTTTGTATGGTAATTGACATAAGCTTGTTCAAGTTCTAACTCACCATTACCTCCTTTTACATAGTTATGTTCTAATTCAACCTCTGATTTAAACGACCATTTTTCTGTCCAGTTATATCCATAAAATATAATAAATGGAT